>ENA-ORXD01001434-ORXD01001434.1-sediment-metagenome-genome-assembly--contig:-NODE-1434-length-19943-cov-4.348233_pt1 | contig 19943 bp, 18 predicted proteins | sample MGYA00237862_ERZ511471 | MGnify/ENA metagenome assembly ERZ511471
CGGCCTGACCTCGATGCAGCGCACGGTCGGGTTCCCCGCCCCCATCGGCGCCCAGATGATCCTGGACGGAAGGCTGGACAGGAAGGGCATCGTCAGCCCGAGCGAGGTCCCCTTCGAGGAGTTCATGAAGGAGCTCGGGAACAGGGGCATCACCTGGACCCGCGAAGAAGGCCCATGGGACGGGAGACTCGAACCCTAGAGATCCCTTTCATCAAGGGAAGCATGGGGGGCAACACGATTGCCCTCCTGCCGGGGAACGCGCTGCCGGAAGGAGAGGCGCTCGGGGTTGTTCTCCTGGCCATCCGGGACACGCACCTGGCCTGCCACGAGTGCGGGCTCGTGTGGCCTTCCTCCCCGGCTGGCGGTCTTCGGCTGAAAATCGTCGGACGATCCTCCAGGGGCTTCATCTCCGCCTGCGGGGGGCTCACCCAGGTCCTGGGGGCGGCAATCGGTTCGGGTGAATTTTCCCGGACCTTCGGATTCGGTCCGTCAGGATTGTCGGGATTGGTCCTGGATACCGATGCGGGGCCCGTCCGGCTTGCGATCGGCGGGACGGTGGATTTCCCGGTCACGGAAACCGACATGACCGGTTTCCTGGCGGAGTTGCGAAGGGACGGGATCGAGCGGATCGACCTGGACGGGACGGCGGCGGTCAGGGCAGGCAAGTTCCTCGTCCTTTGCGCGGATCGCCTGAAGGGGCGATTCGGCGAGGACCGGGTGCAAAAGCTTGCGCCGGAGGTCCGCAGTGCCCTCACTGCAATGCAGGGGATCTTCCTGTCCCGGTACCGGGAGGCGAGCCTGGATTTCGCCCTTTACGACCTGCACCCGGAACGTCCGGAAAACCTGGGCCGGGTCGTTTTCCCGCACTGGCTCGAGGCGGGGCATGTCGAGCCTGCCTGCGGAACGGGGACCGTCGCGGTTTGCGCGGCGCTGGAACTGGAAAGGGGCATTCCGCGGGACGAGGTCGTCCTGCGTTTCGAATCCGGCGGCGGCCCCGACCTTGGGGGGCCGGATACGACCACCGCAATCATTGGCCCGGCCGGCAGGGATATCGATACGATTCGCTTTTCCCATAGCCGGGTCGAGATCACGTCGAGAGGGAAGGTGATACTGAAAGATACTCCTTGAAACAGAGACGAGAGCACCTGCCCGGTTTAAGCGAAGCCAGAGGAAGGAGTGGATTTTAGTGGAGAATATCGCTGCAAAGGGAATCATCTCTCTTCTACCCATCGTCCTGACGCTTTTTCTCGCGTTTTTCACCAAGGACGCTGTCTTTTCGCTCGTTATCGGTTGCGTCGCCGGCGTCGTGATCGCCGGGTTCGACCCGGCCACGGGACTTTCCAAGCTGTTCCAGCACGCGCTCGGCAACGGGGACTTTATCTGGGTCCTGATGATCGAGGTCGCCATCGGGATCATGATCGCCTTCTACCTGAAGGCGGGAGTCATCAGTGCCTTCGCGGACTGGGCCTCCACGAAGATCCGCACGCGGAGGCAGGCGTCCGGGTTCGGCTGGGTCCTGGGCGTCCTCATTTTCTTCAGCGACTACTTTTCCCCCCTGTTCAGCGGACCCATCGCCCGCCCCCTGACCGACAAGTACAAGGTGTCCCGTGAAATGCTGGCCTACGAGCTCGACTCGGGGAGCGCCCCGGTCTGCACGATCATTCCCCTGAGCGGCTGGGCCGTCTACATTGCAGGGCTCCTGAAGGGTTACGGCCCCATCACCACCGCCGAGGAGGGCATGAACGCGTTTGTCCGTTCCATCCCCTACAACTTCTACGGCTGGCTCGCCGTCATCCTTTGCGGCCTTATCGCCTGGCAGGTTTTTCCCAACTTCGGGCCCATGAAGAAAGCCGAAGAACGGGCCCTCAAGGAAGGCAAGGTCATCCGCGACGGGGCGACGCCCCTCAGCGGGCCCGAGCTTGACGATATCTCGATGGCGCAGGGGAAGAAACCCAACCTCCTGGTCTACCTCTTCATCCCGGTGCTCCTGGTCATCGGCATCGCCCTCGGGACCTTCTTCATCCTCCACAGCACCAAGACGCTGGAAGCCTTCTTCACGGCCGTCATGTACCAGGCCGTCGTCCTGGCGATCGGCGGGTACTTCAAGGACATCAAGGACGCCATGGACACGGCCTACAAGGGCATCAAGGCCGTCCTGCCGGCCATCATGATCCTGGCCCTGGCCTACTGCATCAACGACATCTCCAAGGCCCTGGGCGCGCAGAAGTACATCTTCACGATGGCCCAGTCCTGGATGACGCCGGCCATGCTTCCCCTGGCCACGTTCATTGCGGGAGCCATGATCTCCTTCTTCACCGGCACCTCCTGGGGGACCTACGCCATCCTGACGCCCTTCGTCCTTCCCATGGCCATGCAGCTCTCCGGCGACGTGATTTCCCCGCTCGTCCTGGCGACGATCGGTGCCGTAGTGGGCGGCGGCTGCTTTGGCGACCACTGCTCCCCCGTTTCCGACACGACCTGTCTCTCGTCCTTCGGAGCCGGCTCCGACCACATGGACCACGTTTCAACCCAGATCCCGTACGCCCTTACGGCAGGCGTCCTGGCAGCCGTGGTCTACGGCGTTCTGGGAGTCATGTCCGTCTAGGATCATTTCGTTCGATGAACGGAGCGGGGCCGGCTGGTTTCCCGGCCGGTCCCGCCGCACCAATCCTTCCGCTTAGGAGGAAACGCCATGAAAACGCGACAAGCCGAAATCGGGATTCTCTGCTGGGAAGCCGGGCACGTGCCCCGCGGTCTCGTCCAGCTCGAATCGCTCGTCGGCAACAGCACGAATCCGGACAGTTACACCTTTCCCGTCCGCTTTTGCCGGGTGAAGGGTGCCAATATCGAGACGATCCTGGAAAATCCCAGCCCCGTCGTGCTCCAGGCCATGATCGCGGAGGCGAAGGCCATGGCGGCGGACGGCGTCCGTGCCATCACCACCAGCTGCGGTTTCAACGCCATTTTCCAGGAAGAGCTGGCGGATGCCGTGGACGTCCCGGTCTTCACCTCCAGCCTCCTGCAGGTTCCCTTCGTCCAGAAAATGATCGGTTTTCGGGGTGAAGTCGCGGTCATCACGGCCAAAGCCGCGGCATTGAAACCCGAACACCTTGCGGCGGCGGGCATCACCCGCACCGATAACGTTCACGTCCACGGGCTCGAGAAATGCACCCAGTGGAGCAAGATCTTCACCTCTCCCGAGGAGGACATGGACCTGGAAGCCGTGAGGGGGGAGATTCTGGGCGTCGCCCTCGAAGCGCTCAAGGCCCATCCCCGCACCAGGGCGGTTGTTCTGGAATGCACCGACCTGCCTCCCTTTGCGGAGGAAATCAGGGGAGTGACCGGTCTGCCGGTCTTCGACTTCATCACCCTTGTCAACGCCGTCCACGCTTCGCTCTGAGAGCGGGGCGTGATGAACTGGAGGTCTTTTTGAATGAAGCGCGTTCTCGTGTTCGGGGCGGGGCGGGTGGCCCGGCCCTGCGTCCAGTACCTACTGAAGCATGAAGGAATCGCCGTGACCGTGGTGGACATGGCCCGGGAAAACCTGGAAAGGGTTGCGGAAAATCACCCCCGGTGCAAGACCGTCGTGGCCGACGCGGGAAAAGAATCGGCCCTACTCATCGCCACGGAGAAACCGGACCTGGTGATGAACCTCCTGCCGCCGGCCTTCATGGCGCCAGTGGCCCGGCAGTGCCTCGAAGCGGGTGTGAACCTGGTCCACCCCGCCTACCTCGATGCGGAAACCCTGTCCCTGGACGGACAGGTCAAGGCCGCGGGCTTGACCTTCCTGGCCGAACTGGGCCTCGACCCGGGGATCGATCACATGTCTGCCGCCAGGACCGTGAGGCATATCCGGCAGCAGGGCGGCAAGGTGGAAAGTTTCAGCTCGGTCTGCGGCGCCCTGCCCTCGGCGGAGGCCAACACCAACCCGTGGGGGTACAAACTCAGCTGGGCGCCCGCCAGCCTCATCGGGGCCAGCAAGCGGGACGCCCGGGTGATGCTGGACGGAACCGTGCACGAGTGGCCCGCGGGCAAAACCTACGAACACGTGCACCTGGAGGAGACTCCCGGGCTCGGGTGGTTCGAGGTTTACGCCAACGCGGACTCCCTGCCGTACCTTGATTGCTACGGGATCCCCGAGGCCCATACGATTTACCGGGGAACGATCCGTTACGTGGGCTGGTGCGAGACCATCGTGGCCATGAACGCCCTGCGCCTGGTGGAGACGGAAGAGCAGGACTTCACGGGGATGACGTTCAGGGGATTCATGGCGAGACAGGCCGGCGAGGCCGACCCAGCGAAGGCGGAGGAGGCGGTCTGCCGGAAGCTGGGCATCCTGCCGAGCTCGGCGATTTTCGAACGTTTCGCCTGGCTGGGGTTGTTCGACGACAAGCCGCTGCCGTTCACGCAGGGTTCGGCGCGGGACGTCATTTCCTGCCTTTTCGGGGAAAAGCTGGTCTATTCCGAGGGAGAGAGGGACCTGGTCATCCTGAAGGACGAGACGGTCGCCTTCTACCCCGAGTCGGGCCGGCGGCTGCGCCACACGTCGACGCTGGTGGATTTCGGTATTCCGGGGGGGGACACGTCCATCGCCCGGACCACCGGCCTTCCTCCGGCCATCGCGGCACGGTTCATCCTCGAAGGCCGCATCCGGACCGCAGGGGTCCTGACCCCGGTCCTGCCGGAAATCTTCGATGCCGTCCTTGCCGAACTGGAGATCGAAGGCATCGTCCTGAAGGAAAAGGAAGAAACGATCGAATAGAAAACGGAAGGAGGGGCCCCCGGTTCACCGGGGACCCCTCCTTTTTTCGTGACCGTGTTTTTCAGTCTCTTCTCCTGAACCGGCTCAGGACGTCCCCGTCCCCATCCTGTAAATCGAAGGCGAAAGCCTTGCCGTCCGGGCCCACGTCGAAGCGGAGCGTTCCCCCTTCGTCCTCGTCGAGCCCCTCCGCCTCGAGAAGGAAGTTGTCGCGGTTCCAGGGCCTCAGCAAGAGTTCCACGCTCCTCGGGCCCAGCCTTAGGAGGAGCTTCCCCTGCCGTTCCATCACCCGCACCGTTCCGAAAAGGGGGCTTTCGTATGTGCCTGCGTAGGCGGCATACGGCAGGGCGGGAGTGGCTCCCTTCGGCCGGGAAGCCTTGACGGACTCATCCTCGAGTTTCTTTTTCCACCTCTCGAGCGCCGCCCCCATGTAGTCGGGGGCCGACTTGTTCCGGGTGTAGAGGTCGATGAAAGCCAGTCCCAGGTTGTCGGGGGCAGGGGTCACCATGTTCGACAGGATCACGAGGCCCAGGTCCAGGCCGGGGGCCAGCATCACCAGCGTCGCGCTGCCCGTCGTTGCACCGTTGTGCCAGACGAGGGGGCAAGGTTCGTGATCGGTTTTCACCCAACCCTGGCAGTAGGCGTTCTTCCCCCCGGGAAGGGGGGTCTGGGGTTCGTGGGTGAAGGCGAGGCTTTCCCTTCCGATGACCTGCTTGCCCTCGAACGTTCCCTCGCCGAGCTGCATGCGGATCCACTTGGCCATGTCGAGCACGTTCGAGTTGATGCCGCCCGCCGGCCCGTAGATGTAGGGCCAGTTGAAGAAAACCCAGTCCCTGGGGATCGGCTTGGCCCCACCCTTGTCCGGGAGATGGAAGGTCGCCGCGTTTGCCGACTTGAAGAGGGCTTCCTGGGAGGCGGAGGTTTCGGTCATTCCGAGCGGGTCGAGGATCCGTTCCTGCAGGTTCTTTTCCCATGACTTGCCGGTTTTCGCTTCGACCACGGCAGCCGCGGTTACCCAGAGGTTGTTCACGTAGGCGAACTCGGAACGGAAGCTGGAAACGGGAGCGATATGGGCCGTGGAACGCACGATGTCCTCCCGGCTGTAGCCCAGGATGGCCAGGATATCGCCGGCATAGGGCTTCATGCCGCTGTGCTGGGCCATGAGGTCGCGCACCTGGAATTCCTTAGTCACCCAGGGGTCCGCCATGGCGAAATCCGGCAGGTGCGACACGACCCGGTCCTTCCAGCCGAGCTTGCCCTCGTCCACGAGGGAGGCGACCAGGGTGGCCGTGAAGGCCTTGGAGGTGGAGCCGACCTGGAAGAGCGTGTGCGGGTCCACGGGTTCGGTTTTGCCCGCCTCTTTCACCCCGAATCCCTTTGCGTCGATCACCCGGTCCCCCTGGACGATGGCGACGGCCATGCCCGGAATCCCGAAATCGATCCGGGCCTTTTCCACCTGCGTTTCGAAATCGCGGAGGATCCTTTCAAGCTCGCTTCCCTGCGGGGGTTCGGGCATTCCTGGAGCCAGGGCCTGCGAAACCCCGCAAAATACAGGCGACAGGGTGAAGGCGAAAAGCAGGATCCCCAAACGGGCAAGAGGGCTCAAGCCGTTCCTTCGCAAGGGTATCACCTCGATTGGAAGATGAGAAAATAGTGAAAATCTGCCTGGAGTGAGCGTAACGCCCCTCATGCGATTATGCAAGTTCAATTGAATTTTCCTCTTCATATCGCTTACCATCTACGAAGGGAAAGGGGGGATTTCCGTGAGGAAGTGCTTTGTCGCGATCCTTCTCATGTCCGTCCTGGTTTGCCCGGCCCTGGCGGGCACGGCGGGAGCTTGCGGGAAAGCGGCGGTGACCCCGCCTTTCGGCAGCGCCCTTCGGCATGCGATCCTCGCACCCCTGCGGGCCCACCTCCGCGAGAACCTGCAGGTGGAGGCCGTGTTCGTCGTTCGCTGGCTCAAGGTGAAGAATGGCTGGGCCTGGATCGAAACCGATCCGCAGTCGAAGGACGGAAAGAACCGCTACGAGCCTTTCGCGGCCCTGCTGAAGCGGGAAGGCGAAGCCTGGGCCATCGTGGATATCCCGGCGATGGAGGAGGATTCCCCGCCGATCGACGGGACGTATTTCAGGGAACTCATGGATTTGCATTCCGGCCTGCTGCCGGAAGTTTTTCCATGGAAACCGTAAAGACGGAAAGAGGAGGCACGAAGAGGATGATCAACACGCTGAAGAGAAAAATGGACTGGGGACAGCCGGTAATCGGGCCGTTCCTGACGCTCAACTGCCCGGATCTCGTGGAACTGATGGGCCTGACCGGCTTCGATTTCCTCATCATCGACACCGAGCACGGGCCCATGGAGGCCGAGTCGATCCAGAACCTCATCCGTGCCGCGGAGCTAAGGGGGATCACTCCCATCGTCCGGGTTTCCGACACCCGGGACGTCACGATCCTGAAGACCCTGGACGTCGGGGCCCACGGTATCCAGGTTCCGCAGGTCAACTCGCGGGAGACCGCTGAGGCCGTCGTGCGGGCCGCGAAATACTTCCCGGTCGGCACCCGGGGAGCGGCCATGCCCCGTGCGGCCGATTACGGGCTCCGTCCCTTCGACGAGCACCTGGCCTCCGCAAACGACGAAACGATGGTGATCGTTCACTGCGAAAACCGGGCGGGTCTTTCCTGCATCGAGGACATTGCCGCCACGCCGGGAGTCGACGTGGTCTTCGTGGGTCCGTACGACCTTTCCCAGTCGCTGGGGTTCCCGGGCCAGCTGGATTGCCCGCAGGTCGTCCTGGCGGTTGAGCGGGTGCTCAAGGCCGCGCGCAACGCGGGCAAACCGGCGGGGATCTTCGTGACAAGCGAGGATGAGGCCTGCATGCGGCTGGACCAGGGGTTCCGCTACATTGCCTACAGCATGGATTCCATCATCTTCGCCGGAGCCTGCAGCCGCACCGTGAAGACCCTCAGGCAGCACATGGGGTGCAAGTCGGAATAGGGGGGAATCCCATGGGCCGGAAAACCCGGTTTGTCCTGGCAGCCATCCTGCTCCTGTGCCTTCCACTGGTCGCCGGGGCGCAGGAAGTTCACACGGTCAAGGGGGACTTCCCGGCCCGAACCCGGGGAGAGCAACTGCTGAAAACCCTCGTGGACTTCACGGACCCGGATTCCCTCGAGCTGATCCTTGACGGGGAGCCGGACGAAGGCTGGAACGTCCGGGACCTGTACTTCAGGGTGAAGGGCGGACGTTTCGGCGGGAAGATCCGCGTGGAGGACATCGCCCTTTCGGCTTCCTTCGTCAGCTTCGCCCCGCCTTCCAAAGGAAGGGACCTCACGGTGAAGCAAGCCCTCAGGAGCAACCTGGAAGTCGTCCTGCTGGAATCGGACGTGAACGGGGCCATCCGGATGTTCACGTCGGAAAAGGACGGGGACTGGAAGGACGTATCGGTCAGGTTCGTCTCTCCCCGGAACATCGAGGCCAGGGGCCGCTACCACGTGAAAAACCCGGGGCTGGTCGTCCTTGCGGAGGTCCTCACGGGGCTTGCGATCAGGGACGGGGTCGAGATCTGGCTCGAGGACACGCAATTGAAGATCAACAGGGGCGAGCAGACCGACACGGTGCGGGAAGCCATCCGGAAACTCCAGCCCGTCGTGGACATGCGGAAATTTCCCTTTCCCGTCACTCTGGCCGTCCTGAAGTCCGGGGGAGGGCGCCTCGAGATCGCCTCGCGGACCCGCCCCTGCCCGTTTGGGGGCATCGTCTACCGGTACAGCCGCTAGGCGGGAAAGGAGACGGCCCATGTCAACGGAAGCCAAGCCGCAAGTGTCCAAGGAAGAGACCTTCGACCGGTTGGAGATCCGCCTGGGACGGGTTCTGAGTGCGCAAATCGAGCCTTCGTCGCCCAAAAGGGCCTACCGGATGGAAATCGACTTCGGCAAGTTCGGGAAAAAGACCAGCGTCGGCCGGTTCACGCAGCACGCGCCGGAAGAGTTGGTGGGGCAGCTCGTGCTGGGCGTGCTGAACTTCGAGCCCCGGCAGGTCGGGGACGTCGTCTCGGAAGTGCTCATTCTGGGGGTCCAGTACCCGAAGGCCGAGAGCGGCGAGGCGACATTCCTGACGCCGGCCGCCGAGGCGAAGATCGGCGGGAAGGTGTTCTGAAGCCTCGGATGGCCCCTTCCTACCCCAGCGCCTTGGCCAGGATCGAGGTGAAGATCACCATGCAGACGATGGCCATGGGGTAGGTGGCCCCGTAGCCGGCGCTGCATTCCTCGCCGCCTGTGGCCTCGATGGCGGCTCCAAGGCCCGGGGTGCTCGTCATGGCCCCGCAAATAGCACCCGCCAGCAGGACCCAGTTCAGCTTCCAGACGACTCGCCCGAGGATGTACCCCGCCAGTTCCGCCGCCAGGGCGGACAGGATCCCGATACCGGCCAGGAGGATACCGTGACGGACCAGGGCATCGATCATCTGGGGTCCCGCCATCAGCCCGACGACCGCCAGGAAATAGGCCAGGGAAAGGCCCCGGATGGCGGATAGGGTTCTCTTGTCCATCCTCATGGGCAGGGGGCCGAGGCGCCCCATCGCCCCGAAGGCCAGGGCCACGATGAGCCCTCCCCCGGTGCTGCCGAGGGAAACCGGGCTGCCCATGACGTTGATGGAGAGGCTGCCCAGCAGGATGCCGAAGATGACGCAAACCACGAAGGAGAGCAGGGAGAAGGGGATGGATTCCGGCGGGGGGGCTTCCCCGGTTTCGTCGCGCCCGTAAAAGTCCCGGTAGATGGAAGCCAGTTCCGCCCGTTCCTTCCCGATGTCGATCCTGAAGATGGCCGGGGCCAGCTGGACAAAGAGAACCACCGCCAGGACCCCGAAGGGGTAGGCGATCGTGTAGCCCACGGTGACGAGCGGGTTCCCTCCCGTGGCCTCGAGGGCGGCCCCCAGGCCGGGTGAACTCGTCAGGGCGCCCGTGTAGGTTCCGGCAACGAGTAGCGGGTCAACGCCGACGGACAGGCGGGCCAAAAGATAGGTCATCCCGGCGCCGACCGCGGTGACGACGAAGCCCAGGACGACGAACCTCATCCCGTATTTCTTCACCACCAGGACGATATCCTCCGCCGAGAGCAAACCGACCGCCACCACGAACAGCATGAGGTTCCAGTTGAAAATCTCGTGGGAAACCCGGACGTTCAGCATCCCCAGGGCAAGCCCGGTGAAGAGCACGCCGGAGGTTCCCAGGCTGATCGTCCTGAACTTCAGCCGGCCAAGCAAGAGGCCGGAAGCCACCGCGAGACTCAGGAGCAGGATCTGGTTCTGCATCAGCTTGGCCAGGATTTCCGGCATGGAATCGGGTCACCGTCCCTTGTTTGAAGAGGCTTTTGCTGCGCCATTACATCACTGGGCCTGACGGCGTGTCAAGGAAAGCGCCTCCTGCGCGGGTCATGAACCTTCTTCCCTGCGGGACATGATGCACTCTGCCAGGACCATGTCCTCCGGGCTGTCGATGTTGACCGATTCCCCGGGCTCCATGACGTAGGGGACGCACCCCGGGCCGTAGGCCATCCTCCCCGAGAGCCATTCTTCCGCCCAGGCGGCGTAGATGGCCCCGTTCCGGGTGTAGGTCGGCGGGAGGTCCTGGCGCCTGGGGGGAGTCTTCCCCCCCTCCGTGAAGGGGCAAAGGAAGCCTTCCCGGATCGAGAATTGCCAATAGGGATGGTGATGGCCTGGAACCGGCGTCACGCTGATGACGGACCGCGCCTTGGCCGCCAGGAGAAGCTCGAGGGCTTCGTCGACGTGGCGCGGCTGCCGCAGCGGGGCCGTTGGCTGGAGCAGGACCAGGATGTCGGGACGGGCGCCCTCGTTTTCCTCGAGCCAGCGGAGCGCATGGATGACCACGGGAGCTGTGGGGGTCGCGTCCAGGGCCAGCTCCGCCGGGCGCAGGAAGGGCACCTCGGCTCCCGCCCGCTTCCCCTCCTCGGCAATGGCCGCGGAATCGGTGGAGAGGATCACCCGGTTCACCAGGCGGCTTTGAAGGCCGCTTTCGACAGCCCGGGCCACGAGGGTCCTGCCTCCGAGGAGGCGAAGATTTTTCCCCGGGAGTCCCTTCGATCCCCCCCTGGCCGGGACCAGGCCGACGATTTCAAGCCCCTCCCTGCTCAAGGCCGTTCCTCCTTTTCCCCGTTTCCCGCGTCGCGGATGACGGTTCCGTTCGGGTCGATGAAAACCGTTCCTGCCGGCAGCCTCGCCTCGATCCCTTCGAAAGCCCGGTGCCTCGTGAGAAGAACGACGACATGGGCCGCGGCAAGAGCCTCTTCGAGCCCGGCCAGCCGGCAGCGGGAATGACGGCGGAGGCCTGGCGGGAGTGTCCCTATATGCGGCTCCACGGCCAGGACTCCGCAGGTTCCCCGCGCGCAAAGGGCCCTGGCGATCGAGAGAGCCGGGCTTTCCCTCAGGTCGTTGACGTCCGGCTTGTAGGCCAGGCCGAGACAGGCCACGACAGGATCCTCAAACCGGGCCGCCGCTTCCCGGATCCTTTCCAGGACCCAGGCCGTCTTCCTTTCGTTGACCCTCCGGGCTGAGCGGATAAGGCGTGTTTCCCGCGGGGCGGACTGCACCAGGAACCAGGGGTCGACGGGGATGCAGTGGCCGCCCACTCCGGGTCCCGGTTCCATGATCCGGACGCGGGGGTGCCTGTTGGCCAGGCGGATGAGGTTGGAGGAATCGATGCCCATGCGGCTGCAAAGCATGGAGATTTCGTTGGCAAAAGCGATCGAAACGTCCCGGGACGCGTTCTCGACGAGCTTGCACATCTCTGCCGTGCGGACGTCCGTGCAGTGGACCGAACCCCGGACAAAGGAAGAATAGAAAGCCGCCGCCCGGGATGTCGATTCCGGGTCGATCCCTCCCACGATCCGGTCAAGCCCGACGAGCTCCTCGAAGATTTTTCCCGGCAGAACCCTTTCCGGGCAGTGGGCGAGGAAGAAGGAGGGCTTGCCCCCGCCGGAGTCGAGGTCAGGGCGTTTCTCCAGGAGCCGGACGGCCGCGTGTTCGGTCGTGCCGACCGGCACGGTGGACTCGATGACGACAAGGTTGCCGGGTTCCAGGTGCGGGGCGATGGACCCGATCGCCGCCTCCACGTGCGACAGGTCCGCCCGATGCCCTTTGCCGAGCGGCGTGGGGACGGCAACGACGAAGACCTCCGAGCGGGATACGGAATCCGCCGGGACCAGGGATCCGGAACTCGCGGCCTCCCTGGCCAGGGTTTCCAGGGACGGTTCCAGGCCCGGGGTTTTTCCCGAACGCACCGACTGGATCACACCGGGGTCGGTGTCGACTCCCCGCACCCGGTGCCCCGAACGGGCCAGGACCGCTGCAAGTGGAAGGCCGATGTAGCCCAGCCCGATCACGCAAACGTTCACGAAGAATCGTCTCCCTCCGTCGCTTGTTTCCTTCTTTCCCTATTTTGCGTTGAAGGGGCTCGGCAGGCAAGTGAAACGGGCCCTTGCGAGACGAATCGTTTAAGGCTAGATTCAGTTTATGGCGACAGAAAAGTTTTCAGGAGACATCCTTTTGCGCCCCTATTCGGACAAGGATTGGGAATCGGTCCTGATCTTCATCCGTTCCCAGTGGGGCATGGACCATCCCATGGCGGACCGCCGCCTTTTCGACTGGCAGTTTCGGGGTTTCGGCCAGGCAGCAAGGGCGGTGCGGCCGATCCTTCTTTTCCTCGAAGGACAGCTGGCCGGTTTCAGGGGGATCATCCCCGGCCTCTACCAGGTGCCCTCGGCCCGGGGGATGCAGGTTCTCCCCGGCGGAAGCCTGGCCATGTGGATGCTCAGGGAAGACTGCCGGGGAAAGGGCCTGGGTCGGCTGATGCACAAGGCGGCCGAAGAGCGGCTTCCCGTCATCACGGGAGCGGGCTCCAACCCTTCGACGTCCGTCCCCATTTACCTGCAAAACGGGTTCCAGCTCCTGGAATCGATGCACCGTTACCTGGCGGTCCTGGATCCCGAGGAGTGCGCCGGCCGATACGGGAAGCGGGCGTCCGAAATTCCGCCCAGGCTCAGCGGCAAGGCAGGGGATCCTGCCCTCCCGGCCGCGGCCCGCGAGGAAGAACTGGCCAGGATATGGGAGGGCTCCGCTTTCGAAGTCGGGTTCTTCTCCCTGTACCGCAACGCGGAATTCTGGAGATGGAGGATCCTGGAAAGCCCGGGTTTCAGGTACGAGACTTTCGTGGATCCCGACGGTTCCGGTTTCCTCGTGGCAAGGGAGGAAAGGCTCCTCGAACCAGCCGGAAAGACCGGGGACGGCCATCGAAGCGTCCTCCGGCTGATCGACCTTGTTCCCGCACGTCCCTCCACCTGGCTTGGCTCGGAAGACCCTCCTTTTGCCCGCTTCGTGGGGCGATGCCTCGACTGGGCCTTCGGAAGGGGCTGCATCGCCGCCGATTTCCATTGCTCGAGCGGCATTTTCCGGCCTCTCCTGGAGAAGGCGGGTTTTACAGGGGAACGGGAGCTCCTCAGGGGAGGCGTTCCTCCCCTGCCTAGGCTTTTCAACGGCGGCCCGGCCCCCGGTCGGTCGATCAACGCACTGGTCAAGGCCCCCGTCCCGGTATCCTTCGAAAAAACCTGCATGGTGAAATCGGACAACGACATGGATCGCCCGAGGAGGCTGGATGAAAATGGGGAAGTCCTTTACTGAAGCCCTCGCAAGGGGAAAGTGCCTGGTGATCGGGGAGGTCGCCATGGCCCACGACGGAAGCCTTGGCCTGGCGCATGCCTTCATTGACGCGATTGCCGGCGCCGGGGCCGACGCGGTCAAGTTCCAGACCCATCTCGCCGATTCCGAGGGGACGCACGCCGAACCCTTCCGCGTGGCTTTCAGCCCCCAGGATGCCACGCGGCGGGACTACTGGATCCGGACGGCTTTTACCGAGGAGCAGTGGGCAGGCCTTTCCCGCCACGCCGCGGAAAAGGGGCTGCTTTTCCTGAGTTCGCCCTTTTCGGCCGAAGCGGCCGCTCTCCTGCGGCGAATCGGGGTGACCGCCTGGAAGATCCCGTCCGGCGAAACCGGGAACACCCCGCTTCTGGGAGAGCTGGCTGCAGACGGCCTTCCGGTCCTGCTCTCTACGGGAATGAGTCCCATGCGGGAAATCGACGCGGCCGTGGAGAAGATCAAAGCGGCCGGGGTCCCTCTCGTGGTCATGCAGTGCACCAGCGCCTATCCCTGCCCCCCGGAAAAGGTCGGGTTGAACCTGCTGCCGGTATTCAGGGAACGCTACGGTTGCCCCGTCGGCCTTTCGGACCATTCCGGCACGATTTACCCGGGCCTTGCCGCCGCGACACTGGGTGCCCGGGTCCTTGAGGTGCACGTGACCCTTTCCCGCGAGATGTTCGGGCCGGATGTCACGGCCTCCGTGACGACGGCGGAACTCTCGGACCTTGTGGAGGGTGTCCGTTGGGTCGGACGGATGAGGGACGCGCCTGTGGACAAGGACCTTGCCGCGGACGGCATGGCTCCCCTGAGGCAGGTTTTCACGAAGAGCCTTGTCGCCGCCGTGCCCCTTTCGCCCGGAACGATTTTGGACCGGTCCATGATTGCCCTGAAAAAACCGGGGACCGGGATGCCGGCCTCGAAGCTGCAGGATGTCATCGGCCGCCGGGTCAGGATCGGGCTGGAGCGGGACGACCTCATCCTGGAGGAAAACCTCGAATGAAACGCAAGGTTGCCGTCGTCGTCACGGCGCGCCCCAGTTACGCCAGGGTCAAGACTGCCCTTGCGGCCTTGGAAACCCACCCGGACATCGAGCTTCAGCTCGTGGTGGCGGCCTCCGCCCTGCTGGAGCGATACGGCAGCGCCTCATCCGTCATGGAGAAGGACGGCTTCCGGATCGCTTCCCGGGTCTTTATGCTCCTGGAGGGGGAAACTCCCCAGACGTCGGCCATCACGACCGGGCTTGGACTTGTCGAGATGGCATCGGTATTCGAGAACCTTAAGCCGGATGTTGTCGTGACGATCGCGGACCGGTTTGAAACCCTGGCGACCGCTACCGCGGCGGCCTTCATGAACATTCCCCTGGTTCACCTCCAGGGGGGCGAGGTGACCGGCTCGGTCGACGAGAAGGTCCGCCACGCGGTCACCAAGCTTGCCGACCTGCATTTCGTCGCCACGGAAAAGGCCCGGGAGCGGGTTATCCGGATGGGAGAGGAGCCGGACAGGGTTTTCATGACGGGATGTCCCTCCATCGACCTGGCCGCGCAGGTCGCGCGCACTCCGGGAAACGGGTTCGATCCCTTCGCCTTCGGGGTCGGGCCGATCCTGGACCTGTCCGAGTCCTACCTGGTGGTCATGCAGCACCCGGTCACGACCGAGCACGCACTCGCGAAGGAGCAGGCCCTGGAAACCCTTTACGCGGTCAGGGATCTCGGGTTTCCCGCCCTCTGGTTCTGGCCGAATCCCGATGCCGGATCCGACGGGACTTCCAAGGCCATCCGCTGGTTCCGGGAGCACGAATCCCCCGCGAACATCCACTTTTTCAGGAATTTTCCGCCCGAGACCTTCCTGCGCCTTCTCAACCGGTGCAGCTGCATCATCGGCAACTCCAGCGCGGCGGTCCGGGAATGCGCCTTCCTCGGTGTCCCTGCGGTCAACATCGGGACCCGGCAGGAGGGGCGGGAAAGGGGATGCAACGTCCTGGACGCTCCCCACGACCGCCGGAGGATCGAGGAAGCCGCCAGGATCCAGCTGGGACGCGGCCGTTTTCCTTCGGACCCGGTCTACGGGGACGGGAAGGCAGGGGGACGGATCGCGGAACTTTTGGCCCGGATCCCCCTTTCCGTCGAAAAGAGGCTGGCCTATTGAGCGCAGCCGGGCCTGAAATCCTGGTCGTCACGTACCATTACCTTTCGGGTGAGACCTTCCCGGGGAGGGGGGTCCATCCGTTCGGCGCGGAAAGGTTCAGGGAACAGGTCGAGCTCCTGGGCCGGACTTCCCGGTTCCTCTCGCTGGAAGACCTTGAAGGCGGAGATTTGCCGGGGCTGAAGGGGGCCTCGAGGTACGCTCTCCTGACGTTCGACGACGGCCTTTCGGAGCAGTTCGGGATCGCATGGCCGATCCTGGAAGCCATGGGGATACCGGGGGCCTTTTTCCCATGCACGGCTCCCCTGGAGACGGGAAAGCTCCTTCACGTTCACCGGATCCATGCCCTCCGAAGCGCCCTGGCGGACAAGGACCTCCTTGCGCTTTGCGGAGAACTGGCGAGAGAATCGGGTTTCGAGGAAAGCGCGCGGGCGATCGAGGCCGGAAATTTGCCGGAGGCGCCCTATCCTTACGACGCGCCGGAGACGAGGACGCTCAAGTCGCTTTTCAACTACACCCTTCCCCTGGCGGAACGGGAGGCCCTTTCGGCGATGGCCTTTTGCCGGGTCCTGGGCGAGGAATCGGCCTGGGCGGGCCGCCTCTACATGACTCCCGGGATGATCCGTGAACTGGGGCAAAAAGGCTGCCTTGGCACGCACACCCATTCCCACCGGCCTCTTTCCCGCCTGGACGGGAAGGGCATGCGGCTGGAAATTCGCGAAAGCCTCCGCATCCTTGAAGAAACGGCAGGCAAGCGCCTTTACTCGGTGAGCTATCCCTACGGCAACGACCTTTCCGTTTCGGCGGAGGTCTTCGAGGCAGCCGCGGGCTTTGGTTTGAAATCCGGCTTCACGACAGCACGGCTGACAAACTTTCCCGGAACCGACCGGCTACGCCTGGCCCGGTTCGATGCGGAAGACCTCACCCCGGGCAAAAGGCCGATCGTCCGCCTTTAGCCCGGAAAACCATGACCCTGAAAGGAGCCGGGAAAAGATGACCGAATTCATGCTTGCAAACCCCCATTCAAGAGTTTTCGAAGCCGGGCGAGTGACCTGGATGGTATCGGGATCCGATCCCCTTCTTTTCGAGGATGCCGTGAAACGGATGTCCGGAAGAGGGTTCGAGACCCGGGAGGTCCTCCGGGAACTTTCGCGGACAGCCGAGGAAGGCTCTTTCGCGGCTGTCGAAGACCTGGGTGAAGGGAAGGCAAGGACGACCCTCTTCAGGACTCTTTCTTCCACTTTCGAACTCTATTACCGGGTGCAGGACCGATCGGTTGCCGTTTTCGACCACTTTCGAAACGCACTGGCCTCGATCCCTGTCACCGAGAGGATCCCCGATGCGGATGCCTTTTTCGATCACCTCCTCTTTGCCTACGAGTATCTTCCCGGGGGGCACACCCTTGTCGAGGGCATCCAAAAGCTGGTGCCGGGCGGGATGGTCGAGATCGGGCCCGAAGGGGAGCGACGGGTTGAGCAGGTCGACACCGTCCGCTTGCCGGAAGAGGGGAAGGGCCCGAAGGCCGGGGAAGCCGTGGACAGGCTGGAAGAGATCATGGAAGAAAGGGTATCCGCCTACGTCGCCGCCTATGGCAAGCCGACGGTGCTTCTCTCGGGGGGGGTCGATTCCACGCTGGTCCTGTCCTGCCTCGGCGAAGGGGCCTCGGCCCTGACCGTGGGGATCGATACCCCTGAATACGCGTTCGAGATGGAATATGCGCGGATGGCGGCCAATCTCCTGAAGGCCGACCATTCCTTGAAGATCCTGGAAGAGTCGAGTTTCCGCAGGTCCGTCAGGGAGATCGTGGAAGTGCTGGGCCAGCCGACCGACTCGGCATTTTTCCAGCCGATGGCTTTCCACCACGCCTTCAGCGAGGATCACGCCTTTTTCCTCTACGGTGAAACGGTCGACGCCCTTTTCGGTTTCAACAAGCTTGCGAAGATTTTCGACCGCGAGGCCCTTTCTCCCGGTGAGAAGGAGGCGCTCGGCCTGCCGCCCGCGGATCCGGCGGGGTATGCTGCCAGGTGCGGCCTCACCCCGGATTACGAAACGGTCCACAGGATACTCGGGGAAGAAGTGACGGAAAGGCGCCTGGACAGGCGCCTGGATTTCGCCCTCGGGCTTTGCCCTGAGCTGGCCCGGCTCGAGCCTGCACGCTGGCGGGTCGGCCACGCGGAGGCCATGTCCATTTTCACCGGTTTCTGCCATATCAGGGAGTACATCGGCCGGACGCGCCAGCAGGCCCTCTGCAGGGGGCGTACCGTGCTGACGCCTTTTGCGTGCAGGAGCCTTCTCGATCTTTCCATGTCGATCCCCATGCCCGCCCGGATTCTCAAGGACGGGATCGTCAAGCACGTGGCAAAGTCGCTCCTGGCAAGACGGCTGCCCGGCTACCCGGTCCATACCCGCAAGGGGGGCAGCGATGTGCCCCGGACCCGTTACCTCCAGGAAGGTCCCCTCAAGGACATCTTCCTGGAAGAGGCTCCTCCCCGCTTCTGGCCGGAGAAGGAAATGGACCTTCTCCTCAATCCGAAGCGTGAGGCCAGCTTCGCGGCGCTCAATGCGCTCGGGTACGCCATCTGGCAAAACAGGGTCCTGGAGAACCCCATGCTGGTCCCGGTTCCGGGGACGCGCACGTTCCGGGTTTCGATTGGGGAGGGAGGCTTCCAGGCGTGATCAGTGTGGAGCTGGCGGATCCAGGTGCGATCCGGGTTGAGACGTGTTCGGGAGACTGGTTCATCGCGGCGGAAAACGCGGCTGCCCTTCGGGAAGAATTTGAAAAACCTTCGTTTCCCGGCCTTGAGCCGGAAAAACAGGTTGAACGGCTAGGGAGCCTGGCCGATGGGGGCGTCCTCGCGTTCGTTCCCCGGGGGAAGGGCCCCATCTGGCTTTATCGGACGATCAACTCGACCCGGGAACTTTATTTCCGCAAGGATGGCAGGGGCAACCTGGTTTTTTCCGATCATTTCCGCAACATCCTTGCCTCCGTTCCGCGGCGGGAAAGGCGAGTGGAAGAAAATGCCCTGCTTGATCACCTGCTTTTCCAGTACCCGGTCGGGGCTTCGACCCGGGTGCAGGGAATCCGGCGTTTGGCGGCAGGCGAAATCCGTTCCGTCGATCCCGGGTGCGAAATGGAGTTTTCCAGGCAAGCGGAAAGGATTTCCGCCAACCCCCCAAGGCTGGGGATCGAACAGGCTGCATCGATTCTAGGGGAAATGCTGGAAACCCGGCTCGCCCATTCAGGCTCCGGAGAATGCGTCCTCTTTTCCGGAGGAGTGGATTCCTCCCTTCTCCAGGCTTTCCGCCCTAGGGGCTCTATGGTCCTGTCGGTGAGCATCGATTCCCCCGAATTTGCGTTCGAATCCGAATTTGCGACCCGGGCGGCATGTCTTCTGGATGCAGGCTGGTCGAATGTCAGCCTGAGGGAAGAGGATTACCGTGTCCTTTTCGAGGAAACCATCGAAAAGACTGGGCAACCGTCGAACCTGAATTTGCAGCCGGTGTTCCTGTACACGGCTTTCCAGTCCCCATTCGGGCTTTTCTGGGCCGGCGATGGTGCGGACACTCTCTTCGGCCATTCCCAGACCGCCCGGATCCTGGGTTCCCGGGGCAAGGAGCAATTCGCTGAACAACTGGCGGAACCCTACGATTCCCCGAGGGGTTATGCCGCCCTTGCGGATTTGAGCCCGGACTTCGGGTTTGTTCGCAGCCTTTTCGGTGAAGAACGGGTTTTCTCGCGCTCCTCGGCTAGGCTGGCCCATTTCCGGGAACGGGTTTCCGTCCACCCCGGCAACCCGGAAGAAGAGCACGCCGAGATGACCTCCCTTATCGAATTCCTGGGTCGAACCGGAGAAGCTTCCAGCCGAAAGAGGCAGGCGGGTGCCCTCTTCGGCCGTGAAACGCGGACACCCTTCTTTTCAAGGGATATCCTTGGCCTCGCCACCTCGGTTCCCGCAAGGCAGCGGTTCGTCCATGAAGGGGAGGTCAAGCCTATCCCCAAGGCCCTGCTTCGGGGAAAGGTGCCCGGCTATCCCTTCTTCGGAAAGAAGGGAGGGAGCGACGTCCCGCGCACGCGGTTCTGCCAGGAAGGTCCATTCCGGGACTTTTTCAGGGATAGGGTCCCGCCGGAGTTTTTCCCTTCCAGGGGGAAGGCCATGATCGAAAACCCCAAGTGGCAATGGAGTTTCCTCACCCTCTCGGCGGCAGCGTTTTCGGTTTGGCAGGAACGGGTCCTGAAGGCTGAAAGTCTGGAAAAGGCGTCCGGGACGAGGGGGTTCCGATTGGGAAAACCGGCGGCCAAATTCGTCGGGGAGGTAAGGGAATGAGGGAAAACCTTA
>ENA-ORXD01001435-ORXD01001435.1-sediment-metagenome-genome-assembly--contig:-NODE-1435-length-19936-cov-4.960471_pt1 | contig 19936 bp, 20 predicted proteins | sample MGYA00237862_ERZ511471 | MGnify/ENA metagenome assembly ERZ511471
AAGAACAGGTACCTGCACGGGTGGGGGCAGTGTGGTCGCAAGTGGAAAACAATTTTTAGTATAGGTCTCATCATCTGGTGGTCTAAATCAGGAAGTAAATTAGTGAATTTTATGGATATTTTACTCCTGAAATGCAGAAAAGTGTATCAAAATATTAAGATAACGGCGAGATGAAGAACTCGCCGAATTGAGAAGCTTATCTCGAATTGAGTTGAGCATAAACAGATGTTTTCTTCCTGTAGGGAATAGCTTACAAAAATTTTGTTTGTTGGGTACATCCTTAGGATGTTTTGTTGATATCGATAGACTTAATGACTCATGATGGAGGAAAATAGTTGAGTAATGAAGGCGTAGTTTCTCATTCTATACCACTTGGGTGAACTTAAATTGATACCAAACCTGTTAGTATTTTCTGCATCCTTTACACGAGTTATTAATTTCGGATACCTCTTGGTATAACTGGGATTGAGGGGGCTTCCACTTCTGAAATTTCTATTCATCATAAGCTTGGAATAATTATAAATAGGTTTGAAATGAAACAGTTGTGGATATTTAGATATGATTTTTTTTAAATTAGCGAAGACCTGAAGAATATGAATCTAACCCAAATCAGTTAGTGGCTTTATTAGAGATTCAAAATATCAGCAAGTCATTTGGCGAGAATAGTGTCCTCAGAGGAATTGATATGACTTTTGAAAAAGGGCAAATCTACACCTTAGTTGGTGGCAACGGAACCGGTAAAACAACTCTTTTTAATCTCATCACTGGATTCTTACGCCCCGATCAAGGAAAGATCATATACGATTCCAAAGAAATCCACAAAAGTGTGCCGGTAGCTATTAACCACTATGGAATCACGCGTACTTTCCAGGATTTGCGGATTATCAATCAATTGACCGTAATGGAAAATGTGCTGTTATCGTTTAAGAACAATCCGGGTGAGCGAATTCTACAGGCGATTCTTCCTCAGCGTATTTTTCAGAGACAATACAATGAACTAGAGGAAAGCGCCAGACAGATTATCAGGAAAGTTCACTTAGAAGATGTAGAAAATAGCTTAGCCGGCGAAATCTCCTATGGACAACAAAAGTTATTGACGATTGCCTGTTGTTTGGGAAACGATGCGAACCTTTTACTATTGGACGAACCGGTTGCTGGAATTGACAAAGACAACTATACCCGCATTTACGAACTGGTTGCCCAACTAAAGGATGAAGGGAAAACCATTATACAAATCGAACACAACCACGGTTTTGTGGAGAGTTTGAGTGATATTATTTGGTTTTTGAATGCCGGAGCAGCAACCGCTTTTGAGAGTTACCAGTCTTTCACTAGCAATCCCATTGTAAAACAAGCCTACCTGAATTAATGCTGGAAGTCAAAAACATATCGTCAGGTTATGGCAAGAAGCAGGTGCTTTATGATGTTTCATTAAAAGTTGAACCAGGGGAAGTGGTTTTGCTGACCGGAGGAAATGGTTCCGGGAAATCAACCCTGCTGAAATGCATTTATAACCTTTTGCTTTGCTGGTCTGGTGAAATCTGGTATGAAGGTGAAAAAATCAATGGACTAAAACCGTCTGATCTGATTACAAAAGGGATTGTTTATATCCCTCAAAAAGAAAATTATTTTGAAAATCTGACTGTTAAAGAAAATTTACTTGTGAGCGGTTCAATCTATTCAAAAGATATAACATCAAAAAGAATAGAGAATGTATATAATAATCTACCCATGGTCAAGCAGTTTGAATCTAAAACTCCATTTAGACTTAGTGGTGGGGAAAAACAATTATTGGCTCTGGGAATAGCCTTAGTACATAATCCCAAACTGATTCTGATTGATGAACCATTTGCCGGTTTGGATGAAATTAATTCAAAAACGATAATTCAGGAAATAATTAAGCTTAAGAATCTTAATGTAGGCATATTAGTCGTCGAGCATAAAAAACACATTGATGGTTATATTGATAATGTCTTAAATATGTATTTGGGAAAACTTGTTAATAATTAGTACTATGAAGATTTTTAGTAAACTTGTTATTTTGATAATAATTTCTCATATAGCTATTAGTTGCGCTGAGAGTAAGAATGAAAAGAGGATTAAAATTGGTGTTATTTTGCCCTTAACTGGACCTGCATCAGAGATTGGTAACACGATATTAAATGGTATTAAAATAGCAAATACAGAGAGTAATAAAAAAGTTGATTTGATAATTGAAGATAGTCAGCTTGACGCCAAACAAGCTATTGCAGCTGCAAATAAACTCATCTTTGTGGATAAAGTTAAAGTGATAATTGGAGTAGCTTCTTCAACTGATGCACTTGCAGTGGCCCCAATTTGTGAAAGAAATAAGGTAATAATGTTATCTTCTACAGCATCAACGCCGCTGCTAACAAAAGCAGGAGATTACATTTTTAGAATTTACCCATCAGATGTTTACGACGGGAAAACACTAGCTGATTTTGCCTGTCAAAATCGTGGGCTAAAGACATTCTCCGTTTTCTACTTGAATAATGATTTCGGTAATGGCTTAAAAAATGTATTTATTAAAGATTACACAAAATTAGGGGGTAAGGTCATTGATGTAGAAAGTTTTCTCCCAGATGCAATAGATTTTAGAACGCAGTTAACTAAAATTAAACAGGCGAATTCAGAAGGTATATTAGTGATTGCAATAGATATGCAGTATACAAATATTGTTAAGCAAATTAGACAATTGAACATATCGAGTGAAATTTTTGCTCCGGTCACATTTGATAACCCACTAATATTAAGTCAACTTGGTGATGCCGCTAATGGAGTATTTTATTCGAGACCTATGTATTCTCACGATACTGCATCTGTACAAGACCGGAGATTTATAGCTGACTATAGAAAACTTACTGGAAACAAACCTCCTTTACTTGCTGCCCTAGGATTCGATACCTATAAGTTAATTTCAAACAGCTTGGAGGTAAATAATTACAACTCTGATAAGATTAAAGCTTATTTATATAATGTAAGTTATTCTGGTGTTTCCGGTAATATTAAATTTGATAAAAATGGTGATATCATACCGGATATGGAAATAATGTTCATTAAAAACGATAAAGCATTTGAATATGAAAAAGTCAAATCGAGAGGAAGGTAAACTTGACTCAAAATCTAAGGTAGTAAAGACTCTTTTGAAACAAGCCAAAGTCAAATGGGGTATAAATGAAGTTGCTAAAAAAGGAGCTTTTTTTATTAGTAATCAGGAAAGCCTCTTAGATGCGGGCACTCTTCTTCGGGATTAGAATGAATGTTGTCAATGTAAATATTCCACCTTGGTTCCCTAACCAACCCTATCTGAGTTTGCCATTATTGACAGGTATTCTCAGAAAAGAGGGCTTTTCTGTTTATCAAAAGGATATTAACTTGTCTTTTTATGACAATCTATTGAGTGAAGAAGAGATACAATACCAGGTTAATACGTTAACTAAAAGTAAAATTGACGAAATAGATCCTAAACAAAAATTACTGCTAGATCTTAAAAACTTCTTTGTTGAAAATGTGGAGAAAATAAAGTGGGAAACACGCCAAAAGGAGAGTTTTAATGCTAAAGATTACGCAAATAATTTGTTTCAGGATTTGGATCTGATATTAAAGCTTTATACCATCTCGTTTCCTGAAATTGAGCTTTCTTTAGGGGAAATTAAATACCATTTTGATTATTTGAATCCTGATATCATTAGTAGTTTTCTGGAGTCAGAGAGCAATATATTTAAGTACTATTTTTCTAAATATGAATTGCATGACATCTTAAATCAACATCCAGATATTGTGGCTATTGGAGTCACTACTCCAGAGCAGTTAATACCCGCTCTTTCGTTAGCATCGTTGTTAAAAGCAAATGCAGATGGATTAGAAATTTTGCTTGGCGGGGATTATATTTCCAGAGTTTTTAATACCATCATCCAACATGATATCCTTGGAGAACTTGTAGATTTTGTCATTGTTGGGAATGCCGAAAAAGCCATTGTGAACTTCTGTTCTGCAAAAGAAAACTATGGAGATTTGCATACCGTAAAGTCCTTAGTTTGGAAGAATGAAAAAGGTTTTATTTGCAATCCGATAGAAAGTTCCTTTACTTATTCATGTCTTAAGTTTCCAGATTTTGATGGACTTCATTTGAGTGACTATTTTTTTCCTGAGGTTTATCTGCCTATTGAAATTTCAAAGGGATGTTACTGGGGGAAATGTTCTTTTTGCGAAATCAAAGGGAAACCCTATTTTCAAAAAAGGGCTTCTCAGATTATGGAAGAAATGATACAGCAGAATAAAAAATATGGAGCTTCTTATTTTGCTTTTGTAAGTTCATCTCCGTCACCAAAACTGCTTTTAGAACTTTCTGAAAGAATATATGATTTAGGACTTAAATGGTCAGCTTTTCTTAGACCTGAATCATATATTGATGAAAATTTTGCGAAAATACTTTATAATGGAGGTTGCAGGATTTTATATATTGGTTTTGAAAGCGGCTCTCAGCGTGTTTTAGATGCGATGCATAAAGGAATCGATATTACGAAGGTGGAATCACTCTTGAAAAATTTCAAAAATGCAGGTATAAAAATTCATGGTTATTTTATGTTTGGGTTCACGGGAGAGACAGAAGAAGATAGAAAGAATACTATTGACTTTATAAATAGGAATAAAGGTTTATTTTATTCAGTCAGTTATTCGGGGTACGTTGAACCTTATGGGAGCTTTAAAGGAGAGGTTAATGGATTACGTATATATAAGCCCAGCCGAAAAGAGTTTACGTATAAAAAATTGCTTCAAAACACATGCGATGAGGATAATAATAGATTATATTATATTAATCTGAATTTAGAGATTACTTATGAAAACTAGAGTCCCCCAGGTAGATGATATTATTTCCAGTATTGAGAAGTATTGGAAACCAAAGTTAAAGGATGATTGTCCTTTTTGGACCTCTCTTTCTAGTTCTTATTTTAAATTAGACACCGAAGGTTATGAACGTGGTCGAAATGGTAAAGATAAAAATCATGATGAGAAAGTAGAGGTGTTTTATTCGGAGATATCATTTTATCCTGAATTAATTAAGTTTTTGGCGGCTCATATACAGGAACCAACAAAAATTGAGATTACTTTCTTGTCGACATTGTTGCCTCGTCACTATTGGAATTTTCCTTCCCCTCAAACAATTTTAAAAGAAGAAGAAATTCATTTCCTTTCAATAGAAAAGCAATTTCTTAATGACTATAGAGAAGCAGTAAAAAAAAGCATAGAAAATAATCTGGTCAAGCTTGAGCGGATTTTGATTGTTTCCAAAGAAAGTCGATTTTTTTTTAGAAGTACTCATCTATTTAGTGATGAAGAAGTCGAAAAAGATAAGAAATTCTGCTTTTCTGGGAAAGAACCTGCGATACACAAATGGGCCGAGATTATCAAATCACCGCGATGTTTCCCCGAAAAGGCACAATATTATTCTTCAGGTTGTTCACATGATAGTGCTTTTCTCTGGTTTACTAATACCGATAGACCTATTGGACCATCTATAGAGATACTTAAAAGGAATCTTGCGGAACGGTCCTTTTATTTATTTAAAGAAGGAGAAACAAAGTATAACAAGGAGAGTAGTTTAGTTTCAGTGTATGATTTCTACGTTAAAAATCTTCATTCGCAAGGTGGAGCAAAAAAACTTGTTTTAGAAAAGAAGAGTAATCATGGATCTGAGAAAATATTGCCAGTTAACTTTGATGAAAGTGGTAGTGATGAATTTACACTTTCCGAATATTTCAGACCAGATCTCGGATTATTGACTATTAATAAAGGTGAGAAGGATGAGAGACACTTCATATTAAACGCTTATATGGACTTGTTTAATGATGTTGTAAAATTAGAAGTAATAGAAGAGGATGAAAAACCGACATCCAAATATCAACAGCTAATCCGTGACATTAAAATAATAAGGAATTATTCAAAGCCGTTATCTTCAAATGGGGAAACGTCTTCTGCTAATGCATTTTCAAAATTACCAAAACCAGTTTAAGTAATGGAAAAGTTCGACAAAATCAAAGAAAGTTTTGATGAAGCAGAAACGAAGTATTCTACTATAATTGGAAAAGAAGTAAGCCATAGAAAAAATGTTCGTTATATTGAGTCTTACATGGATGAAAATTTTAGTTTGGAATTTGATATTAGATTATTGGTGAATTTTTTTTCTGAGGTTATAGATAATAATGAACTTGTAGATAGTAACGAGATAAACTATGCTATTTCGCATAAGGATGCGGCAAATTTGATGATCAATGATTTATCTTCGAGATATCGTTATGCAGATAGAATTCTGAGTAGGAAGCATCTGGTAAGATCTAAAATGAGAGATGTAATGATTTTTGTTTCATCAATTATTGTTGCTGCAGTATTGAATATATTTACTCCAAATGTTCGCACTTTGCTTATCCATGAGAATCAAAAAAGTGTAATTGAACGGAAATTAGATAAAATTCTGGATCTTCAGGAGCAAAATAATTATTTACTCAAACAGCTAAAACAATATAAACAAGACTCCGTGAAAACAGATAAATAGAAATACAATTAATCTTATGCAGGTCATTATTAATATACTTTCAGCCACGTTTATATACCTATTGGTTGCATATTCTTTCAATATCATTTATTACACGACTGGATTTTTTAATTTAGCTCATGCCATCATTATAACTTTGTCCGGATATGTGAGCTATTTCTTTACAGAAAATATTGATTTGCCTTTTGGTGTAACAATTGTTATTGCCGTGATTTTTTCTGTGTTAGTAGGTTTACTTACTCAGTTAACTGTTTACGCTCCTCTCGAGAAGAGAGATGCAAATCCTTTTTTTAAACTAATTGCTTCTCTTGGACTTTATATTGTCCTGCAGAATACCATCTCTGTTGTTTGGGGAGATGACACGAAAAATTTTCAAATTTTGAAAGTTAAAAAGGGAAACGAAATCTTTGGCGCTTATATTACCAATCTTCAGATTATTACAATTTTGGTTAGTTTGGGTCTGTTTATAGGAGGTTTAATGTTCTTGAAATACCACCGAGTTGGAAGGAATATTAGGGCTGTTGCTTCGAATGCTCAACTGGCTAATATTATTGGGATTGACTCAGGGAAAGTGGTTTTATGGTCGTTTGGAATTGGGAGTGGATTGGCTACTATTGCAGGAATATTAGTGTCTCTTGATATAGGTCTTACACCTTCCATGGGGTTTAATCTGCTGTTGTATGGAGTCGTAGCAATGATCATTGGTGGCGTAGGGAGTACCTGGGGACTAATTGGTGGCTCTTTGTTACTGGCAACAGCTCAGAATCTCGGTGCGTATTACATCGATAGTAAATGGATGAATGCTATTGCTTATGTTATTTTAATTTTATTCTTAATCTGGAAGCCTCTAGGTTTTAGTGGAAAACGCCTGAAAAAAGTGGAAATCTGATGGAATACATCCTGCACATACTCATCATGATCCTCCTTTATGTCATGCTCTCCCAAAGCCTAACATTAACAGCGGGGTATTCCGGCTTGATTTCGCTGGCGCATGCCGGCTTTTATGGAATAGGAGCTTATACCTCCGCGATATTGTCTGTGAATTATGGTTTGCCTTTCCTTGTGACACTTCCCCTGGCAATGATTATCAGCGGGGTGATTGCCATCTTTGTTTCAACCATTGCTCTCCGTACTGTAGATGACTATTTCATTATCATCACGCTCGGGATTCAGGTAGTTGCTTTTTCAGTCATGAACAACTGGATGAGTTTGACGAATGGCCCACTGGGGATAACAGGAATACCTGCCATATCTATTTTCGGTTTTGCCTTTACAAGCAAAATCGCCTTTTTACTCTTGACCCTGGTCTTAACCGCGTTGACCTATTTTATTCTCAGGAATATTACCCAATCTCCGTTTGGCCGCATTCTCATTGCTCTCAGTGAAGATGAAATCTTTACCAAAAGCCTGGGGAAGAAGGTTTATTTTGCCAAGGTGGCCAGTTTTACCATTGGGGCCATGTTTGCGGCCATTCCAGGTGTGTTGTATGCTCATTACATCAGTTATATCGACCCAACAAGCTTTACGGTGGATGAGTCTATTTTCATTCTGTCTATTGTCATTATCGGGGGAATGCGAAGCCTATGGGGGGCGGCGATTGCTGCGGCAGTCCTGGTTATTCTACCGGAAGCACTGCGGTTTGTAGGGATGCCAAGCAATATTGCTGCAAATATGCGACAAATCCTGTATGGAGTGGCTTTGGTGGTTATGATGTTTAAGTATAGCAATGGATTTGGTGAACGAAAAAGCGTGAAAGCCAAAGTGCCATCATAACCCAGGGAATCCTTTTTCCTTAGGAATTTGAGCCCTCCCAAACGCGAAGCTTATCGCACCTCCGCGCGATGAAGAACTTTACGCCGAAAGATGAAGAACTTTCTTCCGTGAGATGAAGAAGAAGTTGCACAAAGATGAAGAACTTTCCCTGGCGAGATGAAGAAGAAACTCCAGAGAGATAAAGTTCCCGCGACCGCGCGAAACGCTTCGCAAACCAACATGAACCTGAAAGCAATTTTCTTTTTGCAGTGAAGGAGCACAATATTCTACACCTGTTTTGAGTTATGTTGTTAACTACTAGGAATTAACCAAGTCTAGATGGAACCAAATACATGCTTGGAGCAAGACTGAAAAAGTGTTCCTTTCATGAATATGGATTGGGCAGAACACTTTTTCTCCGGGATAGAAGGGAATAGACGTAATACATTATTACGTAGGCTGTAAATTTAAAATCGCTAGCTACTCACTTTCTAAACTTTGAAATATGGAAAAAATTCGAATCAAAGAGTTAGTCCGGTTTCGGAGAAAAACTGACCGCTCAAAAAAGACTTTTGCAAACAATCTTAAGTTGAGAGAAAAATCTGAAAAAGAAGGCTCAGGTGGTGATTATTGGATAAGTTGCTTAAGTGCAATTGGAAATGTATTTAAATATAATGACCCAAGCTTACTTGACGAAAAAATTGAGTTTCTGATTGAAAAGATACAGAGTAAAGAAGATAAAAGAATTAAAGACCAATTTCAACGGAACATCGATATTTTGGAAGGTTTTAAAGACTTTGATTTTCATGAAATAAGGCCTAAAGCCGATTTGACATTTCATAAAAAACCTACTACAAATTCAATTCTTGAAATCGAAGGTTTACCAATTCAGGCAAAACCAGACCATGTGTTCTCGTTTTCAATAAATAATAGCGAAGAAGTTGGAGCGGTTTGGTTTATTGCCGAACTAAACGGATATGATAAGGGCGAATTGGGAATGTTTGCCGATATTCTTTATCGCTACCTGGATACTCATTTTTCGAAGGATTTTTTCGTAAACAAAGCTTATTGTATTGCAATTGATGTCTATCGAGGGCAGAAGGTTACTTATGAGGATGTTGAAAAAGGGAAGGTTCCTGCACTACTTGAACCGACAATTGATGAAATCAAGAAAACGTAAATCCACATTATGCGATTTGGAATGCTTTTCCCGTAGCGTAATTCCTTTAAATTATTTTACTAACTTAGTGAACACTAACGACCAAGGAAATGAAAATGATTATTGAATTTAAAAGTTTAAAAGGCGGGACAAGAAAGAATTAACTTTTTTTCCACTAGCTTTTGTCTTTCTTGATTGGTGAGGAAGCCCAAGCATATTACACAGATTTGCGAATTCTGTAAACTTACACACAAGTCTGAATTTGCCAAAGAATAATTTTTTGGAGTACAAGACATAAGTTGTGATTCGTATTCTATTGGAATAAAACATCTTAAATAAACATCTAATGAGAGTTTTAACTAAATCAAGATTCAAACTTGGACTAGAATGCCCAAACAAATTATTCTACACATCCAAAAAAGAATACGCTAACGAGAAAGTCTCTGATCCTTTTCTTGAAGCTCTAGCTCAAGGTGGCTTCCAAGTTGAAGAATTAGCAAGAATGCATTATCCTGATGGCATTCTAATCGAAGGCAATGATGGAGATTATGAATTATTATGGCATCAGACTCAAGAATTATTACAGCAAGAAAGCGTAATAATTTTTGAAGCAGCATTTCTTTACAATGGATTATTCATTAAAACAGACATATTAATAAAAAGAGGTAATAAAATTGAACTTATTGAAGTAAAATCAAAATCATTTGATCCTTCAAATGATAATTTATTTGTTGGAAAAAGAGGTGGATTGGTTTCAGGATGGAAACCTTATCTTTTTGATATTGCCTTTCAAAAATACGTAATTCAAATGTGTTTTCCCTTATGGGAAATTGCCACATTCATTATGATGGCTGACAAAACAAAGCAGGCGACCATAGATGGATTAAATCAATCATTTAGGATCACACAAACTGCAGAAAATAGGACGGGAATAAAAAAACTAGTACAATCAATTGATGAGCTAGGAGAGTCAGTACTTAATCGGTTAAACATTTCAGAGATAATAAATGACATTATCAATAATAAATATCCTCACTATCCAAATTTGACTTTTATTCAAACGGTAGATTTGTTTAAGGAAAATTATAGTAACGACACCTACATTAATTGGCCAACCTCATTTGGATCATGCAAATCATGTGAATTTAAAGCAACACCAGAAGAGGAAAAAAACGGACTTCTATCAGGATATAAAGAATGTTTTAAAAAGCAACATAACTGGAGCTACAATGAATTTAATAAGCCAAACATCTTTGAAATCTGGTTTTTTGGAAAAGGAGCAAAACTGTTTGATCAAGGAATTTATTTCATGGATGAATTAACACCTGATCTAATTGGGTATAAAGAAACTTCTGGCAAACTAACCACATCAGAGCGCCAATGGTTGCAGATAGAAAAAGAGGTTAATTCCGACAATGAAATTTATGTTGACATAGATGGATTACGAAAGGAAATTGAAACTTATAAGTATCCACTTCATTTTATAGACTTTGAGACGAGTGCAGTTGCACTTCCTTTCAATAAAGGAAGAAGACCTTATGAACAAATTGCATTTCAATTTTCTCATCACATGTACTTTGAAGATGGAACGATTGAACATGCTACTGAATACATCAATAATAAAGCTGGATTCTTTCCGAATTTTGATTTTATCAGGAATCTAAAAAGGGCTCTGGAAAATGATCAGGGTTCGATATTTAGATACTCTCATCATGAGAATACTATTCTAAATGCAATTCATGAGCAACTTTTAGATTCCAATGAAGCAGACAAAGAGCATCTCATTCTTTTCATAAAAACAATATCTCATTCTAAAAATGGAAGTGCAATTCACTGGAAAGGCGAAAGGGACATGATTGACCTATGGGAAATGGTAAAGAATTATTATTACAATCCGTTGACCCGAGGCTCAAACTCAATAAAAGAAGTTCTACCATCGGCTTTAAGCAAAAGTGCATTTTTAATGAATAAATACTCTCAGAAGCTTGAGGCAATAAGAGTGACCAGTCGAAACTTTCCCAAGGAACATATTTGGCTATTGATTGAAAATGGTCAAGTAATAAATCCTTATAAAATGCTTCCCCCGGTATTTGAGGACTGGTCAGAAGATGACATTGAAAATACTCTTTCGGAAATCGAAGATATTGCAAATGGAGGAGCTGCTTTAACAGCTTATGGAAAATTGCAGTATACAGATATGTCAGCAGAAGAAAGGACTGAGCTTACAAAAGCACTTTTAAAATATTGTGAATTGGACACATTAGCAATGGTAATGATTTTTGAACATTTTAAAGAATTAAGTAATTATGGCAAATAATCAAGAAGCATTAAGACGATATAGGGTAATTCATAATATACTTCGCCGTGGTGGAAAACATAAAACCAGCAGTATCTTAGAAGCATGTCAAAGATCTTATATAAGAGCATCTATTAGAACAATTCAAAAAGATCTGGAAGATCTCGCAGAAGATCCAAAACTTGGCTTCTTTTTGCCAATAAAAAAAGATACAGCAACAAAAACGTATTATTATGCTCACATACCCGATCATATATTCCCATCGCTAGAATTAGAAAGAAATGAAATAAATGCATTACTCTTTTATGCAAAAACATTCAATCAATACGACGAATATCCACTATCTCACGAAATTTCAAATGCAGTTAAAAAAGTAGTTGAGAATTCAAATATTCCGCCAAAAACAAGGGAATTATTTGAACAAAATACATTACTTGAAACTGAAAAACATGTTCCAATCAATGGTATTGAACTTATTATTGATTTATTAGAAGCAATTTCAAATAGAAGAGTAATTGTTGTTCGCTATAAAAAGTTTCAAGTAGGTATTACAAATGAATATAGGATCAAACCAATTCTTCTCAAAGAAGAGAAACAATTATGGTATATTTTAGGCGAAAAAGAGGATAAGAATAAAATTATAACGTTGGCATTGGATCGGATTATAAGCTTAACAATTTCAAATAAAGAATTTGAACCAATTGCGTTTAATAGTAATGAATATTTTAAATATTCTTTTGGTATCACAGTAATGGACATTGAGCCAGTTGAAGTTGTAATTTCATTTAAACCAGATCATGGTGATTATATTAAAACCCTACCAATACATAATTCGCAAACGGTTTTGGAAGATAACGAAAGTAGATTTGTCATTTCAATAAATGTTAAGCCATCATATGAATTCTATTCTAAAATATTAAGTTATGGCGACAACGCCACAATAATTTCACCTCCTGAAATTAAAAATTGGTTCCTAAGGTCCTTTGAAAGAGCCATTAATAACTATAGATGAAAAAAATAATTATTTTTTTTGATGGCGAATGTCAGTTGCGCCATGTTGATTTTTCTTTGTAGTGTTAATTTATGTTTTACACACGAAAACAAAGAGAAAATGAAAACAGAACAAAAAAATGAAGAAAAGAAAATTGTTTTTTTTATTGGAAAACAAAAGTTTGAGACTGAAGAGGCTGCATTAACAGTTCGACAAATCTTAGTGGATTTTGCAAAAGTTAAAACAGAGGAAAAATCGCTAGCATTAAAAGAAGGAAACAATCATCCAGAATACACTAATCTCGATGAATTAATTCAGATGAAAAACGGTATGCACTTTGTACTTTTTGATAAAACTCCAACAACTGCATCATGATTTACGGTTCTGAATGTTTTATTAAAGAGTTCACAGAACTTGGTTATTCACCAGAGATAACTAAAGGTGGTGACAATCAGATTTATGCAATTTTTAAGGAATTCGAAATTGAAATCGGAAGATTTTCAAATAGAATTATAGATTTAGGGGTAATTATTTCACCAAATTATCCCAGAATAGTGCATAGTTCGATTCATGTAAAGGCTAATCCGCAGCTTCTTGAAAAGACGGATACAATACCAGGTGTCCGTAATATCATAGATAGTGGGTTGGGACCCGATTGGCGTTACTGGAGTTTTGCGTTCAAGGCTGTTCCTGAAGATACTGCCAAACATTTAATGTCCCAAATTAATGGAGTTTTTAAAAGAATATAGATGAAGGATTTTAGCATAGCAATACCTGAACAATTAAATAAGCAATTGTGCGATCATTTAATTAGGGAAGATGGCGAAGAGGATTTAATTTTTGCATTTTGGAATTATTCTAATGGTGCAAATCGTGACACTGCATTAATCTCTGATCTTATTTTTCCAGAAAAAGGAGATCGTCAGCGACACGGTAATGTGAGTTTTAATCCACAATATATCAAGAGAGTTTGTCGAGAAGCTTCTCGACGAAACTGTGGCATTGTATTTATTCATAGTCATCCATTTCCTGGTTGGCAGAACATGAGTGATGATGATATTATTGCAGAAAAAGAAAAGCTTAGTGAAACCGTTGAGATATTGACTGATTACCCATTAGTTGGGATGACAATAGGATCAGATAAGACTTGGAGTGGACGTGTTTGGAATTACAATGAGATAAAAGGTGAATATGAAATTCAATGGGCAGAGTCAGTTCGATGTGTTGGGGAACAATTAAAAATTGATTTTAACGATTTTCTGGTAAAGCCCCCAAAATTTAACCAACAGTTTAAACGAACCAGAGCTGTATGGGGACAACAAAATCATGAAAAGCTCGCAAAAATGCGGATTGGTATTGTAGGTCTTGGTAGTGTCGGAAGTATGGTTGCCGAAGCTTTAGCACGAATGGGCATGGAGAAATTTGTGCTTATAGATTTCGACAAGGTAGAAACTCACAACTTAGATCGCCTTGTAGGTGCAACGAAAGATGATATTGGCTCATACAAAGTTGATATTGCCAAGAGGCAAATTAATACCGTTGGAACAGCTGAAAATATTAAAATCCAAGAATTAAATGAAAGTCTATATTTGAGAGAGGCTTATATTAACGCATTAGATTGTGATATTCTTTTCAGTTGTGTTGATCGTCCTCGTGCGAGATATATCCTTAATCATATTGCGTATGCTCATTTAATACCAGTAATTGATGGAGGTATTCAGGTTAGATTTGATGGAGACGAATTTTCTGGATATGAATTTTCTGGTGCTGATTGGCAGCTCCAGACGGTTTCACCTGACAGACCTTGCTTACAATGTCTCGAAGTGTATTCTACAAGCGATGTGTCAATGGAAATGTCAGGCATGCTAGATGATTCTTCATATTTAAAAGGCCTTTCAAAGGATTATTACAAAAGAAAGAATAATGAAAATATTTTTCCTTTTAGTTCAAACTTGGCTTCATTAGAGATATTTCAGTTAATCTCTGTTGCAACAGGTGCAGGTGACTTAGAAAATCTTGGTGTTCAACGATTCAGATATAATCCGGGAATTATTAGTCAATATTTTGATAAAAAATGTTTGCCAAACTGTGATTTTGTTAAATCAATTTCAACTGGAGATAAATTCATTAAGGTTTACGATTAGTTTGAAGTTGGCACATGGTGAATTAAATCAAGCAATTGACTTAAATCTCAAAAAATACAAATATGGATTTAAGAAGAATAGCACAGAAAATAGAAAGAGAGAGATGCCACATTCATAACGAGCATCCCAAAGCGGTTCCTCAAAAAGATTCTATAAGTCTGACATGTTGCTGCGAAACTTTTAGGGCGAAATTGGTAAAAAAGATGGAAGCCGAAATATCAAAACAAATTGAGGCCGATTTAAAAAGGACTTTCAAATTTTAGAATATTGTAATTTGGTTGTTCGCGTTGATACTCCCCCAGCGGCCACTGAGATACGCTCGGGCTGAACGTGGCATTGTTGGGCTTCGTATTTAGTTTAGATTCTTTGTAATATTCTCAGTAAACTTTGTAAAATCAACATGATTCATTAAGTCATCACATAAATTATTGATGAAATAATCTTCCGTAATTTTTCTGCTTTCTAGATCTTTTTTAATCTTGAAATAGAATTTTTTGTCTGGATTCGGCGGTGTAGTAGGATATTTCTCTTTAAACTCTTTTAAAAGTGTTTCTATTGATTTTAAAGTGAAGTATTTGTCATTGAGAATTCTTATTATTTTATTGTCCGGTTCTTCTATAACAACTTTGTATAGATATTTTTCTACACTTTTAATTGGAAGAAATAGTTTTCTTACATCTTTATATTCATCCGATACATTGCTAATTATATCACCATCAAGAATACTAATAATCTGTTTACCAAGTCCAAGTACGTTCCATCTTAATAATTCTTTGTGTAGCTCTAATACATTTTGCCAGCCTCCAACAGGTACAATATGTATTAGTTTGCCACTCTTCAAATTATCCTTGAGCAATATCTTTTCAACAATATTTTTTGTTAAGGCATCTTCAACTAATAATAAAAAGTCAAATCCATCATGACTATAAACATCCCTGATTAAATAGCTTGGATAGCAATTCGATTCAATTGTTAAATCTCCTTTGTTATTTGTTACTTTATAGAGATTAGCGGGCTTTATTTTCCTAATAACCTCAGGAGAATGGCTGGTTAAAATTACTGTAAGATTATTGTGGATTTCAGTTAATTCATTAAGCAAGTCTATCAGTCTACTTACAGCAATCGGATGTAATGCTAATTCAATTTCATCAATCAACACTAATACTTTTTTGTTAGTGGGAAGAGATTTTCTGACAATTGAATTGTAAATGAAGTGTAATAATGAAACAAGCAAACATTCACCTGAACTCATTCTGTATTGACTGATCAGGCTATCATTTACTTTGATAAAATAAGGTGTATTACTAACATTTATTTTTTGGGTTATATATTTATTTCTAACTCTATGTAGTGTCTTATAATGTTCATAGTCTCCATGCAATATATAACTTAGTTTTTCTATTAAGTATTGATCCGCAGGTACTATGTCAGTTTCATTCAATTTCCCACTTTCTAAAAATTCATCAATCCTTCTTGAATCATTAAAGCGTGTACCGTAGAATAATGAACCCTCATATAATCCATTCAATTTTATAGTTTTTGGGAAAATATTAGATTTCCAAAAACCTGTTTTCATATCTACAGTCCAGGTATCATTTACGCTGTCAATATTGTAAGTGATTTTGGAATCCTTTTGATAATCTTCTTTATTTAATGTACCTAAATAATGCTTAGAAATTAATTGTGCTACAGATAATAGAACTGAGCTTTTCCCACATCCATTTGTTCCTACAAGTGCATAAACCCCACATTCTAGTGGAAGTTCAAAGCTTGCTGTCTCAATATTTTTTATTTTTTCGATTTTAACTTTTAGTGTATCCATACTTTTACTCCTGATTTATATTACACCCAACGGCAGTCAAGGCAAGAATCCGCCTCACGTATGCCTATGTAACCACTATGAAATATATAAAATATTAACGGTGGGCTTTATTTATTTTTAAAATCCTTATATCTTTTTAGTAACTGGAAATATGTCAGCCCTTTTGACAAACAAATATCATTAAATTCTTTCATAGTAAGGATATCATCTGAATCAAAACCACTAATTCGAGTTCTATGGAAATCCCATTGCGAACAAATAAAGTATAATCCAACATCTACTCCAAGTCTTTTAATTTTATGAGAAGCTTTACGTGTTTGTTTTCTAGTATGAATAATAATCTTTGCAATAAAAAGGTCTTTAATATTATTTAAATCTATTCTCATTGGCATGCATATCGCTTTATCATATTGAATGAATTTCAGGTTCTCTTTTTGCAAAGTATAATCATTATTGAATTTGATATCAATACGCAAAATATTGTCTGATATTAATTTATCTCGTGAAAACCATGTCGAATATAAACCTGCAATCTGGGAATCATCAATTAGGATTCCTCTTTTTCCAATTAATGAATCTTGAATTGGTTTCGAAATATTATCAATATCTCCAATTTTATCAGTTTCCTGCTTCTCAACTGCATTTAAGTACCACGTGAAATCGACAATAACCTCACCTGAGATGATCCATTTAAACTTAGAGAGCTCATCTTGAATCACTTTTGTTAAAGAGTTTTTTATTCGCGCCTTGGATTGTGTACCAACAATTCTTTCATGTTCTAAAATAATCGAAATCTTACTTTCCGCAGCTTCTTCGATTAGATAATGATTTTCAAAATTGCAATTCTCTGTTTCAATCTTAATGTTCATGTCAAAATCTTAGGGCGTATTTTTTAGCTTGCTGTTAATGGCTGTATATACGCGCCTGATACATATTTCTTGATCGGGCGGTTTATTTGATTGTCTCCTTAGCCCTAAAATTATTTTTTCCCGACCAACTCCAACAACTGGTCAATCTTGTCTTTTAAGTATTTATTCTCGTTCTTAAGAGTTTGAATCTCTTCATCCTTAGCAGACAATAATTTATTAAACACCTTCTCCTCTATGCCATATTGGTAAACCAAGCCATTGTTGCTATTTCCTGTAGCGGTATCCTTTATTTCTTGATGAATAAAGATTCCTTCCTGCTTGATTAAATCCTCCATGGAAGTTTCCAGTATTTCAGCTATTTGGGCCAACCGTTCCAAGTCGAGTTTGGTTTCACCATTTTCCAGGTTTTGGTAAGTCCTAATGTTCATGCTCAGCTTGTCGGCCATGTCCTGTTGGCGCAGGCCTTTCAGTTCGCGGTGCTTCTTGATGTTGTAGCGGGCGGTATCCATGATGTCCATAATGAGCGAAATTTAGTGCTATAACAAAAATAGCAGTTTTGACTTAGTTCTCTGCATAACGTAATCTTTATTTTCTTTGGTTAGTGCTTTGTCGGTTATGTTTATTTTCATTTCGATTTTTCCCCCCTGGTACCCCGTCCTTTTCAAGATTTTCAATCATCTCGTCTGCTGCCAGACCAATTTTTGAAAAAGCAAACCATTTCTTTCCCAAATCTTTTAGAGATGCACCGATGTGGTAGACTATCTGACGGTCGATGATGAGAAAACGATCGTGTGACCTTGTGAATTGCTTGATTTCTATTTTCGGATATTGTGTATTGAATCGCTTGATATCTAACTTTAATTGCGCAGAGATTTTTCCCGTATATATGATTGCTTTTACGTTTGGTTTCCTTTTTGATAATAAGGTTAGTACGCTCTCATCGATATAGTTATCAATTAGGATAAGCGACTGATTGGCTGTTTTGATTAGGCCCGAAACAAAGAGATAAGCATCAAATATTTGTCCGTCGTAGAAAATGCCTTCTCGGAGAGGGAGATCTGTTTTAACATGAAAATCGAACTCATTGACTTTCTGTTTCAGGTTCCTCACATCATTCTCAATTTTTTCGAAGCGCTGATTGACGGCAAAGCCTCTTAAAAGATATTCCTTTAATACGTTATTGGCCCAAATGCGAAATTGAGTACCCCGCTTTGATTTGACACGATAGCCTACCGAGATAATGACATCGAGATTGTAGTATCTGGTTTTGTATTTTTTACCATCTGAAGCAGTACGTAAGGAATCCTTACATACTGAATCTTCATCTAGTTCCTTTTCCTTGAAAATATTGCCAATATGCAGGGTGATATTATTCCTGGTAGTTTGAAATAAATCAGCCATCTGTGCCTGGATTAGCCAAACAGTTTCTTCTTCAATCCGAACGTCCAGCTGAAAATCAGTTGTGTCATTTGCTTTATATATGACGATTTCACCCTGGTTCATGTAATGGTTTAGTTGTTAGTTGGTACGAAGAAAAGTTTCGTATCGTACGAATCAAACGTGTTAGTTACTTTGCTGATTAACAGGTATTGTCTTGTTACCTTTGAAAAACTAAAATTAGTAAATGTTATTATAAGAATGAAGGAAAAACCACACCGGATGCACATTTTCCGGTTTAGGAAATAAACAATAAATTTGCGAAAGCTAACATAGATTGTTAAGGCATTCGCACTTGGTGTCTCGTATCGAAAACTCGCAACTTTCATCTGAGAGAGACAATAAGTGAAAATGCCCGCGTCATATCTTCACGGTATTGGCGTGGGCCTACTTATCTCTCAGGGTATTGCGAGTACCTCGATGCGGTAAGTCAGGTTCCACGCCTTTTCTTTTGGCCCTACCCGTACTTACCGTTTTCCGGAATGCTGCCTGCTGCTGCACCTTCCCGCAACGAGACACGAAAGAGTTGTAAAACCATAAACGAGTCGTGTCATGAACCCTTTTTATCTCAGTCATACTTTTCTAAAGAAGCCGCCACCTGCAAGGCGGCCAGTTCAACTCAAAGCCCGCCTGCCGGGGGAGAGCTCCCGGCAGGTTTTTTGCCCCACCCAGCTCCTGAGGCTTCGTGATGGGGTCGGACAACCAGACGAACAAAAAGAAACCACTGTCAGGGTTTGCAACCACTGACAGGGTGAATGAAATTAAATACACCAAACCATGTATCCGAGTAACCAAACACATAACCAACCCAAGCGTCCGCCCCCGCCAGGGCGGTAACTTCAGAATTCAGATTGCCTGCCGGGGTGTTGCGTCTCCGGCAGGCCCTACCTGG
>ENA-ORXD01001437-ORXD01001437.1-sediment-metagenome-genome-assembly--contig:-NODE-1437-length-19908-cov-4.562100_pt1 | contig 19908 bp, 20 predicted proteins | sample MGYA00237862_ERZ511471 | MGnify/ENA metagenome assembly ERZ511471
AAAATGCATGCCCATCCGGTCTGCCCGCTGCAGATTGATGTTGTGAAGGCCGGTTATCAGGCGCCTGCCTTCGGCATTGACCTTGCCCCCGGGGAGGTGTTTCATGTAGTGATAGCCGGAAAACAGTTCATCGGCGCCTTCACCGGTAAGCACTACCGTCACGTAGCCGGCAGCCAGCTTGCAGGTGAAATAACAGGGCACCGCACAGCGCACCAGCGAGGGGTCGTAGCTTTCCAGTTTCTTTATTACGACAGGTAAAGCCTGGTAGTATTCATCTTCGGTAAATATCAGCTCGTGGTGTGTCGAGCCGATGTGACGGGCTGCGATCCGGGAAGCGGGCAGGTCATCGCTTTCATTGCCCCGGGCATCCTTCATGCCGACGGCAAAGGTATGCAGATTCGGAATTTCTTCGGCGGCAATAGCGGCAACAAGGCTTGAATCCAGTCCGCCGCTGCAGAACGAACCGACTTGAATCTCCCGGTCCGAAAGCAGCCTCTTTTTAACCGCATTGCGAAAGGTCTCACGTATCAACTGGCTGGCCTGTTCGATATCGGTTACAAGATGGCTGCTGACAGATGGTACCGAATAATAGCGTACAAACCCCGCTTCCGGTGTAAAGTAGTGGCCCGGCGGGAATTCGTGCACTTCATCGACACCGGCAAGGCTCATCGCCCCCAGTTCCGAACTGAAATACATCACACCGTCGTAATATCCGTAATACAGGGGCTTGATGCCTATCGGGTCGCGGGCAAGCATCAAACGGTCCCCGTCGAATATGGCAAAGGCAAACATGCCGTCCAGCCGGGCAACGCACCCGGGCCCTTCTTGCAGGTAGAGCTGCAGAATAACTTCGGTGTCCGAGTTGGTTGAAAAACGGCACCGGCTCTGGATGGAACGCCTCAGCGCTTCGAAGTTATAGATCTCCCCGTTGCATATTATTCCGGCCTGGCCCTCCCGGGCCAGAATCGGCTGATGGCCCTTTTTTACATCCACGATGGAAAGCCGGGTGTGCCCGAACACCATGTTTTCCCGGCAGAATATACCCCGGTCATCCGGGCCCCTTTTCGACAGGGCATCGAGCATCCGGTTTACGGTTTTTTCATCGCGTTCGCCTAAACAACCTGCTATACCACACACAAAACCTCACATCCTTATTTATTATTTTCCTGCCTGAAAGCGCTGATAGCCGAAATTGCCTGGAATCCATCGGCGCAGTATGCGTCGGCGCCTATTTCCCCGGCGTATTCCTGGCTGACGGCAGCTCCGCCGACAAGCACCTTCACTTTGTCCTTCAGGCCGGCTGCCTTCAGGGCGTCGATTACTTCTTTCATCCGGGTCATGGTAGATGTCAGCAGGGCAGACAAACCCAGGTATTCGATGCCGCGGTTTTTTACTTCTTCCACGATTTGCTCCGTAGGCACATCGATGCCGAGATCTTCCACCTCATATCCGGCGCCCTTGAGCAGTATAACCACGATATTCTTGCCTATATCGTGAATATCGTCCTTGACGGTAGCGACAGCCACCCTGCCGTTGGAGGCTACGTTGGCAGTTTCCAGGTGGGGTTTGAGTATTTCCATGGCAGCTCCGGCTGCCTGAGCCGAAGCCAGCATATCCGGTATGAAATACTCGCCGCTGTCGTATTTTTCGCCGACCAGCTCCATCCCGGGCGTTATGGCTCCGGTTATGATTTCTTTTGGTTGAATACCGGCATTCAGAGCCTGTTCGGTCAGTTCCACCACTCCGGGTGTCCCGTCCAGGCTTTCATCAACGCCCTCGTCCTGGCTGCACTTGCGGCCCTGAACCAGGTTTTCCTTTATCTTTTCTACCAGGTTTTCCTGCACTTGTTTTCCCTCCTTATTGTGTCTTGCGGCTGTCCAGCCTGGGTAAAATGCCCGGTACACGGTTGAATATTTCTTCAATGACTTCATCCGGCAAATGCGTGGCGGGCCGGGCAGTGAGCCTGTCCAGCTCCCGGCCGGCCGCTTCCAGGACTGTGTCTCCGCCCTGCCGGCCTTCGAAAGGGTAAGGCCTTGACAGCTTGCTTTTTCTCATCATCGGCCGGATGTCATTGATAAACAGCTTCTGGCTCGTTTTGACCGTTGCGGCAATTCTTGAATGCAGTTCCTGCAGCTTTCGGGGGTTTATTTCAGCCGGCTGCAGGAACTGTCTGAGCATCTTGAAATGAATGTCGTCCATGACAGCCTGCAAAGGCGAAAATGTTGAGTTGCCGTCAAGCAGGCCGAAGGCGCAGTGCAGATACTGAGGCCCGCTCAAAGCCACCAGCAGCGATGAAAACAGCCTTTCCACCGCCGATTGAAGCCCGGGTACGGGAGCATCGCTTACGCCGGCGGTTGAATAACAGGGGAGGCTGTAATACCTGGCCATTTGAACGCAATCGATGTTATAGGCGCTGGATTCGGGTGCTCCATACGCGTCATTCAAATTGTCCAGCCTGGCCCTTACCGGCACACAGCCGTATATTACCGGGGTCCCCGGGTTTATTATCTGGGCAAGGGTTATGCCGGCAAGCACCTCGGCGTTAATCTGGCTGATTATGCCGGCTTCGTCCGGAGATGCGGTTGTGCCGGCCTGGGGTGATGATGAAACCACCACCGGCAAACCTTCCCGGCACAGGCGTATCAGCGTCTGGGTGGTATCGTCGACCATCTGAAGCGGGCTCTTCACCAGGCAGGTTATAAACGAAATTACCGGGTTTTCCCGCAGTGCCTGAGGCCCCCCGGCAACAATGCCGGCCATGGTTATGACGTTGTCGAGCTGCTCGAGGGTCGTCAGGCCGGCCATAACATGTTTGGACGTATTGTTCAGGCAGCAGAAGAATTTGTTGACGTCCTTGTTCTGGTTACCGATGTCCCTGTCCTGTATGTTAACCGGCCGGATAAACCCGTCCAGAGTATCCAGCTGTTCGGCCAGGTGTGCCGAAAGCGCCAGGTCGGCCAGCATACCGCGGCGGGGAGCGAACCTGGGAAGTTTACGTTCTTCGCCGGAATCGTCTTTATTTACAAAAGTTTGAAAGGTCGTATCCAGCCAGATATTGGTTTCAGAGCCGCTGGCGAGATGAACCCGGGTCTGGCTGCCCCGCAGAATCAGCCGGTTGGCAGGATCACGAGCCCCCAGGACTATTTCCTCCGGTGCATTCTCAATGGCTTGCAGCACAAGCTTCGGCGGAATTCTTATGTTGGTCGTTTTATCCCCGGTGGGGCTCACGTCAGCCCCCGCCCCGGCGAACGCCTCGGCTGCAGCTGTGTTGTAACAGGCTATGCCTGTATCTGAAAGTATGTCGAGTGAAGCCTGGTGAATCTGGTTTAAATCTTCCGTGGCAAGCCGCTCCAGCGGCCTGGTAACAGGCAGTCCTTCTCTTGCCACAACTTCCACCTCCTGTGTACGTAAGGTATTTTAATCACTGTTCGCCTTCCTTTGGCGGTGGCTGCGGGAGTAGCGCCGGCACCATTTGTCATTGCCGGTCAGCACGTCAGCCGCCCGTGCCAGGTCCATGATTTCGGAGTCCAGCGGGTCAAGAATAACCCCGTCCAGCCCGGCCGCAGCCGCCATTGCCAGAAACGTGCGGTTAAGCAGTTTTCTTCCCGGCAGGCCGAACGAAATGTTGGAAAGGCCCATAACCGTTTTAGTGCCCGGAATTTCTTTTTTTACAGCCGTGATGGTATCCAGTGTAACTCCGGCCTGCTGCTGATCCACCGACACCGGTATCACCAGCGGGTCGAAATACACGTCCTGCGGCTGCATGCCCATTTTACCGAGCACCTCCATTATTTTATGGCAGTTCCGGAGCCGCTCCGGTGTGTTATCCGGAATACCGGCCTCCCCCATGGCCAGGGCTATCAACTGCGCTTTCTTCTGGCTGGCGAGCCGACCGATAGAGGTCAGCTTTGCCTCATCGGCGGTTACCGAGTTGATGATCAGTTTTTCTCCGGAATATATTTCAACGGCGGCTTCGATAACGGCAGCTTCGTCGCTGTCGATTACCAGCGGTTTGCGGGTTGCCGATTGAACCGTTTCAACCAGCCACCGCATCGCTTCCTGTTTTTGCCGGCTCGTCGAATGGTTTGAACCGGCATTTACATCGATATAATCGGCCCCGGCGGCATCCATCATTCCTGCAAGTTCGGCTATGAAAGCGCCGTCTCGGCTGGCGATAGCCCGGGCTACCTTCTTGCGAGTGGCGTTTATATTTTCTCCTATTATCAGCATGCTACACCTCCAGTCCGGGTATTTCCTCCCGGATGCGGGCTTTCACCTCATCCGGCAGTGAATACCCTTTTTGGGCAAGAATCCGGTTTACCTGTTCACTTGCCCTGGCTACTGTGTCTTTGGCGCCGGAACCGGCCCAGTTCTCACGAAAAGCCCGATCGCTCAAGGTGGGACGGTAGTGTTCACGGCGCATATTCCTCCGGGTGTGGGGCGAGGTAACGAAGTTGCCGCCCGGACCGCTTGCCCGTATAACATCGAAAGCGATGGTCTCGTCATTCACCTCGAGTCCCCGGGCCGCACGCATAACCATGCCCAGAATTTCATTGTCGATGACATATTTTTCCAGGCAGGCAGTCAGGGCAAACTCCATCAGCCCGGCTGAATCATGAATAAAGTTTGCCCCGGCCAGGGCGCAAAGCATGCTGGTTATGGCGGATTCGTAACCGCATTGCGCATCCAGAACTTTAGAATCGGTCATGCCTCCGGTCGAATAAAAGGGCAGCCGGTAAAAATGCGCCATCTGGGCTCCGGCGGCGTTTAACAGACCCATTTCCACCGAACCCGTCAGGTATTTGAAATCATTCAGGTCGGATGTGGAGGCCACCGAACCGAAGACAACCGGCGTGCCCGGATTGACCAGCTGGGCCAGCATGACGCCGGCCAGCGAATCGGCTACCTGTACCGCCAGGTTGCCGGCCAGGGTAACCGGGGAAGTGGTGCCGCACAGGGGTTCGGCCGGGCATACCAGCGGTATTCCCTGCCTGGCCGTTTCTATCATCAGTTCACCGTAATGCCCGTCAATCCTGAGAGGGCTTATACAGCAGGCAATTATGGAAATAATCGGGTTATTCCTGAGTGCTTCGGGCGAACCGGCCACTATCTCTGCCATTCTGATGACCTGCCGCAAGCCGTCCAGGGTGTAGACGCCCCCCATAATATGCTTGGCGGTCTGGTTCAGGCCGGTAAAAAAACGGTTTACATCTACCCTGTCGACCGGTAAATCTCCGGGGTAGGTCGGCAGCAGGAACAGGTGAATGTTGTCCAGGTGCTCCACCAGCCGGGTTATATTTTTCAGGTCCTCGAGAGTGGCGCTTCTCCTGTCACCGGTAGCCGCGTTATAAATATACAGCGCGGTTCCTCCGGTTCCGGTATACACCCGTTTACCTCCCAGGTTTACATTGTGTTTTTTCAGCCTGCCGTACAGTTTAACGCTCGAAGGAGCCCTGTTTATGATTTGCATGGCAAGTTCCGGGCCGACTCTTACCAGCTTCATGTCCCGGTCCACCCGTGCTCCGGCCCGGGAAAAATATTCAAGGCCTTCGGGGGAGTGAACTTCAAATCCTATTTCTTCGAAAATACGCATTACTGCGGCATGCATCCGCCTGACAGCGTGGGGTGAAAGCGGCCGGAATCTGCCGCTGCTGGTTTCAGTACGTATTGCGCTCAAATAATTTTCCCTCCGTTCCTGCCGGCCAACCGGGATGATTGCCGGCATTGTTTAATCTCTAAACGGCATACGTTGCCTCAAAAATCGATAAGCAAAAGCGTAACAAAGCGGCCGGGTTAAGGCATTAAGCCCGTATTTAGGTATAACCGCGAAGGTTATGTCGGCATATAAACTGGCAACAGTTTATAAAATACTGGATCGCAAAAAGGCAGCTCTGGTGGCCAAAGCAATTATTACCCCGCCTCAAGAACGGAGTGGCAAAATGCTTATTTCAGCTGTGCACCTCTTGCATAACAGGGCCATTCTATCAATGGAAACGGTTTGTGTCAACCGCACAAAGCTAAAACAACGCCGGCTGATTGCTGTGTTGCCACCGGCGGCTCTTGACAAAAGAACGGAAATGTTGGTAATAATTAACACAGCCCTCATTAACAAAACTTGCTATAAGTGGGAAGACAATAATACCTGTTCAGAAAGGATTACGACATGGATGCACAAGAGATGGAAAAAGCCCCGCAGACAGAAAATGTAACCCAGCCTGACACTCCGCTTGACAGCCCCGGATCCCCGCCTCCGGGTCCCGTGGCGCTTATGCAGACCGAATTGCCCCTGCCTCTTTTAAAAAGGGAGGGCGAACACGATGTCTTCGACCTCGGTGACCGCCTGCTGGTTGTAAATACCGACCGGGTGGTTATCTTCGGCAGGCTTTTGCCCGTAGGCATACCGGATAAAGGTAAGTTCTCCGCACGGGTGTCCCATTACTGGCTGAAAAAAACCGGAGTTGTGATGCCCAATGCCTGCCAGGCCATCATCTCCGACACCAGCCAGATGGACCAGTACCTGGCCGCAGAACAAAGGTTCGAATACCCGGAATACCTGGCCGGCCGTTCCTTAATATTTAAAAAAATCGAACCGCTGGGCATGGAATGCGAGATGTGGGGCTACCTGACCGGGCATGTATGGCAGGAATATAAAAACCACGGAACAGTTTTCGGCAAACCCACCATTAACGGGCTGCTCGAATCCCAGGCCATACCGGGTTTTGCCTTTGCCGCTTTCCGAAAAAACCCCGACGGGACACGCACCCAGATTAACGATGAGGAAATGAACGAGATAGCCGGCCCAAAGGCAGCCGGTGAAATACGCTCCAGGACCTTTGACATTTACAACCAGGCGCAGAGAAACGCCAGAATTCCCGGTAATTTCTTTATCGCCAATATCAAACTGGAGTTCGGCCTGGAGAAAAACAAACCCGTGATAATCAACGATATCCTTTCCCCCGATTCCAGCTGCTACTGGGATATCCGTACTTACCGCGTGGGCCGGGAGCACTTCAGCTTCGAAACCCAGACGCTGAAAGCCTGGCTCATGCAGTCCAGCTGGAGCCGCAAGGACCTGATTCCTACGATACCTCCGGAAATAATGACCCAGACCATTGACAAATACCACCAGCTTTGCGAAAGGTTGACCGGGACCGGTTAAACCAAGCCGTCAGACCGCATCGCTGCCTGTACGAAGTCGTTCCGGCTGCGCCGGCCGGAACGACTTCTGTTTATTGAAGTATTGATTAAAGTGAGGCCCTTTTCATTAAAATTGCCAGAAGCGAATATTTCTCGTTCTTTTCCCATCTTGCCGGGGCGGTGCTTGCCTTCGCCGGCATGGTGGTGCTGCTGTTTTTCAGCTGGGGAAACTGGGGGCAGTTTGCCGCCTGCGCGGTATACGGCTTATCGGCTGTAAGCCTCTTTACCGCCAGTTCCGTATACCATGCGTCCAAACGCTCGGAAAACTCCGGGACTACTTTCCGCAAGCTGGACCATGCTGCCATTTATATTATGATTGCCGGCACATATACTCCCCTGGCCTTTTATTACCTCCAGGGCGCCTGGTTATGGAGTATTCTCTCGATACAGTGGGGCCTGGTGCTGGCCGGACTCTTTTTCAAGCTGTTTTTTATCCGGTCTCCCCGGTTCCTCTCGGTCCTGATATACCTGATTATGGGCTGGATGGCGGTGGTGTTTATCCGGGAACTATGGCCGGTTATAACACCCGGTGAATTTCTACTGCTGCTGGGAGGCGGCATTGCCTACAGCCTGGGAGCCCTGATATACGCATTAAAAAAACCGGACCCCCGGCCGCCGGTATTCGGATTCCATGAAATTTTCCATTTTCTCATTCTTGCCGGGGCGGGTTTGCACTTTGGCCTGGTTCTGGGCACGGTTCTGTAACCGGCTGCCCGGGTTTGCCGCGAGGCTGTCTCAACCGTTAGAATAAAAAAAGCATCAAGCACTGGGGGTTGAAAATGTACTGGTATGGATATGTGATTCTGGGTTTAATGTTTCTGGCTTCGCTGGCAGTTGCCGGTGCCGGTATAGTCATTTTGAGAAGAAGGAGGGAATGGTTTTACCAGGCCCTCGGCCTGATAATCTCACTTCTGGGAATCAGTGTATTTTTGACGCTTGTTATCGCGTTGCTTGCCAGGCTGGAGCCGTTTACCGCTATTGCAGTTGAAATTGCAATAGCTTTTGGTTTTGGAATATTTGTATTCTGGCTGGCCATGCTTATCGATTGCGCCACCAACGAAAAGGACAACAGCGAAAGGCTTCTGTGGGTGCTCATCATTATATTAACCAACTGGGTAGGAGCTCTTATCTACCTGCTGGCACGGCGGCCGTTGAGGATTAAACAAACCGGCCGGTGACGGCGTTTACAACTTCTACAGCATTATGTCAGCTGCTCCGGTGCCGGTATCGCCGGTGATCCGAAGGCTGTCGCCGGGCGTCTCGAAAAAGTTGCAGTATTCGAAGCGGCGGATGGCTGCAGATGAGTTCAGCAATCGCTGCAGTTTTCACGGCTGTTGTCTCATCTGGCGCCACATCGGTGGTATAATATCTGAAAGACCGGCAGCCAGAAGGCGTGACTGTCTTTGCCGGCTGCTTGAATTCACCCCATGTATCCGGAACCGGCAACTTTCCGGAACACGGAAGGTATAAAGCACATGGATATAATCAAAGTCGATAATTTGACCAGGAAATTCGGCAGCCTTACCGCGGTCGATAGCGTCTCTTTCGACGTTAAAAAAGGTGAGATATTCGGCTTTCTGGGCCCTAACGGGGCCGGCAAGACCACTACCATTTCAATGCTTTGCACGCTCCTGAAACCAACTTCCGGCGGCGGCCTGGTCAACGGGTTCGACATCATCAGGCAGCGTTCCGAAGTGCGCCGTTCCATAGGCCTGGTATTTCAGGAATCCTCCCTGGACGAATACCTGACCGCCCAGCAGAACCTGTTATTTCATGCTTACGCCTACAGCATTCCCAGGGATGAACGGGCCGGCCGTATCGATTACCTTCTCGATCTTGTCGGCCTCAAAGACCGCCGCAACAGCAAGGTTTCAACCTTCTCAGGAGGCATGAAACGCCGCCTGGAAATAGCCAGGGGGCTGCTGCACCAACCAAAGGTGCTGTTTCTGGACGAACCTACCCTCGGGCTGGACCCGCAGACACGGCGCCATATCTGGGACCATATACTCGAACTGCAGCGCCAGCACGACCTGACAATTTTCCTGACCACCCATTACATGGACGAAGCCGAAAACTGCCACCGCATCAGCATAATCGACAACGGGCACATCATAGCCCTGGATACACCTGAAAAACTCAAAGATGCCATCGGCGGAGACCTGGTTACCCTCAAGGCGGAAGACAACGAGAAAGCCCGACGGGAGCTGGTCGAAAAATTCAATATCGAACCGGCTGTGGATAACGGCACCGTCTCCTTTACCGTTGCCGAAGGCGAAAAGTTTATCGCCGGGCTGCTCAATGGTTTCGATACCCGCCTGGTTTCAATAAATATCCGCCGGCCTACCCTGGATGATGTGTTTCTGAAACTCACCGGGCGCGCCATACGGGATGAAGAGGTCGGCTTTAAAGAACAGCTGAAACAAATGTCACGCGCGAGGAGGCTCCACCGATAGCGTATGGAAGGTATTGTCAGGGGCATCTGGGTGGTAGCTTACCGGGAACTGCTGAGGTTCATTCAGGAGCGTTCCCGGCTGTTTTCTTCGTTTGCCATGCCGCTGATCTTTCTGATCGTCTTCGGGGCCGGTTTCGGGCGCATGATAGGAACCATGGTTCCCGGGGTGGACTATATCCAGTTCATGTATCCGGGGATAATCGCCATGACCGTTCTGATGAACTCGCTCATGTCCGGGATTTCCATAGTATGGGACCGGGAATTCGGCTTTTTAAAAGAGATACTGGTTTCGCCCCTTGACCGCCGCGGGATACTGCTGGGCAAGGCGGCCGGCAGCGCTATCGTAGCCATCATGCAGGGCAGCATTATGCTGGTGCTGGCGCCGTTCCTCGGAGTTTCGCTCGATCTCGTAATTGTGCTTACCCTGATCCCGGTGCTGTTTATTATTTCGGTTTCTATTTCCAGCCTGGGCCTGCTGGTGGCTTCCAGGATGAAGTCGCAGCAGGGGTTCCAGGTGGTAATACAGCTTATCATCATGCCGCTGATATTTCTGGCCGGTGTTTTTTACCCGGTCAACAACGTACCGGTGATTATGGAAGTAATATCCAAGGTTAACCCTTTGACATACGGAGTGGATGCCATCCGGCAGGTATTTCTGGGCACCGGCAACCCCGCCGCTATCGGTGTGACCGTTTTCGGTCATACCATGAGCATACTGGATGATATAATGGTGGTGGCCGCCCTGGGACTGGTGCTGATGTCGGCTGCGGTGTGGTCTTTCAACCGGAGCGATTAGGTATCAGGGCAACGACGTTGACACAAGTTGCAAGTGTGGCTAAACTGGATACTGAAAGTTTAATATCGAGGTTTCAAACACGTTGAACTGCCCTGTATGCCGGGAGCCGATGATTGTAGTCGAGTACCATGATATTGAACTCGATTACTGCTCCAGGTGCCATGGAACCTGGTTTGACAGGGGTGAAATCGACCTGCTGCTGCGCTCGATGGAACTCGATGAAAAGCCTTCCCTCCTCGACCGGTTGACTCATCAGCCTCGAACCACGGAGGCCGAACCGGCCCGCAAGTGCCCTGCCTGCCACTCCCGGATGCATGCCTACTGCCTCGACAGCGTGCCGGAGCTGGCGATTGACGTATGCACCAGACAACACGGCATCTGGTTCGACGCGGGGGAGGTTCAGCGGTTAATCAGCGCGGTAAGGGACGGCTCAAAATCCGAATACGGCAGCGAACAGGAACTGGTTTCCTTTATCGGTGAAGTTTTTGAAGCCGGTGGCTAATTTATTGGAGGTGTAGAATGATTGGTCTCTGGATAGCCCTGGGTGTTATTGCAGTCCTGGTTATTGCACTGATAGCGGTTTACAACGGCCTGGTAAGGTTGCGCAACGAGGTAAAAAACGCCTGGGCGCAGATTGATGTTCAGCTCAAAAGGCGTTATGACCTTATTCCCAACCTGGTAGAAACCGTTAAAGGCTACATGAAACATGAGCGTGAAACCCTGGAAGCGGTTACCAATGCGCGCACCATTGCCCAGAAAATGGTGGATGCCGGCGCCCAGGCAAGAGGTAAAGCCGAGGGCGAACTGACATCGGCGCTTATGCGGCTGCTGGCAGTAGCCGAGGCTTACCCCGACCTTAAGGCCAACCAGAATTTCCTGGCCCTGCAGGAAGAACTGACCAGCACCGAAAACAAGATCAGCTTCTCCAGGCAGTTTTACAACGATTCCGTACTGCGCTACAACAACCAGACGCAGGTATTCCCTTCCAACGTTATTGCCGGCATGTTCGGCTTCAAGTCCGGAGAATTCTTCGAGGTTACCACCGCAACCGAGAGGGAAGCCCCGAAAGTCAGCTTTTCTTAAGATAATAATCTTTACAAGGTGCTTTAATTAATGTGGGAACAGATTCGCTCTAACCAGGTGCGCTCGATAGCGCTGGCAGTCAGCATGGGGCTGGTGCTGCTGGCAGTGGGATACGGGCTGGGGTTTTATTTCCTGGATAACGGTATCGCCGGTATGCTGTTTGCCCTGGTTCTCTGGCTGATTATGAACATGGTGGCCCTTTTCCAGGGTGATAATATTCTGCTCTCTCTTTCCGGAGCCCGTAAAATAGGCCCCGCCGACCACGCGCGACTGTACAATATTGTCGAAGAAATGAAGATTGCCTCCGGCCTGGAAAAGATGCCGGACGTCTACATTATCGACGACCCGGCAATGAACGCGTTTGCCATCGGGCGGGATAAAAACAAGACTGCCGTCGCCGTCACCGCGGGGCTCTTGTCCAAACTTAACCGGGATGAACTCCAGGGGGTCATTGCCCACGAAATGGCCCATATCAAAAACCGGGACGTGCTCCTCCAGGTGGTAACCTCGGTAATGCTGGGGACAATAGTTATTCTTTCCTGGTATGCTTCCAGGTTCATGCTTTTCGGCGGTATGGGCGGCTCGAGGCGCAGTTCCAACAACGGAGGCGGCGCCGGTCAGGCGATTATCATTATCGTGGCTGTCCTGCTGGTGATACTGGCGCCGATTTTTGCCCAGTTTATCTATTTTGCCATTTCCCGTAAGAGGGAATACCTGGCGGATGCCTCCGGCGCCGCCTATACCCGCTACCCGGAGGGCCTGGCATCCGCCCTTGAGAAGATCGCGTCTTCAACCGAACAGTTAAAATCGGCCAACCAGGCTACCGCTCCGATGTACATCATGAATCCGTTCCGGCAGAAAGGGAAGCCGGCTGCCAATCTGACCAGCACCCATCCACCCATAAGTGAACGAATCCGCATCCTGCGCTCCATGGGCGGAGCTACCTTTTCCGATTATAATAAAGCCTACAGCCAGGTCCACCAGGGCGGCGGCAGTATTATTCCCGCATCAGCCGGCCTGGTCGCGCCCAAATCCGGACTGAAGCCGTCTCATGACAGGAACACGAGAGTTCTTGAGGACTCAAGCGGCGAAATCCAGCGCACCAGGGAAACCTCCGATGTGCTCTGGAAACTGAACAAGTACAAAACAATCAACTGCAAATGCGGAACCCGCCTGCGAATACCGCCGGAATTCAAGGGAACACAGGTAAAATGCCCTCACTGCGGCAACATTAACAACATTCAATAGGAGGAGTTCGGTTTGGAGGTAGCCATACTGCTGGCTGATGGCTTCGAAGAAATCGAAACCGCAGCCGTATTCGACGTTTTAAAACGTGCCGGGGTCAATGTTTTTACCGCCGGCATCAAACCTGGCCACCTCACCGGTTCCCGCGGGTTGAGCGTAACCCCCGATACCTGCCTTTCCAGCCTGACCCCGGCGAATCTGGACGCGGTGGTGATCCCCGGGGGGTATCCCGGTTATGTAAATCTAGCCAACACCCCCGCAGTACTGTCCATGCTCAAGCAGATGGCCACAGCCGCTAAACCCATTGCCTCGATTTGCGGTGGGCCCCTGGTGCTTGAAAAAGCCGGTGTTATAAAGGGCAGGAAAGTAACCTGTTACCCCGGAATGGAAGACGGGCTTAAATCGGCTGTTTTCAGCCCCGCGCCGGTGGTGGTGGACGCTAATATTATAACCAGCCGCGGCCCGGGAACAGCTATCGAATTTGCTCTTACACTGGTCAAACACTGGGTAAGCCCCGAAGCCGCCGACCGCGTCAAGAAAGGTTTGGCTGCCTAAGGCGCCGCCGCCACGATATCTTCGACACCGGTCATCGAACTGACGCTGGTGACAAAATCCAGCAGCGAATTACTCTGCTCCCGTAATGCTTTCAGTCCGGCCCCTATCGGTGATACCGAACCCGGAGAATCGGCATAAGTACCGTAGAAGGCAAAATAGGCCTGGTTGATTTTACGGATTATGTAACCTTTTGAAGCCAGAAACAGCCTTTTTTGTTCCATGTAATCTTCGGCTTCCTCCACCCTGCCCTGAGCCAGCAGTCCGTCTACATGCAGCCGTATGGTACGCATTTCGCCGTAAAAATCGAACTCTTGCCCGCTTGCCTGGGCTGAAACGTGTCCGGCCGCCAGTAGTTGAGGGTAATATTTTTGCTTTACTTTTTCGGCTATTTCCCGGCTGACGATGCCGGCCAGCGCTTCGTTGGCGGTGGCAATTTCATAGTCCGGCCTGATACCGGCCACATGCAGCCCGTAGTAAAAACCCAATGGCCGGAAAAACAGGTACTGGTGAAACCATTCTTCCAGCACGACTTCCAGGGTAGAACTCAAAGGCAGCCGGTCCGAAACAAAGGCGGGGTAGGTTGCGATACCCCCCAGCCGCACCACCAGAGCCGACAGGCCCAGTTCATCAATTCCGGCCTCGATATTTTCTCTGTCACTCTCTTCGATAGCCTGAACCAGGGTAACATCCCTGAGGCGTGTAATTTCATCCCGCGGGGAAATAACCAGCAGGTGGGGCGGCGGCTGGATTGTAAAGCTGACCGGCGGGAAGAACAGTCCCGCGCCCGAACCGGTTTCAATCGGGTTGATCAGGCCCAGTTCCCTCAGCACATCTTCCGCCTGTGCCGCTATTACCTTTTCTACCAGGGGGAGTATTTCGCCGTTGCGCCGGTCAAGGGCGCTGTATTCATCCTCCCAGGCCGTAGCATCACCTTCAATAACTCCATCGCCGGCGCCAATCAGCCATGCTTCCAAAGTGCCCATGCGCTGTCTGTTCTGAAAATATTCGATTACCAGATCCGTGTCTTCCCGGACATCTATATCCTGGCCGAAAAGCCAGTCGTCAAACTGGCGGGAAATGGCTTCAATCTCCCAGCCGGTGATGGAAAAATGGTAAGCATCGATAATAGCTTCTATCCGGCTGTCGGTTTGTGCCGCCTGGGTGCATGCCGCCAGGCACGAGGAAAGTGTTACTGCTAATACGACCAGTGGTATTATCAGCCTTGTAAAGGCTGTGTTGGTTTCAGAGTTTGAATCAAACCGGTTATTCGTCAATGCCATGAAATTACCAACGGCCCAAAAAACTGTGGAGTGCTTTTACTAAGCCTGGGGTATAACCTTGCCGTTAGCGGCCATGCCGCAGGCGACGCCGGCCAGTTCCCAGGAATAATCATAAAGGTGCAGGCCTTTGCTGACAGCGATTATCTCTCCGTCGCCGACGCCGATTTCCGAACCGATATATTCCTTGAGCAGCTGAATGGCAGCCAGGTTGGAAGGGAATCCAGCCCATAAATCCCATGACCTGAAATAACATATAAAATGCAGGCGGTTGTACCTGACCCGGGTATCGATACCCCGCAAACAGGGCGGGTCGGGCAGGTAAATGGAGCGGTCGTCGCCTACCGACATATAGGCCTGATTGGTGTTGAAGCCGTCTTCATTGTACATGCGGATTACTTCGGCGATCTGGTGTTCCAGAAACTGCCCGTAGGTATACTGTTCCCCTTCCGCCCTTTTGGCCGTCATCAGGTATGGCAGATAATTTTCGATGTATTCCATGGTGGTAGGCGCCGGTACGCCGGAAGGCACATCGGGCGTTAAGGGCCGGTTTGCCGGATTGGTAATTTTTACCTGGACAAAGTCGAGTTCTTTTCTTTTTTGCCCTGCATAACTGCCGCGTTCAATCAGGTATTCGTAGCCATCTTCTACTACCCGGCGCAGGCATAAAAACCAGGCTTCGGAAAGATCGCGGGCTTCCAGGCTGGTAATTTTCAATGCATCTCTCTCCTATCACGCCCGCCCCGAACGGGTGCGGTTGAACAGGGCGAAAAACCTGTCCTGATAGTCTTCGAACATTCCCCAGTGGTCCAGTTCGTCCTTGAGTTCCCTGGGCTCCAGCTGGCCTTCGATAACCCGCTGGAACATTTCTTCGATGCTGACCCGGGCTTCTATCGGAACCCCGGTCGAATCCACATCCAGCAGGCCTCTCGACTGCATCTGGGCGATATTGCCGCGCATCGAATGCGATGTGATCTGGTGAATAAATTTAAGCAGGGAAACATCCCACATGTCATCCTTGCCCTTTATAATGGCCATCAGGGGATCCCGGCTGCGTTCTATCTCGGTATTGAGTTTATCCACCACCATCTGCATGGAATCGCCTACTATCGAAAGCTCACCGGGTTCATTACGGTAGGTATAGTAAATACCGGCTGCATTAGGGCCGTGCTGGTGTAAAAGGGTTTCAAAGTAGTGCCTGGCATCACTGCTGAATCCTTCAAGGCGGGAAAGATAATACGGAGTAACCACCCTGGGACGGCTGGCGATGACACGCCCTTTGCGTATCACGGTTTCTTCTGAGTTTTTGTCCATTTCCGCATAAGTAGGCGAAGTAACCATATAGTAACCGATATTGGTCACCCCGAAAGTATCGAGCAATTGTCTTGGAGGCCGTAACACCAGGGTCTCCTTGACAGCTTCGGCTATTTTTTCATCCTTGTAATCCATAACCCTCCCCCATAATTGGTTAGCCGATTTCTTTCAACTCCTTTTTATATTCGTCCAGAAGATTCAGATACTGGCTGTCGAACTGGTTCACCAGCCGCCGTTTTTCTTCCTTGAACTGCGGCAGATTTTCCACATCGGCAACCATTCCGGCGGCACTGGAGCCAAGCTGCTGCTCTATAGCCTGCTTCAATTTGCGCCCGTAGTCGGTTTTCAGCTGCTCAATAGCCTGTTGTTTCTGCCTTTCGCCGTTTGACTCGAAGTGCTCAAACAAGTTTTTTATCTGGTTAATAACCTCGCCGGCGGCGTCCTTGTCATCCTTTATCTGGTAAACTGCGTCCAGGGCTCGCGTCGTTTTTTCTTTTTCAACCTGTGTGGACGGCAAGACTACGTTGGCCAGAAGGATGGACATAGCCCCCTGTTTCAAATACGGCCTGGCGGCGCTTTCAGCCTTTTCAAGCTCCCGGGTTATATCGGCGTTTTCGAACAACACCCTGCCGGCCAGTTTTTCTCCTTCAGGTAAATAACGCCAGCGGAGACGGTCCTCAGCGGTGATACTGGCTCCTTGTGCCTCTACGCGGGCCAGGGCTATTTCCCTGGCGCTTTTTATTTCATCGTTCATGGCTAAACCCTCTTACCGTAATTCGATTGGTATCCTTATTATACTAGATAAAACTCCAAGTATAAACCAGGCTCTACCGGTTATGCAGAATAGTGCCAAAAAGTGCTATAATCTCTCACGTTTCCGGTTACGACTGTCTTTCGGCCAATCTTCAGGCCGATCGTTACTAATATTTTAAAAGGATAACGATACAAGTGTATTTCCCAAACCTTATTGACGCTGTCGGCCATACTCCACTGGTGGAACTGTCCAGGATCAACTCCAGCCCCGGCGTGCGCCTGTTTGCCAAGCTGGAAGGCCAGAGTCCGGGCGGAAGCGCCAGCGTCAAGGACCGCATTGTCAAATACATGCTCCAGGAAGCTGAACGTTCGGGTTGTTTGAAACCCGGCAAAACTCTCATCGAGGCAACCAGCGGCAATACCGGCATTTCCCTGGCCTGGATGGGCAGGTTGAAGGGCTACCGGGTAACTATCGTTATGCCCGAATGCATGAGCGTGGAACGGCGGCGGCTGATTGAGATTATGGGGGCCAGCCTGGTGCTTACTCCTGGCGGACTGGGCATGAACGGAGCCATTGCCAAAGCCAGGGAAATGGCGGCCGGCTCCGATGAGTTTTTTATGCTGGACCAGTTTTCCAATCCGTCCAATCCCCAGGCTCACTATGAAAGTACCGCCCTCGAAATACTTGAAGATTTGCCATGTGGCCGGCTGGATATGCTGGTGTGTTCCATAGGAACCGGCGGCACCATCGTAGGCCTTAGCCGCCGCTTGAAAGAGGTTTTCCCGGAACTTGTTGTGGCCGGCGTAGAACCTCAGCGTGATGACCCGATTCAGGGCTTGAGATGCGTGGATGATCATAATATGCCGGCTGTCATGGATTTCAGGCGAGTTGACCGGCGCTATACTGTCACCAGTGCCGAAGCTGACGAATGCACCCGCCGGCTCCTTGAAGCAGAAGGGATATTTGCCGGCGTTTCTTCCGGCGCAGCCCTGTGCCAGTCACTGAAAATTGCCGCCGGGATGGGTAATGGCACTATTCTGACCATTCTGCCCGATGGGGGCTGGAAATACCTCAGTCTTGATCTTTGGGATTTGCCTCGCAAGACTGCCGCTGTTTAACCAGCCAGTATTCCAGGCTGTCAGCCAGCGCCAGCCAGCTGGCTTCAATTATGTTGGTGGAGCTGCCCACGGTGCGCCACTGGCTTTCGCCATCGGTCGACTCGAGTAATACACGTACACGTGATTCTGTGCCGGTACTCTCCTCCAGTATGCGTACTTTATAGTCGATGAGTTTTACCACCGAAAGGCTGGGGTATTGCTGCAGCAGGGCTTTTCTCAGGGCATTGTCAAGCGCGTTCACCGGGCCGTCACCTTCGGATACAGTGTGCATTATGTTACCGTCTACCTTTACCTTGACCATGGCTTCTGACAGCAGCCCGTCGCCAGTCCTGCTGGCGGGAGCCCGCCTGCGGTTTTCGACCAGGACCATGAAATCCACCAGTTCGAAAGGTGGCAGATATCCGGGTATAGCCCGGTGGACCAGCAGGTCAAAGGAGGCCTCGGCATTTTCATACTGAAAACCTTTGCTTTCCAGCCATTTCACCTGTTCCAGCAGTTTTTGAGCTTCTTTTCCACTGGGTGGCAAGGGCACGCCGATTTCACCGGCACGGTGAATTATGTTGGAACGTCCGGATAGTTCGCTGATAAGGGTGCGCGTTCGGTTGCCCACCAGAGCCGGGTCGATATGCTGGTAACTCAACTGCCATTTGCTCATGCCCGAGACGTGCAGGCCGGCCTTGTGGGAAAAAGCGCTCGAACCGACATACGGCAAATAAGCGTCCGGGCTGAGATTGGCTATTTCGCTGACGTAATGGGAAACTTCGGTGAGCCGTGCAAGCTGTTCGCCGGTTACACAGTCGATACCCAGTTTCAGCTTCAGGGCCGGTATTACGGAACACAGGTTGGCATTGCCACACCGTTCCCCGTAACCGTTAATGGTCCCTTCTACATGGCTGGCTCCGGCCTTAACCGCCGCCAGGCTGTTAGCCACGGCCAGCTCGGCATCATTATGCGCATGTATGCCGATGTTTACCGTCCCCAGTGTTACCGCTGCTGTTACCAGTTCGGCTACCTCCTCGGGCAAGGCTCCGCCGTTGGTATCGCACAGTACCAGGCAGCCGGCGCCGGATTCGGCGGCAACCCGGAGCACCTTCAGGGTATACTCGCCGTTATCCCGGTATCCGTCAAAGGCATGCTCGATATCCACCAGTACAGTTAGCCCGCGGGATTTGAGGAACTTTATGGAATCCGATATCATGCGCAGGTTTTCATCCAGAGTCGTCTGCAGCACCTGAGTAACATGAAGGGCTGAACCCTTGGCGACAATGTTGACGATGCCCGCCCCTGATGTTGCCAGAGACAGCAGGTTGGGATCCCCGGCGGCATCCGCTCCGGGCCTGCAGGTGCTGCCGAAGGCTACCAGCCTGGCATTCGACAACTGGAGGTTTCCAGCCTGCTGAAAAAACTCGGCATCCTTGGGATTGGAACCCGGCCATCCCCCTTCGATAAAGTGAATGCCGAGCTGGTCGATTCTTGCCGCGATGGACAGCTTGTCCTTAACGGACAGGGATATGCCCTCTCGCTGTGAACCGTCTCTCAAAGTGGTATCGTAGAGTTCAACCTTCATGGCTTAAACCAGTTCGCTCCTTACAAGCTCGCCCATCCTGGAAGTACCGATCTCTTCACAACCGCTATCCATTATATCAGAAGTGCGGTAGCCTTTAGACAATACTGCCTGAACCGCTTTTTCTATTGAGGCGGCTTCCTTCTCCAGATGCAGAGAGTGCTTCAGCATCATGGCCAGAGTCAGGATGGTGGCAATAGGGTTGGCGATATCCTTCCCAGCTATGGTAGGCGCACTGCCATGTACCGGTTCATACAGGCCAAACGTGGTTTTGTTATCCTCCGGCACACCCGCCAGGCTTGCCGACGGCAGCATCCCCAGCGACCCGGCCAGAACCGAAGCCTCGTCGGTGAGAATATCACCGAACATGTTCTCGGTTACTACCACATCAAAATATCTTGGATCCTGGATCAACTTCATAGCACAGGCATCCACCAGTAAATGTTCCAGGGCTACATCCGGATAATCGGCAGCCGTTTCTTCAGCCACCTGCCTCCACAGCCGGGACGACATCAATACATTGGCTTTGTCTACGCTTACCAGGCGGCTTTTC
>ENA-ORXD01001440-ORXD01001440.1-sediment-metagenome-genome-assembly--contig:-NODE-1440-length-19859-cov-3.584774_pt1 | contig 19859 bp, 19 predicted proteins | sample MGYA00237862_ERZ511471 | MGnify/ENA metagenome assembly ERZ511471
TTCTTCGCTTTTCACGATGCCACTCGCCCGGCATACAGCCGCCCGTACATGTCGGCGATCTTCACGCACGACGCGGAGCAGGAAAGGGCGGCACGGGCGGTCATGGGCAGGGTGCAGACGAAGTCAGACGGTGTCATACAGACTCAGATAATCCTCGCCGGCGAGTTCTATCTCGCGGAGGACTATCACCAGAAATACGCGCTCCAAGGGGACGCCCTCCTGTTCCGCGAGTTTCAGGCAATGTACCCGGATCTCCGGGATCTGGTCGATTCGACGGCGGCGACTCGGGTGAACGCCTATCTCTACGGCTATGGCGACGTCGACCAGCTTCGGTCTGAATTGGAGAGCCTGGGTCTCTCTGCCGAGGGCAAGGCCCGTCTACAGGACGCCTCACCAGTCGGCGCCTGCCCGGTCAATTGACGCGCGGGCCTGCCTGCCGCCGGCGACGGCGCGATCGCGTACACCCACCATTCTTCTTGCCGGTAGCCGATTCATTCATCATACTGCAGGTCGCGACGGTCGCGGTATTGCCGTCGTTAGTCCCTCGACAACTCGGTTAGAGGAGATGCGCGGGTGCGGATAGACATAGACCCGGTCATAGGGAGTCTCGGTTCCCTCAAGTACACATGGTACGGCCTGATCATGGGCGTGGCGGTCTTCGCCGGCGTCGTCATCTTCTCCCGTCAACTGAAGCGTCGCGGTATCTCGCGTGATCACGCCTGGGGCATCGCGGTGATTGCCGTACCGTGTGGAGTCATTGGCGCACGGTTGGTCCACGTATTTGAAAACCTTGGCTACTACTGGCAGAACCCAGGACAGATCTTCGGTCTCCAGCTTGTCGGACTGGCCATATACGGGGTTCTGACCGGGGGGATCATCGGACTCATCGTCTATTGTCGGTGGAAGAAACTCCCCATTCTCCGGGTGCTCGACAGCACGGCCCTCGCCTTTCCGGCGGCCCAGGTGATCGGCAAGTTCGCGAACATCATCAACGGGGACACGTGGGGAAATCCCACCTCACTTCCGTGGGGGTTCACCTATGTGAATCCGAACTCTCTCATTCCAGACGAGTTGCTCGGGGTGCCGACTCACCCTAATCCGGTCTATGAGCAACTATGGCTTCTGGTGGTGATCGGGATTCTGCTGTTCGCGATTCCCCGACTCAAGACGAACGGGATGGCGATCATCCTGTACCTGTCCCTCTACTCGGTCGGCCGGTTCTTCCTATCGTTCTTCAGAGTGAACAAGGAAATCGTCTTCGGTCTGAGGGAGGCGCAGCTCATCGCCCTTGCCATCATAGCTTTCGCTATCCCGGCGGCCTTCTATCTCCATTGGCGGAGGAAGCGCGGAGCGCCCGGGGCTGGTCTTCCCAACCCGGACTGATCTGACTCGCTTTCGTCAAGATGGAGCGCCGCGGCGGCTAGGTGGTAACCTATATGCGGCTCGCACTTAACAGTATCGCGCAGAGGTGAGGGCAATGACAGGACAGTCACATCCCGAGCAACGGGTGATAGCGGTGCCTTCCGCTTCCCCCGGAGGGCTGGGAGCCCCGCGCTCGGGACATTTTGGGCATTGCGACGTGTTCACCCTTCTGACGGTGGACGGCGGGACCGTCACCGGAGTCAGCGTCGTCCCCAATCTGCCGCATGAGCAGGGGGGATGCCTCAGTCCGGTGAACCTGCTCGCATCCCTAGGCACTACCGAGCTCATCGTCGGAGGCATGGGAGCCCGGCCGCTGGCCGCTTTTGTCGACACGGGAATCACCGTCTATGCTGATCAAACCCTTCCCACCGTCGGCGAGGCAGTTGAGGCACACCTGAAGGGCGATATCTCCGTGATGGCTCCAGACTTCGTGTGCGGTGGAGGCGGCTGCCACTAACGGTTCAAGGTGGTCAATCGCGCGGAGGTTTGGGCTCCGCCGAAGCCGGTCAATGTAACTCTCCAGGGCCCCTGGTAATATTTACCGACATCCGCCGTAGGGTTTGCTCGGGAGAAGCATGACCATTCCTGACTCTTCCTTACAGAAACACAACGACCGCTACTTCCACCTCGTCATCCCCGCCGACCTCGGGGAACTGGCCGCGGCAAGGCAGCTCATGCAAGAGGTGGGCGAAGTCGCCCAACTTGAGGATCAGCGGGTCTTCAATCTTCAGGTCGTGGTGTCGGAAGCCGCCGCCAACGCGATTGAGCACGCTGCGAGCGAAGTGAATATCGCCGCTTGGGTGTTGCTCGACCGGATCATCGTCGAAATCACTAATGACGGTGTCTTCCTGCCCGGGCTCTCGAGGGGCGACGAACACCGGCGACGCGGGCTGGGTCTCCCGTTGATGGTGTCGCTGGCCGACCAGGTTCACGTTGCCCGGCTGGCAAACGGCAAGACCAGAGTGTCGCTTACCTTCTTTCTGGGTGTCGAGGTCTCTTCCGACGGTGATCACTTGTCCGAGTCGGCGAACGCGGCCGTGCGGCAACTCGCAGCGGAGACCATGAAGCTGAGGCTGATGACCTCACGGGCGGAGGCGCTGAGCCTCGAACGTGGCCGCCTCTATGAGGAGACGCGGCAGCGGGTCGAGGAACTCGAGCGAATGATGGCTGTCGTCCCCGTGGCGATCTGGGTTGCGCACGATCCACGATGCTCGACCATAGTCGGTAACCTAGCGGCGAACGAACTCTACAAGACGGAGCCAAACGAGAACGTCTCGGCAGGCCCGGTTGACGGCGAGCAGGACACGACGAGGCGGTTCTTCAAGGACGGCATCGAGTTGATGCCGCATCAGTTGCCGATGCAGCAGGCGGCGGCGCGAGATATCGACATTCGCGATTCCGAGGTCCAAGTGCTGTTGCCCAGCGGTGTCGCGATGACCCTTCTCGGCAACGCGAGCCCTCTCAAGGACCGTGAGGGCAGGGTCCGCGGGTGTGTAGCGGCGTTCATTGACATCACCGAGCGCAAGCGCGCCGAGGACGAGTTGAACGCAATCAATGAGGATCTTCTCCGTCTCAATCGCGCCATGGTCGGCCGCGAGTTGCGCATGATCGACCTCAAACGGGAAGTCAATGCGCTCCGCGCCGAGCTGGGAAGGCCGCCGCGCTATCCCGTGGATATCGAAGAGAATCAACCGTGACTCCGGACGCGGTGCCGCCGGCGCCTCTGGCCTCAGGAGACCCGATGCCGGACGGCGACGAGCTAGACCTTCGCCGTCTCTTTGAGTCCGCGCCCGGGTGCTTCCTCGTGCTGGCACCGGACAGCCCCAGATTTACCATTATCGCGGTGACGGATGCCTATCTCGAGGCGACAAGGGCTGTGCGGGAAGAAATCCTGGGGAGAGGCGTCTTCGAAGTCTTTCCCGACAATCCGGACGAGCCTAGCGGCAAGGCGTCTGATTACTCGCGGGCGTCGTTGAATCGGGTGTTGGAACACTGCGCGCCCGACCAGGTGGGTTTGATCAGATACGACATTCGTCGGCCTGACTCCGAGGGTGGTGGTTTCGAGGAGCGACACTGGGAGGTAGTGAATTTCCCCGTCATGGGCCCGGACGGCCGGGTGGCCTGCCTTATTCACCGGGTTGAGGACGTCACGGAATCGGTGCGTCTCAACGCGGAGAGATTCGAGTTGGAATCGGATCAGCGCTCTCTGCGCGAATCTCGTCTCGCGGCGATCAATTTGATGGAGGATGCTCTGGAGGCTCATCGCGAGGCCGAGCAGGTGGCCAAAGAGCTCCGCCGCGAAATCGCGGAGAGACTTCAGGCCGAGAAGGAGCTTTTCCAAAGCGAGGAGCGGTTCCGTGTGGCCCTGAGGAATGCACCGGTGATCTTGGCGGCGCAAGACCGTGATCTCGTGTACACCTGGGCCTACAACACAAGAACCTCCGACGCTGCCGAGGTTGTCGGTCAAACGGATCAGGACCTGTTTCCTCAGGAAGCGCCGGCTTTGACGGCCCTGAAAAGCAGGGTGATAAGGGCAGGCGAAGTCGTTCACGAGCAGCTCTGGATCCACAGACTCGGCAGGCGCTTGTTTCTCGACCTGAGCCTCGAACCGATGAGAAACGAGGCGGGGGACATTCTCGGGGTCTGGATGGTGGCCGTGGACATGACCGCCGTCAAGGAAACCGAGGAGGCCCTCAGGGCCAGCGAAGAGCGTCTGCAGCTTGCCCTCAAAAGCGCCGGTGTCTCTGTATACGAGGTGAATCGGCAGCAACAGTATGTTTGGGTTCGTAACCCTCATCCCGGTGCCCAAGGTCAGGATGTAACAGGCAAGTCGGCCGAGGAACTGTTTTCCGCGGCGGCCGTCGAACGGGTGGTTCAGCTACGGCGCGAAGTCATGGAGAGCGGAGAACCGGCCCGCGAGGAAATCACCCTGCCCATTTTCGGAGACACCCGCACCTACGACTACTCGGTCGAGCCGGTACGTGACGATAGCGGCCGGGTCTCCGGGGCCCTGGTTGCCGCTCTCGACGTCACCGAGCGCAAGGCTGCCGAGGAGTCACGAAAGAAATACGAGGACAGTCTCAGCAGTCTGCTGTCGGCGGTTGGGCGGATGGGGTTGTTCGAGCGCCAGAACGCCTGGCTGGTGCTGCCGATCGGAGTCGTTCTTCAAATTGTCGTGTTCTATGGTCTGGGCCTGTTCGATTCCCCCAGCGACTATCTGGGGATTCCTGGAGCGGCTGCGGCGTTGATCGGTGTTGTCGTCGCGATCGTGGCCGGTCCGGCGGCGGGGGTGGCCGTGGCGCTTGTCGGCGGCATGGCTTATCTGGCTTTTCTCACCGATCTTGGCTCGACGGTTGGAACGGCGGCCATCGTCCTATCGATTCTGCTCTGGATGCTCGCGGCCGCTTCCGCGGGTCTGGCTGGAGACTGGGTGCGGCGTATCGCTTTTCAGCGGGAGAGACTACTCGGCCAGACGCTTGCCGAGCGCACTACGCTGACGGACTCGTTGGAGGCCGCGAACGAGAGGTTGCGCAGGCGCAACGAACAACTGATCCATCGCGAAGAGGAGCTGCGGGCGCAGGCCGAGGCGCTGGTCTCCCAGCACGGGGCCCTCGAGGTGGCTCAGGCTGAGACGGCCCGCCTACTCGAGGAACAGAAGGACCTTTTTCGACGGTTGCAGGAGGCGCTCCTAGACATCCCGCGGGAGCTGCCGGGCGTCAGTTTTGGCCACCTCTACCGATCGGCCACCAGGGAGGCTCTGGTTGGCGGCGACTTCTACGATGTCTTCGAGGTCAGGGACAATCGACTCGCCCTTCTCATCGGCGACGTATCGGGTCACGGTGTGGAGGCCGCCCGCATAGCCTCGCTGGTCAAAGACACGGTTCACGCTTTTGCCCATCAGTTCAAACGCCCTCAGACCGTTCTCGAGAGGACGAACGAACTGTTGATCGAAAAAAGGGTTCCGTGGTTCGTGACGTTGTTCTTGGGGATCCTCGACCCACAGGCGGGATTCCTTGCGTATGGGTCGGCCGGCCATCCCAACGTCCTCGTGCGCGGCCGTGACGGAGACGTGCGCCCGCTCGAGGCCGGATCGGCCCCGTTGGGGGTCTATCCGGGGCATGCTTGGCACGAGCGGGAGGAGCAACTCGGTAGGGAGGACCTTCTTCTCTTGTACACCGACGGGGCGATTGAGGCCAGGCATGGCGGCAGCTTCTTCGGCCTCGATGGATTGAGCGCCATACTCCGGGGATGGCAGGATCCATCACCCGAGCGCTTGCCCCAGGCCATTCTCGACTCTGTGCTCTCGTTCTCGGCCGGGGAGCTCACAGACGATGTCGCACTTCTGGCCGTCAAACTCACGCCCGTGTCCGGCGACTGCGAGGAGCACGCCGGCCCCATCCTGTAACAAACAGCCGACGTTCGGACATTATGCTTCTTGTCGGGGATTGGCGCCCTGAGCTCCGCGGCCGCGGGGTCGTGGGCGCCGCACCGGGAGGTTGCACAGTGAGTGAGAGCTTGGAACTGATGAAGAAATACACCGAGAACGGTCGCTACGCGATTGTGGAGCTGAAGTCCGGCTCCAAAGATGGTGCGCTCGTCGCGAGGGTCGAGCGGTCTCACGGCGAGGCCATTGACGGTCAGCAGTCGTTGTACGTGCCGCTCATTGACGCCGAGGACGTCAGTTTCGCCGAGGCCGCGCTCACTTTGAGGCGCGACTGATCCACCGCGCCGCCCTCGTCGTTCTCCAGTTCTCGCCGCATGGGCTACGATAGGCGGCACACTGTCGCAGCGACTTCCAGTTGGGCTCACTACATGCTTGTCTCTCGATGATCCAGGCCGAGCCGTCACATAGTGCCCGCGTCGTTATCCGCGACGCGATGTCTCGACATTGGCTGACGTTCGGACCTCCCCGGTCTATCTCGGTCGGATGGCTTCATGCCGACGTGCCGGCGGCTCTGACCGACGCGCTGGCCACCGCGGCGAGAGAAGGGCTGTGGGTCGTGATTACGCTGAGCTACGAAGCGGCCCCGGCGTTCGACCCGGCGCTGACCGTGCGGCCTGAGCGGCCCTCCGAGTCTGCGCCGTTTCCTCTTGTTTGGTGCGCGCTCTTTGAAGAACCGGCCATCCACCAGTCGCTTCCGGATGACTCACCCGGAGCTGCCGAGCAGACCAAGGGCGGCCCAGGCGCGGGCACGCCTCTATGGGAACCGACGGTGTCACCGAGCGAATACGCCGACAGCATCCGCACAATTAGAGATTTGATAGCAGCCGGTCACACGTATCAGGTCAACTACTCGTATCGTTTGCGTGCGACCGTCGAAGACGAGCCCTGGGCTCTGTTCCGGCGCATGATCGAAGTGCAGGATGCCGCCTACGGCGCGTTCATTTCCACCGATGACTGGGCCGTGTGCTCGGCTTCGCCGGAGCTCTTCTTCAGCCGGGCCGACGGGATACTCGAATCCCGTCCCATGAAGGGAACCGCTCCCCGCGGCCTCTGGTATGAGGACGATCTCGGCAAGGCCGTGACGTTGGCATCGTCACCCAAGGACAGAGCTGAGAACGTGATGATCGTCGATATGGTCCGTAACGACCTCGGCCGGATCGCCACGGTGGGCACCGTGGAAGTGGCCGAGCTCTTCGCCCTGGAGAAGTACCCCACCGTCTGGCAGATGACGAGCACGGTGAGATGCAGATCCGAAGCGGGCGTAGCCGAGATCTTGCGGGCGCTCTTTCCGGCCGCTTCGATCACCGGCGCACCCAAGGCCAAGACGATGGAGATCATCGCGGCAACCGAATCCACGCCGCGCCGCATTTACACGGGAAGTATCGGTTTCGTCTCTCCCGAAGGCCGCGCCCAGTTCAATGTCGCCATCCGTACGCTTCTGGTTGACCGCCGCACCCGTACCGGTGAGTACGGCGTGGGAGGGGGAATCGTTTGGGACTCAAAGAACGAGGCTGAACTGGACGAGTGCCGAACCAAAGCGAGGGTGCTCACGACCTCACGTCCAAAGTTCGATCTTCTCGAGACCCTGCGGTGGTCCCGCCGTGAGGGATACCATCTACTCCCGGCCCACCTGCAGCGACTCGAACGGAGCGCGGAGTATTTCTCGTTTTCTTGCGTGATGGGGGAGATCATGGCCCGTCTGGAGGATGAGGCCGACCTCTTGGTCCGCGCCGCGCGCGCCGGCGAATCGACCGATCTCTGGAAGGTGCGCCTGGCTCTCAGCTTAGATGGCCGCCTTGAGATCGCTCACTCGCCGCTTCTCCCCGCGGCGGGTCCTGTCCGCGTCTGCGCGGCCGCTTGGCCTGTCAGCAGTACCGACCCGTTCCTGTATCACAAGACGACGTGCCGGAGTGTGTACGAGCTGGCCCTGGCCTCTCGCTCGGGATTCGAAGACGTGATCCTTTGGAACGAGCGGGGTGAAGCCACGGAATCTACGATAGCTAATCTGGTTGTCGAAATTGACGGCGGGCTCTTCACGCCGCCGGTCGGTTGCGGCCTGTTGCCCGGAGTCTTTCGGGGACACCTACTCGAGGCCGGCATCGCGCAAGAACGAGTTGTTGCACTCGGTGAGTTAGACGACTGTGAAGCGGTCTACCTGGCCGGCTCGGTCAGGGGGCTGCGGCGAATCGATTACCATGCCGAGGCCGGTCGATAACCGAAGGCCGCCGAGCGGACCGGGCGCGGCCGCGCTGAACCGCCGTCCTTACTCGGCAAGAGCCCCTTCGACCTTGGCCCTATCCTCCCGGAGGAGCTCGTCCAGCATGAGCTGGAATTCGAAGGGGTTCGCATGGTGAACATGTCGAGCCAGGGTCTGAGCCTCGCCCAGTGTGAGCGCGTCGAAAGCAGTCATGAAATCGAGCTGGAACTTGATGCCGGCGAGGCTGGCGCCCGCCGGGTCGGCCTCGAGGGCCTTTCTCAGCTCGACGATGTCTGCCTCGAGAAGCGCCAGGTGTTGTCCGAATTCATCACTCATGGCGTGAATCGACCACCTCGATCTTCGTGCGACGAGCGACCCCGTAGCCGTTCGCAGTTGCCTTACCATCGTGCCGTCCTGTTGAGGTTTGCATACCCACTAATGTCCGGTTTCGCCTCTTTGTTACACCAGGTCGCGTTTTCAGGCTCGCCGCGACCGCGCTTCCACGTAGTTTCCGCGAATCCTGGGTAAGAAGGGGCCAGAGGAACCCTGCCATGGAGGTGCTCATGAAACGATCGATCAAGGGCAGATAGCTCACAGTGCGCTGGGTTGGCCGTCGACAGAGCGGTAATGTTCTCGACCGGCGGGGAGTCGGTCGGGGAGGCTTGGCCGTGGGTGGCGGCATAGTCTCCATCATCATCACCCTGATCGTGCTGTTCCTCGGCGGAAATCCGGGGACGATAACCGATCCAAATCAGGGCCCGCCGTTTCCGGGTTCGCCGGGAAGCACAGTAGCGGGGGCCGAGTCGGATCCGCTGAAGCAGTTCGTGTCGGTTGTTCTTGCCGATACCGAGGATCTCTGGAACCAGGAGTTTCAGCGACTGGGGCGGACCTATCGCGAACCGAGCCTGGTTCTCTTCTCGGGATCTGTGCAGACGGCGTCGGGTTTCGCCACGTCGGCGACCGGCCCCTTCTACTCACCCCCTGACGAGAGCATCTTCATCGACCTGACGTTCTTCCAGGAATTGCAGGATCGTTTTGGGGCACCGGGCGATTTCGCCCAGGCCTACGTGATCGCGCATGAAGTGGGCCATCACGTTCAGAACCTCTTGGGGATCCTCGACCAGGTCAGTGCCACCCAGCGCCAGGTGAGCGAAGAAGAAGCCAATGCCCTCTCCGTCAGACTCGAACTTCAGGCCGACTTCCTTGCCGGCATGTGGGCGCACTACGCCCAGACGGTGATAGGGGTGGTCGAGCCAGGGGACGTCGAGGAAGCCCTCGACGCGGCATCCGCCATAGGCGACGACCGGATTCAACTGGAGACGCAGGGTTACGTCGTCCCCGATTCGTTTACCCACGGCACCTCGGAGCAGCGCGCGCGCTGGTTCAATCGGGGCTACCAGACCGGGGACATCACTCAGGGCGACACTTTCTCCGCGGGAGAGTTGTAGCGACGGCGAGGGGCCCCCACTTGTTATCATTGGTTCGTGACGATTCACGAAGCATACCGCATTCTTGGGCTATCTCATGACGCAACCGCCGCCCAGGTCAAGTCCGCTTATCGACGGTTGGTCGCGGAGGCCCACCCCGATCGAGGTGGCGAGGCTGCCAAGTTCATCCGTATCCGAGCGGCCTATGAGATCCTTCACGCGTTTCTCCAGCAGGGGCCACTCGAGGACGACATTCCCATTTCGGCCGATCTCCGGGGCGTCATCGACAGCATTGTGGCGGAGTTCCGCGAGCACCAGCGCAGGGCCGAGGCGGAGACGCAGGCGCACATGCGGACCTTCGAGATGCGCATGAAATCGTACATTCAATCGGCATCGCGAGCAGAACTGCGACAATTCAGCGGCACGTTCCGGAACTCGTGGGATGCAATAGTTAGTGCGTTATTCACTAATTGCAATGCAAGATGTGACGAAACCCTCAAGGAGTACGAGAGCTGGTATACGAAGAGCACGCAGGCCTTCTTCGACCGGTTGTATCGGCGCGAGCTCCTGAGGTTTCCGCGCAGACGTCGTTTCTGGGAAGCATTCGCCATTCTTGGCGCAGTCGCCGCCGCCCTCTCGCTCGTTATAGGATGGACCCCGCCGGTACGACTTTCGATGTCGGCGGTTCTGATAGCCAGCGCGCTGGGATTGTCGTTTCTGTACTATCGGTGGGGCGTCATAAAGGCGCGAAAGACCCGAGAAAGGGTGGAACCGCTGAGCGTGGTGCCTTTCGAGCTCCAGGCCGGCGCGCGTTTCCCAACCGAGGTGACCCTTCGGCGAGGCCGCAGGCGAACGGCCGCGTTGGGGACGGCCGGCATGTTCTTGGGGAACGCCGCCGCGGGTGGCGTGGCCACTCCGCTGTTGGGGGCCGTCGCCGGTGCGGCCGTCGGTGGAGTCATCGATCGCCTATTCAATCCGACGGCGCAGATGAAGGCCGGTTTGGTCGGGGATGTGGAGCAGTTCATGCGGGTTGCGCGTCCGCAGGTCATGGCCTACGTGCTCGAGGCGCACGACGAGCTGCTCACCCAAGTCCGAGATGACATCGTGGCCAACTACCAGGAACGCGTGAAGAACAACGTCAAGCTGCTCAATGCGCCGGCCGGCTCCGGCAGGGTCAGAGGGACCAGACGGCGCGGGGTCGAAGGTGGCTCAGTGGTCTCCCCCGGCGTCGATGAGGCCGGAGTGGATGGAGCTACTCGGTGACCACCGGCGAAGGGGCTTCCTGGAACGGGTGGATGCGCAAAACCAGGGAGAAAAGGTACGGATAGTCCTGCTTGAGATGGCCCACGTAGAGCAGCCACTCGGCCATCAGTAGGTTGTAGGCACGGCGCACGTCGTTCTGCAGGTGGACTTGATCGCTGCGTCTGAGTTGAGTGAGGGACTCCCGCGCCTCCAACTCCTCCTCGACATGTAGTACCGCCCAGAGTAGATCGGTGAAACGTTCGTGCTCCATGAGGTTGGGGTTCTCGAGAAGTCGCAGTACGAAATGTCTCTGGCCGACAAGATGCCCCTTAAGGGCGTCGAGGTCGATGACATCCAAGTCGGGCTCGCAGTCCAAGGTGCGCGCAAACTCGGATGCGCGGGCGAAGTCCTGCTTCTGCCAGGTCGCCTTGACGTCCAGCACTTCGCGGATGTGCTTCGCGGCGCACATCGCCGGAAGAAGCTCCCCAAGGATGGGCATGCCCAGCTCGCTGAAAAAGGCGCCGATCACCATGTTCAATTTGTGCTGGAGTCGCTGCTTCTCGCGGACCGACAAGAGACGATCGATAATTACCCCGACGATGAGCACTTCGAGAGGCAAGAAGGCTACGTCGCCCACAAGGTAGATCCAGATGTGGTGGGCGTCTCGGAAGATCGCGTAATGCAGGCCGTACAGGACTGCTGAGACCACAACGAGACCGCAGCCCAAGGCGATGAGCCAACGGCGGTCGCTCCGCGTCATCGAGCGACCAACACGGGGATTTTGGCGTGGCGGACTACTCGCTCGGAGGTAGAGCCAATGAGTAGATTGGCGAAGGTGCCCAGTCCGCGGCACCCGATCACGATGAGGTCGGCCTGAAAGGCATCGGCCGTGTCGAGAATGCCCTGCGCGGGCTCAGCGTCGGCAATGGAGACCTCTGTCGTGATGCCGAGCTTGCCGAGTCGTTCGAGAATAGGATTGAGCAGCCGGCGTACCTGGCTGGGCTTGGCCGTGATGGGCAGGTTGCCTGAGGCGTGACAGACAATGACCGTAGCCTGATACTTCTCCGCCAGGCTGAGTGCCAGGTTGGCGGCCCGCCCCGAGTCGTCGGAGCCGTCGTAGGCAAGCAGGATCTTGCGAATTGTGGGTTCGCCCATTCCCCGTTCTCCCTAGGCGCACGATAGACATGGCCACTATAGCAGCAAGGTATACTTGCCCGCATGGACGAGAACGCCTACGGCACCGCCGCGATCCGCGAGAACCGTCTCGAGCAGTGGCCCAACCCCTGCCCAGAGCGGCCGTACCTCATCTCGTTCGATATCCCGGAGTTCACCTGCCTATGTCCCCGCTCCGGATACCCAGACTTCGCGCTCATCAAGATCCGCTATCAGCCCCGGGATTGGATTGTCGAGCTCCGCTCCCTCAAGCTTTACATCAATGGGTATCGCGATCGTCCCATTTCGCACGAGGCCGCGGCAAATCAAATTCTGGACGATCTCGTCGATCTACTGGCTCCTCGCTGGATGCGGGTTACCGCCGATTTCACGGTACGCGGCAACATCAAGACGGTCGTGACCGTGGAGCAAGGCTGCCGAGAGCGGCCGTGAAAGGACGTCGCGTCGAGGGGGGCAATGCCGCGCCGCCGGCCGGCCCGGCGGCGTCGCGTGTGACTCACTGCCTGCTCTTGAGCGGCGGGCTCGACTCCACCACTCTTGCCGCCTGGATCCTGGAAGAGCATCCCGGAGAAGAGGTCAGGGCCTACACCTTCCTCTACGGTCAGAAGCATCGAGTTGAACTTGAGGCTGCGCGGGCGGTCGCGGGCTACTACGGCCTGGAGCACTACGCCGTGGAGTTGCCGCCCATTCACGGCTCGGCCCTCACCGACGGCGCCGTCGCTCTGCCCGAAGGTCGCGATCTCTCCACGGTGAGCGGCGTCGCGCCCTCGTACGTGCCCGCCCGCAACCTGCTCTTCTTGGCGCATATGGCGAGCCTTCAGGATGCCGTCGGTCCCGGCGTGCTCTGGCTGGGCGTGCATCACGACGACCACACCGGCTACCCGGATTGTCGGCCGGAATTCGTGCGCGCGGCGGATCTGGCCGTCGGCCTCGGCACACAGCACCAACTCCATGTCGAGGCTCCGTTCGTCGATTGGCCGAAGGCGGCCATCATCGCGTGGGGACTGAAGCGCCGAGTCCCTTACGAGCTCACCTACTCCTGCTATCAGGGGCTGCGGCCCGCATGCGGCGTCTGCGACACCTGTCAGGCGCGGCTGGCGGCATTCGCCGCCGCCGGCGCCCGGGATCCCATCCCGTACGCGGTTGAACGTGACCGCGTAGGTTTCCGCGAAGCGGAACGCCGGCCGTGAAGACCACCATTACCGTACTCACCACCTTCGCGGCTGCGCACCGGCTGCCGGCGCACCAGGGCAAATGCTCTCGCCTCCACGGTCACACCTACGCGCTCGAGGTGACGGTGCAGGGCGCGCCGCAGGTCTCCGGACCGGCGGCAGGGATGGTCATGGATTTCGCCGATCTGCGCGCGCGGGTGACCGAACTGGTGGTCGACAAACTCGACCACCAGTTTCTCAACGATATCTTCGACTTCGTGCCCACCACTGAAGCCGTGGCGGCGTGGGCTTTCGACCTGCTGCGCGAGGCGGGTCTGCCGGTGGCGCGGGTGAGGCTGTCGGAGGGCCCGAACACCTACGTGGAAATCACGCCCTAGGTCGCGCCACCTAAGGAGCAGAAGCCTTGGCCTCGTTGCAGGTCCTCGAGATCTTTGATTCGCTGCAGGGCGAAGGGTACTGGGTGGGTACCCCGATGACTTTTGTGCGGCTCGCAGGCTGCAATGCCCTCGGCCTCGGCCTCGGCTGCGTCGCTTGGTGTGACACCGCTCAAAGCTGGGACCCTCGGGCGGGAGAGGAGGCGGACCTGCAGGCGGTGCTCTCTCAGGTGCGCCTGCCGCGGCTCTGCCTCACCGGGGGTGAACCTCTACTTCAGCCAGAGGGCGTCGCCGAATTGCTCGCCGCCGCGGCCACGTGGGGCATCCGAGTGCACCTGGAGACCAATGGGACCTTAGACCCGCGTGGCGTCGTGGGCGAAGAGGACGAGGACGGCTGCCATTTCACCTGGACCGCCGTGAGTCCGAAACCACCCAACTACTTCATCGCGCCCGGCTGGTCGGGGATGATCGACGAGCTCAAACTGGTCGCCGACGATGTGCTCGACGCGGCCCGGGCGGAGCGGCTCGCCGCGGAGCATCCGGGAGCGAGCGTATTCATTCAGCCGGAGTCGGGCGGCGGTTCAGGGGACGAGCGCGTGGCAGCCGCGGAGCACCGGGCGCTGGAGCGGGCGATGCAGTTGGTCATGGACCACCCGGCGTGGCGTCTGTCACTGCAGACGCACAAGATCCTGGGGATCCGTTAGCGGGACGCTGAGGCGGGCGGGCCCCGGGCCCGCCCGCCTCAGTTCTCGGGCATGCAGACTAGCGGCAGAATCCCACGGTCGGCGTGTAGAACTTGGCGCCGAAGCCGGCCAGCATCTCCTTGATGTGCGGCGCGGGATTGCCCAATACGAGCATCTCTTCCATCGACCAGGCTTCGAGCATCTCGCCGATGACCGCCTGGAGGCCCTGACCGTGAATCTCGAACGATTCCGTGTCGTCGTACTGCTCGTTGAGGTAGGCCACGTCAGGCTCGTCGCCCATGAACCACTCGTAGGCGCACGTTCCGGGCTCGGACTCTTTGATGCCCATGGTGTAGCTCTCGGTGAGTCTCTTGAAGTCCTCGAGCTTACCGGGCTTGATTCTTTGGCGGATGATGATGCGGAACGAATTCTCAGCCATCTAGCGCGCTCCTTAGCGTGGATTACCGTTGCAGGCGATGTTCCCAAAAAGCGGTGGTGCTGACAAGCAGAGGCAGTCCCTCATGCCCCTCACCACAGGCGTGTAGCCCACTCTTTGGCACGTGTAGAATAGCATTGAGGTATGTCTGAGACTCCGGTTGCGGGGGTGCCGACATGGCGGAACAGAAAGATCCCGATCGCCGCGAAAAACAGGACGAAAAGCAGGACGAAAAGCAGCAGGAGAAGGAACGGGAGAGGCACCCGGAGAAGGGGCGGAATTTGGACGAGAACTATCGTCGCAATCCTCTGGGGTTCCTCTCTTTCGGACTTCTCATCGTATGGTTGGGTGTGACCCTGCTGCTCCAGAACGCGGACGTTATCGAGAACAGCGATCGCGGGTGGGCGCTCTTCGCCTGGGGTGGGGGAGTAATCATCCTTGCGGAGGCCATCGTCCGCCTCCTCGTGCCGGCCTGGCGACGTCCGTTGGTGGGCTCCTTCGTGTGGGGCGCCGTGTGGCTCGGAGTTGGTTTTGGCCTCTGGTACGAGAACTGGGAGATCATCGGTCCGCTTGTGATCATTGCAGTGGGGGTGGCCATCCTGGCCGGGCGGCTGATTCCGCGGCGTTAGCGGGGCGCCCTCCGAGGCGAGGGCCGCACCGGGCCTAGAGCCGACCCAAATTGAAGCCCGCCAGCTCGTGCCAGGCGTGGTTGAGCCTGGTCCAGCGGCCGTCGCGCCCGATGCAGCGAAAGTACGGTGGCCGTAACGCGAGGATGGTGTCGCCGATGCGGTACCGCGCGAGGATGGGCGTGGACACCACGAGGCTCCCCACTTCACCCGGACGCATCTCGTGCAGCATCTTGATTCCCGAGCGGGTCTGGACCTCGAAGAGGAACAGGTCGTAGTTCGGCACCCACGCCTTCATCTCATCGCGCTGCTGCCCGAACATCCCTTCGGTCGCGCCGTAGATCTCGCGGATGGCCACCGGCCCGTAGAGCGCGGTCAGTGCGGCCACGTGCCGGGTGTTGATAGCCGGCGTGCTGCCGAGGGTCATGATCTGAGTCCTCCACAGGTCCTTGGGATACTTGCCGTGCCGTCGACGAAGGTACCGGCCGAACTGAAGCGCCGTTTGGCAGACACCTCCGACCAAAGTCACATTCTCGTCCTTGCACTTGTCGACGGCCAATTCGAAGCGGTTGTCCCAATCCCGGCGCGTTGTACCTCCGCCGAGGGCGTCGATCTCGTCCTGACTGGGCACCGACCGCATGGGCGTGAACCGGGATACGTGCTTGGTGTAGATTCCCGAGCTAAAACCGTACTCGAGCTCGCGGTCGCCCACGTTGACCGTTCCAACCGTAGAGGGAAAGTTGAGGTTGAGGTTGACCCCGGCAAAGAGATCGAAGCGCTTCTCGGCCGCCACGTAGCCCAGCATGGCCCGACCGGCGCTGACGCGCATCCGTAGGTCGGTAGCGGTCATGGGAATGAACTTCGGCTCGCCATCAACGGTGCCGCGCGTGATCGCCCAGCCCACCGGCTCCTCAGAGAGCAGCAGGCCGGTACCGCCGGCCATCACCTGGGTGATAAGCGGCTTGTAGTGGTCGTAGGTCATGATGGGGAAGGCGCGACGGTATTGGGCGATGAGGTCGTCGTCGGGCTCGGGCGCCGCGGGCAGGAGCCCGGCAGCGCCGTGCCCTTCTCCGTACCGCGTCCGGGCGAAGTCACCGAGGATGCGTCTCAAAACTTGGTGCTGGGCCCTCGCGGGATCGGCGACGGCCTCGTACCACGGCTGAAGCTGTTCCTGCAGTGCCGCATTGATATCCACAGCTACCCCCAGAGACCACCCGATGCGCACACTGCTTCGTTTGTACCACAGGTGTCGCGGCGGGCACAGGGCGGGGCACGCGGCGCAGAGTCTTGCTAGCGCCCGGGTTCTGGTGGCGGCGCCTTCCTGGGGGCTTCAGGGATGGATATGGAGTGTTCGTCCGGCTTGATGCCTTTGCCGTATTGACGGCTGTAGACCTGGGTTATCTCGGCCCCGGTGAAGAAGATCTGAGCGGAGTAGTACACCCAGAGCAGCAGTATCACGAGCGAGCCCGCCGCCCCATACGAGGAGGCGGCCGCGCTGCGCGACAGGTAGAGCCCCAGGGCCGCCTTGCCAATGGCGAAGAGGACGGCGGTGATGGCGGCCCCAATCCACAGATCGCTCCAGGGGACGCGGGCATCGGGGAGCACATGGAACGCGAAGGCGAAGAGCAACACAAAGATGACTAGGGAAGCGAGTTGGCTCACGATGACGAGAAGTACCTGCGAGGCGGGAGAACCAGCAATCCAGTCGGCCATGGCGCTTACTCCCTCGCTCACCACCAGGGATACCATAAGGATGAAGGCAAAGCCGGCCAGCCCGCCGAGCGAGACCAGCCGCGTCCGCAGGAGCCCTTTGATGCCCTGCCCGGGCTTCGGCTGGAGGTCCCACATCCAGTTGAGCGCCGACCGGAGCTCCGCGAATACTCCGGTTGCCCCGATGATGAGCAGAACGACGCCGATGGCAAGCCCGATGCCGCCTGACGCGGGCCCCGAGGCCTCCTCCACGATCGCCTTGACGGCGTCGGCCCCCACGGCTCCAATGAGGCTCTGGGTCTGCTTGACGAGCTGAGCTTCGGCAGCATCGGACCCGATGGCGAGACTGAGCACCGAGACGACGATCAGAAGCAGAGGCGCAAGCGAGAGGAGGGTGTAGAACGAGACGCTCGCGGATCTCCGGCCGATCTCGTCGTCCCGCCACTCTTTGAAGACGTCTTTGAGGAATCGGAGCACCTTGCGCTTCATACCGCCGTTAGTCCCCGAGGGGTCGGGATGGAAAACGCCGAGCGACATCGAGGCGGTGGGAGCGCGCCCGCGACATCCAGCGGCGCCGGCCTGCCGCCACGCCGCCGAGCCCGCGGCGGGCATGCGAAGCGCCTGAGAGTGGGTATGGGATAATGTCAATGGGCCGGTTGGAGGAAACAAGAGGCGACGAGGGGACGACCAGCCAGTGCGCAAGATTCACCAATTCAGCGTGCACCCGAACATTCCGGAGCGGTTGGGCGGGCTGGTGGAGCTTGCCTTCAATCTGCGCTGGACCTGGAATGCCCGTTCGTTCAAAGTCTTTCAGCATCTCGATCCGGATATGCTCGAGAAATGCGCGGGTAACCCCATCCTGTTGCTGCGACGGGTGTCGCGCGAGAGGCTCGAGCAGGCCGCGACCGACCAACCGTTTCTCAACCATCTCGACGGGGCCCTCGAGGATCTCCGCCGCTACATGGCCCAGCCGGGGTGGTTCCGGCTGCGGCATCCGGAGGCGGCCGACACCGTCAAGGTCGCCTACTTCTGTATGGAATATGGGCTGACCGCCTCGCTTCCCATCTATTCGGGTGGCCTGGGAGTGCTGGCCGGCGATCACCTCAAGGCCTGCAGCGGCCTGGACCTGCCTGTGGTGGGAGTCGGGCTGCTCTACCAAAAGGGCTACTTCGTCCAGCACCTCGACGACGAGGGATGGCAGCGCGAGGACTACCACGTGCAGGATTTCGCTACGCTGCCCATCCGCTCGGTGGAGGGCGCGGACGGCCTACCGCTCAAGATATCCATCGAGATCGCGGGCCGGATGGTCTGGGCGAGGGTATGGAAGGTCCAAGTGGGCCGAGTCTCCCTGTATCTGCTCGACAGCACCCTGCCCGAGAACGACCAGGCGGCTCAGCGCATCACCAACGAGCTGTATGGGGGAGGCTCCGAGGAGCGTCTCTCGCAGGAGTTGCTCCTGGGTATCGGCGGAGTGCGGATGCTGCGGGCCCTCGGCATCGATCCGCGGGTCTACCACCTCAACGAGGGGCACGCGGTATTCGCCACCCTGGAGCGCATGCGCCCGCTGATGACCGAGCACGGCCTCAGCTTTCTCGAGGCGCGCCAGGTAACCGGCGCCGGCACGGTCTTCACCACGCATACTCCGGTCCCGGCCGGGTTCGACCTCTTTCCGCGGGCGCTGGTGGAGAATCAGCTCAAGCCGTATCTGGAGAGCATGGGCCTAGACATCGAGCGCTTTATGAAGATGGGGCGCACCAATCCCGACAACGCGCACGAAGAATTCAACGTGGCCGTACTGGCTCTGCGGCAGTCGCCGCGACGTAACGCCGTCAGCCGCCTGCACCGTCGCACCACCGCCCGCATGATGCAGCCGGGCTGGGTGGATTTCCCCAGGGGCGATGTGCCCATCGAGTCCGTGACCAACGGCATCGACACCAAGACCTGGGTCGCCGGGGAGATGGAGCAGCTCTACGATCAGTATCTCGGCGCCCGCTGGCGCGACGATGCCTCTTCGATCGAAGCGTGGCAGAGGGTGGAGCGGATTCCCGACCTCGAGCTCTGGCGCACCCACGTGCGGCTGCGCGAGCGCCTCGTGGCCTACGTGCGCGAGCAGGCGCTGGCCCAGGCCCGCGACAAGATGACCGGGACGCAGAGCCCGGCGGCCCAGCCTCTGCGGCCCGACGCGCTCACCATCGGCTTCGCCCGGCGCTTCGCCACCTACAAGCGCGCCACGCTCCTGTTCCGCGACCTGCCGCGACTCAAGGCGCTGCTCCTCAACGAGGAGCGCCCCGTGCAGCTCATCATGGCGGGCAAGGCGCATCCGCGCGACGGCGCCGGCAAGGAGTTCATCCGTGAGCTGATCGACACCGTTAAGCGCGAAGGACTGACCGAGAAGGTGGTCTTCGTCGAGGATTACGACCTGCGCAAAGCCGGCATTCTGGTGCAGGGAGTGGACGTATGGCTCAACACCCCGCGCCGCCCCTACGAGGCGTCGGGGACAAGCGGCATGAAGGTGGTTCCCAACGGCGGGCTCAACCTCTCGGTGCTCGACGGTTGGTGGGTCGAGGCCTACCATCCGGGGGCCGGCTGGGCGATAGGCGCCGGGGAAGAATTTGTCCACACGGGTTATCAGGACGATCTCGATGCCGAGTCTCTCTACTCGCTCCTGGAGCACGAGGTCGTTCCCCTGTTCTACGACCGCGACGCCGACGGCCTCCCGCGGGGCTGGATCGCCATGATGAAGCACTCCATACGGCGGCTCACCCCGGTGTTCTCGGCCGACCGCATGGTCAAACAGTACGCGGAGAGGTTCTACCTCCCGGCAGCGGCGCACTACTCCCGGTTGGCGGACGACAACTACGCCCGGGCCCGCGACCTCACGGCCTGGAAGAACAAGCTGCGCCAGTCGTGGTGCGACGTGAAGGTGGCGGTGATCGAGGACCATCATCCGACC
>ENA-ORXD01001441-ORXD01001441.1-sediment-metagenome-genome-assembly--contig:-NODE-1441-length-19853-cov-4.746460_pt1 | contig 19853 bp, 14 predicted proteins | sample MGYA00237862_ERZ511471 | MGnify/ENA metagenome assembly ERZ511471
GCGGAAATCCTTGGAAGATATTTTCAATCCATTGGTCCACCGTGTTTAAATCGTTGTCGCCAAAATCGTTAAAGCCTGTTTTTCCGCCGCTGGTCCATTTTCTGCTATCGACTACTTGAGTAATGGCTGCCGCTGCACGCTCTGTTCTTGCTTTAATGTCACCGGTGAGAGTGGAGCAGTAAGACGTAATATCTTCGATAAAGCGGCTCAGTTGCTGTCCACAATTGGTATTGCGAGGAAAGCCTGATGCGCCCGTGCCAGCAAACTGCAACAGATAAGACTTTAGCGATTTGCAACGAGCCCTTAGTCGATTTTCTATGGTGAGCGTTATTTGCTTATTCGACCTTAGATTTCGTAATGCCTCCTGTAACAGCGGCCTTTGAGCGCGTGGTGCCGCCTGGGCAACCGCTGCCCACTCTGAGCTGTTCCACATCCAAGCAGGCAAACTGAATTCAGTAGCATCGGTGTTGGTAATTGGTGGAACTTGAAATACCCGACAGCCTGCTCCCAAGTCCTTGAAACATTGAGAATACTCGCCATTAGGATCAAGAATTATGAAGCGTGCGTTTGGATTGTCTTGCCCGTTTTGAGCTTCCTCGGCTCCCTCCGGACGCTCAGGTCTTTTGATGGATTTCTGCGCCGATTCAACGGCAGACCGCACCAAGGCCGCCAAGGTGCAAGACTTACCGCTGCCGGTGTTTCCCAAAACGGCAAGATGGCGACCAAACAGCTTGTCGGGATCAACCGCGATTGGCGCATCATGCGCAATAGGACAGGTCCCCAGTGGAACTCGGCTGTCCTTGCCTTGGCCGGTAACTATGGCAATGGTTTGATCCCGTGTTGGCAAAATTACTGGATCGCCAACTGATGGGAAGCTCTGGACGCCCCGTTCAAGCCGCCATTTATTTTTTTCCGAAAGAAGTGTTCCAATTGGGCAGACTGCCATCTTCCGCAACGGAAACGGCAGGTCGATTAGACCGAAATCTTTGAGCCCTTGTCGCTTGGGATAGGCCGATCTCTCGACTCCTAGCCAAACGACAATTCCAACTACAGCGCCGGATTCGTTCGGCAACAAAACGAAACTGTTTATTCTCGGGAATGGGGTCGGAACACCAGTGTTGAGGGCAGTATTTCTGGGAGAGTCAATGTCCAGCAACACCTTGATCTCATCTGGAGAAACACTCTCCACCGTCCCAATTGTTAGGGAGGCAATTTTGGAAATCGGTGAGGTCATAGATCTTCCTCCTCGCCTTTGTGGGAGGCTGGTTCCCACCCTCGATTCCGAAGCAATTCAGTCTGCCGGATGGTGATGCGGTCTATCGCTGGCTTCGGCAGATAATTTTCGACCAGTGTGGGCATGTTCCCGAAGTGCGGCCCGATCAATAAAGATATCTGCGCCTTCCTGCCGATCTGTTTACAAAAAGAGCTGATCCGACCGCCTTCATCGCCATAGGAAATGATGACGAGATGTGTCGATGGGATTGTCAGCATGTCAGCGATGGTGCGGTTTATGTGCTCGTCACCAAAGCCGTAGCCATAGGTGACGAGTACCGAGTTCGGCCGACAGACCGCGGCCGCATAATCTCGGAAAAGTTCAACATAGGGGTATTCGGAGGTCTCCCGGTCCTTGGCCGAGTTCGGGTAGATCATCACGGAATCGCTCGGCTGGTCGTTGATGGCCGGATGGTCATCTTGCGGACCGAACGGCAAGGCGACTTTCCGAACAAACCCTTTGCTATAAATCCAATCCAAAGAGCCGTGAAGTTTGGTAATACGAACTACGCCCTCCAAGTAGCGAGGTTCTCCGCGAATCCCAGGAGGGTTATAGTGAAGATCGATATCCAGCCGCGATGATCTGAAAATCGGTTCGAGGCAGCCGACGAAGCGATCAAGCAAATGCAGACCCGCAAGGTCTGCTCCATATTCAATCAAGCGGTCGTAGTTGGTCGTGAAGATGTGGAGACGTTCCCTGGTCGCTGTTCGGCTGGAAAAGCTGAGAAGAAACGAAACAAGCATAACGAGCGAGTCAAGCATGTCCGCAGCTTCCTCCTCAGCTTTGCTTGCACCCGCAGATTCGGCATCTGCTGGTTCAAACGCCGCACATTTTTCAACCACTGATTTCAGATCACGCTCAGTTTTAGAGATCCCGTTCAGAAACTTTTTGAACAGAGCGTTGAGCGCGGAGATGATCTCTGTATGGCGATCATCTCCCAGGATTTTCAAGCCTTGAGCTAATGTGTTTGCGGCACGTATTTGATCCTCAATATTTGCCTCGCCACGCCCCATGGCCCCAGCGGCTTTTTGGGCGGCTTCCTCCAATTTCTCGTGCAGGGGGAAGCCAGCGTAGTCACAAGCCATGTCGGCTGCGCTCGTTCCGGCCTGATGCGCAACAGCTTTTGTGAAACCGCTACCGAGTAGCAGAGCAAGGTGCTCACTCTGAAAAACAGCCGCCAGCCAAGGCTCAATGTGCTTTTTCTGGAGTTCAATGCTTTTGCTTTCATCAGGGTTTTGGACGTCGAAATTTTCCTCATTCCCTATGCGATAAACGTGAGTTCCCCATGTTTTCATAGCCGCCCCTCCTGATCTATGCTGTTAATGGACAGAGAAATTATCTCTTTCTTGAAAGGCTTCATGCTCTTTTGTCCCCCCCATGCCGACAATCTCCATTAGCTTTCCGTAGCTAGTCACCACGTCGTACTTCACATGTTCGGGATCAATCTTGCGGTTGACCTCAGCGAAGAACTTGCGGGCGCATTCGATTTTCGTATGCTCGATGCCCCGCAGTTCCATACTGGACAAGGAGCCTTTGGTCTCGGCGACGAAATAGATGTGTTTGACCGAGCCTTCCTTAAATGAAATGGCCCAATCCGGGTTGTAGTCGCCGACGGGAGTGGGAATCAAGAAACCACGGGGAAGCTTTGCATAAACGACCACCTCGCTGCTGGTGTCTAGCTCTTTAACAAATTCCCGTTCAACCTTGGAGTCGGTAATCACATAGTCGTAGATATGGTTCTTCAGCTTCTCGCTGGATTTGGTGAAGTCCTGCTTGCTCTGGCCTGCGGTGAAAATATCGATATCGTGGGTCTCGGCAATGTTGTCGTAACTCAACCGTTCAATGATGATCGTTGCCTTCTGCTCATTGATAAGCCGTGAACTTTCGGCAATGAAATGCTCCGGGTTCTGTTTGAATTGCTTGAAAACCGCCGTCTGAACCCCGCTCAATATCTCGGCGATGGTCTTTCTTGTCAGTTGGGTGTTTTCGGCAATTTTCCCGAGCAGGTCATAGGTGACCATGGAGTGGATTGACGCATTGTGGGTTTCAACCGACGTATTGGTCAGCGCAAATCCGTCGCCGCTTCTGAGCTGGGCATCGGTAATCTGATCGCCCTGCAGGCCACTTTGGATGGTGTACTGCAGTGGAGTCACCCGCAGCTCTTTGTCCAAAGTCCGGATGCTGTTTCGGATGAGTTCACTGGAATCGAACTCGACACGGTAGACCGCCTTCTGATTAATCCGGTTCCAGAGCGCCTTAAACTCTTTTTTCTCGAAATTGGCATTCAGCGGATTGGTCTTCGGCTTGCGGTCATCACCCACGTCGGGCAGCTGGGACTCACTGAAGACGCTGTCGATCAGCGCAAAAATCTGCTCCGCATGAGGAGCAAGCTCAGGAGGGAGCGCCGCCAGGGTTCCATCGGCTTTTGCCTGGTGATAGGTCTCGGCGACCTGGTCCGTTGCGTCATCTGTATAATCATTCTTGAGCAGATATTTGTAGATCTGTTTGGCCATAACCGGGGTGATTTCCAATGTCCCGGTTTCCGTAGTAATCACCTTCCCTGTGAAGTAGGCTTCGTCCGCCTTGCGGGGTCGAGCCGACAGCGAGTCACTAATTTCACGCTGCAGGTTGGCTACAAAGTCCTTATAACTTTCGCTGGCCACAACGGTTAGGATATTCACATCGTGAACTGTGGCCGGGTGATCCATGCGGTCACCGTGCTGGTTGACACTAATCCGCAACCCCCGACCAACTTCCTGGCGGCGCGAGATCGTGTTGTCGCTGTGCTTGAGCATGCACATGACGAAGACATTGGGGTTGTCCCAACCTTCACGCAGGGCCGAGTGAGAAAAGATAAAACGGACCGGTTCTTCGAAGGATAAAAGCCGCTCTTTGTCCTTCAATATCAGATCATAGGCATCGACATCATCCGAGAGTCCCGCCTCTTCACCCCGTGTCTTAAAACTTGGATCAGTGAGCTTCTTCGTTTTCTTGTCGATGGCGAAGTAACCGTTGTGCGTCCGGCCAACCCGAATATCGGTCAGGTATTTGCGGTAATCCTCGTTATCGAGTGCGAGCTCCCCTAAATATTCAGACTTGAGCTGTTCGTACTCCTCCTCAAAAATACGGGCATATTCTCCCTGATCATCCGCCTGACTGTAATCGCGATATTTGGCGACTTCATCGATGAAGAAAAGTGACAGCACCTTGATGTTTTGAGCGAAGAGGCGCTGCTCCTTCTCAAGGTGCGCTTTGATGGCTTCACGAATTTGAATCCGCCGCATCGTCAACTCGGTTACGTCACCGGTCGCATCACCCGCAGACAGAACGTGGCCATTGGTAAATTCGACCGTGTCGTTATTGGCATCGATTTGGGCAATGACGAAGCCGCGATATTGATCGAGCTCATTCGATTCAACGAACAGGTCCTTGCCGCGTTCCAGGCGTTTCACAATGCGCTTAATCCCATTTCCCTGGCGCATCTCCAGTTCAATACGGGCGACCGGTGCCTTCTTGGAAATCTCGATGGATTCCAGATAGAGGTAGGCATTGGTCCCGACCAGGCCTTTCACGGCGATTCCGCGTACCGCAATCTTTTTCACCAGCTTCTGGTTATAGGCATCCAGAGCATCGAGGCGGTGGATCTTATTGTGGGTGGTGCGATGAGTCGCCGAATAGCGCAGGATCATCAGCGGTTTGAACTTGGAGAGCGCCTCCAGAGTTTTTGCGCCTTCCATTTTCTGTGGCTCATCCAGAATCAGGATGGGGCGGTTGCTGCTGATCACATCAATGGGTCGGCGTGACTGGAAATCGTCCAGTTCATCATAGATGCGGCGGTTGTCCTTGCCCGTGGCATTGAACGCCTGGATATTGATAACCATGACATTGATGCCTGCATCCGACGCAAAGCTCTCCAGGTGGTGAAGTTGCTTAGAGTTGTAGATAAAGAACCGGGCTTTTTTGCTGTAGCTTTCTGTAAAGTGCTCGGCGGTAATTTCCAGCGATTTAAGCACACCTTCGCGAATGGCGATACTGGGGACCACCACGATAAACTTGGACCAGCCGTAGCGCTTGTTCATCTCGAAGATGCTCTTGACGTAGCAGTAGGTCTTGCCGGTACCGGTCTCCATCTCGACGTCGAGGTTGACCTTGCAGCCAGCGCTCACCACCAGTTTGTCGGACAACGGAAGGTTCTGCCGACGCTGCACGGCGTGGATATTTTCAAGAAGCTGGCCATCGTTCAGTTGAACATCGGCGTTCTTGAAGCCGGATTGTTCAAAAGGGAGACGTCCTCTCCCGGGATCAATCCGATAGGTAATTCCAGAGGTATTCACCTGACCGGCGAAGCAGTCAACGACCGATTCAACTGCGCTGGTCTGATAGGGCTGGATCTTAAACTTCAGTTTCATGCCATGCCCCCCCTTAAATGGACTTCACATCAGTGCCCGGAGACATCTGCTTGAAAATCTGCTCCACGTTGATCTTGACGGCGTCGGACACGAAACCGTTATCCCGGAAGACCACGCGCAAAGGCTCGAACCCGGCCAGTTCCTTGACCAAGTCCTCGTTCACGCCGGTATCGAAGCAGGCGACCAGGGCGTTTTCATCGACAAAGAAAACGGTCTTGCCCTGAATGGTTTCCTTGCGAATAAGCAGCGACAGATCCACGCCCCAGTCCAGCAGTACCTGGAAGAGCAAATCTTCGGATTTACGGTCTGGCTTAATGTTGTCGGTGAAGATTTTCAGCTGGCCCTGGTCGATGGCATCCGGCGTGTAGTAGACGTCGGCCATGTTTGATGAATCGACTTTTAGCACCCGGAAACCGATGTCCTGGTTCCAGTCCTCATGGCATTCGCCTTCGAGTATCTTCTTACCCGCTCGGCGGATGCGTTCCTTGCTAAGTTCAGGAATTGTCTTGAATCCAGCTTTAAATGCGGCGGACTTTTCATCGCATGGCTCGCCAAGTTGAACCATAATGAACTGCCTGCAACCTCCGTCTTCTGCATTCTGGTTGAAAACAGCATGCGCTGTAGTTGATGATCCTGCAAAAAAATCCATAACAATGTCATTTCCATAGGTTCCAATCTGAATTAGTGTTCTTACAAGATCGGTTGATTTTGGAAAATCCATTATTGCCGAACCGAAAAGCTCCTTAATTACCTTGCGACCTTGATCATTCGTAATTTCTTTTGTGATCCAAACAGATTTAACGAGTGTTTTCGCCATTTCGCCATTTGTGCCGACGAGATAATCTTTTCGATAAATCCGCCATTCATCCCCAGTCTTCTCGGCAATTAGAAGAGCCTTTTCATTCGCGACTTTGTCTTTCCCCCAGGTCCAACAGGTCTTGACGCCGTCGGGTGCGTCAGGCCAAACTTCATCAGCAAAAGTTGAATCATTTATTAATGAAACGTTTCCATTTGCCGGATTAACATAAAGTGGGTAATAGAGTTTTGGACGCGTTATTGGGTTGAATGACTGGTTTCGATTCCTCAAACCAAGCAAACGGTGTCTACCTCTCTCGTCTTCTCGGTTATATTCATCAACCATTCGACCCTCTTTCTCAACACCATAGATTGCTCTATCATTCATGGCGTCTTTTACAAAAATCAAAATTGATTCATGGGTCTTTGCTATAAATTTATCGAGGTGACGACCACGAGGATTTAGTTGAACCGCAAGTTGTGCAATGAAATTTTCCTCTCCAAATATTTCTGAGCATATTCGCATCAAACTATGTACTTCATTATCATCAATGCTAATAAAGATGACTCCATCATCTCTAAGAAGATTTCTAGCCAACTTCAACCTTGGGTACATCATCGAAAGCCAGTCTGAGTGAAACCGACCGTTTGACTCTGTGTTTGTTACGAGGCGATTTCCTTCGTCGTCTCTCTGATTAGACCGCCTCAAGAATTCATCAGAAGTTTCGGCAAAGTCGTCTTCATAAATGAAGTCATTCCCCGTGTTATAAGGCGGATCGATGTAGATCATCTTGACTTTACCCAGATAGGTTTCCTGGAGCAACTTCAAGGCCTCCAGGTTATCGCCCTCGATAAACAGGTTCTTCGTGGTGTCGAAATCCACGCTCTCTTCCCGGCAGGGGCGCAGGGTTCTGGCGATGGGCGCGTTGGCGGTGAGCAGGGCTTCGCGCTTGCCGGGCCAGTCCAGCCGATAGCGCTCCTGCGGGCCTTCCACGATGGACTCGGACAACTCCTGCCGCAGCTGGTCGAAATCCATCGCCAGCTTCAATTGGCCGTCTTCACCTTTGGCCTCCGTCACACAGCCGGGGAACAGTTCGCGGATGCGGGCAATGTTTTCCTGTGTCAGGTTCGGGGAGTGCATTTTCATCTTTTCCATCATGTCCGTCCTTTAGGGTGCGACTGCCGCCCCGCTTACAGAAAGCGGTCGGGTCAGATTCTCAAGTTCTTGTTTCAGATCGCGCAACTCGGCATTGATCGCGACTTTGCGGTTAAATTGCTTCTCTTTCCGAAGACGGACTTCGCATTTCTCCATCTCGCGCTTCCGGGAACGGATTAGCTCCATTCTTTCCACCCGGGCCTGCAAGTTTTCTCCCGAGCGGGCCGGATGTGGCATCAGGGGCGTCAGCAGGTGTGCGTATAGAGCTCCGAGGTCAAACACCATCGGCAGGGGTTTGCGCGGCGTATTACTTGAAACCCAGCCGCTTTCAAAGTATTCGCTGATGACCCACTTCCCTGAATCGGATTCGCTTGGCCTCTTGTAAGCGGCTATGGACATGATTTTCTCGTCATAGCGCAGCTCAAAGAGGATCGGGAAAGAAATCGCCTGATCGATGCAGCGCAGCACCTCTGTTTTCAGCTCGCCCCCCTTGAGGGCAATGCTGAACACCTGAATTTCCGGCACGGCCGTTGATGCCTTCAGATTGACGGTCTCTGGGGCAAGCTTGTGCTGCCAGACGATCTGTTCCACCTGCCGGACAAATAACTGTCTGACGGCGCTACTTACGCTTCCGTGCTCGTAGATTTTGCTCTTGGGCAGCACGCGTCCGAAGGCGGCGTTCTTTGGATAGTCGAAGAGCACGGCTGTCATCCTTCCCCCTGTACAACAAGAAAGGCGACGAGCTCAAAATCGTCGAGTCCGGCGATGGTGTTTACCAGGGCCGTGGTTTTGCCGCCCGAGAACAGGCTGTCGAGGTCCTTTTCCTCCTTGACGTCGATCATAGAACGGATGGCAGTGCTTAGCAGGTCGGAACAGGCTTTCATGTCGCGGCCTTCATCAGTTAGCTGATTGAACAAGCGACATACGGCCTGAATGGGTTCTCCCTGACCCTTGCAGCTGGAGCGCACCAGATCGAGCAGTGATTTGACCTCGGTGTGGTTGGCAATAACCTGCCCATCGCCCGCGATATAGATCAAATAGTAGGGATGCAGCCGGTTCTGCTGGTTAATGTTAACGCCATGGTTGAGGTTGCGCAGTGCGAAGATGACGCCGGAGTGCAATCCCATTTCTGGTCTGACAGGGACAACCGCATGCATGCCATTGGGCACGTTGGCAAGGTCGCCATTGGTTTTGACATAGTTCAGCAGGTCCATGCGAAAGTCATTCAGACCAAGATCGGTGATGGACACACCTGTTTTAAGGTCTTCCAGTTCGATCACCTCTTCCTGCATACGCCGGAGTTGCTCTTTCCGATACGAAATTTCGCTGCTTTTTGCCGTGAGGACGTTGTCGTCGCCGGTGGCCGTCACGTCGGCAATGACCATCCGGTTTTCGACCCGTTCCTTGAGGTTAATGTATTCATCCAGAGAAATATCGGGCCAGTAGTTGACCAGCTGTATGGTCTTATTGATGGAGCCGATACGGTCGATCCGACCGAATCGCTGAATGATGCGAACCGGGTTCCAGTGGATGTCATAGTTGATCAGGTAATCGCAGTCCTGAAGGTTCTGTCCTTCGGAGATACAGTCTGTGCCAATCAGCAGGTCCAATTCAGCTGGTTCATTTGGCAGCACCTGAGCCTTCTCTTTGGCGCGAGGAGAAAAAAGCGTCAGCAGCGACTGGAAATCATAGTGCTTTCTGAGGGTTGATTTCGGCGCATCCTTGCCGGTTACTTTTCCGGCGTGCAGTCCCAGTGTTGCCAGCAGGGTATCCGCCAGGTTGTTGTAGAGGTAATTGGCCGTGTCGGCAAAGGCAGTAAAAATGAGGATCTTTTTATTGCCATCGTTGATAGGGTTTTCAATCTTGCTGAGAATTAGAGCTTTCAGGTGTTGCAGCTTGGCGTCGTCCTCGGGCGTGACTTTTGCCATGGAGTCCAGCAGGGAGTTAATGACTTCCAGATCAACCTTCAGGTCATGTTCCCACGAAGGAAGATCCATGTCGGCAAGGTTGATTTTGACCTTGCCGCCGATCTCGGCGTCCTCCAAAACGGGGATATCATCTTCCTCGGCTTCGAGGCTTGCCAAGCTATCGGTCCAGTCAGAGACACTGCCAGCATCGCCTGCGACCCTGAATGAATCGATTTTGCTCAGGGTGCGGGCGTGGTTGTCATGCAGGCTTTTCAGGGTAAGCCGAAAAGCCTCAACCGAGCTTTCCAGGCGCTTGAGCAGATTGGTCGTCATCAATGCCTGCAGGCTTCTTTCGCGGTCTGCCTGCTTCAGCTTCCCTTTGCCACCTTCCACCTGCGTGTCGTACAGGTCTTCATATTTTTTGAGCCGACTAGGCAGGATGTAGCTGATCGGCGCATAGACAGCAAGCTTGAGCAACGAGAGCTGTTCAAAGATCTCGTTAAAGCTCATGACATCCGTGCGCCCGGTCAATGGCGAATGGAATGACAGCGGTTTGCGGCGCTCGGGAAACTGGCCTATATCACTGGTGTCGTAAAAGGTCTGAATGTGCTTGCGTGAACGGGCAATGGTGACGCTGTCAAGCAACTCAAAGAAGTCAAAATCAAGGGAATCCAGAATAGCTCGCGCCGTGCGATCCTCCGGGGCCAGTCTTGACCACTGATTGAATACCGTCTGGGCATTGCGGAAGATTTCTTCTACCGTTCTGCCCGTGCGCAGCTTCTTGCTGAGATTTTCGGAGTTGCCTTCGTAGGCCAGGGCCAGTTGATTGCGAAGGTCATTGAATCGGTTGTTGACCGGGGTGGCAGACAGCATCAGGACCTTGGTTTTAACGCCTTGGCGGACGACTTGGTTCATCAGCTTCTGATATCGGGTTTCTCTGTCTTTAACGGCATCGTTATTTCGGAAGTTATGGGATTCATCGATGACGACAAGATCATAGTTGCCCCAATTGATCCGATTCAGAGGAATGCCAAACGACTCACCCGAGGTGCGGGAAAGGTCGGTGTGGCACAGAACGTCATAATTGAACCGATCCTTGGAAAAGATATTGGTCGTTAGGTTGCTGTTGTAATTCAGCCAGTTGTCCGCGAGCTTCTTGGGGCATAGAACAAGTACCGAACGGTTCCGCAGTTCGTAATATTTCACAACAGCCAGGGCCGTGAAAGTTTTACCAAGTCCCACGCTGTCTGCCAGGATGCATCCGTTGTATGTTTCCAGCTTATTGATAATGCCTATGGCGGCATCCCGCTGAAAGTTGAAAAGCTTGTTCCAGACCAGCGTATCCTGATAACCTGTGCGGTCGTTGGGCAACACGTCTTCATCTATATCATCGAGGAAATCACTGAAAATATTGTAGAGCATCAAGAAGTAAATGCGCTCGGGTGAATTTTCCTGATAAACCGACGCAATATGATCACAGATCGCGGTGGTCACATCTTCAAGTTTTGTTGGATCACTCCAGATCTGGTCAAAGAGCTGAAGGTATGTCGACGTAAAAGCCGCCTCATCTACCCGGTTGACGATGTTGGAAACGGCATCACCCTGCTGATATCCTAGGTCCACGGCGGTGAAACCGTGCAAAGGCATATATGCCGCTTCCTGCTCCGGTCCCTGAACGCAGGCAAACTGCTGCATCGGGGATTTAGTTTTGTTGGAGCGGAATCTGGCTTTGCGGCGCATCCATTCGGCGCACTCGCGGGCAATGGCACGTTGGGTGAGTTTATTGCGAAGTTGAATTTCAAATTCGGAGCCGTAGAGACTGCGTTCCCTGCTGGCCTTGGGGATAAAAAACTCTCGGCGTTCTTTTCTGAATTTGTCGGTGACCTCGTTAGGAACGAAAGTCGGTGCCGTGAAGATGAATTCCAACGACTCAATCTTTGCGAACTCGGATTTTAAGGCTTCATAGGCATAAATTGAAAAGCACGATGCCGCGATCTTCAATTTAGCCTTGGGGTGGATGGAAGCCTTTAGATCGTCGCCCAGCAAAGAATTGATGTTGTCGATGATCTTCATTCGCCTAAATCCTTCTTGCTGCGGTCAGATGCACCACCAGCCTCAACCCAGACATCGACCTGATCTTTCTTGAATTTCCAAAGACGGCCCATGCGGTGGGCGGGCATGTCGTGACGGTCTATCCACTTGTAAACCGTGTCACTACTGACGCCCAAATGTTCACAAATCTCATGAATAGAAAGCCAGCGGTCTTCCGTTTCCGACATTCCTTGTACTCCCAAATAGAATGTGGAAGAGCAAACGCTCTTCATAGATGGTGGGTATAAATGAAGGGACCCCCTCCCATCATATAAACATCCTAACGATGCAATATTCCAAGGCAAAGGTCAAACGATTTTAGCCGATATGGCCCGATTCCGTCTGGTGGTTCCAGATAAGCACCTTCCCCCCCTCCCCATTTTCACGGCAGCACTCAAACAGAGGTGATTGCCATTGAAAATGTTTTTTCTCCTAATCTTCTTGCTCCTCCCGGACTCTGGTTCAGCCTTTTGTTTTCAGGAGGCTGGCCAAAGGTACCAAGTCTCTCCTTGGCTGCTTTGGGCTATTTCCAAGTCAGAAAGCGCATTTGACCCTTCCGCTATCAACCATAACAACAACGGCACCGTTGATGTCGGGCTGATGCAGATTAATTCCATCTGGGCTGATCAACTCGGAAAGACCTGGAATTCACTAAATGATCCCTGCACGAATGTTATGGCCGGGGCCTGGATATTGAGCCAATGCATGCAGGATTACGGGTACACCTGGAAAGCCGTGGGTTGTTATCACAGTCGGACGCCTGAACGAAGAGATGCCTACGCATTGCGAATCGCTACCATTCTGGAGCAGGCCAGGGGGAAGAAATGATTCCTCACGACCTGCTGACCAAATACGACCTTCCCGCACCAGAAGCAGCCCTTGCCATCGAGGAGGCAATTTCCCGCATTCTCTCCAGATCGTTCAACATGGATATCATGGTCAACGTCGGGGAAGTGCTGGAAGTCATTGCTCTGGGTGATAGGCGGATCGACCCAACAACGCTCTCGCGGCAGCTCAAACGCCAAATCCGTTACCAGATCGAACGAGAACTGGAAAAGCACCAGAGCCTTCGTGAGCAGGACTACCTTCGCTCCCTGCGCGGCCGGATCATCTTCGGAGATGTCAGAAAAGTCTCCAAAAATGGCGATCTGATCATTGTCCTTGAGGTCGAGGACCGTTTTCGAAGTCTGATCTTGACGGGGATCTGCCCCACCCGTCAAGTTCCGCCTCACGAAAGAGGTTGTCTCCATATAGGAGCCAAGAAACTGTTTCTCATCACCAGCGTCCTGCCTGTTGTGGAGAAGGATAAAGCCAAAGTTCTGATCCGGCTGAGTCGAACTTCCAAGACCCTGCCTGAAATCCTGCTGCGTGAAAAAGCCGGTGAGCTTTCCATCAGGTGTCGTCGACGAATTGCGGGAGCCTTCAGTGAAATCGAAACATCGCAACGGATTTCCAAGGAGTCGATCCGGTCTGTCAGCGATGAACTTGGAGAAAGGATAATTGTCCGTGTTGTGGCATCACAAAAAAAAGGCTGAGGTTCTTACACGCCTCGGAACGGGTGTTCACATGGACTCCCCGGGAAAGATAGTCGATATATCTCTTCCCGACAGTTACCGAAAACGGCATACCTTTGTGTTCGGAACCACTGGCGTCGGCAAGACCCGCCTCGCTGAAATGATGATCGAGCAGGATATCCGGGCAGGTAAGAGTGTTGTCTTCCTCGATCCCAAGGGGGACCAGCAGATATTCACCAAGATATTCGATATCGCCCGGCAGGTAGGCAGAGAGTCCGAAATGATGTTGGTCACTCCGGTATTCCCCGAGTATTCCGCCGTAGTCGATCCTCTCGCATACTACTTCATGCCCGACGAGCTGGTGGGACATATTGTCAGTGGTATCCAGGGCGGAAGAGAACCCTTCTATCGCAACATCGCCAAAGAGATCACCTCCGCCGTCATCGCCGGGAACATTATGCTGGCCCGAGCTGAGGGGCGGGTCCCATTGCAGAACATTGATTCCATCCGCCAGAGCATTCGACGCAAAGCACTTGAAGAAATGGCCACCGCTCTGTTGCGAGTCAGTGATCCTGAAGCCGTTTCCATTTCCGGGGTCTTGCAGGACATTCTCAATTCTCCTCAGGACTACTATGCCAAGGTCAGTTCGACGTTACGAACCTGCCTCAACGAACTCTCCAGCGGCAACATCGGAGCGATTATCGGTAAGGCCGAATCGAACCGTTTCATTGAACGATTGGAATCCGGCAAGCGGGTAATACTGGTGGTCCATACCGGGTCGATGATCACCCGGGAGGCTGGTGCGACTCTGGGAAAAGTGTTGTTGTCGATGATCCAGTCCTTCGTCGGGAGGGTCTACCTGTCGGGAAAGCAGCGGGTCGCTCCCGGCCTATCCATCTATATTGACGAAGCCCAAAGCCTTTTCTACCAGGGAGTTGAGGATCTGTTCGCTAAAGCCGGCTCGGCGGATGTCATGGTTCACGCTTTCGCCCAGTCCGTGAATCAACTCTATGCGGCGGTAGGTGAGGATTTCGCCAAGTCTATTCTCGACAACACCAACACGAAGATATTCATGCGATGCTCCGATCCGGAAACCTCAGAATATGTCGTGCAGCATTTTGGGACACGGAAGGTCCTGAACAGCATCTACAACCCCGCCCAGATCACCACCCGCGAGATCGAGGAGGATGTCCTCAAGACCCAGGACATTCTGAGCTTGCAGCCCCGTGAATTCTACATGATGACCTACTCCGGACGATTTCGGGGGAAAACAGCAACGGTTGACGATCCGAAACTACGGATTCGGTTTCCGGATGCTCCCACCGCGATACTGGCCGCACGGCACCAAGAGAATACCCATGCCCTATGACACGTTGACCTGGGTTGCAGGCGGATTCGCCGTTGCATTGGGCACCTATGCCGTATCTCAACTGCGTTTCTCGAAAAGTGATTCCGAGGATAGCGACAACGAGAGACAGGAAGAGCAGACGCTGGCCAACATTTCCAGTCTCTGGACCGGCAAGGAAACGGAACTTGATTTCCGGGACATTGCCCGGATCTGGCAAACAACTCCCGAAGCGAAGGCCGAACCAAAACCTCCACCAGCCTATAGTCATTCCGAGATCCAGCAGTTTCATTCCAAGTGGGCGTCTCACCCGGTCGTCAAGGCGGAGAAGAAAGAGGTCATCGAAGCAATTCTGGCCATTTTGGACCGGGAAGGTGATTGTCCGTCCGTCGTCCAGAAAAACAGTTCAGAGACGGAGCGGAAGTACGACCCAAATGTGTTTGACAGGCTGGCGGCCATCCCCTTGTGGCGACATTCGCTGGAGGTAGCGACACAGCTCGCCGGAACCATGAACCAGGCGATGCTTATTCCCGACGCATTGATCACGGGACTTGGTCATGATCTTGGAAAAATACCGGCCTACCAGGACACGCTCTATCTGACCGGCGATCACCCGATTATCTCCATTATCGTTCTGAACAAGCTGCCGGGCTTTGAGTCGATGTCGAACCGGGAGGAGATCAGCCTGTCCATCCGGCAGCACCACCTGCTGAATCCCGAATCCACTCTGGGCCGTGCTTTAAAAGAAGCGGATCACCAAGTTCGCTTGCTCGAAATCAGCCGGCAGACTCCTGATCCGGCTCAAGCGAAGACAATCTCGCAAGCTCCCTTGCCACCGAAATCTTCACCGGAGAAAAAGCGCCCAGCGAAATCGGTTTCAGAAAAAAGAGAGTCTCACCTTCCCCCTATCCCCAATAAGGAGAAAGGAGAGGATGTGGCACAGTGCGAGTCTGCTGATCCAGACTTTGACCTGTCCACCTTGGACCTGGAGCACATGCTTAGAAGGCTCAGCCTGAAGATCAACAAGGTGGTGAAGGGCCGCTGGTCAATCATTTCGACCCCTGAAGGGTGGGTTCTGGCACAACCCGATGTTGTATGGGATGAGGCAAAGCGATTGGCGAAAAACGCTCCTATTTTTCTGACGGCTGATGCAGACGAGCAGAGGAAAAGAGAGATGCTGAAGGCGATAGTTCAGAGATTGTCCGCCGAGAAGCAAGCAATCGCTACCGAACTTCTTGGAGAAGGGTATTACACGACTCAATGCCTAGTGATCAACCCTTCTGGCAAAAGCATCAGGATTCCTTTGATTCCGTTTCGGGTCGAAGTTTTTGGATATACACCGTCAGCAATGGAGTCCATCAAAAACCCAATTCTCAAAGAAGTAATCAAAAAAGTAAGGGTTGGCAACGCACAGAAAATGGGCCGGAACGAATGAGACAAACTCGAAAATATCTGACGGCCATCGGGCTTGTCATTCTGCTTGGATCTTCCGTGTCCGGGGCAGACGTGTATCGCAAGGAGGCTCAGAAAGGTTGGTGGTGGTATGAAGATCCTCCACCGGTTCGTCAGGAGGAAAAACCTCAACACCCCGCTTTGCCAGCCTTTACCCCAGAGCAGCTGTGGACGATGGACGCTGATCAACTGCGGGAATACGCCGAGGAGATCAAAAAAGAAGCGGTCCGACTCCCTTCCGAAGAGAACGTTAGACGGCATTACATGGTTCAGGATGTGATCCGCCGCAAAGCTGTCGCTTTTGCCAATGCATCGGAGGTTGTCTGGCAGAAGCATCCGGAACTGTCAGTGGCCAAAGATTCTCCGCTCGCCGCGCCAGGCCGAAAGGCCGTGACTCGCGAAAAGGTCGAGGAACGCGAGCGAGTATTGGCAAACAGTAGGGAGCGTTTCGCCTTGCTTTATTTCAGATCCGAAGGTTGCTCGTTCTGTCAGGAGCAGGAAGGCATCCTGGGGTATTTCAGGGAACGTTTCGGTTGGACAATCAAACCTATTGATGTAGACGCACGCCCAGATCTGGCGAGCCGTTTCGGCATTCAGACAACTCCGGCCCTCTTTCTGATCCAACGTGGCTCGAAGGAGTTTATTCCGGTGACGGCCGGTGTTGCCTCTGCCTCCGAAATCGAAACCAAACTCTATAGGGGCATCAGACTGCTGCGGGGAGAAGTGTCGCCAGAAAACTTCAACATCTACGATTTTCAGAAAGGGGGCGGGTTCGATGTCGAAACCGGACGCTAGCATTTCTGACAGCTATCTCGTCTACCCGGGCATTGTTCCATTGTCCTGGGGCGTTTGCCATTTGCGCATGATTGTGAAGGAACAGGGAACCCTGCTGATCGCCAGCGAGATCCGGCACAATCCCGGGCCTTCGGTCACCAATGCCATCGAAGGGATCTGGACCACCATAATAGAGAACGCTCCGGATGGTTTCCTGGGAGAGAATCCCCTGCTCGTTGAGCATTACAACGACGAGGCGGTCTATGGCGAAACGGGACTGGGTGAGCGACTGGCCCTTGTGAGGATGCAAAAGGGGCAGACCGGCTGGCGTCATACCAATCCTGCGGAAATCGCCGCCATGGCCGGATGTGCTCCGGAGGATCTGGCAATTCCGTTAGATCGACTGATTATTGAAAAGGTTCCAGGAGGATTGGCATGAGCAGAAAGTTCATTCTCGCATGGGTGACGGCAGTGCTCTTCATCGCAGTCTCATCACCAGCATGGTCCGCAGGCTGGGTGGATGACTGGGTGGACCAGAAGGTGGAGACATCGCCTGGATACTTTGAGGGGCAAAAACGTGGGTATTACACTGGGGGCGGCTTTTCGGCCCGCTGGAATCTGCAGAACGATTACATCTGGAGTGTCACGCCGCCTCGGCTGAAAACCGGCTGCGGCGGGATCGACGCTTTCATGGGCGGCTTCTCCTTCATGGACCCGGACTACCTGGTTCAGAAACTCCAGCGGATCATGTCTGCGGCTCCTGCAGCGGCTTTCGATGTCGCCCTGAAAGTCCTGGCACCTCAAGTCTCGGACACCATCCGTTCCCTGGAGTCGATCGCGGATAGGCTGAACAATATCCAGCTCGATGAATGCAAGTCGTCCCGGGCTCTGGTTGCCACCATCGCCAGCCCTCTCGCCCCGCAGAACAAGCAGGGTGAGTTGGCCGCGATTCAGGCTGATTGGTGGCAATCGACCGGTGGCGGTGATCTCTGGACTCAGTTTCAGCAGCTTCGCCAGGCCGATAACGATAAACCGGACCCGGCAGCCGCTACCGCGTCGATGACCGGCTGTTCGACCGATTTCAAGTCTGTCTTTGCGGGGGGAAGCATTCTGGAACAGGCAGGAGCCCGGGTGGGGATCACCAACGCCGACTATCTCAATCTAATCCGGGGGTATGTCGGAGATATCTTTATCCAGGCTCCCAATGCGGCCCTAAATATCAACGCCTACAAGGTGGTCTACGACAAACCCTGTGATCAGGATAAGGGGCTCAAAGACCTTCTTGACGGAACAGCCCAGGGCAAACCGACCAATGGAGCCTGTTCAACCATCTCCGACGCCAATCGGAATCTTCGACAGTACGTCCAGACTCGCCTGAGCGGGATCTCCAGCCGGTATCGAAACCGGCAAGCTTTGTCCACGACGGATCAGGCTTTCATCAATGCCTCTCCCCTCGCGGTGGGACTGGTCCTGAAGACCGCGATAGGAGAACAGCAGGAGGGAGCGGTCATCGCCCAGCTCTCCGATGTGACCGCCAAGGCCTACGCCTACTCGATCCTGACCGACATGTATGCCAAGACCCGGGGGATCTTTGAGACAGCCAAAAATATCATGAGTACCCAGGGCGGCCCCGCAGGGAACAACGCCACTTCGTCATGCCGGATCGAGAATGTCTCAGAGTCGATGGCGGCGGTGGAAAAGATCGAGAGCCGCTTGTTTGACCTTATGCGGGAAGTTCAGACCGAGTACGCCACGACCGTGGCCGAACTGAACACCATCTACGAGTTTGTCCGGAAGCAGCAAAAATTCAGTGATGAAGCCTACCAGTCTCTCCGCCAGCGCTTCGGAGAAGGGGTGGCTTCGAGAGCAATGAACCTCTGAAAACAAAGGGAGAAGAGCATGGCAAAGGAGAACGTAAAGCAGAACTTCCGTCAGGAACGACTGGATCGAAAACTCGAACTCGCCAAACGCGATGACATGGAAGTGATTTCGCGCCGGGCCGCTGAAACCAACGACTTTATTCGATTGCTTTCAGCCAATGATTACATCATCAACCGGCTGAGAAACCAGCTTGGCCGCCCAAGTGGCGTCCCGGTTGACCAGGCGGTCAAGTTTCTGGAGCGCAATGAGGTGTTGCGTCAGGAGATGAACAAACTCAACGCTGAAATGTGTCAGTCTCTGGGCATGTCATACCGTGCGCCTCGGGGCTTTGAAAATCCCTTGAAAGAGGATGTAAAGAAAGAGGTAAAGAAAAAGGCTTAGCCTTTGCCCTGGAGGCACGGTCTGTGGAAAAGATTTGCATGTGAGTCGTTTGTTACTTATAATCGCCTCAAGATGTGAGTCGAAAAGGGGCTATGTATGACTCAAGAGGCACAATACATTTGGCAGCAACCATCGTGGCCACAGTTTCGCTGGGACAATGCGGCGCTGATGAAACCCTTGGGGCTTTGCCGTTTTCAACAAGGTTCCCTGCTGGCGCAGATGCGGGAATTAGGGCTTGAAGTCAGGCAGCAGGCCCGGGCTGAAGTCCTGATTGAAGAGGCGTTGAAAACCTCCGAGATTGAGGGGGAACGGCTTGACCCTAACGCGGTACGGTCATCGGTTGCCAGAAGACTCGGCCTACCAACGGCCGGATTGCCAGATGTCAGGAACCAGCATGCCGATGGTGTTGTTGAGATCTTGCTCGATGCAACCCAGGATTTTGAAAAGTCGTTGACCGCCGAGAGATTATTCGGCTGGCATGCGGCCCTTTTTCCGACTGGCTACTCCGGTTTACACAAAATCAAGGTGGCCAGCTGGCGTGATGACCGAGACGGTCCAATGCGTGTGGTATCCGGTCCCGTTGGCCGGGAGAAAATCCACTATGAGGCCCTACCTGCGGACCGTCTGGCCGGTGAAATGGACCAGTATCTTCGTTGGTGGCGAGAAAGTCACCAGGATGTGGATGGCCTCTTGCGGGCAGCGGTGACCCACTTGTGGTTTGTCGCGGTTCATCCGTTTGAGGATGGTAACGGCAGGATCGCCCGAACATTGACCGAAATGGCGTTGGCCCAGGATGAGGCGCTCGCGACCCGGTATTACAGCCTTTCGTCGCAGATCATGGCGGATCGAGAGTCCTACTACTCTGTTCTCGAACG
>ENA-ORXD01001444-ORXD01001444.1-sediment-metagenome-genome-assembly--contig:-NODE-1444-length-19819-cov-15.430706_pt1 | contig 19819 bp, 18 predicted proteins | sample MGYA00237862_ERZ511471 | MGnify/ENA metagenome assembly ERZ511471
GAAGCTGCCCTTCTTACGAACCTGAATAGTAGTGGTTGTCATTTCAGTAAATCTCCTTTTCGGAATTTCCGAATTTCAACTCTATTATAACTATTTTATGGAAATGAATCAATAGATTCCAGGCTGCCTTTCCACCTACCACACGGCATATCGTCTACCTGACTATCCCGGATGCCGCCGAATACATGCGAATAATACCGCGCGCGCAGGTACTATCCGCTGGCGTCCGTCCATTCCCCGGCGTAACCATACCCGCCGCCCATGGCTGCCTGGCCTAAAGGGCTGCCAAAGGGGTCAAAGCTTTGCGCCGTGGTTTACACCATTATTAAAATGTGAACACAAAATTTTTTTTGGTGAAGATCTGATACCGATCAATTGTTATATTGTTAAAGTGTCAGATGGCTAGATTTTATTAATTGCTTAAATTAATACAAGGCTATCTTGATTAGTTTTCCAGTGTTTAACAATTTATGTGATTTTCTGATTCATTTCCAGTCTGATTAAAATCAGACCCTATTTTTTTCATTAATTCTCTACATCGATTTTCTCCATATATGTGGGTTAATAATGGTGGTATCCATGTTGTACGAATGTAATTCAGTTTTTCTGACTCCTTCCAATAGTTTAGGAAATCATAAACTTGAGTGTCGATACCCGGGAATCTTTCTCTTAAAATAATCGCAAACTCCTCGGTACAACCAAGCAAAGCATATCCATCAAATGAAAACTTGATTCCCCATTGACTGCTCGGAGAAAAGATCACATGTTCTAGTGGCCCTACTAAACCAACATATTTATCAATATCTGAAAACTCTAAAAACCAATATAATGGAGTAAGCCTCGATTCATAATCAGGTCCAGTTAATACGGCAATATAAAAGCCTGTATCGCCCACCTTTTGAGCAGTATAAATCATGTCTTCTAATAACGGATTTGTCAGTTCGTAATCATATCGAAATAAAATAAACCTTTCTACTAATAATGTGGAAAAAATATGATCATTAGAAGGAAAAAATCCTTCAAAAATTTTTCGAAAAGCAGCTCCACATCTTGTTAAGAATTCGTTTTTAGATAAAATCTCCATGGGTTACTCCAATATCAAATTTAATAAAACCTATCTAAAAATTTAATTTCTGTGAATATATTAAAACCTGGCACATTGTGTAAATCAATCGTCGGCACTTTTGGTAAGCTAGAAGAGAAGGGTCGATAAAACACCCTTCCATCAGAACCAAATATGTTTGCTTGAAGTCCTCCAGGAATATTTGGATTAGGATGTGGTTCAATGGTGTCGGGATTACTAATTCTATTAAACCATTGAATTGCATCTTCGTTATTTCCTGAATTTTCCCAAACTTTACCGGGGCTTCGAACACTTTCTCGAGATTCTGATAACAATTCTTGTGCTGCTTTTACTCCTCTACTAAGTGTTGCTGATTGAGAAGAAGGTGACAAACTTGTAAACAACCACGCCATCGCAGTGGTAGACCAAGCAGCAGTGGTCGTCCCGGCGATGAAGAGAGAGGTTGTCAGGGAAGTGGAGATGCCCAAACCCAGGCCAGTCATACGCCCGGCCTCGTCGTACAGCACATCGCGCACATAGGTAAAGGCATTGGTGTTGGCCATTGTCAGCGGCTTGCCCTGGTTGTCATATTCGATGGCGAGCGTTTCCCCATCCGGGTACGTTGTGGTGACGGGCAAGTCGGCGCTGTTGTAGCTTCACTGGGTGTTGAATTGTGAGACTAATTCAAAGAGCCCAAATCTGCCTTAGGTCATTAAAATCACGTTTTTCACCTATATAGCGTAAGTGCATCTTTTCAATCTTCTCCGGCCATTTTTCATCACCGTAGGTATACGCTTCTAATGAATCTATATACCCATCCCTAATCCACAATAAAAAACCGACTCGTTGTTTATGATCGCCATCTGTAATTAAAACCTCAACATCGCCAAAACAAAATGATGATTTCACATTTAGAGATTCGAGGCTTGGTATATTTCCAGGTACATCAAAATATAAATAAAATCCAACACCTGTGTATTTCCGTATTTTAATCTTAGCTGAACAAAGCTGTTGCCGAAGCTCATACAGAACAGGCTCTTCACCTCCCAATAACCAGTCTAGCACCTGGTTTTCTAAGTAAGTAAATGCTAACTCATTCATGTTGATCTACTCCTTTTTATGGGATAAAGAATGTTCCTATCTTTGCAATTCCATCAATACAAGACCCCCTGACCATTAAATTAAATCCATTAACTGTGATCTGAACTCCTTTAGCTAATTCATCAGCTGTGTAATTAGCAGCTACTTTTGAAAACTCTGATGATACTGCATTATAGGCACTTTGCTGATTTCCGTTAAAAGTATCCACCAGATCATCAAGATGGTGTTGTGGATTATTGAATATATGGTTGAGCTTGTTTGGGTTAACTTCTTTAAAACTGTTGCCTCCCAATTTCCCATGCGGATTTGGGACTTTTCCTGAACTGACCGTAACTTGAGGTGAATTTGCAGTAAACAACCACGCCATCGCAGTGGTAGACCAAGCTGCAGTGGTCGTCCCGGCGATGAAGAGAGAGGTTGTCAGGGAAGTGGAGACGCCCAAACCCGAAAGACCCAGCGCAAAACCTTGCAATCCCATCCCGACCATGCCAACACCGCTCACGAGCATGATTGCGGCGCTGGTCGCGGCTGCCGCCCCACCGATGCCCCAGGCCAATGTCTCTATAATATTGTAATGGCAAAAGTTAGTGAAACCGTTTGTTTGTTGATAGGCATTGAAAATTGCCCCCACTGCAAACCCGGCGCCAGCGACCACCACAATTGGCATAATCATACCGCTCGGATCGCTCATCAACACCGGGTTGTTGGCCACATACGCATAGGGGTTGAGCGTGGCCGGTTGGCTCAGAAAGCCAGGAAACGGGTCTTTTGTCAGGAATCTGCCCTGTGCCGGAGAGTAATACCGCGCGCGCAGGTACTGCAAGCCGCTGGCGTCCGTCCATTCGCCGGCGTAACCATACCCGCCGACCATGGCTGCCTGGCCTAAAGGGCTGCCAAAGGGGTCTTACGCCTGACCCTACGTTACCAAACCGCTCTGGTTGGCAATCCGGTGGACACTTTCCAGGGCGATGCATCGCTAAAATTTTCATATATTGATTCTTAAAGTTCTATCCTCAATAAAAATATTTACTTGCTAATCCGGTTCAGCAACCCCGGCATCACGCAAGGCTTTTAACCCATCCAGCAAATCGAGGAATCTCGGATCCCTTTTGGGCGCAACGAAAACAACGTCAGGATCACCATCTTCTAAGAATAGTTCTAAGGCGGTCGCCCAATACGTTTTTGAAAGGTCCAACTTTTTCCATTCTATACTTAACGCGTTCTTTCGTAACACAACAACTTGCGTTTCAGGGTCACGGATAATCAATTTTGAAGGCACTCGTCGTATATCACATTCAAGGAATCTTCCCTCGCTAATATCCAATGCCCAATCTGCTTGTGCATAATATTTTTCATTCGCCTCATCAAAAGCGGCCTGCTCTTTTGGTTTTGCCATCGCTGCTGCGATAATAGGGCTTATCATTATTCTGCCGATATTCCCTTTCAGAACAACGTGCTTGAAGACCGCTCCCCAGCTATGAAACACATCACTAGTTTTTAAACCATCTATGGTAACGTCTTCTAGTACTACTGTGTCTATAGCACAACCGATTTCTTCGCAATGAGTAATTATGACATTGCGCACGGTTGTGCGGCGCTTCGGATTCCTCGTAATCGACAAAGATGAACTAATAAATCTGCATCTTGTGAATACCATATCTTGAAAAATTCGACCTGAATTTCTATCGTAAAATCTTCTAAACTCTTGGTTCGAAAAAACTTTTGTCATGGGAATACTCTAAAGTCAATAGATCTTGAATAAGTGGCGATTAATAACCCCTGTCCATATGAAGGTCTTGCAAGATGGCTAACAATGGATTGAGGAGTGTTCGTGGTAATATCAAAATTCATGCCTTTAAATAATCCTGTTCCTATAAAATCAGGATTGCCTGGACCACCAACGTGCTCGAACAAATGTGAGAGAATAGAATTGCCTCCAATCTGTCGGGCAGCCATTTCCTCAACAGCATTACCATATTGTAACCTGGCTACCGCAGGATAAGTCTTACCCGCATTATATTGATTTCTTGATAAAACTTGTTTAGCAATTCCTGGGTTCGCAGATAATTCATTGTTTACTTTGTTAGTCACTTTTTGTAAGATTGCTTTTGCAATTCCGGATGCTCCTTGTTGTATTCCGTAGCTAATTGCCCCCCCAATTCCGCCTAATACTAAATCCAGCACAATATCCTGAGGCCGGAAAAGAGAACCCCTGGCCTGGCTGATCTGGCCCGAAAGTACCAATCCGGTGAGCCTTCCATATTGACCAGCGACTACTCCTGATATCGCTCCCGCCGCGACGTTGGCCAAAAAACCAGTTCCCATTAAGGCGGTCATCCCACCAAAAACGGTAAAGCCAGTCAGCCCAGCGATGGCACCCGCACCAAAGGATATTCCTACCTGCCTCCAATTCAGGCAGCGTACGGCCTGCCCCAGACTGGCAGGCTGCATGTTATATAGTTGCACCCCGATGTCAATCGCCGCGCTTAGCGATCCCCCAACAAGCGCAGTAGCCAGGATGGGTGCAATCATACCGCTCGGATCGCTCATCAACACCGGGTTGTTGGCCACATACGCATAGGGGTTGAGCGTGGCCGGTTGGCTCAGAAAGCCAGGAAACGGGTCTTTGGTCAGGAATCTGCCCTGTGCCGGAGAGTAATACCGTGCGCGCAGGTACTGCAGGCCGCTGGCGTCCGTCCATTCCCCGACCTAACCTTACCCGCCGCCCATGGCTGCCCCGGATATGTTACGATCTGTATGTGTCTGGGAGGCTACGGCTCTGTTGGAGAGCGACCCGAGTGCCCGGGTCCGGAATGCGATAAACTCGCTTATCCTGTTAATGAGTTGTTCCTGGCCCGCATTCCCATGTGCCTTCAGTTGACCCCGGAAAATATGCGCACCCCATATTTAGTGCTGTCTTCACGACGAAACTCAGTCGATATGGGTCATCTTTTGTATGCTCAGAAGGCTCGATACGGATATATCTATAATCAAGATCAGTTATTGTTTTGGGAATCTCAGCCAAATATCCAGGAACCAAATCCTCCAGCCTTTCTGGATAAACGCATTTCTCTTGGTAATACCCATCTATTGCCCTCACAATCTCATTCCCAATTTCAATCCCCTGACGCACCTCTTCTGCTTTTGTGATGAAGGAAGGAGCATCCGTTGGAGATACATTGGTTTTCTTCTCAATGGAAACTTGTGGCGTCTCTTGAATCTCTGGATTACAGCCCCACAAAGAGAGGGCTACCAGCAACAGAGAAAACCATGAAAATCTTCGCCCCATTTATTACCTCCACATCGTCAGTCTTTCAACAGAAGGTAAATCGTTAAAACCGGTACACTCTGAACCCACACCAGTACACCCTTTTTTTCGGACATTCTCCATTCTTGCAGAAGGATGTTGAGTTATTCCTGAACTGACCGTAACTGGAGGTGAATTTGCAGTAAACAACCACGCCATCGCAGTGGTAGACCAAGCAGCAGTGGTCGTCCCGGCGATGAAGAGAGAGGTTGTCAGGGAAGTGGAGACGCCGCGCGCCAGGTTGCCCGAGTGGAGAAGTCGATTATCGTATGCGCGCCCGAGATAATTCCCCCACAGCACGATCCGTTATATGGGATTATATACCAAACAGATTCAGCACAATGGGGGTGTTGGTGTGTAGAAAACAAAAACCTGCTTGTTCAGCAGGCATATTCTCGTGGCGGGGAGTGGTCGCGTAGCATCCCCTTGGGGGATCGCGTAGCAGCCCCTTGGGGGACGGGATTCGAACATCGTCCCCGTTGGATTGCTGCGTTGCGCTCCGCGAGCGACCCGCGGGGGAAACAAAAACCTGCTTGTTCAGCAGGTATATTCTCGTGGCGGGGAGGGCGGGATTCGAACCCGCGGTCGAGCTTTAAGGCCCGACAACCACTTAGCAGGCGGCCCCATTCAACCACTCTGGCACCTCCCCATATTCTTTTGTCAGGGTAGAACCTCAGGCGGAGGGAGAGGGATTCGAACCCCCGGTGGGTTGCCCCACACTTGTTTTCAAGACAAGCGCCATAGTCCACTCGGCCATCCCTCCGAGGCCCTTAAACCCTACGCGTGCATCATTCTATCATAGTTCCCCCTCACCGGCAAGATTGCCGGCCCCAAACAGCCTTCGCCCTTCGACAAGCCGTTTTCCCGCCCACCAAAACTTCCTATAATTTAAGCAAAGCCTGATCCGTAAACCCCTACGAATCGATTGGAGGAGGTGGAATTTGAAAGAATTCATTCACGGTTTGCCCAAAGCGGAGCTGCACCTGCACATCGAGGGCACCCTGGAACCTGAGTTAATGTTCGCGCTGGCGCAACGCAACGCGGTCACATTGCCTTATGCCTCGGTAGCGGAGGTGCGCCAGGCCTACCAGTTTGGCAACCTGCAGGATTTCTTAGATATTTATTACGCCGGGGCGGCTGTGCTGCAAACCGAGCAGGATTTCTTCGACCTGACCTGGGCTTACCTGCAAAAAGCAAACAGCCAGAACGTGCGCCACACCGAGATCTTCTTCGACCCGCAGACCCATACCGCGCGCGGCATCGCCTTCAAGACGGCCATCAGCGGTATTCACCACGCCCTGGCCGAAGCCGAGACTCAATTTGGGCTCACCTCACGGCTGATTTTGTGCTTCCTGCGCCATCTCAGCGCGGACGAGGCCATGCAGACTCTCGAACAGGCCCTGCCTTATAAAGACTGGATCATCGGGGTGGGGTTGGATTCCTCCGAAAAGGGTCACCCACCCGCCAAGTTCGCGGCGGTTTTCGAGCGCGCGCGCGCCGAAGGCTGGCTGGTGGTGGCGCACGCCGGTGAAGAGGGCCCGGCCGAATACGTGTGGGAGGCGCTGGACCTGCTCAAGGTCAAACGCATTGATCACGGGGTGCGCTCCACCGACGATCCGGCTCTGATCCAACGCCTGGCCAAGGAAGGCGTGGCGCTGACGGTGTGCCCGCTCTCCAACATTAAGCTGCGCGTCTTTGACCGCATGGAGCAGCACAATCTCAAGCAGATGCTGGAGCAGGGGGTGCGCGTGACGATCAACTCCGACGACCCGGCTTATTTTGGCGGCTACATGGACGAGAACTTTACCGCCGCGCAACAGGCGCTGGGGCTGAGCAAGGCCCAATTGGGGCAGATCAGCCGCAATGCCTTTGAAGCCTCTTTCATCAGCCAGGCGCGGCGCGCGGAACTGATCCACGAATTGGATCAATACCTGGCGCAGCCCGCGGATTAAAATAAAAACAGGGCTGCCTCTCTGAAATCTGAAAGGCAGCCCTGTTGCTTGGTCCACCGCTTATTCTTCGATCTTCTTCACCTGCCGGCGCCACCAGGTCAGCGCCTCGCTCTGGTAGCGGCGCACGATCAACGTGGAGCAGGGCACTTCTTCGACCAGCTTGTCGTTAATATAACCAAACAAATAGTCGCGCGAGAACCACTGCTCTGAAGAGCCGATCATCAGCAGGTCGTAAGGCTGGCGGCTGGTCTCAGCCAGAATGCCATCGACGATATTCTCCGCGTAGCTCACCCGCATTTTCACCCATTTGGGAATCACGCCCAGCTCTTCTTCCACAATTTCTTGCAGCAGCAACATCTGGTCTTCGCTCTCTTCCACGGCCAGCTCCTGCGGCAGCACGCGGAACGCGGTCACCGTGGCCTTTTCCAGTTCAGCGATCTGGCTGGCCAGGCGCAGGCAAAGGCGCGCGTGTGGGCCGCCGCCCACCGGCACCAGAATCCGTTGGACGCGCTCCAACCCGTGACTGCACAACACGGCTACGTTGGTATGGGCGGTAATCACCACCTCTTTAACCACATTATGGGCCAGGTCTTCCCCTTTGATATTGCCCGGCCAGCCCATCAATATCAGGCGCACGTCGCCGTGGCCATTGACTTCTTTTTGAATGCTCTCCGCCAGGTTGGGCGCGGCGCGGCGTTTGGTATACAGCGCCACATCGCGTTCCTGGGCAAAGTGCGCCACCCGCTCCAGCAGGGCGTGTTTGTGGTTGTAGTGATTGAGCGCGCGCTCGGTTGCCCTGGGCGAGAGGCTCGCCGCCGATTGCACCACAGTGAACAGGCAGATGCTGGTATCTTCCTGCAGCTCGCCCAAAATCACCCCCAGACGCACCAGATTTTCGGCTGTGTCGGGGTTCGCCACCGGGATGAGAATGCGGTTGGCGCCGTTGTTCTCCGCACGTTCGACACGCGCTTTACGGCGCGCGGCCGCCAGCCGCCCGCCGTAGTAGAAAATACTGCAAACCGCAATCACCCCCGCCAGGAAGTACAAAGCCTGCAGGCGGGTAAAAGCCACAATCAGGAACCCGGCCGCCGCCGCGGCGTAGGCAGTCAGCGGGAAGAAGGGCACCTTGAACGGCCGCTCGATGTTGGGGTGCGCCTTGCGCAGGTTGACCATCGCCAGGCTGGCCCAGAACAACACGAACAGATAGCCCGCGCTGGAGATAAAGCTGAGAAAATCCACCAGGCCGATCGCCGCCACCAACGCGCTGATCGCGCCAATCACGAGGATGGCTACATACGGCGTGCGGAAGCGCCCTAGGCGTGAAAACGGCCGCGGCCAGACCCCAAAGCGGCTGAGGCTGAAAGCCTCGCGCGTGGCGCTGAGCATGGCTGAGTTGACCGAAGTGAGGGTGGCCACAATGCCTGCCATGGCCATCAGCGGCACGCCCAGCCTTGGCCAGAAGCGCAGCGCGGCGTCAGTGATGGCCGTCTCCGAGCCGGCTAATTCTCCGTAAGGCACTGTGCCAATCGTCACCAGCGCCACCAGCGTGTACACCAGGGTAGAGATCGCCAGGCTGATCAGAATGCCCAGGGGAATATTGCGCGATGGGCGGGTCACCTCTTCGGCGTCGTCGGCGATCACTTCAAAACCCACGTAGGCGTTATACACCAGGGCGATGGTGGCCATCATCCGCGCGACATTGGCCCACAAAGAGCGATTATCGAACACTGCGTGTCCGGAGATAAACGTATCCCATTGAAAACCGTTTGGTTTCACAAAACCCAAAACCACAAACAGGACAAATACCAGCAGCAGGAATGCGCCTAGAAAGATCTGCAAATTGCCCACCTGGTACACCCCGCGAATATGCATCAAGGTGAAAAGCCCGATGACGATGATCGCCACCGGCACCACCGGCAAAACCGGGATAAATACCTTGAGCGAGTAGGCGAAACCAATCGCCGAAAGAGCGGCGTAAAATGTGCTGGAAAGGCAGTCCAGGGAGCCAACCAGAAACATCAGCAGGTTGTTGCCGAACGCCTCGCGCACGTAGGTCATCGCCCCGCCGGTGACCGGGTAAGTGGTGGCCAGCTCGCAGTAGTTGAGCGCCACACTGAGGGTCAGCAGCCCGCCCAGGATCAACGCCAGCACGGCAGCCGGCCCGGCAATTCCGGCGGCGTGGCCGGTGAGCACAAAGATCTCGGCGGCAATGGTGCCAGCCGTACCCAGCATAATTACTTGCAGCAGGTTGAGTTGTCGCTTGAGGTGTCGTTTGGCCATAGACGCGTTGTTCCCTGGTACGCACAAACAATGACCGCAGTTAAATTAATTCAGTCCCCCAATCAGAGATTATAGGCCGCGGCTGGCGGAAATACAAGCTGGCAAAATCCATGCCAGAAAGAAACCATCCCGAGCGCGGGCTCGAGATGGTGGAAATGGTTCTATGCAATGGCGGTCAGGCGCGCGGCTTGCGGCACACCCACAACACAACCACCAGATTTACCCCCGCCTGAAAAGCCCACAGGTTGATCAGGTTTTCGGGTGAGGTGAGGTATCCGCGACCCAGATAGTGCAGCGGGGTAAAAATGAGCGGACCAAATACCAGGCTGCCCAGGTAGATGCGCGCCATGTCCCAGCCGCCGCGTGGCGCCAGGCGCTTTAAGGACTCGGCGCGGCGAAAGAGATGGCACCACAGGGCAAACCCCAGCAGGGTGAGGAAAGCCGCCACCGGCACCTGAACGGCGATCTGGTTGAGAGGACGGGCGGCGACATGATACACGGCAAAGCCACCCAAAACGGCAAGGATATCTATGAAGGCGAGTGCCAACCCGTGAATGATCGCGCGGAGCGGACGGCTGGCCGGTAAGCGCATGCGTTCAACCGGAAAATCCATAATTCCCTCCTCTAGCATCTTCGGTTAATCAACCCCTGCGTTAAGCGTACAGTATTTTGATTGTGAAATCAAGCACAAATATTCTTTACCCGCCGCTTATTGAAGAGTGGCGTTAATCGTCGCAGAGACCCCAAACTCACCCGAAGTCAGCTTCGCAGTCCAGCCATTTTCATTGAAGTAGAGCGTGACAATCCAGTAGTCGTCGGTTTTCTGGTAGGTAAGATCAGCGATCTTTGAGTAGTAACTCTGAACGTTTTCCTCAATCATCAGCACGCCCCCTTCATCAAATTGGAAAGTGATGGGGATCACTTTCGTTTCCTGAGCGCCATTTTTTTCATCCGTAATCACAGCCCGGTAGGTATGCGACCCCTGGTTGGCGCTGATGGGAGATTGATTGCCGGTGTCTGGCAGGTTTTCTCCACACCGTCCGCGTTTCGCCTGGTTTCCCGGCGCGGAAAAACTGACCTGCACGGCATTGTCCGCGTTTTTACTATGGTTGCTGGTCAGACTGAACGGCGCGGTCAGGGCGTGCTTGTGGTCAAAATAGCCATCGCCATCCACATCTTCATCTAATTGCCACTCATAACAAAAGGTATAGGTTCCCAGCGGTAATTCCAGCAAGGCCGAAGAATTACCCCCCGGCGTAACCACTGTAGACGCGGTCGGGCGCGTCCCACCCGCTCCCTGGGGCGCCTGGTACGTCTCCACGCGAATGGTGGCGCTTTCCGTGCCCGCATTTCTGAAGGCCACCGGTCGGGTTTCGGTAATACCCGAACCGCCAGCCGGATCGTTGGGGTCAGAGCTGATCCCCCCAACCACCACCGCGCCCGAGTCATCGTCCAGGCTGCCCATCGAAGGGTCATCCAGCTCGCTGTCCAAATCATGCGGGTCGTCTTGCATGGGCTGGACCTGAGGTCCCACCTGGATTACCGCGCTGGCAGCAGCCGTGGCCGAAGGGATTCCGGCAAACGGGTCCACCGCTTCATCCGTAATCTGGCTGACAATCGCTTTCGCATCGGCCTGGGATTGGTTGCGCTGGATAATTTTACTGAATTGATAGAGGGCGAAATCTTTGGCATCATTTTTTACGCGGCGGATAAATGTCTGTTTGAGCAGTGTCCGGAGCGCGCCGCCTTGCAGGGTGCCGCCGCTCAACAAGATATCGCCGCCCCGCGAGGCCACCTCTTCAATCACCTGGGGAGCCACGTCATCGATCACATATTGGGTCAGCTTGCCTGTGGCGGTCATGGTCCCACTCAGCGCGTCGCCGGCCGCCTTGCCCCCAAAACGCAAGACCCGCCCCACGCCGCGGGCGGCCTTGCGCAGCCAGGTATTGTTGTTGCGCCGCTGCCGGCCTGCGTCCAATAGATTGGCCTGGGCTTCCAAATCGTAAAGCTGCCCATCCCGCTCGGCGATCAATCTTTGCGCCAGTTGCCCGTCATTATCCAGGTTTGCGTTTTGCAGCCGGTTGAGCATATCGTCGTAATGACTGGCGACGATATCTTTGTACTGGCGAATTTCATTGGCATCATCCGCGCCTACCAGACGGTTTTTCGCCGCGATAGAGAGGATGGCAGAATCGGGAAAGGTGGTGCCGGCATCCAGAGATTGCGCCCGCGCATCCGTTTGGGGAAAGAAAAAAGGCAACAAAATGATGATGCTCAAGCAGATATTCCATTTGGATTTCATGTTTACCCTCCCTTTCCCTATGGTTCCAGAACCGGAACGGTTTCCAGATAGCGCAGCCGCCCGGCTGAAAACCCAAAAGACAGGCCTTTGATCACAACCAGTTCCCCTTCCGGCAGCAATTCCGGTTCCAGTTCTTCGATCAGGTATGTGTTTTGGCCGGTGACCGCCAGAACGCCATCCAGCGCCATTCCGCGGCTGAAGTATTCCGGGCGGTAATCGGTTGGGGCTATCCCGGCCAGCGCGGAGAAATCTGCCGGCCGTTGAGCATAGACTTCCCCATTTTTAAAGGTGATATCAATTCCCTGCTGGTGATAGCCCCAGATCTCCTGGCGGATGTTGACTTTTTTTCCATCTGGCAGGATTTCTTCATAAAATAGGATTTGAAAAGAATCTGGGTACCCATTCTGCGTAATGAACTGTTGTTGTTCTTCGCTTAGTGGGTATGGCTTTACCGTGGACGGGTCGGGGGAATAACCTGCTACCAGCAGCGGCGGGAGCAGAGTCTGGCGGTAGGCAAAAATGCCAAAGGCTGCCATCAACAGGCAGACCATCATCAAGGGTGCCAGAACAAGCACTGGCAATAACCAATTGCGCCTTTTGCGGGTTGGCGCGGGAGGGTGAGAAGGCATGGTTTATTTTCCTTTCAGCGAATCCAGCAGCTTACCAGGTCGCGATCCTGGTTATCGGTCAGCTGCGCCTGAATTTCTCCTTTCCGATTCATGATGTACAATTCGGCGTCTCCATCCATTTCAGAAGAGAACAATATCAAATTTCCATCCGGGGACCAAACCGGCGTCAAATCCCATTGTTTCACATTATCGGTCAACTGGTGCGCGCCGCTGGCATCGTACAAGAAAATTTCATAATCAAACAGATCACCTTCACTTTCAAGCTCCACTTCCAACCAGGCGTCTTTCTGGGGCGAAGGGATGATATCGAAGAAAGGCTCGACTTCCCCAGGGAACTCCTCCAGACTGTTCGCGGACAGGTCTACCCGGTACATTTTGCGGTAGGAGGGACCGCCATCCTCCAGAATGAGCACGGTCTGCGCGTCCAGCCAGGTGCTGGCTGTCGCCAATGGGGAAGGGAAGGATGCCACCCGGCGCAAATTCTGCCCGTGGATGTCCATCAGGTAAACCGCATAGGTATCCTCGCGATCGGACACAAACGCGATCCACTGCCCATCTGGTGAGCAAGAGGCCGAGCCCTCCGACGCGGGATGGTTGGTCAGGTTGCGCGGCGGCGCGCTGCTATCAACGGGCATGATGTAGAGATCAAACCGGCCGCTGGAATCATTCTGGAAAACAATCTGAGATGGCCGCGCGGGCGCAGCGGTAGAAACAGGGGTAGGGATTGACTCATACACCCAATCCGTCGATTCGGACTCCACGGGTACTGCCTGAACCATGAGCGGTTGGGGAAACAACGGAAAACTGCAGGACATTGTGACCAGGGTTAAAACGAAAAAAACCGCTGTCAATTTGAGGGGTCTTGCATGGGATGACATCATTTCTCCTCAATGAACGGAACTGCTGTTCAAAAAAATATGAAATTTTTCTCTGGCTTTATCGTAGGGAGACCCAATTTCTAATTCAATTCCCACTAAATCAGATTCAGACAAATCGAAGAAAATACGGCTGGGTCTTGCGATGTTTGACAAAAATATTGTACAAGATTTTCACCTGCGGCATAACTTCAAAACGATGATTAGATTTTTTCCCTTTCCAATTTCTAAATATTTTGGATGATTTTGTCATATTTTATACTAATTTTATGGAACAAACAGTCTTCGATGCGTATAAATAGAGAAGTCCACAAATGTCCTTAATTTCAAGAGGGGTTATGAAAAGACGCTTTTTGATCCGACAAAAATTAATGGTCAGCTATTTGGTTCTGGCGATTTTCTCCGGAATATTATTCAGCTCATTTTTCTACTTCTCCTTCCGCAGCCTGTTAATGGATGAACTTCGCTCCAGGTTAACCTCATTAACCAGTCTGGCAGCCCTTCTGGTCAATGGCGATTTACACAACCAGTTACAAAACCCTGAAGATATTTCCAGTGCCGCTTACCAGGAGAGCTGGGACGCATTGATGCAGGTAGCAGCCGCCGACCCCGATCTGGACAGCGTATATACCATGCGAAAAAACAGCCAGGGGCAAATTACGTTCATCGTCGACCAATCTTCGGCGGTGGATATAAATGATTTTCAAATTGGCGAAGTGTATGAAGATCCGAGCGATTTGCTGGCGGCGCAGTTTAACTCAATGCAGTCGGTAATTGTAGAGAAGAACCTTTATACCGATGACTTCGGCACATTTTTATCCGCTTACGCGCCAATCTACCGGTCGGACGGCAGTATTGATGGTGTAATCGGGTTGGACATCACCGCAGACCGGATTCAACAAAAAGTAATGAATCTAATGTGGATATCCATCGGAATATTCGCATTGGTTTTTGTACTGACATTGGTGGTCAGTAATTTTATTGCCGCACAATTCACCCAGATTATCCCACTCCTGGTCAGAGGCCTCCGCGACATCTCGCAGAACGACCTGCCGGCCCTTTCACAAGCCAGTCAGTCACTGGCGAATGGGGATTTGCGGGTGAATATCGCGTTGAAAGCGCACCCAATTGATTGTGAAAGACGCGATGAATTTGGAGAGCTGGTCATTTGTTTCAACGCGATGGTTGATCAAATGGACCAGACCCAACAAGCCTTTTTACAGATGTCCGGTCAATTAACCGGCGTGTTGCAGGCTTTGGCTGAACAAGCCAAAAACTTGAAGATGGCTTCGCAATCGCTGGCAGAGTCCGCCAGCCAAACCGGCGCAGGCGCGATGCAAATTTCGGTGATCACCCAACAGGTCGCGGAAGGATCATCCAATCAGGTCGAATCGCTTAGCGCGACCAGCCAGGCTGTGCACCAATCTGAAAAAGCGATCCTTTCCATCGAGCAAGGGATTCAGCAGCAAGTTCAGGCCGTTCAAAACACCGCTCAAGCTACAGGCCACATTAATACCAGCGTGCAAGAAGTGAAAGAGAATACCGAAAAACAAAGCCTGGTCATCAGTGAATCCTATCAAATCGGTCTGGAGACGGCCGAAACGATGCGCAAAATGTTGCAAGGCATGGAGGCAATCCAAACCAAAGTCTCCGATTCGGCGCAAAGCGTACAGCAATTAGGTCAGCGATCCGGTCAAATCGGAGAGATCGTTGAAACCATCGACGATATTGCATCGCAAACCAACCTGCTTTCACTCAACGCGGCCATTGAAGCGGCCAGGGCGGGCGAGCATGGCAAAGGTTTCGCCGTGGTTGCCGATGAAGTGCGCAAGCTGGCGGAAAAATCGACCCTGGCCACCAAACAAATCGCCGGGCTGATTTACGAAATTCAATCGCTGATCAATGCGACTGTGCAAGAAATGGAATTAAACCGCATTGAAGTACAAAATGGCGCGGAGATGGCCAATCTATCCGGAGACAGCCTGGACCGGCTGCTTTCCAACATGCGGATTGAAAAAGAAGCCGGACAGGAAATCGCCTTATCTGTAAATGGAATGTCACAGAACACAGGTAAGTTGACCCAGGCCATGCATGCGGTTAGCCTGGCAGCCAAAGAAAATGCCTCTGCCCTGGAAATCATGGTCAAGAATGTTGAAGAATTCCGTTCCTCACTCGACCATGTCGTCGTGGTAAATGAACAAAACTCAGCCGCGGCCAAGGATATGAGCATGTCGGTTGAAGAAATGAGCAACCAGGCCGATGAGGTGATGGAATATGCCCGGCAATTATTGGAAATGTCACAGGCACTCAGTGAATTGACCTCCCAGTTCAAGTTTTAAACCCAAAGCCGTCCGATCTGATAAAAACAATCCGCAGCATCAACAAGGGCATAAAAGTCCTTTAGAAGATGTTGCGGAATTTTTTTACGAAAGCGCGAAGTATATCAGCTGGAACTTTTCGCAGCCCATTTCTTGTAATACTTCCCGGCCAGCCAGACCATTACCCCCATAACCACCAGCGCTTCAAGAAAACCTACACTGGCGAGGAGCGGTAAATCCAGACCGTCTTTGATCAGGGTAATCAATTGTCCGGCAGGTTGGAAAACAGGCCAAAGAATGAAAATGTTGCGCGTCAACCGGAACGCAACCGCGTACATCAAGCCAATAAAGAAGAGAAAAACCATTTCTTCCACCGGCATGGCGTATCCAATATGATAAGCGGCGTACAGTGCTGAACCGAGAATGGCGGCAGGGATAAATCCAAACGCCTCTTCCAGGCGCGAGAGCACCCATCCGCGCCAAAACACCGCTTCAAAAAACCCGATGCACAGCGACAGAGCAACTAATGGCGTCAGTTTTTCAATCGAAGGCAGAGCAAGGCCGGAAAAACCGCCAGACAGTTCAAACCCGGCGAACAGCAATTGTAATATCAGGCTTAGCCCCAACCAACGAGTCGTAATACCCAGGGCAGAGACAGGCCGCTTGCGAATGATCACCGTCCAAAACAGCGGAATGCCAATGCCGCAAAGAGTCGCAGCCAGCACCGCGTAGAGTAAGAAATAAGGAATTCCACCGCCCGTCTGCGGGCCAACAATCACCGTGGCGGTATACAACGAACCCACAACCAATAAATAGGAAACCATTACAACCAAAAGGTCTTTTCCAGGCTTCCAACGCAATTCAAACACCGGTTTCACACGATCCCAAAATTTACTTTCCATCACAGGCACACTTTCTTGTCTATTGAACAACTGATCGACGCTTTAACCTTATGGCTTAAGTTCTTGCTTTTCATCTTCCAATTGACCAAAATCGCCTTGGGTCATATGGATAAATTTCACTTGGGTCAATTGACCAGGGATCAAGGAAATAAAGTATGTTTGGATTAAGAACAAGAGAGCGAGCCGCGGTTACGGCTCGCTCAACCTTGTTCCAAGACAGGCCGGGGTCCCCTAAGATCCGGCAAACGGGATGGCAAAGGCAAAGAAAAATCTACCAATATACAATGGATTTCAGACAAAAAAGTTAAGCATGAATGGATGAAATTTTGTGAATGTTTTTTGGATTTTAAGATAAATTAGAACATCCGCCTGATTTCAAAACCAGGCGGCGCTATTTTTTTTGAAAGAAAGCCTTTATTCGGATTCGGGACTGATTTTTACCTGCCGTTTTTCAGCAGCTTGGTGTGAAACCCTGAATTTACTCCAGAGATCATGGCAGGCTTGGTATCCAGCCTTGAACATATTTCCGATAAGATATTAAAGAAATTTTATTTCAAAACCGCGATGCTGGCTATCAATGGAGCTGTTTTCAAAACCATCATGGAATGGGCGCCAGCCTTGCCGCTATAAAATTGATCGATTAAATAGTTTGATATTGAGGTATAATAGGATAATAATTATCCGATTTAATTTGGTACCGGATATGCTAATAAAGGTAGAAAATAATGAAACCGCAAGAACTGGCAGTTAATTTTTCCATTGCCCCTCAAACCCGCGTCGGGCAGGTAGCGCTGACCGTCGCCAACCTGCAAAATCAAATCGACTTTTACCAACGCGCTTTGGGTTTTCGATTGTATTGGCACGAAGGCGACCGGGCCGGCTTGGGCACAGACGGGACAGACATCTTGCGCCTGGTGCAGCAACCGGGGGCGAGACGCTACCGCGGTACCACCGGGCTATATCATCTGGCGGTACTGTTCCCCAACCAGCGTGAGCTGGCGCGGGCGGTGGCGCGCCTGTTCGCCCTTGAGATCCGCAATTACCCCACTGACCATATCATGACCAAAACCACTTACCTGTCTGATCCGGAGGGCAACGGGATTGAGTTGTATGCCGAGTCCCCGGAAGATGGGCGTTTTTATTTTGACCAGGGAGATTTCGTCACCCGCCGGGCGGATGGCAGCTTCAGTGATGGCCGCGAACCACTGGACCTGGAGGCTCTCTTCGCTCACCTATCGCCCGACGACCAGCTGGGCGCGGACGCCCCACCCGAAACCCGCCTGGGGCACGTTCACCTGCACGTGCGGGATGTTAATGAAGCGGTTGATTTCTATCATGGTCTATTGGGATTTGACCTGCAAGGCAACTCGCCATCGTTTCAAGCGGCTTTTGTCAGCGCGGGCGGCTATCACCATCATATCGGGTTGAACATCTGGCAGGGCGTGGGCGCGCCGCCGCCACCCGCGGACGCGTTGGGGTTGCGTTACTTCACCGTTGTGCTGCCCGATCAAGCCTCCCTCGCCGAGGTGAGCGAGCGTGCGCGCGCGGCTGGCATCCCGTCCGAACAGATTCCGGAAGGCCTGCTCGTCCGCGACCCATCCCAAAACGGCGTGGTGTTAACCCTATAATCGGGTTCATTTTGCCAGTCTGGCCAGAGTTCACGCTGCACTGCGCAGCGGGCTTATTTGACAATATCGTAAACAAAGCGGCAGGGTTTCTCGCGCTGGCTCTCCAGCGCGGATGAAACCACCTCGCGGGTTGTCAGCTTAACCCCCAACGCGATTTGATAATGAAAGCGGAAATGCCCCGCGCAGCAATAACAATAGGTAATGGAGACCGGCTCGTGATTCGCTGTGCCGTCAAACACCGGGCAAGGGCAGGCGAAGCCACCCTGCTCGCCAATCCCGGCGGTGATGCTGCCATCGGGGTTCAACACCGGCCTTCCCAGGTGTGGAATCTCCCACAGCGCGGCCAGCTTTTCTTCCAACGGCTTTCCATCCATCTGTTTGGCCAGCTTTTGCACCGCCTTTAGCCGCCAGCCGCCCTTGGAGCAGGCGCAGGCGTCACGTACGGCCTGGCCGGTTTCGGGCGGCAGCAGGGCATCCATGCGCGTAATTGCCTGACGGAAAAAAGCCGCCCGTGTTTCTTTTTTGCTTTGATCCGAAATGGTTTCATATTCGGAAAAGATCTGGGCAAGCACCAGCGGGTCTATTTGCTGCGCGCGCAGCGCGTCTCGAAAGCGTTGAACGGCGGTCATCCTACTCACTCCCATTGAGATTAATCATGGATCAGCCGGTCTTCGATCTCCCAGGCGTGATCTAGCGCGTGCCAGGCTGCCCGGCGAATGAAGTAACGCGGCGGCCAAAGCGGCAGTCCGCGCGGGCTGAGGGCGGGCAGATCCCCGCGCAGCGCGGCTCGCAAAGCATCCAGCATTGCCTGGCGCAGCGCAGCTAAATTGGGATTTATGGATTTGCATTGCCAGCCCAGGCGGGAAAGGTAGCCCCGGTCCGCTTCGATTAAATGCTCGACCATCCTGTCCACCTCACGCCCGCCGCCGCGCGGACCCTTGCGCAATTCCCGCCCTTCGGCCAGTTGAACCGCCAGGTCGAAGGCCTGCCAGCAGGCGCGTAAAATGGATACAGAGCGATCCAAATCACTATCAGAGAAAGGCGCGAACTCAGATTGGGCAATTCCGCCTGGCGCGCCAAAATCGGTGGTGGCGCTGCCCTGCAACCGCTCGCTGATGGTGAAATCTAAAATATGCGCGGGTGTTGGGAAATCCAGCCCGGCCAGCGCCAACGCGCGCGCGTAGCACGGCGCATACGCCAGCAACGTCTCCACCGCCTGTGATTCATCTTTTCCGGAGCGGCACCAACCCGGCCAGTCCAACGCCGCAGCAAAGGTCTTTTTCTTGCCTGATTCAATCACCAACAGAATTGCGCTCACTAAATTACCCTTTAGATTATCAATTAAACACCCGGATTAGATTTCAAGCGATTGGCCGTTCGCTAATTCCACCACCTGCGGATCCAGCCCGGCAGCCAGTAGGCGCTGCTTGAACCCGGCTACCGAATGATTTGTGCGCAGCAG
>ENA-ORXD01001445-ORXD01001445.1-sediment-metagenome-genome-assembly--contig:-NODE-1445-length-19818-cov-4.849248_pt1 | contig 19818 bp, 18 predicted proteins | sample MGYA00237862_ERZ511471 | MGnify/ENA metagenome assembly ERZ511471
GCTCCCCCAGAAGGTCGAGGAAGTAGACCTGCCAGGAGTAGAAGCCGTACATGAAGAACACGCCGTGGATCAGCCCGGCAAGCATCAGCGGCCGCACCACCGGGTCGCCCCAGCCGTAGCGCAGGCCCGCGGAGGCGACGGTTCGCGTAGCCTCGCCGAAGCGCGAGAGGCGCAACTCCGCCGGCCTGAAGCCGAGATCGCGCATGAAAAAGATGCCGAGTAGGGCAGCCGGGATCAGGATAACGGCGCGCGCCACGTAGGGAAGCGCGAGGTCGAGCTGGCCCAGCAATCCGCCGACCACCGTGCCGACCAGCATCGCGCCGCCCATCACCATGCTGCCTCGCGAGAAGACCACGTCCGTGCGCCCCGTATAGCCCACGGAGGCCAGGGCGTCGACCACCCACGCCTCCACGGCGCCGGTGAAGAAGGTGTAGCCCAGACCAAGCAGAACGGAGACGGCGACGAACGGCAGCAGGCCGGCCTGGGTTGCGCCCAGCCACAGGTAGAGCAGCGTGCCGACGAAGAGCGTGACGACGCAGAGAAGGTACGACCAGCGGCGGCCGACGGTGTCCGCCACGACACCCGTCGGCACCTCGAACACGACCTGACCGGCGGCAAAGGCGGCGTTGGCAACCATCACGGCGAAGATGTCCAGCCCGGCATCGAGCAGGAACAGCGTATTGACGCCCCAGATCATCGCCTGGGCAAGCGTGGTGACGGCGACGATGCCGACGTAGGTGCGTATGATGCGGCGTGACGTCATGAACTACCTCGGTCGATATACCCTAAGAGGTATTCCCCCCGAATCGCGAGGGTACTCCCTACTGGCCACACGTGTCGCCGGGTGAGAGGCCCGCTCCTCGCACATGCGGCGCCTTCGCCGGACGCCTGTCGGGAGCCGCGGGAGGCAACAGCGCGCGCTTGACTTCGCCCCGCGCTCGGTGTGTAGTCAGGAGACGCGACGGCAGGGGGTTGCCGCCCGCGAACGCACAGCGCCGGCCGTCTCAAAGCTCCGGCAAACCCGCATCACATGGAGGTAGCCAGCATGACCGACAGAGTCCGCGAGATCCTCTCCTGGTACCGCTCGGACAACCCGGGCACCCTCGCCAACCTGTACCGGATGCTCACGGCGGGCCGCCTCGCGGGAACGGGCAAGCTCGTCATGCTGCCCGTCGACCAAGGCTTCGAACACGGGCCGGCGCGCAGCTTCGCGCCCAACCCCCCCGGCTACGACCCCCGCTATCACTTCCAGCTCGCCCTCGACGCCGGCTGCAGCGCGTACGCGGCGCCGCTCGGCTTCATCGAGGCAGGCGCCGCGGACTTCGCCGGCCAAATCCCGCTCATCCTCAAGGCCAACAACTCGGACATCCTCTACAGCGGCGACGACCCCATCCCGGCCGTCACAGCCACGGTGGACGACGCCCTGCGGCTCGGTTGCGGCGCCATTGGCTTCACCATCTACCCCGGCTCCGCCGACCGCAAGCAGATGTACGAGGAACTGCGTGAGCTCACCCTCGAGGCGAAAGCCGCCGGCCTCGTCGTAGTGGTGTGGAGCTACCCGCGCGGCTCGGGCCTCAGCAAGAAGGGCGAAACGGCCGTGGACGTATGCGCCTACGCCGCCCAAATCGCAGCGCAGCTCGGCGCCCACATAATCAAGGTCAAGCCGCCGGCGGCGGACATCGAGATCGAGGCCGCCGGCAAGGCCATGGCGGCGGCCGGCGTGCAGACGGACACGCTCGCCCGGCGCGTCGCGCACGTCATTCAGGGCGCCTTCGGCGGCCGCCGCATCGTCATTTTCTCCGGCGGCGCGACGGCCAGCGCAGAGGCCGTGCTCGAGGAGAACCGGCAGACGGCGCTGGGCGGCGGCTTCGGCACGATCATGGGCCGCAACTCCTTCCAGCGTCCCCACGACGAAGCCGTGGACCTGCTGCAGAAGGTAATGGACATCCACGCCACGACCTGGCCGGCGTAAGCGCCCGCTCCGGCCGCTACTCGAGCAGCATGCGGTCGACGGCGAACGCCTCGCCGGCGACCTGATGGAACTTCTCGATGAGCGCCGGCACCGTGAGCGATGCCTTCTGCGCGCCGGCCACGTCCAGCACGATGCGACCGGCGTGCATCATGATCAGCCGGTCGCCATAGCGCAGGGCGAGCTCCATGTTGTGCGTCACCATGAGGCTGGTGAGGCCGCGCTCGGCGACGATCGCTCCCGTGAGCTCCATGATCGTCGCCGCCACCTTTGGGTCGAGGGCCGCGGTGTGCTCGTCGAGAAGCAGCAGGCTGGGCTCGGCGACGGTCGCCATGAGCAGCGACATGGCCTGACGCTGGCCACCGGAGAGCTTGCTGACATTGGCGCCCAGGCGATCCTCGAGACCCATGCCGAGACGAGAGAGTTGAGCGCGCATCACCTCCCGGCGGGCGCGCGTCACGCCGCGCCGCAGGCTGCTGCGCCGGGAGCGCAGCAGCGAGATGGCGAGGTTCTCTTCAATCGTCATGGACGGCGCCGTGCCGGCCCGCGGATCCTGGAACACGCGCCCGATCATGCGGCTGCGGGCGTACTCCTTCTGGCGCGTCACGTCGCGGCCGCCCAGCCGCACGCTGCCGGACGTCAGGGCGAACGTCCCGGCGACGGCGTTCAGCATCGTCGACTTGCCGGCGCCGTTCGAGCCGATGATGGTCACGAACTGACCGGCCGGCACGTCCAGGTCGATGCCGTTGAGCGCCACGACCTCGTTCACGGTGCCGGGGAAGAACACCTTGCGCAGGTCCTTGAGCTGCAGGGCCGCCGGGGCGCTCATACGCGCATCACCTTGCCGCGAATCGTCGGCACCGAGAGGGCGATGACGACCAGCACGGCCGTCAGCAGCTTGAGGTCGGTGGGTTCGATGCCGATGCGCAGCGCCACGGCGATCAGCAGCCGGTACACGATCGAGCCGCCGATGACGCTGAACAACACCCAGCCGATGCTGCGCATGCCGAAGATCGCCTCGCCGATAATGACGCTGGCCAGGCCGGCGACGATGGTGCCGATGCCCATGCCGACGTCGGCGAAACCCTGCGCCTGCGCGACCAGCGAGCCGGAGAGCGCCACGAGACCGTTGGCCAGCGACAATCCCGCCACGCGCGTCAAGTCGGTGTTCGTGCCCATGGCGCGGATCATCTGCTCGTTGTCGCCGGTGGCCCGCATGCAGAGGCCGAACTCCGTGTGGAAGAACCAGTCCAGCAGGTACTTCACGACCACGGCCAGCACAAGCAGTGTGACGATGAGGCTCCACCCGGAAAGCGCGACGCCCACGATGGCCGCGCCGAGCTTGTCGAGAAGCGTCTCCACGCCCAGCAGGGGCGTGTTGGCCCTACCCATTACTCGCAGATTCACCGTGTAGAGCGCCGTCATCATGAGGATGCCGGCCAGCAGTTTCGGGCCGTAGTTGCTCGCATCGCCCGTCTTGAGAAGGACGTGCAAAAGACCGACCAGGACGCCGGCACAGAGTCCCGCGGCCACGCCGGCCAGCGTCGCGAGGATCGGCGACTGCCCGGCGGCGATCATGGCCGCCGTCACCGCCGCGCCGAGGGGCAAGCTGCCGTCGACCGTCAGGTCCGGGAAGTCCAGGACGCGGAAGGTGATGAACACGCCCAGGACCATGAAGCAATAGAGAAGGCCCTGCTCCAGTGCGTTGGTGACAATGGATTCCACTTGCTGCGGCTCCGGACGCGGGGGCCGGGCCGCGTCAGCGGCCCGGCCCCCGTCTCTTCAGGCGCGGATGATCGCCGCGCGATCAACCGCGCGATACGTCATTCGCCGAACGTCTGGTCGGCTTCGGCCTTGACGGCGTCGGGGATCGTGACGCCCATCGCCGCGGCGGCCGTCGGGTTGATCGAAAGCTGGAGGTTCTCGGCGTACTGCACCGGGATCTCGCCGATCGCCTTGCCGGCCAGGATGTCGGCCGCCATGTAGCCGGCCTGCAGGCCCAGGTCCTCGTAGTCGAACGCATACGCCGCGACGGCGCCGCGCTCGACGCTGTCCGTGTCGCCGCAGATCAGCGGAATCTCGGCGTCCTGGCAGACCTTGATCACCGTCTCGAGCGCCGAGACGATCGTGTTGTCGGTGAGCACCGAGATGGCATCCACGCGACCCTTGAGCGAGTTGGCCGCCGCCTGCACCTCGGACGAGTTGCTGGCCGTCGCCTCGATCACTTCGATACCCATGGCCTCGGCGAGCTTCTTCTGTTCCTCCACGAGGAACACGGAGTTGGTCTCGCCGGCGTTGTAGAGCACGCCGATCGTCTTGACCTCCGGCACGATCTGCTTGATGAGGTCGAGATGCGGCTGCAGCGGCAGCATGTCGCTGACGCCGGTGACGTTCGCCTCGGGAGACTCGGCGTTCTTGACGAGGCCCGCGCCGACCGGGTCGGTCACCGCCGTGAAGACGATCGGCGTCTCCTTGTCGGCCTTCACCATGGCCTGCGTGGTCGGCGTCGCGATGCCGAGAATGAGGTCGAGGTTTTGGCCGGCGAACTTCTGCGCGATGCTCGAGGCGGTCGCCATCTCACCTTGGGCGTTCTGGACGTCGTAGGTGACGTTCGTGCCCTCCGTGTAGCCCTTCTCGGCCATGCCCTTCTTGAAGCCGACGACACACGCGTCGAGGGCGGGGTGCGAGACGATCTGGGTGATGCCGATCTTCACAGACGCCTTGGCGCTCGGGCTTGCCGACGTGGTCGGCGACGTCGAATCGTCGCCGCAGGCGGCGATCGCCAGCATCGCCGCGGCGAGCACGGCAAGCACGGCGACGAGCGAGGTAACTCTCAGACGCGGACGCATGGTTCTCCTTTCGGGCACACGAACGAGTGCCGCATTCTAGTGCGAGCCGGAGTGCGTGAACAAGCAACCGGGGCCGGTCGGTCCGCTTTGACCGGTTAGATGCCCACGCGACGCTTGAAACGCTCAACGCAGTTGATGGGGATGTCGAGCGTCCGCGCGATGTTGAACTTGGCTTCCATCATGCCGGCGTCGTCCGGCCGCACGGCGGCCGTAAACGGCAGCGTCCCGAGACCCTTCTCGATGCGGATCTGTTCCATGGCCACCGGATCGCTGAGGTCGCGTATGCCGCAACCGAGCTTGTCGGCGACGTACCGCTTCGCTTCCTTGAGACGCATCCTCTTGGTCATCTGCATACGCGCGACGAGATCTCCCGCCGCGCGCATTCCGCCCATGCCCGAGGCCTGCGTGTGGGCCGACTCCATACCGAGGGAGTCGCCCGTACCGGCCTAGTAGCCGTCGATCTTGAGGATCTCGGCGAAGGCCTTGGAGGCGCGGGACGTGGCGTCGGCGGGCGGGTAGACGCAGGTCGGCACCGCCCCCACGCCCATGCCGACGTTGACGTGCACCGGGATCTCGGCGATCTCCATGGCCGGCTTGATGAAGGTCATCGCGCGCGCGATGTTCCAGGCCGTCGACTTGCCGGTGTTGATGTTGACCGCCGGCCCATAGATGCTGGCGCCGGCCTGCTGCACCATGCGCAGCTGATCCTTGGGCCACATCCCGGCAAGACGCTCGCCGTCGAACGTGAGCTGGCCGTGCATGCCGAGCACGAACTCGCTCGCCATGCCGATCTCGATGCCGAGCCAGGGGTGCTTCTCGCGCAACATGCGGCAGGCGGTGAGGCCGGCCAGGAAGTCGGCGTCGCCGGCCGCCCCGGTCGTGTCGAAGTCGATGCCGTCCGTGCCGGCCTCGACCATATGGTCGGCGACGAAGTTGATGTCGTCGACGAGCATCTCGCAGGCCGCGACTTGCGCCGTGCGCGCCTCGTCGATCTTGCCCAGAGGCAGCAACTCCGACCAGTTGTCGATGGGGCCGTCCGGCTTCGAGTAGCGGCCGAGATCCGGCATGGCGCCGTACTGCACCGGGTTGGTGAGCAGCGCCTGAGCGATCTTCATCGACTGCCCCTCGTGCGCGACGTTCGTCTTCACGGCCTTGTACGAGTAGTCGATCTGCCAGAGTTCGACGATGTCGACGCCGATGAGCGCCTCGTACGACTGCAAGTCCTGCACACGATTGCCGATGTGCTTCGAGCCGGTGCCGTCGTTGGACATCACGACCTCTTCGCCGATGTCCACGGCGGTGAAGCGCGCCGGCGACGCGTAGATCTCGAGCAGGTGGTCGAGCTCGTCCTGGGTCAGTTCGGGCACCTTTGCCTTCTTGGCGGCGAGCTGGGTGCCCGCCTCGAGATCGGCCCGGATCTCCGAGCGCGTCAGCTCGACCATCGACCCGTCCCCCATGCGAGTGGGGATCTTCGGTTCCAAGGGCGCTACCTCCTTCACCTCAGTCGGCTCCAGCGCACCGGTGCACGACACCTTCGCTGTATGCGCACTGTATAGGAGGGAGCCGAAGGGCGGCCACCAGCGAGCTCGCGGCTGCGGCACGCACAGGTACCGCCTTCGGCTTGCCGGTGAGCCTGCTGGAGCCGGCGGGCGGGATCGAACCGCCGACCTGCCGCTTACAAGGCGGCTGCTCTGCCAGCTGAGCTACGCCGGCTCGGCTCCGCACGGGTGGCGCAAGTGTACCCCGAGGCCCGGCGGCGCGCGACAGGGCCCGGCAGACCTGCTGCGCTCGCTACGTCAGCGAAAGCTGGCTGCCACCGGCGCCGCGCGACGCCTCGGCCTCGGCAAGGAGCGCGAGGAAGCCCTCCTCATCCAACACGGCCGTGCCCAGGCGCCGGGCGGCGGCCAGCTTCGAGCCCGGCGCCTCGCCCACGACGACGTAGTCCGTCGTCTTGGTGACCGTGCCGCCGACGCGACCGCCGAGCGCCTCGATGCGCTCCTGAGCCGCGCCACGCGCGATGGTCGCCAGCTTGCCGGTGAGGACGAAGACCTTGCCGGCCAAACCGCCGGCGGCGACCTGCCCCTCCTCGCGCCGCATCCGCACGCCGGCGGCGCGCAGCTTTTCGACCGTCTCACGGTTGCGCGCCTCCTCCCAATGCTGGCGGATCGCCTCGGCGACGACGGCGCCCACGCCCGGGACGGCGACTAGCTCCTCGGCCGTCGCCGCCATGAGCGCGTCGATATCCGGGAAGACGGTCACGAGCTCGCGCGCCGTCACGGCGCCGACGTGCCGGATGCCGAGCCCTAGGACCACACGCTCGAACGACCGCTCCTTGGATGCCTCGATGGCGTCGAGGAGCTTCTGCGCGCGCTTGGCCTCGGCGAGGACCACCTCCCCGCGCCCGTCCCGGGCCTTCTTGCCGCCGAACCCGGTCAGGGCGACGACCTTGCCCTCCTCGACGCGCACGAGATCCTCGCGGCGCAGATCGTAGATGTCGCCGACGTTGGTCAACAGTCCCTCGTGAAACAGCAGTTCGACGGTCTCCTCGCCCAGACCCTCGATATCCATGGCGCCCTTGCTGACGAAGTGCTTGATGCTCTCGACGAGCTGCGCCGGGCACGACCTGTTCGGGCAGCGCACGGCCACCTCGCCGGTCTCGCGCACGACGCTCGATCCGCACGCCGGACACGTCTTCGGCATGTCCCAGGGCGCCAGGGCGGCGTGCCGCGCGCCGCGCTCCTCGCGCCGCCCCTCCTCCTCGACGGCGCCGGTAGTCACCGGCGCGACGACCTGCGGGATCACGTCGCCGGCGCGCTGCACGATGACGTCGTCGCCCGGGCGCAGGTCCTTGCGCCGGATGTCGTCGATGTTGTGCAGCGTGGCGCGCTCCACAGTCACGCCGCCGACGAAGACGGGGCGCAGCACGGCGAAGGGCGTGAGCACCCCCGTGCGCCCCACGCTTACGTCGATGGCCTCGAGCCGCGTGGTCGCCGTCGTCGGCGCGAACTTGTAGGCGATCGCCCAGCGGGGATCGTGCGCGACGGCGCCGAGCGCCCGCTGCGTGCCGACGTCGTCGACCTTCACGACGGCGCCGTCGATGTCGTAGTCGAGCGTCGCCCGGCGCGCCTCCCAGGCACGGCAGGCGTCGACGGCCGCCTCGATGTCGCGCACCACAGTGACGTACGGGTTCACGCGAAACCCGGCGGCGCGCAACCACTCCAGGGCGCCGTGATGATCCCGAATCTTGAGGCCCTCGCTGTAGCCGATGCCGTAGCACCACACGTCGAGCGGGCGCGAGGCGGCGACCGCCGGGTCCAACTGACGGACGGACCCGGCGGCCGCGTTGCGAGGGTTCACAAACGTGGTGAGACCGGCGGCGACACGCGTCTCGTTGAGCCGTTGGAAGGCCTCCAGGGGCAGATAGACCTCACCGCGCACCTCGACGACCGGCGGGGGCGACTCGCAGCGCAGGCGCAGCGGCAGCGACTTGATGGTGCGCAGATTGACCGTGATGTCTTCGCCCACGCGGCCGTCGCCGCGCGTCGCACCGACGGCGAGCAGGCCGTCGCGGTACGTGATCGAGATCGCCAGACCGTCGATCTTCGGCTCGACGACGTAGGTCTCGACAAGCTCGCCACGCTCCCGGCTCTCGAGGTAGCGGCGATTGCGGTTGTCCCAGGCGCGCAGCTCGTCCTCATTGTGGGCGTTCGCCAGGGAGAGCATGGGCTCGAGGTGCTCCACGCGTTCGAAGCGCTCCAAGGGAGCTACGCCGACGCGCTGCGTCGGCGAATCCGGCGTGCGCAGCTCCGGGTGCTCCGCCTCTACGGCCACGAGCTCGTCGTACAGGCGATCGTACTCGGCGTCGTCGATCTCCGGCTGGTCGAGCACGTAGTACAGGTAGGCATGGTGGTTGAGCTGCTCGCGCAGCTGCGCCGCGCGCCGGCCGGCACTCTGCGCATCGGTCATGCCATCGCCTCCCCGAGCTCGGCGCGGCGTAGAGCCACGCTCCGCGCGCCGCTACACCGCGCCGGTCGTCGCCGGCGGCGCTTCGCCCTCGCCGCGAAGACACAGGGTCAGCAGCTCCTCGGGGCTGTCGACCCAGAAATGTGGTTGCGAGGCGAGCAGCGTGGCGCGATCGAACAGGCCCCAGGCCACGGCGATGGTCGTCATCCCGGCGGCCAGGCCGGCCTGAACGTCGAACGGGCTGTCGCCCACGTACACGGCGTCGTCCGCGGACGCCTCGAGGCGTTCGAGGCAGAGGCGCAGCGGAACGGGCGACGGCTTGTGCTCTTCCGTGTCGCTGGCCGTGATGACCACATCGAAGTGGTCCGCGAGCCCGACGGCGCGAAACGCCATGTCGGTGGCCTCGCGGCCCTTGCTGGTCACGATGCCGAGCCGGCGGCCGGCGGCCCGCAGCGCCAGCAGCATCTCCTCCACGCCGGCATATCTGCGGATGAGCTCATCGTGACGCCGGTGGTTGTATTCGCGGTAAACGGCGAGGAGCTCGTCCGCGTTTGCCGGAGAGAGCCGCTGCATTTGAGCGAGCAGCGGGCGTCCCACGCCGGCCGTGATCACCTCGTCCGGCAGGACCTCGCCGAGCACCGTGCGCGTCGCGTGGCGAAACGAGGCCGTGATGAGCTCGACGGTGTCGACCACCGTGCCGTCCAGGTCGAAGAGGATGGGGTTGAACCCGTCGGGGCGCACCACGCTAGACACCGGCGCGCTCCCCATCCAGATTCCACGCCGTCAGGTCCGAGAGCAGCCCAGCGTCGAGCAAGTCGTAACGCAACGGCGTGACGGCCACGTAGCCGGCCGCCACGGCGTCGAAGTCGACCATCACGTCGCCCGCCGCCGCCTGCGTGAGTCGCGCCGACGTGCCGGCGAAGGGCGCCTCCTGGCGATCGTGCAGGGCGGCGTCGGCGGCCACGAGCGGCACGTGACCGTCACCGTCACCGCCGCTGAGGAAGACGCGGTCGTGCGCGCTCATGCCGCCCAAGCGCGCCGGTCGCACGCCCGCGATCTCACCGAGCGGCCGATCGGGAAGGTTGACGTTGAGCACGGCGGCGCGCCGCAGGCCGCGCTCCAGCACACGTCCGACGAGGTCGCGCATGACCGGGACCGCCTCGTCCAGCCACCCCGGCCGGCGACTGCCGACCGAGAACGCGATCGCCGGGCACCCGCGCAGCGCCGCCTCCAGCGCCGCGCCGACGGTGCCCGAGTAGGTCACGTCCGTGCCCAAGTTCGGCCCTAGATTGACGCCCGACACGACGAGGTCGGGCACCGGCGACTCGATGCCGAGAAACCCGACACGCACGCAGTCCGCCGGAAACCCGTCGCAGGCCACGCCATCCCAGCCGTTGCCGAACGGGCGCGCCTCTAGACGAAGGGCGCGCTCGATGGTGATGCTGCGCGCCACTCCGCTGCTGTTGCGCGCCGGGGCGATGGTCGTGACGGCGCCGAGCCCCTCGAGCGCCTCGCGCAGCACGGCCAAGCCGGGCGATGCGATGCCGTCGTCATTGGTAAGGAGGATGTGCGGCTTCATCACCGCCATTCTACCCGAGCGGCAGTTGCCGGGCAGGACAACGCCGGCATCGCACGAACATTGCGCTACGCGTGTTGCTCAGGAGACGAATGACGCCGTCGCCCCATCCCTTCAGCAGTCTCGACGAGCGCAGCTTCAAGCTGCGGCGCGGCGCCATTCTGGCGGCCACCCTGGCCGCTACCACTGCGCTCGCCGTAATCGCCGGCCTCGAGACGGCGTGGCCCCTATTCTTCGTCCCGCTCGTCGCGGCGACGCTCTTGTTCCACGAGGCGGGCAGTCTCGTGGTCACGTTCTGGCTCGCCAACACTTTCGTCCTTTGGTACAGCTTCACCGGACCACCGTCCGTCTCCGGCATGCGCCAGGCCCTGCTCGGCACGGCCCTCTTCCTCGTCTGTGGCCTCGTGCTCGGTCGCGTTCAACGGCGCCATCGCGTCACCCAGGCCCAGCTCGCGGCAAGCTCGCGCATCGATCGCCTCACCGGGCTCTACAACTACGGCTCGTTCGTCGATCACCTGCACCGCGAGCTTACCAGCGCGCACCGCTACGGCGGCGACGTCAGCTTGATCATGCTGGATCTCGACCACTTCAAGCGCTTCAACGACGAGTTCGGTCACGAGTTCGGCAACCAGCTGCTTCGCGAGGTAGGCGAGACGTTGCGCGCTCACCTTCGTGACGCCGACATCGCCGCGCGCTACGGCGGCGAGGAGTTCGCCATCCTCATGCGCGGCGACGAGGCGCACGCCTTCGAGCTCGCGCAGCGACTGCGGCGTGCCGTCGCCGGCCTGGTGCTGGAGACCCGTGACGGCCGCGTCGCCGCCGCCACCATGTCGGCCGGCGTGGCCAGCTACCCGGCCACCGCCGGCGAGGAGGGCGAGCTCATCGAGTGCGCCGACGCAGCCCTCTACGAGTCAAAAAGGCGCGGCCGTGACCGTGTGACGATCTACGCCGGCGGTCGCGGCTCGGCCGCCCTCACCGCCTGACGCTCACTGTTCGACGTTCAGCGCCTGACGTTCAGCGCGTGAAGCTCACGGCCGGAAGCCGCGTGTCCGGTCGTGCGTAGAGCTCGCCGCACAACAGGTCCACGCCGCTGCGCACCAGAGCACGTTCTTGCTCGACGTCGCGCACGCCGCTGGCGATGACCTGCGCGCCCAAACGAATGCCGAAGCGCACCAGGAGTTGCACGATCTCGATGCTGTTGGGGTTCGTCTCGATGTCGGCCACGACGCCGGGATCGAGGCGCAGGTAGTCTGGGCGGATCTCGGTGATGACGTCCAGGTCGAGGCACTGCATGCCGAGACCCGAGATGCCGAGCTGAAAGCCCATCTCTCGCACGTCCGCGAGCGTGCGCAGCGTGGAGGCGACGTTGGCGCGCAGGTCGTCACAGGCCAGCTCGAACACGGCGTGCTGAGGTACGAGGCTCGGATTGAGCGAGTAGAACTCGCTCACCGCCACGATGGCGGCGTTCGGAAGCTCTGCCGGCGCGCACTCCAGAAAGAGCAAGTGGTCGGGGTGCAACCCCTCGGCCGCCTTCACTGCCGCCTTCCTCGCCGCGACACCGTACGGCGAGAGGAGCGATGAGCGCTCGGCCACGTCCAAGAGCACATCCGGCAGCCGTAGGGGTGAATGGAACGGACCGCGTACGGCGCTGCGATAGCCGACGACCATCTGAGCCTCCGGGTCGACGAGCGGCTCGTAGAGCGGCTCCAGTTCGTCTCGCGCCAGCGCCTCACCGAGCACACGCTCGAGCTCGGCAAAGTGGGCAACCTGCTGCTCGTGAGCGGCCTCCATGGCCATCGCCACGCCCCGCTCTAAGCTCTGCTCGAATGTGAGCGTCTCATCCGAGGAGACGAGCGCGGCACCGACCGTCGGGTGCACGCGATCGAAGATGCCCGTCGTGAGGTCGTTGAGCAGCAGTGTCTGCAGGCGCGCCTGCACGCGGCGCATGACACCGACGACGTCGTCTTCGCTCATCGTCTCGACTTTGCGCGGCGGCGAGAGCAGCACGACGAAGGCGTCGTCAGTCAGGGTGAAATCGCTGACGACGTCCAACTCACGCAACGTGCTGCCGGTCATGCTCGTGAGGCTTGCCGCGACCGCTTCAAGGACGTCGCCGACGATGCGCCAGCCGAAGCGCGACTCGAACTTGCCGTAGCGCTCCAGGTGGATGTAGAGGAGGGCGACTTGGCCGCAGGCCTCGAGTTGCCGCTGCAGGGCGTCGGCGATCAGGTTGAGCGACGGCAGGTGCGAGGGCGCATCTGTGGCGATGCTGCGCAGCGTGGCGCGCGCCCTACGCAGTGAATCTTCGCTCGGTCGCTGCACGCGGGACTCCTCGACGGCCGCTATTTCGCCGGCTGGGTCTCCTTGGGCTTGGCGGCCTCAGACTTCTTGGCCGTCTTCGACTTCTCGTCGGCCTCGATGGCCCGGATGCTGGTTTGGTCGCCCATCTCGGCGCGCCGGTACCGCTCCTTGTCGACGACGTCGTAGCCCTCTTCCAGCTTTCCGTACTTCTCACTCTTGCGGTTGTCGGTGGCGTAGAAACCGCTGCCCTTGAAGTGCACGGCCACCGGATGAAGCACCTTGCGGACGCCGGCGCCACAGGCAGGGCACTTCTCCATGGGGGGATCGCTCATTTTCTGGAACGCCTCGTGGACGGCGCCACAGGCGTCGCACTGATACTCGTAGAACGGCACGTGGACACTCCTCTGGTGAGTCACCGAGGAGCTAGTGTAGCACAGCGCCTCGCCGCCCCCGGCGCTGCCGGCTACGCCTTGGGCTGCTCGCCGGGACGCTCGTCGCGCGCGTAGATGAAGTCGATCTTATCCATGTTGACGATCACGAAGGGGGCCGTTTCCAGCAGTTCCTGCGTGCCCCTGCCGTAAATGCTCACGTTCGAGAGCGTGAGCCGGGCGTCGTTGAAGTGACGCAGGTAGTCGGACGCGCGCTGCGACCCGGCACGGCGCAAGGCGCCGAAGTGACCGATGCCGACGATCTTGAAATCGCCGATGTAGGCGACGATCTCGAGTTCCCTTCGGTCCAGCGTGAAGTACTGCTGCTCTATTTTGGCCGCGTCGTCCTGAGCCACCGTCGCCCTCCTTGGGTCTGGCCGTTCGCATCTCTCGACTCTATCGGCAGACGTGGGCGCCGGCACGAGCCTTGCGGCGGAGGACAACGCCTCCGCGCGCCGGCCCGCGCCCTCACCCCGGCTTCACTATAGTGAGGCTAGACGGTGAACACCAGAGAGCCGTCCTTGAGATCGACGCGGATCGTGTCGCCCTCGGCGAAGCCGCCGCGCAGCAGTTCCAGGGAGAGCGGGTTCTCCACCAACCGCTGAATCGCGCGCTTGAGCGGCCGAGCGCCGTACTCGGCGTCGTAGCCTTCCTCCGCAAGGTAGTCGCGCGCCGCCTGGCTCACCTCCAGCGACATGCCCTGACCGTGGACGACCTCGCGCAAGTGCTCGAGCAACAGGTCGACGACCCGGCCGAGCTGCTCGCGCGTGAGAGGCTCGAAGATGATGATGTCGTCGATGCGGTTGAGAAACTCCGGCCGGAAGGCGCTGCGCAGTTCCGCCATGAGCCGCTTCTCGAGATCCGCCGCCGCCTCCGGCGCGCCCTCGGGAGCGAACCCCAGGGCCGACTCGGAGAGCATCCTCCCGCCCACGTTGCTGGTCATGATGATGACCGTGTTCTTGAAGTCGACCACGCGGCCCTTGCCGTCCGTGAGCCGCCCATCGTCGAGCACCTGCAGGAGCGCGTTGAAGACGTCCGGGTGGGCCTTCTCGATCTCGTCGAAGAGCAGGACGCTGTACGGCCGGCGACGGACGGCCTCCGTGAGCTGGCCGCCCTCCTCGTAGCCGACGTAGCCCGGAGGCGCACCGATGAGGCGCGCCACGGTGTGCTTCTCCATGTACTCGCTCATGTCGATGCGAATCATGGCGCTCTCGTCGTTGAAGAGGTACTCGGCCAGCGCCCGCGCAAGCTCGGTCTTGCCCACGCCCGTCGGCCCGAGGAACATGAAGGAGCCGATTGGCCGGCGCGGGTCCTTGAGACCGGCCCGGGCGCGCCGCACCGCCTCGCTCACGGCGACCACGGCGCGGTCCTGGCCGATCACGCGCGCGTGCAGCTTCTCCTCCATGTGCAGCAGCTTGTCGACCTCCTCCTGCAGCATGCGCTGCACGGGGATTCCGGTCCAGGAGCTCACCACGGCGGCGATCTCGTCGGCGTCGACGGTGGCGTCGGCGATGCCCTTCTCCGCCAGCCAGGCATCCTTGGCGGTGATGAAGGTCGACTGGATCTTGTCGGTCTGCTCTTTGAGCTGCGCGGCGCGCTCGTAGTCCTGCTCCTGGACGGCGGCGGCGCCCTCGCGCGCCAACTCCTGGAGGCGAAGCTCCATCTCGCGCAGGTCCGGCGGCAACATGGTCGACTCGATGCGCAGCTTGCTGGAGGCCTCGTCGAGAAGGTCGATCGCCTTGTCCGGCAGGAAGCGATCGCTGATGTAGCGGTCCGAGAGGCTCGCCGCGGCGACGATCGCCGCGTCGGTGATCTTCACCTTGTGGTGCGCCTCGTACTTGTCGCGCAGACCCTCCAGGATGAGGATGGTCTGCTCGACATTGGGCTCGCCGACGAAGATGGGCTGGAAGCGGCGCTCGAGCGCGGCGTCTTTCTCGATATGGGCGCGATACTCGTCGAGCGTCGTCGCGCCGATGCACTGCAGCTCGCCGCGAGCAAGCATCGGCTTCATCATGTTCGAGGCGTCCATGGCGCCCTCGGCGGCGCCGGCCCCGACCACCGTGTGCAGCTCGTCGATGAAAAGCACGATGTTCTTGGCGCGCTGGATCTCGTCGAGCGCGCCCTTCAGGCGCTCCTCGAACTCGCCGCGGTACTTGGCGCCGGCGATCATGCCGCCCAGGTCGAGCGCCAGCACGCGCTTGCTGCGCAGCGACTCGGGCACGTCCACAGCGACGATCTTCTGCGCCAGGCCGTCGGCGATCGCCGTCTTGCCGACGCCCGGCTCGCCGATCAGCACCGGGTTGTTCTTCGTACGCCGGCTGAGCACCTGGATCACGCGCTTGATCTCGGCGTCGCGGCCGATGACGGGGTCGAGCCGCCCTTCGCGCGCCATCGCCGTGAGGTCTCTCGTGTACTTCTTGAGCATGCTCTCGCCGGTCGCGGCGGCCTCATAGTCCTCGCCGCTCGAACGCACCTCGGCAAGCGCCCGGCGCAAGCTCTCCTCGGTCATGCCGGCGTCGCGCAGAATGGCGCTCCCCGGCCCTTCACCCTCGAGGAAGATGCCGAGCAGCAGGTGCTCGGTGCCGACGAACTCGTCGCCCAGCTTCTGCGCCTCCTGGAGCGCGAGGTCGAGAGCGGCCTTGGCGCGCGGCGTCATGTAGAGCAGGTCGGTCTCGCCGCTCGGCGCGCGGCTGCCGGACGGCTGGTTCTGGGCGATCTGGTTGGCGCGCGTCATGAGCACGCCCTTGTCGATGTTGGCGATGTTTAGGATGGGCTCGACGACCCCGCCAGGCAGGCTCAGCACGCCGATCAAGAGGTGCTCGGTCCCCAGGACGTTCCCGGGACCGCGACGCACCACTCCCTGAGCCGTCTCGATCGCCTCGCGCGCCCGCTCTGAGAACTTGTTCACATCCATCGCGTTCTGCCTCTCTCTCCTCCCGCTAGCTCAAGCCCCGGCGGCGACGCCGCCCCAAGCTGACGAGCTGCGTACCGGCCACGGGGACCAGGTCCAGCCTATGTTGCTTCTCGACGCGCTCGACCTCGCGGCGCATGAGGACGGCGGCCTCTTCCAGGCCGGCGCGCAGGCTTTCGACCTCACGCGCCATGGCCTCCATCTGAGCCTCGAGCGCGAGCACGCGTTCGACGCCGGCCAAGTTCAGGCCCATCTCCGTAAGCTCTTGAATGCGGCGCAACCGCTGGAGATCGACCCACGAGTAGCGGCGCGTGTTCTTGGCCGTGCGCTGCGGGCGCACCAGGCCGCGCCGCTCGTACAGGCGCAGCGTCTGAGGGTGCATGCCGGAGAACTCGGCGGCCACCGAGATGAGGTAGACCGGCCGGCAGCCCTCGTCTTGAGACCCTGGAGGCGGTATGTCGACGCCGCCGGCCATCGCTTACACCGAGCCCTCCCGGCGCGGATCCGGCAGCACCGCCGCGAGCTGTTCGAAGAGCAGACGCTGCTCCTTGGTGAGTTTCTCGGGCACCTCAACGCGCAGGCGTACAAGGAGGTCGCCGTGACCGCCGCCCTTGAGCTTCGGCGCGCCCTTGCCGCGCAGCCGCAAGGTACGCCCGTCCTGACTCCCCGGCGGCACCTTGAGCGACACCTTGCCGCCGCCTGGAGTCGGGATGCGCACGCTCGTGCCGAGAGCCGCCTCGGCAACCGTAATCGGCAGCTCGAGCAACACGTCGTCGCCGCGACGCTCGAAGAGATCGTCCTCCTCGACGCGCACGATGACGTAGAGATCGCCGGCGGCGCCTCCGCGAGGGCCGGCCTCGCCCTTGCCCTTGAGGCGGATCCTGCTGCCGTCCTTCACGCCGGCCGGGATCTTGACCGAGTAGCGCCGCGTCTTCTGCTCGACGCCGGTGCCGTGACAGGTCGGGCAGGGGCTCTCGACAATCGTGCCCTGACCCTGGCAGCGCGGACACGTCTGCGAGAGGGCGAACGGCCCCTGGTTGCGGGCCACGACGCCGCGGCCCTCGCACTCCGGACAGATCTTCGGCGTCGTGCCCGGCTTGGCGCCGCTGCCGTGACACGTTTCGCAGGCCACAGGCTTCTCGACCGGCACACGAACGGTGGCGCCGTGGAGGGAGTCGTGAAACGAGATGGTCACGGCGACCTGCAGGTCGGCGCCACGCTCGGGACCCCGGCGCCGGGCGCGACCGCCGCCGCCGAACAGATTGCCGAGGAGGTCCCCCAAGTCGCCCACGTCGAACTGGACGCCGCCTTGACCGAACATGCTCGGGTCGAAGGGCTGGTAGCCGCCGCCGCCCGGACGGTACCCGCCGGCGCCCGGGCCGAAGGCCCCAAGCCGGCTCATCTCGTCGTACTGCTTGCGCTTTTCGGGATCGGAGAGCGTCTCGTAGGCGAGGCTGAGCTCCTTGAACTTCTCCTCGGCGGCCTTGTCGCCGGGGTTCTTGTCCGGATGGTAGTCGCGCGCGAGCTTGCGAAACGCCCGCCTGATCTCGTCGGGCGAGGCGTTCTTGGAGACGCCGAGCGTCTGGTAGTAGTCAGCCATCACTTAGCGGGCGACGATGACCTTGGCCGGGCGCAGCAGCTTCCCATGCAGCAAGTAGCCGCGCTCCAGGACCTGGAGCACCGTGCCCTCCTCCTCACTCTCCGACTCCTGCGTGAGGACCGCCTCGTGGACGGCGGGGTCGAACGTCGCGCCCGGCTGCACGTCCAGCTCGGCCAAACCGTGGCCGACCAGCGTACCGCGCAGTTGGTCGGCGACGAGACGCACGCCGGCGATGAGCCGGCTGTCCTCTTCCTGCTCGGCGGCCGCCAGCGCCCGGCCGAGATTGTCCACGACGGGGAGCAGCGACTCGACCACCGCTTCCGAGGCGCGCAGGCGCAACTCCTCTTTGTCGCGCTGGACGCGTCTGCGGTAGTTGTCGAACTCCGCCTGCAGACGGCGCAGGTGGTCGAGGTAGTCGTCGCGCTCAGCGGCGACGCGAGCCGGATCGTCCGGGCCTTGACCGACCTCGTCAGGCTCCGGCGCGGCATCCTCTTGCTCGTCGACGGCCGCCTCGGCCGCCTGCTCCTCGGGCTCACTCGCCACGTTCTGCTTCTTCTCCGTCATGGTCGCCTCTGTGCTCCTGTGTGGCGGGGACGCGCGCTGCCCTGCGGCGCCGCGCGTCCCCTTCGTTCCCCGGGGCGCGTCGGCCGGCGGCTTACTCCGCCGGCTTACTCGCCTCGACCGGCTTCGTGGCCTTGACCTCGATGCGCTTGGGCTTCTCCTCCTCCACCTTGGGCACGGTGATCGTGAGGATGCCGTCCTCGTAACTCGCGCTGACGTCCGAGGCCTTCATGCCCTGGGGCAGCGCGAGGCTGCGCTGGAAGGCGCCGAAGCGCCGCTCGACGCGGTAGTAGCGGTTCTCGTCGACCTCTTCCTCGAAGCGGCGCTCACCCTTGACGGTGAGGACGTTGTCCTCGACCTCGATGTGGATGTCGTCCGGGTTCATGCCGGCCAGCTCCGCCTTGAGGACGACGGCGTCCTTCGTGTCGAAGACGTCGATCGCCGGCAGCCAGCTCTCCTGCCGGCCGCTCATCACCTGGTCGACGAGCTTGCTGAACTGGTTCTGGGCCTGCGTCATCTCACGGAACGGATCCCATCTGATGATTGCCATTTGTGGTACCTCCCTTCGTGGTTGTGACGGCCCAACCCTCGTTGGACCGTAGCGTCCTACCTATGCGCTGAGCCCGCCCTTCCTCCTGCAGCCGGGCTCAGCGCACATCAGCCCTACTTGTCTTCGTCGATCACTTCGTAGTCGGCCTCTTGAACGACTTCGTCCTCGGACGACTCGCCTGCCCCTGCGCCCGCACCGCCGGATTCCCCGCCGCCGCCTGCACCCGCATGCTGCGACTGGGCGGCCTGATAGGCGGCCTCGGAAAGCTTGAACGCGGCCTCCTGCAACGATTCGGTCTTGCTTCGGATCGCGCTCGGGTCGTCACTGGTCTTGATGATCTCTTCGAGATCGTTCGCCAACGCCTCTATGCTCGAACGAGTGGCCCCGTCGACCTTGTCTCCGAACTCCTTCAGCTGCTTCTCGGTCTGGAAGATCATGCTGTCAGCAGCGTTGATCTTGTCAGCTTTCTCCCTGGCCGTCTTGTCGGCAGCTTCATTGGCCTTGGCTTCGTCGCGCATGCGGCGTATCTCATCGTCGCTAAGGCCTGAGGATGCCTCGATACGTATCCTCTGCTCCTTGCCCGTGCCCTTGTCCTGGGCCCGCACGCTCAGTATACCGTTGGCATCTATGTCGAAGGTGACTTCCACCTGGGGCACCCCCCTCGGCGCCGGCAAAATGCCGTCAAGTATGAAGCGCCCCAGCGTCCGGTTGTCGGCCGACATGGGGCGCTCGCCCTGAAGGACGTGGATTTCGACCTGCGTCTGGCTGTCGGAGGCCGTCGAGAAGACCTGGCTCTTGCGGGTCGGGACGGTGGTGTTGCGCTCGATAATGGGGGTGGCCACGCCGCCCATGGTTTCCACGGACAGGGTCAGGGGGGTGACGTCCAACAGGAGGATATCTTTTACCTCGCCGCCCAGGACGCCGGCCTGGATGGCCGCTCCAACCGCCACGACTTCGTCGGGGTTAACGCCCTTATGGGGATCTTTGTTGAATTCCTTGCGCACGGCTTCCTGCACGGCAGGCATGCGGATCATACCGCCCACGAGAACGACCTCATTAATGTCGGAGGGTTTCAGGTTGGCGTCCGATAAGGCGCGGCGCAATGGGTCC
>ENA-ORXD01001446-ORXD01001446.1-sediment-metagenome-genome-assembly--contig:-NODE-1446-length-19811-cov-4.474866_pt1 | contig 19811 bp, 15 predicted proteins | sample MGYA00237862_ERZ511471 | MGnify/ENA metagenome assembly ERZ511471
GGGGTTATCAGGGGCCATGGCTATAATTTTTTCATATTCCCCTCTGGCAGCATCCGTTTTCTCCCCGATGACATAAAAATCACCAAGAGCCGCCCGAACCTGCAGGTCGTCTCCATGACCGGCAAGAAACGCCTTGATCGTATCTTCCGCCGCGGCGTTGTCCTCTTTCAGCATGTAAAACTGGACAAGCCGCTGTAAAATCTCGCGGGAATCCGGGTTCGCCGCAACCCCTTTTTTCAATGTTTCCCCGGCCAGTTCGATCTGTTTGTTCATGAAATGGGCTTCAGCCAGTCGCAGATAGGCTGGCACATTTTGCGGCTGCTCGGTGACGATGACCCGGAATTCAGCCACCGCGCTCTCTCCATCTCCCTTTATCAGAAAGATATTACCCTTGGTGAAATGGCCATCTATACTTTTCGGATTTTCTTTCAGCACCTCCTCCGCCATGGCAGTCGCCCTGTCAACTTCCCCGCGCTTGAGATAAATCCTGGCCAGCACATTTTTGGCCTGCAGGATGGCGGGAGCGGCAGGGTCGCTTTCCAGGGCAAGACACTGCTCCAGCAGTTTAACCGCCTCATCAATTTTGTTGTCATTGAGATAGAATTCACTGAGCTGAAACCGGACCAGGAAACTTTTCGGCAGTTGGCTCAACGCCTTGATCAATGTTTCTTCGGCTAGTTCTCTCTCTTGTTTTACCGCATAGAATCTGGCCACTTTCAATGGCGCCTCTTCTTCTACCGGCACCTTGCCGAGGAGTGCGTCAAGAACCCCCGTTGCCTCGTCCTTATCACCCTTGTCCCATTGCAGGCTGGCAAGATTCAATTGGTGCTCAACATTATCAGGCTCGATTTCAATGATTTTCTTATAAACCGCGACAGCCTCATCAATGTTACCCTGCTGCGCGGCCACCTTGGCGAGAATAATATGGAAATTAACCTCCTGCGGGTTAACCTTCAACCCCTCCCTGACCAGCTCAAGCGCCTTGTCCCTTTTACCCCGGCTGTCATAAATCGAGGCGAGCAGAATATAGGTTTTCGGCTCGGTGACACCTTTTTCAAGCAGTCCCTGCAAGATTTTTTCCGCCTCGTCGGATTTTTCAAGCCGGATAAGGGTCGCGCTTTTTAACTGCAGGGCCTCGGTATTTTCGGGGTCATTGCCCAGGATCAGATCCGCCTTTTCCAGCGCCTGTTCGTTATTTTTTGCCGCAAGCAACAGCTTGCCCAGTTCAAGCTGGGCCGCGGTCATGTTCGGATCAAGCTCCACCGCCTTGGCCAATGAGCCATACGCCCCTTTGAAATTGCCTTCCTTGAGGTCCGTCAGCGCCAGGTAATAGTAGGCTTCCGCAAAATTGAGATCAATCTGGATGGCATTTTTCAACTCCAGTCTGGCCTTGACATAATCGCCCTGTTCGTATAGAGCTTTACCCTTTTCAAGGAATCTGGCCTTCTTCTTTTCCGGTCCGCCGCACCCGGCAGTCATAAATAAAACGAAAAAGATTAGAAGGATAGCAACAATTTTACAGCAACGGTTTATCATTTTTCCCCTCAAATTTATTTAACAGTTTGAAAACATTATTTTAAAATTAATACTTTACTACTTGAAATCCACTTTTTTCAACACCTTTTCTTGTGAAAAGCATTTTAAAACTGTATTTTAATTATCATCCACCAAGTCATTTTTTCATTCATTTTTTCAAAATTCTGAAAATCTCATTACGTGAAATTTTACCGACCAAAATCCTTTCTCATTCTGCTGCTGGCGGGTTTTATATTTGTTGCTCTGCCCCTCCTGGCCGCGTTGGCAAGCTCCGCCTATTTCATGGAAAAAATGGCGGTGCACAGCACCCAGGCCGTGTTCTGGTCGGCCGATTCCGCCAGGGACAGCCGTTCGCTGCTTGAGCAGCTTGTTGAACAGGAGCGCCAGGCCCGCATCTACGACATCTTTGCCGAACCTGAAAATCTGCGGAGTATTCAGCAACAACACGAAAAGATCCAGGAAATCCTCAACAACCTTGCGGCGTTTCCATTTGCCGACACCGTCAAGAACAAAATCAGTGAATTGAAGACGGAGGAAAACAACCTTTTCAATTTCATAACCGATGCCGGCCAGAAAAAAGAAAGGAAAAAGACCCTTGATAATTACCGTGAACTCAATATCCTGGCCCAGCAAATACAGGAAGCCAGCTACAACCTGATGTTTCAGGAAACGGAAAACCTGCAGAAGGAGGCATTCCGCTACCAGAAAATGATGTTCTGGCTTACCTCCATCCTCTTTTTTGTCAGCCTCCTGCTCATTTCCATCTTTGCCTATCTGCTTATCCGGCCAATCCGCCAGATCGACAAAAGCATCCTCAGGCTCGGCGAGGGAGATTTTGTCACCCCGGTTTTCGTCTCAGGCCCGAAGGATCTGGAATTTCTGGGCACAAAACTCGATTGGCTCAGAGAAAGACTGGCCGAACTCGAGAAGGAAAAAAACAAGTTCGTGGCCCATATTTCCCATGAATTGAAAACCCCTCTCGCCTCAATCCGCGAGGGAACAGGTCTCCTCGGTGAAGAGGTGGTCGGCCCTCTGAACGCCCAGCAGAAAGAGGTCGTTAAAATTTTAACCAACAACAGCAGACTTTTGCAGAAACTTATTGAAAATATTGTCAATTTCAATATGGCCCAGGCCCGTCGCCGGCCCCCGCAAAAAAAGCATTTTGCTTTGGACCAGCTCATTGGCGAGGTCGTGGAAGACCATAAACCGATTCTTCTCGCCAACGATTTACACCTGCTCCAGAGCCTAATGCCGACGTCGCTTAACGGCGACAGCGACCAGATCCGTACAGTAATTGATAACATTCTCTCCAATGCCATCAAACACGCACCAACCTCCAGCGACATCACCATAACCTTGAAAACCGATATGGAAATGGCTATTCTTGATATACGCGACTGTGGGCCCGGTGTCCCCGAGGAAGAACGGGCAAAAATATTCCGTCCTTTCTTTCAGGGCCAGACAGCCCAGAAAGGAAGAGTGAAAGGCACTGGTCTCGGGTTGGCAATTGCCAGGGAATATATGGCTAATCATCACGGGACGATTGAAATATTGCCAGACGAAGGAAACGGCGCGCATTTCAGATTATCTCTCCCTATTGAGGAAATAACATGACAAAATATTTCAGCAGGGCAATCTTTCTCCTGCTTTTTTTAATCCTGTGCACGCTTCTTGCAAGTTGTAATCCACAACCAACGTACATCATTGTACCGGAAAACCAGAAAGTTGTGGTAAAGTCTCTGCATCCTCCCTCAGAGGAGATTCTTACCTGCCTGGATTTCAGCCTTGGTCTTTCTGCAGAGCAGCTGGAAGAAGAGTTTGTCAAACAGAAGGAAGCGTTCATTGCTGAAAGCACTGATGCAAAGAGATCCAAGCTGATCTGCCTGAGCCTTGCACGTCTGGACAGACCTGACTCTCTGGAATACGCACAGGAGCTGATGAAAGATATGCAACAAATTGATACAGCACGCTACCCGGACATTAAAGGCCTTGCAGCTCTCCTTAATCAATTTCAGCACCTGCAGGAAAAAAGGATTGCCGAGGTAAGCAGAGCGCAAAAACAGGTTTATGAACTGAAGAAAAAGCTTGAAGAACTGAAAAGCATTGATGAAATTATAAAAAATCGCAAGGATGAACAATAAACCAAAAATACTGCTGGTAGATGACGACACTGACCTGCTCAGCCTTTTCACCATCCGTTTGCAGAGTCAGGGATTTGAGGTAGAGACTGCTGAAAGCGGCGAGCAGGCGCTTGCCCGCATACCTCTTATCAATCCCCACGTGCTCATTACCGATCTGCGCATGGGAGAAATGGACGGCATGGCCCTGTTTGAGGCAGCCCATCGCATGAACAGTTCCCTGCCGGTCATCGTTATCACAGCGCACGGCTCCATTCCCGATGCCGTGGAGGCTACCAAACAGGGCGTTTTTTCCTTTCTGACCAAACCGGTTGACAGCCAGAAGCTGATCCAGGAAATCAATTCCGCCCTGACCTTAAGCGGTGCCGGCCAGCAAAAAAAAACACCGACGGAAGCAGAAGACTGGTGCAGTGACATTGTCTACAAGAGCAGCGCCATGGCCAATCTCCTGCAGAAGGCCAAGCTTGTCGCCCAGAGTGACGCCAGTGTGCTTATTCTTGGCGAAAGCGGCACAGGCAAAGAAGTGCTGGCCAATGCCATCCACAAGGCAAGCACCCGGTCCGCAGGACTTTTTGTCGCCGTCAATTGCGCCGCCATTCCCGAGGCGCTGCTCGAATCGGAACTTTTCGGCCACACGAAAGGTTCTTTCACCGGAGCAGCGAAGAATTACGACGGTCTTTTCAAATCCGCCAACCACGGCACCCTGTTTCTCGACGAGATCGGCGACATGCCGCTTTCCCTGCAGGTGAAACTCCTGCGGGTGCTGCAGGAAAAACAGGTGCGCCCGGTTGGTTCAACCATAGCGGTGGATGTGGATGCGCGCATCATATCCGCCACCCATCGCAACATAGAGGCGGCTGTAAAAGACAAAACTTTCCGGGAGGATCTTTTTTACCGCCTTAATGTGGTGAGTCTTGAGATCCCCCCGCTGCATAAACGGCGGGAAGACATTCCACTGCTGGCCCACCATTTTGTCACAAAAATAACCGCCCAAAACCGCAAGGAAATACGCGGATTCTCCCCATCCGCCATGAAACTCCTCATGGAGGCGTCATGGCCGGGCAACATTCGGCAACTGCAGAATGTGGTGGAACAGGTGGTCGCCCTTTCCTCCTCACCCCTTATTACGGAAAATCTGCTTTCCGATGCCTTAAAGCAAAAATCTAAAAAAATTCTGCCCTTTGCCGAAGCGCGTCGCATTTTTGAGCAGGAATATCTCGTGCAGCTGCTGAAGACAACCCAAGGCAACGTCACGGAAGCCGCCCGGCAGGCCAAACGCAACCGCACCGACTTCTACAAACTGCTCAACCGCCACCATATCGTTCCCAGTCTTTTCAAGGAATAATTCTAATTCTTTTGCATTCTGAGCTCTCCTTGATTAAAGTGACTTGATTTTCATCAGACACACACCTCGTAATACGCCAATATAAAAATCAAAAATACACTTTCTACCAGGGAGAAATTCTGTAATGAATGACTACTCGGAAAGCCTGCTTGTCCATTTCAGGCGCAGTGAAGCATTGAAACAGGAAGCCATCGGACTGCCCGCCTTCGACTTGAACCTGCGGCAGCTCTGCGACCTGGAACTCCTGCTGAACCGTGCCTTTTACCCGCTGGACGGCTATCTGAACCAGGCTGACTACCAGAGCGTTCTTGCACAGATGCGGCTTACCGACAATACCGTCTGGCCCATGCCGATCACCCTTGATGTTCCAGGGAAAATCGCCGGTTCCCTGAAGCCTGGCGACAAGCTGGGATTAAACGACCAGGAAGGCTTTCTGCTGGCCATCCTTACCATCTCCGACATCTGGCAGCCCGATAAAAGACAGGAGGCAGCCGCAATATTCGGCACTGACGAGGCAAAGCTCCATCCCGGGGTAAAGAATCTCTATGAAAACACCAATGAATGGTATGCCGGCGGCACCCTTGAAGGAATCAGCCTTCCTATCCATTATGATTTCAAGGAGATACGCCTCTCACCGGCAGAAAGCCATCGCCGCTTCTCCCTGAACGGCTGGCGCCATGTCATTGGCTTTCACACCGACGCCTATCTGCACTGCGCCCACAAGGAAATGATCCTGAAAGCAGCCCGCGAGGCAGGGGCCAACATTTTTCTGCAACCCGTTGCCGGGCTTGACCATCCGGGCAATCTGGACCATTACACCCATGTGCGCTGCTATCAGGAGTTCATAAAAAAATTCCCGCGGAACATGATCAGCCTGGGGCTGTTGCCCCTGGCCAAGCGTTGGGCCGGCCCCAGGGAGGCCCTCTGGCAGGCCATTATCAAAAGAAATTTCGGCTGCAGCCATTTCCTGGTGGCTGACGATCACGGTGATCCCTTTGCCAGCCAGCTTGATAAAGAGAATTTCTACCCGGCCGGCGCGGCCCAGAAACTGGTCAAACAGTATGAAGACGAGATCGGCATCAAGATGATTGGCGAAGAAAAAATGGTCTATGTGGAAGACCAGGCCCAGTATGTGCCCTTGAAAGAGATAAACAATGATATGGTGGTGAAAACCATCTCCTCAAGCGAACTGCAGCGGCGTCTTGAAAACGGTCTCGAAATTCCTGATTGGTTTTCTTACCCGGAAGTTGTCTCCGAATTGCGACGAGCCTTTCCGCCCCGCTCCAAACAGGGGTTTACCATTTTCATTACCGGCCTGTCCGGTTCCGGCAAATCAACGCTGGCCAAGGTGCTCATGGTGAAATTTCTGGAAATGCGCGACCGCCCCGTCACCCTTCTTGATGGTGATATTGTGCGCAAAAACCTGTCCAGCGAGCTGACCTTTTCCCGCCAACACCGCAATCTCAACATTACCAGGATCGGCTTTGTCGCCAGTGAAATAACGAAAAACGGCGGCATCGCCCTGTGCGCCCCCATAGCCCCGTATGAAGAGTCCCGCCAGGCAAACCGGGAACTGATCAGCAAATGCGGCGGCTACATCGAGGTATATATGGCAACCCCGCTGGAGGTATGCGAACAAAGAGACCGAAAAGGACTTTATGCCAAGGCAAGGTCCGGAAAAATTCCTGGATTCACAGGAGTTTCCGACCCATACACCCCCCCCGCCAACCCTGAGATAACCATTGACACCAGCGAAATGACCCCGGCAGAGGCAGCCCAGGAGGTATTGCTCTACCTGGAAGAACAGGGGTACATCCGCTGACATGTCTCAAAACACCGACATAGAGCGCTGAACAAATCTGTCTGGAAATACACAAATTTTTCATAGCAGCACAGATGTTCACTTGAAATCTGACGCAAAACAAACCGCCTGTGTCGTCAAACAGAGACCACATCGCATCCCGCTTGATTGCAGCTTGCCTTATGACGATCCCGCAAAGCCCATTCGCCTCCATTTCTAACATTTCCCTTGTCTTGTTTTCTCTTCTTTAACTCCCCACCCAACTTATCGAGAAAGTTGGCACGATAAATGTATAAACTTGTGGTTGTTGACCTCGCCACCAGCCCGCTCAACACTCCAACCTATTGTTATCTAAGGCTTTTCTATACTTATCTGATTTTTTTATACAATGTAATAGATTTTAAGGATTTTTTTACACAATGAGATCAATTTTAAAATTCCTCCTGTCAGTGCTGCATAATTTTTTTTATTTCCTGCCAACCACTCATTCATTTCAGTCAGGGCGTAAAAACCACCATACACCACCAATCCTTTTATCCTTTTTCCTGCTCGTTTTTTTTTGCACTCCAACCGATTGCCACGCTGTTACCCTAACCTGGACGGCCAATGATCCCATAGAAAATGTTGCCGGCTACAAGATCTATTACGGCAGCGCCTCCGGCCAATACAGCACCTTCAAGGATGTAGGCAATGTCACCTCCTGTGAACTGGAAAATGTCATTGCCACCCTCGAAGACGGCAAAACCTATTATCTCGCCGCCACCGCTTATTCCACCACCTCGGAAAGCGATTTTTCCACAGAAGTTGCCTATACCCATGCAGCAGTCTATCTGGACGTTGACAGCACGGATTCTGATGGTGACGGCATAAGCGATGCCGACGAGATAAATTTTTATGGTACCGACCCTTACGCCTTTGATTCCGACAATGACGGCCTGAGTGACGGCGATGAGCTTGACCTGTGGGGCCAGGACTGGGATGCTGATTACGATGCCGACACCATTATCAACCTGCTTGATGATGATGCCGATGGTGACGGCATCCCTGATGGTGAGGACAATGAGCCGGCAGCTGCCGCCCCGTTTTTTTCCACCCCAGCATATCCGGACGGCGCAGGAGTGAAAGGGTTCGCAACATTCAACAACAATTGGCAAACCGTAAACTTCAATGCAGGTTTTACCAGTCCGGTGGTGATTGCCGGTCCGTCCTCCCACAACGATGTTGCTCCGGGCCTGGTACGCCTGCAGAATATCACCGGCAACTCTTTTGAGATAAAATTCCAGGAATGGCAGTATCTGGCCGATCAAGGCCTTGCGGCCCACGGTTTTGAAGAAAACTCCTATATGGCAATCGAAGAAGGGGTGCACGTTATGGATGACGGCTCCATCTGGGAGGCGGGCACTTTTGAACATTACGCCTCAGGCAGTTCCACTATATGGAAAGCGGTTTATTTTGCCGCCCAATTTCCGGCCACGCCTTATTTATTCTTAACAGTTCAGACTTACAATGGTTCACAGCCGGTTATTGTCAGAGTGAAGGATCTTACCGAGGCGAAATTTCAAGTCGCCCTCTTTGAAGAAGAGGCCTCGCTGGATGGTCATGCCATTGAAAAGATCGGCTATCTGGCCGTATATTCCCCCGGCAGGGCGGGTGAATTAAGCGGGGATGACAGTGTTTACCGTTTTGCCCTGAACCAGACCGGCTCCAACTTCACATCCATTCTTGGCCGGGAACTCAAGCTGCAGGAAGAACAATCCGCAGATGATGAAACCGGGCATCTGCTTGAGACCGTCAATGCCCTGCAGATCGGTAAAGAGTTTTTTGCCCAGGCAACCAGCTATCTCGGAGGCGATCCCTTCAGCCTGAGGCAGCGGCCCTCTTTTTACTCCACCACCTCTTTTACCGATGTCTGGTACACCGTGCCGGTGGCCAAAGAGCTTGCGTACCCGGTGGTCATCGCGGGTACTCCCTCATTTAATGACGCTGACCCCGGCGTCATCCGTCTGCGCAACGTCACCAACGGTTCCTTTGACATCAAATTTCAGGAATGGCGTTATTTAAGCGACAAAGACGCCCGCATTCATAAACTGGAAGACGCCTCCTGGCTGGTTATGGAACCCGGTGTTTACAAAATGGCGGACGGCAGCATATGGCAAGTCGGTACATTTAAAATCGATGACACCGGATTATGGTTCGATATCAATTTCCCCCAACCCTTAGCCGGAACCCCCGCCGTCTATATGACGATGCAGACCTATAACGGTGTGGATACTGCGACCGTGCGGGCGCGTAAAGTAACTTCCCTGGGATTTCAGGCCGCCCTGTTTGAAGAGGAAGCACTCATGACCAGCGGCCATACGACCGAGACAATCGGCTATCTGGCCATTTACAGCCCGAACGGCGCCGGCACGGTAACAATCGGGGACCAGAAAGTCTCTTATACGATCAATCTTGTTGAAGCAGACGATCATTTTGCATCCGCATCAGACCGGGAAATCAAGATGGAAGAGGAGCAATCCCTGGACAGCGAGACATCTCACATGTTTGAAACCTTGAATACATTGACCATCAACAACGCATTTTTCGGTCAGGAAGTCAGCTCAGCAGGGGCGGACACCGTGGCAGTCAGGTACAGAATGGCTCAATAGAAAGGGCTGATGGCTGATGGAAGTAGCATGTAGATACAAGGTTGGGTTGAGGAACGAAACCCAACATTACGGATATTGGCACGGCAACATAATTTTCATTCTGCCACAATACCCGTTGGGTTTCGCCGGGCTCAACCCAACCTGCGAACCTACGGAACTTTTGCCATCACCCATGAGCTAAATATCATGTAGATCCCCCGAATAACCCACCCTGGAATCTTGACACATGTTACTCTAAAGTATATTATTTACGAGTAACTTAATCAGGGGGAAATCTTGGAATTTATTAATAGAGAATATGAACTTGAGTTTTTACGAAAGACCTACCGGGAAGAGAAATCCCAGTTTATCGTTCTCTACGGCAAGAGGCGCGTCGGCAAAACCTCGTTAGTCAAGGAATTCGCGAGGGCTGTCCCACATGTCTATTTCCTGGCGGATAAAGCGCCGGAAAAGGACCAGCTGCTGTCTCTTTCGGAAAGAGTGGGCCTTCTCTATAATGACGAATTTCTGCTGTCGCGCGGTTTTGGCACCTGGCATGAGTTCTTCCGCTACCTCAAGGGAAAAGGGAAGGTTGTTGTCATCATCGATGAATTCCCCTTTCTCATAGAAGCGAACCGGGCAGTCCCCTCCATATTTCAGAAGGGTTGGGATGAAGAGCTGAAGGACTCCGGTATTTATATCGTCCTGCTCGGCTCCAGCATCGGCATAATGGAATCCGAAGTTCTGGATTACAAATCCCCCCTGTTCGGCAGAAGGACCGGCCAGATGCTCGTGATTCCGCTCGACTTCTGGCATGCAAGGAAATTTTTCCCCGGCAAACCCGATGACGAGTTCATGCATATGTTCGCCATGCTCGGCGGCACCCCTGCCTATCTCCTCCAGTTCGACCCAGCTGCCGACCTCTGGTCGAACATCCGGAACCGGATGCTGGTACCCGAAGCGTATCTTTTCAGTGAACCGGAATTTATTCTGCGTGAGGAACTGCGGGAACCGCGCAACTACTTTGCCATCCTGCGCGCCATCTCCATGGGGAAAACCCGCGCCGGCGAAATCATCAATGAAACCGGTTTTGACAAGAATATGGTCGGCAAGTACCTTTCCGTCCTGACTGACCTGAAGATCATCCAGAGAGAAGTGCCGATCACGGAAAAATCGTTTGAGAAGAGCAAAAAAGGAGTTTATCTTTTAGACGACAATTTTTTCCGCTTCTGGTTCAGTTTCATCTTCCCCAACAAAAGCTTTATTGAGGAACGCGAACTCGATTATCTGATCGAAAATAAGATCAAACCACGCCTGGAAATTTTTACTTCCCAGACATTTGAGGAGGTTTGTCGCTCTTACGTTAAAAAAGGCTTTCTGGATCTTCTGAAGTTTAGCCAAGTGGGCCGCTGGTGGACAAAAGACGCGGAAATCGACATAATCGGTTTGAACGAAGACGATAATACAATCCTCTTTGGTGAAGTGAAATGGAGCGTCAACAAGGTAGGGATAGATATCCTGGCCGACCTGCAAAGGAAAGCCGCCTTGCTTGATTGGGGGAAAAAAGGGAGGAAAGAATACTTCGCCCTGTTCAGCCGGAGCGGATTTACAGAAGAATTGAAGCAAACTGCTGCCGACAAAAGGATTCACCTCCTCACACTCAAGGATGTTACGAAGGCGGATTAATGGCTCGCGGGTCATGGGGGATGGCTCATAGGGGATGGAGGATTGGTCAAAAAAAATTATTTTGTTTTTATTGAATTTGCAAGATTTGATAACATTTTCCCTATAATTTCTGCTTCATAGCGAAACGTCGCCAAGTCTTTATCGCCAATCCATCCTAACCTTTCAACTATGACCAGAAGGGTAACAACTTCATAAAGGGAACCTCGGGCAATATAGAGATATTGCAGGAACTCTTTTTTCGAGTATCTTCCTTTCCCTTCAGCGATATTCATTGCTACAGAAGTTACTGCCGATTCCAGTTGTTCCAACAATCTAAAATGTTTTCCGGAAGTTTTCCATTGCTCGCTTGATACAATAACCGACTCGGCAAAATGCACAGCCCGTTGCCAGACATCAAGATCCTCAAAAGAAAACCGCCCCATCAACTTTCCTTAAGGGAGATGGAAATTACAAATTTACCGTTTATCGTTATCGTCATGTCCGAATTGTTTCATCGGGCATCCAGCAGAATTCTGGATTCCCGCTCAACAGCATTGTGGGAATGACAGCGCGTTGGGGCTCGATAACCGGTATATTTAGAATTGCCGAGTCCCTAAAAACTATCCCCCACCCCCCTTCACTCATGAGCCATGAGCCATCAGCTATCCCCCATCTCCCATCAGCCATCACCCATCACCCATCACCCATCAGCTAACACCTATATCGCCCCTTTACGTTTCAATACCACGAGAACGGTTTTCAACAGGATTTTCAGATCATCGGAAAACCGCCACTGGTCGAGATAGCGGCAGTCCAGTTCCACGATCTCATCAAAGTTGGTGATCTTATTGCGGCCGGAAACCTGCCATAAACCCGTTATTCCCGGCTTGGCGGATATCCTCCGCAGATGCCACGGCTTATATTGCTCCACCTCATCGAGGGTCGGCGGCCGGGTGCCGACCAGGCTCATCTCACCTTTCAGCACATTGATAAACTGGGGAAACTCGTCAAGGGATGTCTTCCTCAGCCACTTGCCCACCCTGGTGATGCGGGGATCATCCTTCAGTTTGAACATGAAGCCATCCATTTCATTGCGATCAAGCAGCTCCTGCTTGCGCTGCTCGGCATCCAGGTACATGGAGCGGAATTTATAGAGGTAAAAGATGCGGCCGTTCTGGCCCATGCGTTTCTGGCTGAAAATTACCGGTCCCGGCGAATCAAGCTTTATGGCGACGGCAATAAAAGGGTACATCAGTAGCAAAAATATGGTGCCGGTCAACCCGCCGATGATATCAAGAATTCTCTTATACAGCAGGCCGGTCGCGTTGAAATTAGCGCTCTGGATGGTAAAAAACGGCACCCCCTGCAACCGGTCGACGGAAAGGCTGTGTTGCCCCGGCTGCCAGAGGGCGGGCAGAATCCTGGCCGGGACCCCTGTCTGCTTGCAGTAATTGAGGTATTTGGCCAGATTGACCGCCCGGTCGCCGTCAATGGCAAAGACCACTTCATCAACGGCATGAGCGCGTAACACCTCGGGAAGATCTTCTAAAGTACCGAGACTGTCGCTGCCGTCAATTTTATCCTGCGAGGTCTTCAGTCTGCCCACCACCTGGTGTCCCCAGCTCACCTGGGAAGACAGGAGCTCCGACACCAGTTTCCCCCTGGTCATATTGCCGACAACCAGAATGCGCCGGACATTAAACCCTTTGCCGGCAATATATTTGATGTAAATCCGCAGCAGAATTTTTTCACAAAACATCAGGCCCAGACAGAGCCCGGCAAAGAGAAGCAGAAACGAACGGGGATAGTCAGGCGGCTCAAAGATAAAAACAAAACTGGCGAGCACACTGAAATCGACCAGCACCGCATTGAACATCGGCCAGAACAGGTTCCACAGGGAAGGATGCCGCCTGTCCCCATACAACCCCATTCTGCCCATGACATAGTTGTTGACAAACATCATCATGAGTACGGAAATGATGAAGACATTCTCGTTCATCCGCCAGACTACATCCGGCACATAGTAGCTGACCAGATATCTGGCGCCATAGCCTCCGGCAATAATGCTTAAGGCATCCAGCATCATCCGGAAGGTATTTAATATATAAACCTGTTGCTGAAACATGGAAACGATTTACATCCTGAAAGTAATCAGTTAGGGATATACGCCGGCAGCAGAGGCCAGAGTCCGCCGGCAATAAAATCGGTGAGCATCTTCTCCGCCTGGGTGACATTCTGGCCGGGCGGCACCGTCATCTCCACCCGCACCAGCGCCCCGTCAGTCCGGCGCAGCCTGAAGGCGTCCCACATCAGATAGAGCTTATTTTCCCAGGGACTGGTGATCACCCTGCCCCGCTCATAGAAAAAATAACTGGCCAGCATCCGCATGTCGCCCTTTTGCAAATGCAGCATTGCAATTTCAATATCTTTGCCGGGAGACACCGCAACCTTGCGGGTCGCTGTCTGGACCAGTTCAAAGCCGCCTCCCAGAAGACACGACTGCGGGGCATGGGCCGTATGGCGGGTCCCCTGGTATTCATAATAGGGGACCAACAGATAAATTGTATTGGGAAGACCGGCCTTGCTGAATGTGGCGTTTACATAGTCATCCGCCCACAGGGAATCAAGAATCTCCTGGGACAGATAGTTGCGGCTGCCCTGCCAGCCCGCTATTTCCATGGGGAAAGAATCGAATTTCGTGCGTTCCGGAATTATCAGGGCGCCGGCCATGTTCTGCAGGGCCCAGCCGCTGCCGCCGAACAGGGCAATGTAGAACAGGGTGAAGAGCATGGCGGAACTCATGCTTGCAGGCCGGCAGCCTTTGTCCCGGATTTTTTCGGGCTCGCGCACCTTACCGACTTTCTGCAAAAGCCGTCCACAGCAAAACAGGACCACCCCGGCAACAAGAAAGGCGACCATCCCCTGGGCGTCATGATAGGCCCCCTCGTTAAATTGAGGAAAACCGTTTATGGTGAGCAAACCGCCAATAAAAATACGCACCGCATTGCTGAAAATAGAGAGGGGATAAACAAGCAGAAGCAGAAAAATTTTCCGCCACAGGCCGACCACATAGAAATGGCCGATAAGCAGCGCCAGCAGTATCATGGAGACGATGTAGCGCAAGCCGCTGCAGGCATCGACCACCTGCATCTTGGATACGCCCAGATCAAGGATATTGCCGGTCTGCAGCACCGAAATGCCCACCCATCGCATCATCTCCACGGACAGTGAACTTGCCGCCATCTTCATCTTGAAGGTGAGGACCTGATTGATATACGGCGGCATCGGCACAATAAATAACAGAATCAGCAGCGGGAAAAAGAGCAGCAGGCTCCGCCGCAGGCCATAGAGGGTAATGATCAGGCTGGTGACGCAGCCCCAGATCCCCAGGTAAAGCAAGGTCTCAACCGAGCCCATCTCACCGGCAATAATGATGAGCACGGATAAAAGGGCGGGCACGATCCCCCAGCCGCTCCAGCAAAACTCGCCGAAGCGGAAATCATCCTTTTTCTCCCAGCAGAGATAGAAGAAAACAGGCAGGACCAGGAAACAGTAGTTATTATCATCGTTGTTCCAGCGAATGGCAAGCTTCTCCAGCATCGGCCAGTAGCCCATGATTATGCTCGCCAAGACAAGAAGAGGAAAGAGGAGAAAAAAATAGTTTTTGTCGGAAATGGATTTGGCCATATTGAATTTCTCGATCCTGTTAATGGTATGGTAATGGCAAAATAGGTGTTTAGACCTTTAGACTGTAGTCTATTAAGCAAAAAACGTCCGAGGATAAGGGGCAGGAGCGGGCCTTATCTGTATTTTCCGTTGCTGATAGACTACCCACCTTCAGACTACCTACCTGCTTCATACTACCCACCTGCGTAGTTACAAATAAAACTCAAGCTTTCGAAATGAAATAATATGCTGAAAGCAGATATAATTACAAGAAAAATGGTTAACATCAGGCCGAATGGAGAGTAGCGATGAATAGGAATCCGACCTTTCTAACTGTTCGCGCTTTATTCACCTTGACACTGCAGCAGTACATTTGTACAATTGTACCATGAGAATTGTCGCTGACACTAATACGTTCCTGGCAGCCGTCCTTAATGAACCCGAGAAAAAATCGATCATCTCCCTGACGATCGGCCATGAGCTTATTGCCCCGGCGGTTTTGCCTTTTGAGATCGGTAATGCTCTTTCGGCCATGATCAAGAGAGGACGCCTGAGCAGCAAGGAGGGGCTGGCGGCTTATGACGAAATACAGAAGGTGCCTGTTGAATTGCGTGGTATCGATCTCAGGAAGGCATTAGCAATCGCCAGCCAACACAGAATATATGCCTATGACGCTTATTTTTTAGAATGCGCACGCGCCGCGCGCTGCCCGCTGTTTACCCTTGACACGGCACTGAAGAAGATTGCCGTCAAACTTGGCATTCCGTTATTGGAGGTAGAAGAATGAAGGCATATAATTATTCGGAGGCACGTAAGCGCCTCTCCGAGGTGCTTGATATTGCCAAGAACGAAGAAGTGCTGATCAAACGCAGGGGGGGAGAAGTTTTTTCTCTGGTGCTCAAAAAAACCAATCAGTCCCCTTTTGATATCCCCGGAATCACGACCAAAGCAACAACCGAGGATATCCTGGCCGCGGTTAAGGAATCACGCTCTCGTCCATAGCACAGGCCAGTACAATTTGTAAATTGAATTGACAAATGGTACCAACTGACTCACCCATGGCGGAAATTGGCAACGCTCGCCGCAGGGTGAAATCAGATAATCCACCACGGCACGGCGACAACCTTGTCGGCCAGGCGCCTGGGCTGCTCAATGGAGCAGATCAGCAGTCCCTCGTGAATTTTTTCTTTTGGAAAACATTCCCTGAACGCCGCAAACCCACGGACATCTTTCAGGTTCGGATTACTTTTCGTTTTTATCTCAATGGGATAAAGGATGCCGTTCATTTCCAGAACCAGATCAACCTCTGCCCCTGAATAGGACCGGAAATGATATAAATTCGGAGACAGTGGCCATTTCTGCATATTTTTTATTATTTCCATACAGATGTATGTTTCAAACAATCTCCCTTGCAGAGGATGATTTCCTATCACTTCAGCTGTTGAAATTCGCTGCAGAAAGCAGATAAAACCGGTATCGGTGAAAAATCCTTTCCTCTTGCCGGTAATATTTTTCACCGGATTCCGGGAAAACGCCGGTATGCTCAGCCACTGGTAGGTGGCTTCAGCAATTTCCGTCCAGGCCAGGGCGGTTTTCCGGTCTACACCAAGCTCTCTGCCGATTTGATTATAATTTATTTCCTGAGCCGAAAGGGCTGAAAGCAGCCCGATAAAACTGCCGAATGTCTGCAGTGAGCCGATATTGGCAACCGTTCGCACATCCCGCTCAATATAGGTCTGTAGGTAGGACTGCCAGTATCCGGGAACCATATGATCCGGCAGTTCCATGATTTTGGGATACCCGCCCCGCCAGATGTACGGATAAACAGGCCTGCTTCGCAAAGCCCAGGCCTGCAGGTCAATTTCCTGGCCGGAAAGCCAGTTTTCCAGAAAATCAGGGCTGTGCTCTTCGGCAATTTCTTTCCGGCTCATGGGCCAGAGATTTACAATGGCAACCCGGCCGGCCAGGGATTCAGCGATATTTTTGAGAACAGACAGGTTCTGCGAGCCGCTCAGAATATAGAGGCTGTTTTTCTTCTCCCGGTCTACCCGGCGTTTGATGGAAGAAAGGAGTTCCGGCGCATATTGAATCTCGTCAAAAAAAACCGGAGTGCTCGCATTCTGGAGAAAAAAATCCGGATCCTGCCTGGCGTTTCCCACATCAACAACCGGATCAAACACCACCGTCGCGGCGGTACTCTTGAAAAGATTCTCCACCAGGGTTGACTTGCCAACCTGCCTGGCCCCCAGCACCGCGACAACCGGGTAGTAATGGAACAGCTCAACGAGCTTTTGTTCTATCAATCTATGCTTGTAGTCCATAATTTTCTTTAATTTTAGCAGTTGAACTCCCAAAAATAAAGAAAATAATCATATCCCTATCCTTTCAACGCTTTGACATAGACCGCAATCGTTTGCTCGGCAATGTGATGCCAGTCATACTTTTGGGCGAGCAGCGCAAAATATTTTTCCCGTTCCGCTGCAGTAACAGACTCCTGCAACAGCGCATTCATCTTGTTTTTCAGATCCATGATGTTCCCACACCGGAAAAATCTCCTTGCCTCCAAATCCACCTCACGATTCGCCGGGATATCGGAAACAAGCACGGACAAGCCGTAGCTCAAGGCTTCCAGCAAGGCAATGGGCAGCCCCTCATGATAGGAGGGGAGCACAAATAAACCGGCATTGGTGAAAACCTGCTTCAGCTTTTCACCAGTGATATAACCGGTCAGAACAATGCGGTCGTTGCTGTGGGCAAGCTGTTTAACTTTCCGGCTGTAATCGGTTTCATGGTCTGCATCGCCGGCTATAACCAGATGAAAATCGGTTTCCAGATTATTGAAGGCCTCGATAAGATCCGTCAATCCCTTTTCCGGCACAAAGCGGGCGACTGCCAGGATATATTTTTTTGGTGCAAGCCCGAGGCCCTTTATATAATCATTATTTACACTTCTATCAGGCAGGGTGACCCCATTGTAGATGACATGGCTTGGCCGGTTGCATCTCTGCCGGATAATCTCCTGAATAACGCTTGAAATTACGATAACTTCGTTGGCAAACAAACCGCCAAGTTTTTCCCCAAGCCGGAGCGCGAACTTTGCAACCCTGCCCCATTTCTGCCGGTCATAGTCAGGTCCGTGATTGGTAAAAACGACTTTAAGCCCGAGCAGTCTTGCAAAGGGAACCAACAGGGCCGGTCCCACCGCATGAATATGAACCACATCAGGGTTAAGTCTGCGCGCCTTGAGCAAGGCAAGAAACGTATGAACGATCGCCTCAATGCTTTTCAGGCGAGGGGAAAAACAGCTGACAAGCCTGATGCCCTGCCATTCTTGTAAAGGATTTTCAATATAGGCGCTGCGGGTTGCCAGAAAGACCTGATGGCCCTGCTGAACAATAAGCGGATACAAATTTTCACAATGGGTTTCCACTCCACCCGGGATACCTGGAATCCCCCTTGTGCCGGTGACGAATATTTTCATATGGTCATTGAAATTCGCGGGTCCCGCAAAGCATTACTCGCAGGTTACCGGATCGAGAACCACCTTGTTGTTTCCCGCCCTCAATACCTTTAGTTTATTTTTGACAACCCATTTGGCAGGTATGGAGATCCTTTTTTTCATGGCAGGCGCGGCGGAACCGATCATCCAGCATTGTCTCGGGCAATTCTTGACCTGCTCCCGTATTTTCTGAGCTTCCGGGCCGTTCCAGATTTCGTCAAAACTCTGAGTATGCAGGTTACCCATGACCATCGGCTGCTCTGACCCATTGCACGGCATGACATTGCCAAAAGGGTCAACGAAAAACATATCGGTGCCAACCTCGCATGGCAGAGGTCTTTTCTTTCCCCGCACCTTATTGGCAAGCCCCATATTGAAATATGACCGGAACCAGTTTTTCGGCTTATTGGTTTTTAACAATTCCACTGCGATTGCTTCAAAGGTTTTTGCCACCTGTTCCTGGTCCTGATAAAAATTGTCATCCTTGTGAAAATAAAAGGAATTATGGGTTGTGGCAGTGGCAAATTCCAGCCCCATGGCATTGGCCAGCCGGTAAAGCTCGATCATGTCCTTGGCGTTCCGGTCGGAAACCGTCATGCCAAAGCCGATATCCTTCATTCCCATCCCATGCAGCGTCACCAGGGTGCGCAGGCCATGATCAAAACCGTTTTTGATGCCGCGCAGTTCATCGTTGGCGGCAGGCAGTCCTTCAATGGAGATCCGAAAGCCGATTTTATTGCCGAATCTTTCAGCCGCCCTGATAATTTTCTCCGTGAAATAGCCATTGGTGCTGATGACCAGCCGTTCGGTTTTCTTCAGGGCATTTTCGATGATTTGTTCAATGTCGGCACGGAGAAAAGGCTCACCGCCGGTGATATTGATGAACTTCAAACCGTCCGGAAGCTTGTTCACCAGCTCAGGCGAATACTCTTCTTCTTTTTTACTGGGATACTGCCAGGTGTTGCACATGTAACACTTGGCATTGCATCGATATGTAACAATTAAGCATGCTTCCATTTTATTTATCTTTTATACTGTAGGTAATTTCGGGTAGGGTTATTCGCACATGCAGCCAGGACGTCATTCCGGGCAAGCAAAGCGCGACCCGGAATCCAGCAATTTTTTCCGTATTTATGCGGCAGGGAAAGTACATTCGGTTATCCTGTTAACTCTTTATAAATTGAAACCAACTGCCGGCAATGACCCAACAGTGAGTATTCCGACTCCAGTTTTTTTCTTCCTGCCTGCCCCATGGCCATGCGAAACTGCTGATCGCCGGAAAGAATATCCATTTTGAGCGCTAATTCCTCAACATTGCCCGCTTCAAACAAAAAACCTGTCTTATCATTTTCGATCTGCTCGGGAATTCCCCCAATCCTGCTGCCGATTACCGGCTTACCGAAGGCCATGGATTCTAACACAACCATTGAGCAATTCTCGTACCATTCAGAAGGCACAACCACAAAAGCAGCATTGGCAACGATGTCCTTTAATTCCTGACCGGTTTTGTAGCCAAGAAACTCGACAGCAGGAT
>ENA-ORXD01001447-ORXD01001447.1-sediment-metagenome-genome-assembly--contig:-NODE-1447-length-19806-cov-4.518577_pt1 | contig 19806 bp, 19 predicted proteins | sample MGYA00237862_ERZ511471 | MGnify/ENA metagenome assembly ERZ511471
AATCCGGCGGCCCATGGATTTACCAGGCCGGAAACTCAAAGCAGGAGAATCGAAGTAGGGTTGTGCCCCGATAAATCGGGGCCGGGAGCATGGCCTTGAATTATTCCATGATGATACCGGTTATAACCGGGAAGCAATGGGCTCCCGGTAGGGGCGGGGAAGGAAAGCAGCAGGCCGCCTTCATCGGGGATACCCGGAACCTTGAAGGAAAGCAGGAATTTATGGTGGTCGATGCAGATATGGACTTCATTGCCATGATGCCTGTGACCGCAGGGAAGAAAACAGCAAAGACGCTCCAGAATCCCAACTGGGTTGGCACAAAGACCTCCGAAGAGGACGGCTGCCCATGCATAAATGCGCCGATAAACAACGCAAATAGAGACAAAGCGATCAGGATCATGATCGGCAGTTGGGTTTTCAGCGCAAACCCGGCGCCGCGCATGGCCAAAGCACCCACCGCTAAGATAATGAAAAAGGCGCTTGTCGCGACGGGGACTCCAGGCCAGACGAAACGCAACGATTCTGCCAGACCAAAAGCATAGAGGGTGACGGAAAGACCTTGCGAAAGGAACAGCGGCAGACCGATCGCTCCACCGATTTCCATTCCCAGACTACGAGAAATCATGTAATAAGCACCGCCCACTCCAACCCGGCTGTTGGTGGCGATGGCCGACAGCGCGAGAGAGGTGATGAGCGTGATGGCGTTAGCGATGATGACGATCAGCAGCGTTTTCACCAAGCCGACCTGGCCGACCACCCAGCCAAAACGCAGATACATGATAACCCCAAGGATGGTCAGGATGGTGGGGGTGAAGACGCCCAGAAATGGGCCCAGTTTGGCCTGCCGGTTGGATGGCTTAAACAGCCTCAACGGAGACTTCAAGCCCAAATATCTCAGCATATTGAAATCCAAAATTAAAAGGGTTGGAAAAGGCAGACAGATTCTATCATGGAAAATTTTCTGCTGCACAAGTTGAGGAAATCGCTCTGTCAATTTCCATTTGGGAATAACGTGATTTTGACAAGGTTAGTCGATATTCACCGGAGGATAATGAAAACAAGGACGGTTTTAAGGCACTCATCTCGAAAAACCGGCTTTTTAGCCCAGCTTGGCAATCGAGATAGGGTCCTCCTATTGGCTGATTGGGGTTTGTCAATGAAAAGGAGGGTGCCGTCATCAATTCTTGAAGTTTTGTTGGTGTTCTGTTTGTGTTGTGTTTTTTTTGGCAGGGAATTTGCTCACTTCCATTTGTGATTAATCTTTTCTATTATGACCAGAAAATCTGACGTTTGGAGGCGGCATGTTCCGATTTTTAATGAAAGATTCTTTGGGGGGGACGTGGAGATTCGGTATCGAGATTGCTGCCTTGTTTCTCTGTCTGTTGCTTCCGGTATCGCTGCAAGCAAACGCTCTGGAAGAAGATGAGACGCTTCAGTATTTGAAGCAGCTCAGCCTTGAGCACTTGCTCGAGTTAGAGGTCTCCTCTGTTTCCAAAAAGAATGAGAAGCTTTCCGATGCCGCGGCTGCGATTTTTGTTCTCACTCAGGAAGATATTCGTCGCAGCGGGAGCCATACTCTGCCTGACCTGTTGCGCCTCGTTCCAGGATTGCATGTCGCCAATATCGATGCCCATACCTGGGCAATTACTTCACGCGGGTTCAATGGTTTATTTGCCAATAAATTGCTGGTCATGATCGATGGCCGTACTGTCTATACACCGCTCTACTCAGGTGTTTACTGGGATATGCAGGATGTCGTGCTGGAAGATATCGAACGTATCGAGGTGATACGTGGACCCGGCGCTGCCATCTGGGGGGCGAACGCCGTCAATGGGGTTATTAGCATCATCACCAAGAGCGCCTGCGATACCGGTGGCGGTTTCGCCAGCATCGGTGGCGGTTCGGTTGATCATAGCCAATTGAATGTGCGCTATGGAATGGTTCAGGATCGTCTGGCTTGGCGGGTGTTCGGAAAACATCTGGACCGGGACGAATTTGAAACCGAGACCGGCGGGGAAAGCAGTGATGCCTGGGATACCCAGCGCGCTGGCTTCAGGCTGGACTGGACTCCTTTGGCTTTCGACAAGGTGACCATCGAAGGCGATCTGTATCAAGGCAAGGGCGAGCAACGTATGGACCTGAACCGCTCCGACTTTGGGTTTCAACCGTTTGCCACTGATGTTGATGTGTCAGGTGGCAACCTGTTGGCACGTTGGGAACGGATCCTGGATGATACCTCGTCTTTGATGCTGCAGGCCTATTATGACCGCACGTTGCGGGAAGATGGATTTCTCAAGCAGAGTCGTGATACCTGGGATTTAGATTTTAATCATCGATTCCTGCTGGGGGAACGGCAGGAACTCATCTGGGGCGGTGGTTACCGATTCACTGCGGATGTGACTGATTCGGGATATGCCAGCGGCATGTTGCCTGAGGACCGGGAGGATGATCTGTTCAGCCTGTTTGCCCAGGATGATATTACCCTCCGGCAGGACCGGTTGCATTTGATTATCGGCTCAAAATTCGAGCATAACGATTATACGGGTTTCGAAATTCAACCGACCGTGCGTTTGTTGTGGACGCCGAATCAGTACCACACCTTTTGGGGGGCTGTTTCCCGTGCGGTTCGAACCCCTTCGCGCGCTGACCATGATCTCCAGGTCAGTGTGGTCAATGAGCAGAGCACTTCCTTGCCGGTTTTCGATCCCGTCTCCGGTACTTGGGTCATGGTGCCGGCCTTGGTTCAATTGAGCGGTCGAGGCAGCCGTGATTTCGAGTCAGAGGAACTGCTGGCCTATGAAGTCGGCTATCGCGCTCAACCCATTCCCCGGCTGTCCTTTGATTGTTCACTGTTCTATAACGATTATCGCAAGCTGCGTTCCCAGGAACCGGATGAAGCAATCTTTACCGTGAACCCTGATGCCTCCCTCACTGTTGAGCAGCCTTATTACATCGATAACAAACTTGAAGGGGAAAGTTTTGGCGCGGAAGTTTTCCTGCGCTATCAATTGACCGACTGGTGGCATGTGGCAGGGAGTTTTTCCTGGGTCAAGATTTTGCTACATTCCCAAGGCTCGAGCAACGATCCGATTGGCGAAGATGGCGAGGGAGAGACTCCCCAGCATCAGGCCAACTTCTATTCCTATATCGACCTGCCACATGGCTGGGAACTGGACGGCAGCCTGTTTTATAGTGACAACAGTTACCAGGTTCCCAGTTTTGTTCGCCTCGACCTGCGTCTCGGCTGGCGTCCTTCACCTCAGTGGGAATTCAGCTTGAAGGGGGAAAATCTTCTGGATGACCGCCATCCTGAGTTTGTGACTTACTTGGGAGTTGAGTCTTCAGAGGTTCCGCGAAGCTGGTTTGCTGATGTGAAATGGCATTTTTGAGCATCCTTTAGGCGGGACAAAGGTCTTTATTCATATGTTGAACGGGTTCGGAATCCCCTGGCGCAAAATCTATTGGCAGATCAAGTTGATACTGCTTGTGGTTTGCTGTGCCCTTTTTTTGCCGACGGATGGCAGCCGAGCCAGTGGTAAGCAGTTTGATGAATATCAGGTAAAAGCGGCCTTCCTCTACAATCTTACCAACTTTGTGTCTTGGCCGGCGCTAGCATCTGACACCGCACGCACTCCCTTCGTTATTACCATCCTTGGAGAAGATCCCTTTGGTCCGGTCCTTGATAAAATCGTTGCCGGCGAAAGGGTCTCCGTCAGTCCCATCGAAGTGCGGCGTCTGCAGCGACTGGAAGATCTGACCCCGTGTCACATCCTGTTCGTATCCGAGGCCGTTGCTGCTTACGATGGGGTGATGCCGAGGCTTGTTGCTTTTGCTAATGAGAATAAAGTTCTCACTGTTGCCGACTTTCCCCAATTTGTTCATCAGGGGGGGGCGGTAGCCTTGGTGTTTCGCAATAATCGGGTCAATATCGATATCAATATTGATGCTGCCAGTTATGCCGGTCTGCAATTCAGTTCAAAACTTCTCCAGGTCGCCACCGTGATCGGAAGGGAGGGGCCGCAATGAAAGAGCTGCGTGACCTCCCGATAAAGCGAAAGCTGGTGGGGATCATCATGGGGCTGTGTTGTCTCGTGCTGGCTTTCTGTTTTCTGTTATTCGCAGCGGAAAAATATTTTTCCTACCGGCAGGGGCTGGTCCAGAACATGGCTACTCTGGCTGACGCTATCGGCATTAACAGTACAGCGGCATTGGCTTTTGATGATCCACAGACCGGCGAAGAGATTTTGTCCGCCCTCCGGGTCGAACCGAACGTGGTCGCCGCTTGCATCGTTCGAAACGGCGGAGGCGAGTTCGCACGCTATCAAAACGTTCATCACCGCGAGATGAACTTTCCCGAGTTCATAAAACAGGCAGAAATACTTTTTTCCAATGAGGGAGAGGGTTTTGTTTTCTCCCGTCTGCACCTTGACCTGGTTCGGCCGGTCGTGTTGCGGGGAAAGCCGCTTGGATTTGTGGCGATCCAAGCTAATCTAAACGGACTTTATAGCAGTTTGCGGTTATTTGCTGTGATTGCTCTGGCTGGCATGCTGATCCTCTCTTGTTGTGCTTACTTGCTGGCTACGCGATTGCAGCGCATTATTTCCAGCCCGATTTCGCATCTGGCGCAGGTCATCCAAAAAGTCTCGCGGCAAAAGGATTATTCGCTGCGGGCTATAAAGAGCGGCAATGACGAACTTGGTGTCCTGATGGATGGTTTTAACGAAATGCTGGCACAGATTCAGGACCGTGACCGTCGGCTGGAAGAGGCCGTTGAGGCTTTGCAGATTGCCAAAACGGCCGCGGAAGATGCCAGTTGTGCCAAATCCCAGTTTCTGGCCAATATGAGCCATGAAATACGCACTCCGATGAACGGAGTCCTGGGCATGTCCGCTTTGTTGCTTGAGTCGGAACTCTCTCCTCAGCAGCGTCGGTTTGCCGAGCTGGTTCATCGTTCAGCGCAAGGATTACTGGTCGTCGTCAACGACGTTCTGGACCTGTCGAAAATCGAAGCCGGTCGATTGGAGCTGGAGCAAACCGAATTTGATCTCATCGGGTTGTTGGAAGACGTGCTTGAACTGCTGGGCGAAAGGGCGGCATTGAAGGGGTTGGAGTTCTGGGGCATTTGGAAACTCCCGCCGCAACTACCCGTTAAAGGAGATCCGGCGCGGCTGCGGCAGATTTTTACCAACATGTTGGGGAACGCCGTCAAGTTCACCGAACATGGACGGGTTCTGTTAAAGGCGGACTTATTGGCCGCCGAAGGTGAAGACGTCCATGTCGGCTTTGAGATTCATGATACCGGTATCGGAATTCCTCTCGAGTCTCAAGAGCTTATTTTTGAATCGTTTCGGCAGGCCGATGGTTCGACCAACCGAAATTTCGGAGGATCAGGATTGGGGCTGGCCATTGCCAAACAGCTTACGGAAAAGATGGGCGGCCAGATCAATGTGTGTAGTAACGTAGGAAAAGGGACGACCTTTCGGTTTGATATCGTTCTTAATCGGGCGCCGGATTTGGTTCAACTTGAATCTTCCGCGCTGAAAACAACGCGTGAAAAGGTTCTGCTGATTGGTTTGAGTCTTCAGACAACAGAGTCCCTTAACGATCAACTGTCCTACTGGAAAATGGACTGTGTCGATTGTCAGAGCGGGAAAGAAGCGCTGCTGTTGCTGCACTCCGGCCTACGTCAGCGGGAACCTTTTACCGCAGTTGTCATGCCTGCCCGGTTAGTGGATCAGGAAGGGCTCGAGTTGTGTTCCCAGTTGCGGAGCCATATCGCGTTTGCCAACCTGAATATTATCCTGCTCGATACTCAGGAGATGATTATCAAGTATGGCCGCAGTGCGATTACCAGTTATTCCAGTATCCTGCTCAAACCCTTGCGACCGTCTTTGTTGTATCAAGCCGTTACCCACCCTCAAGAGGTACCCAAGCCTGATCTGGCGGCCATGACATGGAAGAAGACAGAGCGTCAGTTCCATCTCAATGTGTTGTTGGCCGAAGATAATTTGGTGAATCAGGAGGTTGCCCTGGGCACTCTGGAGAGCCTCGGTTGCCAGGTCACTCTCGCGAATGATGGGCGGCAGGCGCTGGAAAGCTGGCGTAACGGTAGTTTTGATCTGATTTTCATGGATTGCCAGATGCCGGGGATGGATGGGTATGAAGCGACTCGCCACATCCGGGCAGAGGAGCCGTTGCCCGATGGTAAGAGCCGCAGACGTATTCCGATCATTGCTCTTACCGCCCATGCCATGGTGGGGGACCGTGAAAAATGCCTGAATGTCGGAATGGATGATTATCTTCCCAAACCGTTTGACAAGAGCCAGCTCGTCGAGATCCTGACCCGTTGGGAACATGGTTGCGTTTCGGTCCAACCCTCTGCCATACCCGTCTATCGGGAGCCTGCTGCGGATAATGCTGCGGAAGAGAGCTCAGCGTCCCATGAAGTGCTGGATCGGAAAGTCTTGAACTCGATTTTGGCGATCAAGCCGGAGGGGGCCGTTGAACGGGTGAAGCGGGTTGTTGATATCTATTTGCAGACCTCCCGGCAGGCGTTGCAAACCTTGTCCTGTGGCGTTGAGCAGAACGATTTCCCCCTGGTACGGGAAACCGCCCACAGCTTGAAGTCCAGTAGTGGTAATGTCGGAGCGCGGCGGGTCGCTGACCTGAGCCGTGAGATTGAACTGTTGGGGAGGCAGCACCGTAGCGAAAATTTAGCAGAACTGATAAAACGGTTGCATAAGGAACATGGCCTGGCCTGTGAAATGTTAACTGCCGAATGGGGTGGTGTGAGCGGACCGGGGGGCGAAGATGGATAAAAGAGATCTGGTACTGGTCGTCGATGACGACATGATGGTCCGTTTTCTCACGGCGGAAGCCCTTTCCGGGAGTCACTTCCAGGTCGTGGACGCGTCTGACGGTCCGTCTGCCCTACAGGTCATTTCATGTTTGCAGCCAGATGTCATTCTGCTCGATGTGATCATGCCGGGAATGGATGGTTTTGAATTATGCCGTCAGCTTCGGCAAATCCCCACCTGCCGCACAATCCCGATTCTTATGATGACCGGCCTGGAGGATGTCGATTCCATCAACAAGGCCTACGAAGTCGGTGCCACCGACTTCATCACCAAACCTCTCAATTGGACGATACTCGAACATCGGGTCCGTTACATTCTGCGTTCAAGCCGCACGATGCTCAAGTTGGAAGAAAATGAGCAGCGCCTGGCCCATGCCCAGCATATTGCCCGGCTGGGAAATTGGGAGCTGGATTTGCCTCATAACCGGCTGCGTGGCTCCGAGGAATTTTTCCGGATCATTGGCGAATCCTGGACACCGCAGGGGATTTCCTTTGAATGCTTGTTGAGTAAATTCCATCCGGACGACAAGGACATATTTTTCCAATCGATGCAGGACGCTTTTGAAGAGCGGCGCAATTCCCTGCTGAATGTCGAAAGCCGCTTGCAGGGGCCTGACGGCAGTTTTCTCCACGTTGATGTCAAGGGCGAGATCCTGGTTGATCCGCGCGGAGAGGTCGTGCGGGTTCGGGGCACCTTTCATGACATCAGCGAGCGAAAACAAGTCGAGGATCGTCTGCGCAAAAGTGAAGCCCGACTTAATTATTTGGCCAATCACGATGTGTTGACCAGTCTGCCGAACCGACTCATGTTCCTGGATCGATTGCAGCAGGCGATTAAGGTGCACCGCCGCCACAATTACCAATTGGCCCTGATGTTCCTCGACCTCGACCGGTTCAAGCTGATCAACGACTCGTTAGGGCACAATGTTGGCGACCAGGTCCTGTGTGAGGTTGCCAAACGCCTCCAGGAGCATTTGCGTGAATCAGATACGGTCGCGCGATTAGGGGGAGACGAGTTTGTCATCCTTTTGGAGAATATTCCCCATTGGGACGATGTGATTGCTGTTGCCCAAAAAATTCTTTCCTCCCTTGAGCTGCCGCATGTCGTTGGGGAGCACAATCTTTATGTTACAACCAGCATCGGCCTGAGCATTTTCCCTGTCGACAGTGAGACCCCCGAAGGGCTGATGAAGTGTGCCGATATGGCGATGTATCGGGCAAAGGAGCTGGGCCGCAACAACTATCAGTTCTTCTCTTCAGATTTAAACCAGCAGGTGAACGAGTTTTTTCGGCTTGAACATGATTTGCGCGGAGCCCAGGAACGCAATGAATTGCTTCTTTTCTACCAACCCCAGTTTGATCTTGTCAGGGGAGATTTGGTCGGCATTGAAGCCCTGTTGCGTTGGCAGCATCCTCGCCGTGGCATGATTCTCCCAACGGAATTTGCCAGCCTCGCCGAAGAGATTGGTGTGCTTGCCGAGATGACCGATTGGGCGATGAAACATGCCTGTCGGCAGAACAAAGTCTGGCAGGATCAAGGTCTATCGACCGTTAAAATTGGAGTTAATATTTCCCCCCGGCATTTCCGACACAAGGATTTTCCCCGCCAGGTTCAACAGGTTCTGAAGGACTCCGGACTGGATGCCCGTTTTCTTGAGTTGGACATCACTGAAACCGCCCTTGTCGCCGATACCATGGCAGTCAACATGAGCCTCGATAAACTAGCCAAGATTGGGGTCAGGGTTGCTATCGATGATTTCGGGAGTGGCTTGAGTTCTGTTGGCCAGTTGGCTCGCCTGCCGCTTGCTACGTTGAAGATTGATCGCTCCTTTGTTGAACTTGTGCCGGGAAGTAAAATCGATAAAGCGATAGTCGAGGCGACCATCGGCATGGCAAAAAGCCTGGGTCTGATTGTTTTTGCCGAGGGGATCGAAAAGGAAGGGCAACTCGTATTTCTTCGTGAAAGAGGCTGCCAGCAGGGACAGGGATTCCTCTTCTCTTCTCCTCTCTCAGCCGAGGAAATGGAGCACTTCCTCCGCGACCTCTCTTCCTGGTCGCTGTTTCATTCTTTTTCTTGAGAGTAGCAACACCGATCCCTCGGCTTAATCTGCTTGCAAATCCACTCGGGTATGGTATGAAAGACAAAAGGCAGAATAGCGAGGGTGACGCCATGTTGATTCCGGTTGAATACAAAGGCGGTGATCAGGAACTGGTCACCCCAGCTTATCTGGATCATCTGCTGAATTTGTTTTTGATTCGTCGTTTTATGCGAGCTGGAAGATGGATCGATCCGACACGGGAACCGATTCGTCGTCTTTACCAGCGCCCTTACCGAGGGGTGGAACGGCGCTGTTCAAGTGGTGAATTTTTAGTGAATGGGCGATTTCAGGAAAGGGAGGGTAATCATGTTGATTCGAGTCATGTATCTTGATGGGCGTTACGATATGGTGAAACCGACTGTTCTCGACCGGCTTTTGGAGGAGCAGAAACTATCCAGATTCCTCCGTGCGTCGGGTTGGGCCGTTATCGGTTACGATGCCTTACGCCGAGGTCGGGCTTTCATCGATTACGAAGGACCGGAAAGGCGTGCCGTCTGGCATTGATTTCCGGCATTTCAGGCAACAAAAAAGGTGGGCGCATGTCGCGTCCACCTTTTTTTATCGGTTATGAAGAGGGCCGGGTTTAGCAGCCGTAGATATCGCAGTAGTCCTGCTCAATGACTTCAAAATGGTTGTGGGTCGATTTGGCATTGGCCAGATAGATGGCCTTGACTTCAGGATCGGAAATTTTGTCAGCCATTGCCCGGAGATGGTTTTCCAAAGCTTGTTCCTCTTCAATGGCGATCTGCAACGCCTTGCGCTCTTCGAAATCGCTCATCATCATCTTTTGCAGAGCTTTCCACCAGCTGGATTCCGTATTGGGTGCCTTGTTCATAAAGGCGTCGAAATCGGGGATATCAGTCCCTTTGTAAAGATTAAAGAACATTTTGGCGTGCTGGTATTCTTCGCGCGCTAAAAGTTCGAAGGTTGCTTTGGCTTTGTCGTCAGCCATTTTTTCAGCCCCGAATTTATAGAAATCCATGGCATCTTTTTCTGTCTGGATAGACTCTTTTATGGCCGCCTGCAGATCTACGATTCCCGACATGGACATCCTCCTATATGATTGGAAATGAATATAATTTGTGACTCTAGCATATTTTTTTCGTTATGTCTCACTGTTTGATAAGTGTTTCCTTACTTTTTCCCCTCCTTTCTAGTTTCTGCCGTCTACGGCATCCCTTATGCAAGAAGTGATTCCGCAAAGAAAATTGATCGCCTATTTTCCTGGGAAGGATATGAACTATGAAAACGGCCCTGGTTGTTGACGACGAACCAATGATTCGCCGCCAGGTAGCGGAAACCCTGCAATTATATGGATTTGACGAAATTATCGAAGCAGAAAACGGTGCCGAGGCGGTTTCCTTGGCAACCTCTCGCAAGCCGCTGTTGATCGTAATGGATGTATCCATGCCTGTTATGGATGGCATCACGGCTGCTGAAAAAATAGGCAAAAATACTCCTATTCCGATTGTGCTGCTGACCGGCAACAAGGATATGGAAACGGTTGAGCGCGCCCGCAACGCAGGGGTGATGAGCTACCTGGTCAAACCGTTCCGGGGCGAGGATGCCTACCCGGCTATCGATCTGGCGATTCATCACTTCATTGAATTCTCCAGCTTGCGCGACGAAGTGTCTCGCCTTAAGGATACACTGGAAACACGCAAAATCATCGAAAAGGCCAAAGGTCTTTTGATTCGTAAAGGTCTGACGGAGCCCGAGGCCTATCGAAAGATGCAAAAGCTCGCTATGGACAAACGCAAAACCCTCAAGGAGGTTGCGGAAGCCATTCTACTGATGGAGGGGTAAGCGTCATGTCTTCGAACCCCATGAATCTCACCAACCTGCCGCCGTGGGCGATTTCCTCACGGAATTTCAATCGTCATCCGCAGGAACTCGAGATTCAGGGCGTTCGACAAACCAACCGCCTGTTGTTTGATCGCCTGGCCGAGGTCGCCGATCCTCTCGGCCGAGTTAGCCAGTTTCACGATTACATGGATGTCACGTTCCAGCTCCATCAATGGCAGCAGGAAAATTCACAAAAAGGCAGAAAAAGCTTAAAAAACAGTTATCTGCGCTTTCTGCGCGGTTGGATGTTCGATTCCAACTCCGTGGAAGGGGCGGTCCTTAAAGGCTGGGTTGAAAGTCGTCTGGGATTGCAGCCGACGTTTCATAAAGAGTCGATCCAGGATATCCACTCCGAAGCCTACTTCAGATATCTTGTCGATCGCATGAAAGGGTCGGCGCGCACCAACGCCATCCTGGCACAGCTCGATCTTTTATATGAATTCGTGCAGTACGAACTGCAGCGCCGCGATCCACAGCAAACGCACTGGACCTTGTATCGCGGTATCAATGATTTTTCCGAACACCAGGTTCTGGAAACCCTGGACAAAGGGGTTGTACTACTGCGGCTTAATAATCTGAATTCGTTCACCACCGATTTTGAAAGGGCTTGGGAATTCGGAAGCCGGGTCTTACGCGCCGAGGTTCCGCGGCAGAAGATTTTTTTCCAGGGCGATCTCTTTCCCTCGTCCTTGCTCAAAGGGGAAGGGGAGGTCATGGTGATCGGCGGAGAATACGAAGTAACTGTTTTAATTGGCGGCTGATGTTGTTTGCGGGTTTTCTGTGTTATGCGATGAAGCCGGAACGGATTTCGGCAGAAAGCGGCCATGAGTATAACTTTGGACGAAGTGACAACACGCGCCCAGGCGGCATTTCTGGGGTTGGCCATTGGCGACGCGCTGGGTGCCACCACTGAGTTTATGACTCCCCATGAAATCCGCGCCCAGTACAAGGTTCACTGCAAAATCATCGGTGGCGGTTGGCTGGGACTCAAGCCGGGACGGGTCACGGACGATACCGAGATGTCTCTGTGCATCAGCCGGGCAATTCTGGCCGCTGGCGAGTGGGACTTGAAAGGGATCGCCGATGAATTCGTCGCCTGGATGAAAGGTCGGCCGATCGATATCGGCGCAACCTGTCGGCGCGGGATTCGCGACTACATGCTCAAGGGGGCGTTGGAGAGCCCCTATAACGATTGGGATGCCGGCAACGGCGCGGTGATGCGCATGGCGCCGGTGGCGATTTTCACCCTGGGCGATGATGAACTGCTGCAACGTTATTCCCTGCAGCAGGCGCGCCTGACCCACCACCATGTTTTATCCGACAGTGGCTGTATAACCGTGGGACGCATGGTCCATGCTGCAATGTTGGGGGCAACCCGCCATGAGCTTCACGCCCTGACGCGGGATTTGGTGGCGGAGCATAAAACCTTTCGCTTCGATCCGTATGGTGGCAAAGCGTCCGGTTATGTGGTGGACACCTTGCAGACGGTTTTTCACTACCTGTTCACAACGGCGACGTTTGAGGAATGCCTGATCGGCGTTGTGAATCAGGGAGGAGATGCCGACACCACCGGCGCCATCGCCGGCATGATTGCAGGGGCATTTTACGGGCTGGACTCCATCCCCCGGCAATGGCGCAAGCGCCTTGACAGCACCGTAGCCGATGATGTCATGGAGAGTGCCGTACGACTGCTGAAATTGTCTCCATTGGCAGCGAACAACTGAATAATCGCTACAGCGAGGTGGCGTATATCTGGCAACGAGGCCCGTGGAAGAACTTTCCTGCGGGCTTTTATCTTTTTGAAAAAGGAGAACGACTTATGACCTCTGAAACTGCGAAAGACTGGCTCACTTTGGATGAAGCCGCCCAGCAAATGGGCAGTACCCGTCTGAATATTCTGATGCACATCAAGCGCGGCCTGCTTCCTGCGGAGGAACATGGCGGCGAGTGGCGTATCAGCCTGGCTGACTGGCAGGTTTATCTGGCCAGCGCCGAACGCAAGGCAAATACCGAAGTTTGCGCAAAAAAAAGCTGCCGTGCCCATGGCTGCGGCAGTTGCTCCTGATTTTTAACGAGAGGGTTTAACATGGGAATCAAAATCAAACCGTCGGATCTCTATTTTCGTTATCCGCGCAAACGTGAGGGCGGTCTCCCAACCGTGACGAACTTTGCCATTGATAAAAACTACTTCGACCGGGACAACTTGGACGAGGTCATCCCCATGTTTGAAGCGGTGATGGACGCCTTGGCGACTCAAGATGGCGCGATTCTGCAGATGGCAGAGGAAGTATTAAATGAGAAGATTCCTCGTTTCATTGATACGCGCGAGGATGTTTATCATTGTCTCATTGAGACCTTGGAATCGATTCTCGGCAGGTCTCGGCAATGAAGGAAGTGCGCGGTGAGCTGTGGCATTATATCGGCCATGCGGCAATCGTCATAACCACCGGAGGGCTGGTGACCACACGCAGTGAATGCGCTATGCCACGGGGATGTGCCCGGCAGGCGCGGGACCGGTTTCCGGGGTTGGCTCTGAAGTTGGGGTTGTTGATCGAGGAAAAGGGCAATCATGTCCATGACCTTGGCAATGGATTGGTCAGCTTTCCGGTTGAGAACAGTCCGTATGAAGTTCCTGACCTGCGACTGATCGAGCGCTCCTGCCGAGAACTGGTCGAGTTGGCTGACAACAGAAATTGGTCGATGGTGGTGGTCCCGCGGCCGGGATGTGGAGCCGGGGGATTGTCCTGGAACGATGTCAAACCGATTTTGGAACGCTATCTGGATGACCGTTTTCTGGTGATCGATCGTATTGCACCGAACTGAGGGCCTTGTCTGCCTGCCTGTTGGCTTTTGTGGCAAAACTTTGGGGACGTACAAAAAAAGGCCGCCTCCATCCGGGGTGTGATGGGGCGGCAACAAGGGTCCTGCTGGTGTGGCTCATCCGACCCTGTGGTGGTGCGGATGATTTGAGGAGCGTATCAGGGAGATTCGTGGAGCATCAAATCTTCGTATTATGGTAAGACCACTTTGCCATTTTGTCAAGTTGTTGAAAGATATAAATTATTCTAATTATTAATTCTTTGTCGCTGGTTTTTGGCAAGGATTTTTGTAAACCTGCGCTGGAATCACTCGGCCGATCGATCTCTAGCGTTGACATGTTGACTTTTCCCCTCTAAAGCCTTTACATTGTGGCATCTTAAGTCGCTTCAGGGGGAAATGCCGTCATGGGCAAGATTGCCAGAAATCTGCTGCTCGCCACTAGCCTTTTCGGGCTTCTACTGTGTATTCTTAACGCATCCGGTGCCGAGCTGTTCTGTGCCACTCAAGGTTGTGGAATTTATTCCGGGTACAAGCTGTTTGGTTTGTCTTTCTATGTTTACGGAGCGGTCGGTTTCGCTTTCATCACTCTTCTGGCCCTGCTTTATCCCCGCGGTCGCAGCCCCCAGTTGCTGTTCACGTTTCTGCTTTTGTTTCTCCTTTTCGACGGCCTTTTTCTGGTTTACCAGTATCTCCTCTGGCCCTGTTCCAGTTGCAGTGTGGTTGCATTGTTGATTGGTCTCATGGTCGCCATCGCTTTGTTTGGAACCGAAATTCCTGCCAAAGGGGTATTGTTTCTGGTCAGCCTCGTGTGGAGTGTTTTTTTCTTCTATGTTGGCCTGGCCGCTGTCAAGGAAGTGGCATTCTCACCATGGCCGCTGGTTGGCAAGGTCGATGCCGCTGTAAAGGTTTACTTTTCTCCCGAGTGTCCGAGCTGTAAGGAAACCGTCGGGAAAATCCTAGACGACGCAGCCGTGGCTGAAAGTGCTGCCTTCTTCCCGATTGCCAAGGGTGATGCCGATCTGCGCCGCTTGGCGATTTTGTTGAATAAAACCGAGAATCAACCCAAAGTTGCAGACCTTCGCGAGCTGTTCCGGGAACCTTCCGCCGAGATCGTTGTTGAGCCGAGCCTGGAGCTGCGGTTGCACCTGTTCCGTAACAAAATGGCCTTGGCCGGGATGCGGGCGACGACCGTGCCGCAGGTGATCGGCCCCCGCGTGCTGGAAGTAAAGCCTCCTGCTCAGGTTGATTTCGGCAATCTTTTAGATGGGTTCACCGATCCCAATTCTGCAGTGCCACTCGAAGACAATGGTTGTTCAGCCTTTTCCACCCAGGAAAACTGCGATTGATAACAGCGCCAACAATCCTCTGTGCGTGATTGACACAAAAAAGCCCGGCAGAAAATTCTGCCGGGCTTTTTTCAACCGTGCCGCCAAGGTTCGCCGGAGAGAATTCAATCCTCCAGGGAGATGGCTTCGACAGGACAAGCCGGGATGCAAATGCCATCCAGATCGCACTTGTCTTCCACGACCTTGGCTGAAGGTCCGTCAAGATAGATGGCTTCCACAGGGCAGGCGGTGATGCAGGCCCCGCAAGCGATACATTCTTCAGCATTGATGACAATACGCATAGAACTTAAAGCTCCTTTGGTTTTGTGACTGCAGTGCGTCAATCATAAAAAAAAAATTCAGGAAAAGCGACCCCCTTTGCATGAATGGACGATAACCTTCGAAATAAAGCCGACACCCCAGTCATTGCAAGACCATGGAAAAACGGTAAACTTTTTCTCATGCGTCACGTCCAACCAACTAAGCTCGAGTAATAAACATGAACAAGAGGAGGAAAAAATGAAGCGTATTTTCTCGGTTCTGCTGGCAACCTTAATGATCGCGGCATTAGCTGCAACGCCAGTTCTGGCCAAAGGGAAAGGCGGCGGGTCTGGCAGCGGATCAGTCGGCGGCAACTGGCAGGACTATACCAGGGGTAACCAGGACGATGATTCCGACAAGGGTTACTCTGACGATTACAAGAAACAGGGCAAACAGCAAAAGCAGGAGTTCAAAGAAGAACAGAAGCGCATGAAAGAAGAGTACCGTGAGGAGATGCGCGAGAAACATGGCCCAACGAGCGATGACGCTGCTGAAAAACGCCAGGAGTGGCAGGAGCGCAATCGCGAGACCCACCAGGAAATGCATAAAGAAATGGAAAAGCATGGCGAGGAATACGGCCATGGTGGCAAAGAAGAGATGGAAAAGCGCTACGAGGAGCGCAAGCGGGTTTTGAAGCGTGAATACGACGATGAAAAATCCAAAGGCGACAAAAAGCGTGCTGAAGAACGTTACGAAGAACGTAAGCGTACTCTTGAAAAAGAATACGAAGACGAAAAGCATCGCTATGAAAAAGAGTATGAAAAAGAAAAAGAATCGAAGAAAGGTCACAACTAGGGTCGACCTGTTTCATTGAACAAAAAGGGGGCGCTTCTCTACGGAGCGCCCCCTTTTTTAATGTCCGGTCTGAAGTCTTCGATGCAGTTAAGGGTTGAGAAAACCGTGGATGAATTGTCCTTTTCCCAAGGGCGGTTAAAATGATCGAAAAGATATCGATTCAACCTCTCGGACGGAAAGGAGCCTGATATGTGCTGGTTTCGTATCCCCATAGGACTGATTGGGTTGGCAGTGTTGCTGGTCAGCGGTTGTGCTCCGGTCAGTTTGACCGGCACCTGGAAAGATCCTGACTACAGCGCAGGGCAGATCGAAAAAGTTTTGGTTATCGGAATTACTGAAAATGATCTAAACCGGCGGATGTTCGAAGACCGTTTTGTCTCTGAACTGAAGCTCCTGGGCGTTGATGCTCGGACAAGCTACCCGGTCGTGCCCTGTGAAAAAGCTTGCAGCAAGGAATCGATCGCCAAGGAGTTAAAGGACAAAGGGCTGGATGGTGTGGTGGTGACCCGGGTCGTCGACAGCCGCCTCGAGACACAGACCAGTCCTGAGCGGGTCATTGTTGAACCGGATCCTCTCGCCTATGGATACCGGGACGGTTATTACCGTCCGCATGTTTATTATCGCGACTGGTATCCTTACTATTCCCGCAGCGTCGAGATCACCCGGATTCCGGCTGAGACCACCCAGGTGCGGGTCTTGACCCTGGAAACCAATCTGTACGCCACCGCTACAGACAAATTGGTGTGGAGCGCCCAGTCGGAGGTCGAAGCTCAGGCACCGACTCAAGATCTCATCAATAGTTTTATCAAGGTCGTAATTGAGGCGATGCAAAGGGAAAATGTTTTTTAAAAGTGTCAGAAATGGTGACAATTTTTCTTGGGAATGTCAAAAACCTGGCGAGAAAAGTTCTTGTTTTTCAATTATTTAAAGTTTTTTAATTTTTTAAAAAAAGTAATTCCAGAGAGTTAAGTAAAATAATTGTTTTTTTTAAGCTTGGCATGTCTTGTGGAGATAAAGACTCTGCGTCGAAGGAGTTATCCATTCGCCGGGATGTAAAATCAGCCCGATGGATTTAAGACCGGCATAGAAGTTTTCCAGCGTCGATCAAACACCTTTTGTAGGGAGACACAATCATGGACAAGCGTTTCGGAACCGTTTACAAGCAACTCTTATCATTTTTTCTTATGCTGCTGTTGGCTGTAAGTTTCAGCGTTGCAACTGCCGCAGCCGAAGATGTTCGGATCGGTGTCCTGGCCAAGCGCGGAGCTGAAAAAGCTATTGCCAAGTGGCTGCCCACCGCCCAGTACCTCTCGGAAAAAACCGGCAAAAATTTTGTCATTCAGGCCCTCACCTTTGATGAAGTTCCGCTTTTTCTCAAGGCGAAAAAGGTCGATTTTTTCCTGGTTAACTCGTCCATGTACGCCGACCTGAAGCATCAGCTCGGCGGTGAAGCCGTTGCCTCCATGGTGAACAGTGTCGAAGGCAAGTCGGTGAACGCCTTTGGCGGGGTCATTTTCGTCAAGGCCGACAGCCCGATTCAGACCCTGCAGGACATCAAGGGGAAACGCTTCATGGCGGTTAAGAAGAGTTCCTTCGGCGGCTACCAGATGGCGCAACGTCTGTTGCTGGAAAACGGCATCGACCCTGAAAAGGATACCTCTCTGTTCAAAGAAGGGGGCACCCATGACAAGGTCGTGGAAATGGTGCGCGACGGCATTATTGAGGTCGGCACTGTACGCAGCGATACCTTGGAGCGCATGGCGGCCGAAGGAAAAATCAAGCTGTCTGATTTCCGCGTTCTGAACGAACAGAAAGACGACTTCCCCTTCCTGCGCAGCACTCCGCTCTATCCCGAGTGGCCCATGGCCATGGCTGCCCACACCGACCCGGCATTGGGCAAAGCCGTTGGCGAGGCACTGATCGCCGTCCAGGCTGACAGCCCGGCCGCCAAGTCAGCGAATATTGTCGGCTGGAGTGCGCCCCTCGATTACACCGTTGTCGAAGACTGTCTGAAGGTCCTGAAGTTCGGATCGTTTGCTCAATAGCCAGGAATTGTTAAAGCATAGCCTGCCCTTATAGTGGGCAGGCTATGTAACGAGGGGGACTCATGAGTATCAAGTCCATTCAAATCAAGATCGCTTTATGGTCAGGGCTCTGCCTGCTGTTGGCCGGAGGGATTATCGTCGCGTTTGGTGCGGTTTCCCTGCGCAAGGCCGCCAGCGAACTGGCCATCGAAAAAGGCTTGGTGCAGGCGCGGGAGAAGAGTGCGCTGATCCAGAAGGAAATCGAGCTTGGTCTCGATTCGGCCCAGACTCTGGCGGAGACATTGGCGGCGATCAAGGATCAATCTGTTGGTCTTGATATGTCGCGCAACCAGGTCAATGGCATCCTCAAGATGGTGTTGCAGAAAAACGATGGGTTCAACGCCATTTTCACGGTCTGGGAACCGGAAGCTTTTGACGGTTTGGATATCGGTTATGCCGGGACCGAAGGACATGATGCCAGTGGACGTTTCGCTCCCTACTGGCATTGGGATGAGAAGGGAGAACTCAAGGTCTCCTCTCAGGTCGTGTGTCCGATCCATTCTCCCGGTGGAGAGCCGGGCGCTTGGTACACCGGGCCAAAGGAAACTCTGCAGGCTGTTCTGGTCGATCCGTTTGAACACAAGGTGCGGGGCCAAAAGGCGTTAATCTCTGCCGTTTCCGTGCCGATCGTGGCCAACGGCCAATTCTATGGCGTGGTCGGTCTTGATCTGAACTTGTCGTTTTTGCAGAACTTGGCCGACACAATGGATCTCTTTGACGGTCAGGCCAAGCTGCAGATCATCAGTCACAATGGCACCATCCTCGCCATGACCGGCATGTCAAACATGGTCGGACAGCCTTTGAAAAGTCTGCATGGTGATTTTGCGCAGATGTTGGATACGGTCCAACTCGGCGCGGAAGACGTGCGGCAGGATGACGAGACGCTGGAAATCTTTACGCCGATTCAGGTCGGAGAGATCGAAACGCCGTGGAGCGTCAACATTATTCTTCCAAAGCATCTGGTCTTTGCCGAGGCCAACAGCATGATGTGGCAGCAGATTGCTGTCGGTCTGGGGTTGGTTGCTATCGCGCTGATCTGTCTGTGGCTGGTGGCGCGCGGCATTGCTCGGCCGATCAAGAAAGCGGCCTTGCTGGCGGATTCCGTGGCCCAAGGTGATCTGTCACAGCGTTTGGATGTGCAGAGCTCCGACGAAGTGGGGCAGTTGGCTGCGTCTCTTAATGGGATGGCAGACAGTCTCGAACAGAAGGCACATCTTGCCGAAGCCATTGCTGGCGGGGATTTAAACGTTAAGGTGAGGTTGGCTTCCGAGCGCGATGAATTCGGTAAGTCGCTGCAGACCATGGTGGCCAAACTCAGTGACATCGTCGGTCAGGTCAACACCGCGGCTGAGCAAATTGCCTCTGGAGCCTGCCAGGTGTCCGATTCCAGTCAGTCCCTGTCCCAGGGCGCGACTGAACAAGCCAGCTCGCTGGAAGAGATTTCCAGTTCCATGACCGAGATGGCTTCGCAGACCAAACTCAGTGCCGAGAACGCGGCCCAGGCCAATCAACTGGCCAACCAGGCAAAAGCAGCCGCGGAACAGGGAAACAGTCGGATGCATGCCATGGTTGATGCGATGGTCGATATCAGCCAGTCCAGTCAGAATGTCTCCAAGATTATCAAGGTGATCGACGAGATCGCCTTCCAGACCAATCTGCTG
>ENA-ORXD01001448-ORXD01001448.1-sediment-metagenome-genome-assembly--contig:-NODE-1448-length-19790-cov-3.581545_pt1 | contig 19790 bp, 10 predicted proteins | sample MGYA00237862_ERZ511471 | MGnify/ENA metagenome assembly ERZ511471
CACAAGGTCGTACGCCCGGGCGCGGACTTTGCCTGGATCGGCGTTCAAGAAAGGCAGATCTTCCAGAAAAGGCGATGTAAACGGATGATGCGTGGATACGAAGCGTTTTTCCGTTTCAGAATATTCCATCAACGGAAATTCCGTAATCCACGTGAACGCCAGCGCATCCGGATCGATAAGGTTCAGCTTTTTCCCGAGATGAATACGTAAATTGCCGAGAGAATCTGCAACGACTTTTGGTGTGTCTGCAATGAAGAAAATAATATCCCCTTCTTTGGTGTTCATTGCTTTTGCTATACCTTCAACTTCCTCAGGTTTAAGGAATTTAAAAATGGGCGAAGTCCAATCAGCTGAATTAACTTTAGCCCAGGCCAGACCTTTGGCGCCATAAATGGCAACAAAATCATTCAGGCCGTCAAGATCTTTGCGCGATAGGGCAGAAGCCTGCTCGGCTTTAATCGCTTTGATGACGCCACCGGACGCCGCAACATCCGCAAAAAGTTTAAACCCAGAATTTCTGACAATGGCGGTAATGTCCACGATTTCAATGCCAAATCGTGTGTCGGGATTATCTTTGCCATAACGATTGATAGCATCGGCGTAAGTCAGTCTGGGCAGGGGAAGGGTAAGTTCTTTATTCAGGCAGGTTTTGAAAATCGCCTTCATTAAACCTTCCATCATATTCATAATATCTTCTTCTGTGATAAAAGACATTTCTACGTCGATCTGTGTAAATTCCGGTTGACGATCAGCGCGCAAATCTTCGTCCCGGAAGCATTTGACGATTTGATAATAACGGTCGAATCCGGAAACCATCAAAAGCTGTTTGAAAATTTGCGGTGATTGCGGCAGAGCGTAAAACATGCCTTTATAAATTCTGCTGGGGACAAGATAATCGCGCGCGCCTTCCGGTGTGCTTTTTCCCAGAAAAGGCGTTTCCACTTCAATAAAACCGTTTTCTTCAAAGTAACGTCGCGTTGCGGCAGCAAGCTTGCTGCGCAAAAAGAGATTTTTCTGAATCGCCGGACGGCGCAAATCCAGATAGCGGTATTTGAGACGGATGTTTTCCGATATGTCTTCGTCGTCAAAAGAGAAGGGTGGGGTTTTTGATTCGTTCATTATTTCGAGATCGGAGACAACAACTTCGATATCTCCGGTTTCCAGTGTCGGATTATCCATGCCATCAGGTCTTTTGCGAACTTTCCCTTTGACGGCCAGAACGAATTCGGAACGGATCTTGTGCGCTTCCTTATGAGCTTTTTCGGCATCAGGATTAAAGACAACCTGTACAATTCCTTCACGGTCCCGTAAATCAACAAAAATAACGCCGCCATGATCACGCCGGCGGTGGGCCCAGCCCATCAGAATGACTTCCTGACCTGTGTGAGAAATATTCAAATTCCCGCAGTAATGAGTTCTTTTATCATTCGTCAAAAATTCAGCCAAAAATATTTACCTCTCTTTAACAATTTTTTTTAATGATTCCAGCAGATCATCCAGGGGAATGCTCTGCTGTTCCTTTGTTTGCATGTTTCTTAAAAGTCCCTGCTTTTCTTCTATTTCCTTGTCTCCTACAATAAGGGTGTAAGCACTGTTTAATTTGTCTGCACGTTTCAGTTGGCTCTTCAGGCTCTTATCGGAATAATCCATTGATGTGATCACTCCGCTTCGTGCCAATTCATTGGTCCAAGTGAAAGCTACCTTTTGGGCCTGGGTTCCCAGTGCGGCGATAAATAAATCTGTTTTAAAACCGTTTGTCTTTTCGTCAGGCAGACAGGCGATGAGACGTTCGAACCCGACAGCAAAGCCAATTCCAGGAACTTCAGGACCGCCTAAAAAACTTACCAAACCGTTATATCGACCACCCCCGGCTATCGCGTTTTGCGCGCCCAGCGCGTTCGTTTTTACTTCAAAGGCTGTTTTGGTATAGTAATCCAGCCCGCGAACCATACGATTATTAATAACAAAAGGAGTATTCAAGTCAGCAAGCAATGATCTTACCTGTTCAAAATGATTAATGCAGTCTGAACATAAGAAATCCAGAATGACCGGTGCTTTGGCGATGGTTTCAGCACAGGATTCATTTTTACAATCGAAAACCCGCAGAGGATTTGTATGGATGCGTCTTTGGCAGTCCGGACAAAGTATTTTTTCTTTTCCTTTTAAAAAGTTAATCACCGCTTTGGAAAAAGAAGGACGGCACTCTGGGCAACCTAAAGAGTTGATTTCAAGAGACAGATCTTTTAATCCCGAACTTTCGAGAAAATGCATCAGCATAAAAATTACTTCAGCGTCGGATTGAGGTTTCTCTTCTCCGAAAAGTTCAACGTCAATTTGATTAAATTGACGAAAACGCCCTTTTTGTGGCCGCTCCCTTCGGAACATTGGACCAATCGTAAATAACTTTGTTAGGGGTTCATTGGCGAACATGTTGTGTTCAATATAGGCGCGTATAATCGAGGCAGTGGCTTCCGGACGTAACGTTATATATTCATTGTCCCTGTCAGCAAATGTATACATTTCCTTTTCCACAATGTCGGTTGTCTCACCGATACTTCGCTTGAAAAGTTCGGTTTTTTCCATAATCGGTACGCGTATTTCCCGGAAACCAAAGGATTTAAAAATATCACGGGCAATGGTTTCAATTCTCCAGAAAGTATTTGAATCTTCTGGCAAAATGTCTTTAAATCCGCGAATTGCTGTAATTTTTTCCATCATTTATAACCGTTTTAAAAGAAATTTTACTAACATATTCAATTATTCTTGGCAACGTAAAAAAACTTTAAAATGACAAATGGATATTTTAAAGATTTTATTAAAGTTGGAGACAATAATTAAACGTTGGATTAGATCTTATATTAATCGTGAGGGAAATTAGTATACATATTTTAAATTATTAGAAATTTGACGGCACTTCGTTCATGATCAGCCAATAGAAACCCAGTTGTCTGACCATATCTGTGAAAAGCGTGAAATCCACGGGTTTTCTTATATAACTGTTACATCCGAGTCTATAACAACTAAGAAGATCAGCAGATTCTTTTGATGACGTCAATATGACAATAGGAATGAGCTTGGTTCTCTCATCTTTTCTGAGCTTTTTCAGAACTTCAATACCGTCGATTCTGGGTAGTTTTAAATCAAGCAGAATTAAGATGGGAAATTCGTCCTTATTTTTTGAAACAATGCCTTCTTTCCCGAAAAAATAATCAATGGCCTCAACGCCATCTGTCTTTACAATAATCTCATTCATGATATTATTTTTTTTAAAAGCCCGAAGCGTCAGTTCAACATCATCCGGGTTGTCTTCAATGAGCAATATTTTTTTATTCGTGAACATAACATTCATTCTCCGTTATTCTTTCAGGGTGAAAAAGATAGTTGTCCCTTCTCCAATATTTGATTCCGCCCATATCGAGCCTCCGTGGCGGGCAATAATGCGCTTGACGATGGCCAAGCCGATTCCGGTGCCGGAGTATTCTTCTGCATTATGAAAACGCTGAAAAGGCGTAAATAACTTACCGGCATGCTTCATATCGAATCCGACTCCATTATCGCGAATAAAATATACGTTCTTCTCATCCTTTACTGTCAGTCCGAATTCAATTTCAGTATTATCATTTTTTTCCGTGAATTTCCATGAGTTGGTGAGCAGGTTTTCAAAGACAATACGCATCAATCTTGGGTCGGCATACTCTTCAATATCATCGGCTATTTTAATATCGACCAGGCGTTCCGGTTGTGACTTCTGCAATTCATCTGTAATGGATTTGACGATATGGGAAAGATTCACCAGTAAAATATCCATTTCCGCTCGAGATATTCTGGATAACTTCAGCATGTCTTCAATGAGATCTCCCATCACTTTGGCGCCGCTTCTGATTCTATTCAGATAATCTTTTCCCTGCGCGTCAAATTTATCTTCATAGTCTTCCAGAAGCGCCTGGCTGAAACCGTCAATTGTTCTTAACGGCGCGTGCAGGTCGTGAGATACCGAATAAGAAAATGCTTCCAACTCCGCAGTGCGTTCGTGTACCCGTTGTTCCAGTGTCTCATTGAGTTCCTTGATTTCATTTTCGGCCTTCTTGCGTTCAGTGATATCGCGGCAGATTGCCTGAATATAGAACTTGTCCTTGTCGTTGAAGGCCTTCAGGCTGACTTCCGCTTCAAAGGCTGTTCCGTCATAACGGCAGTGCGTCCATTCAAAAGACTGCGGCTTGCCGCCAAGCGCCGCGTTGATTTTCTCCAGCGCTTTTTCTTCGGACTTTCGCCCGTCAGGCTGAAATTCCGGTGAAAACCGGTAAGGAGGCTGTCCGACAATCTGTTCTTTGGCACAACCAAAAAATTCAAGGGCTTTTTGGTTACACTCAATAAAGATATGCTGATCCATCAGGAAAATGGTGTCATTGGCGGAATCGAAGAGGGCGCGATATTTTGCTTCGCTTTCCCGCAAATCTTTTTCCGCTTTCTTGCGATCTGTGATGTCAAAAACGATTGAGTGTAGAATATCCTTTCCACGCACCTTGGTATTAGTGCTGAACACTTCGACATCTCGGACCGAACCGTCAGCTCTCCGGTGACGGAATTCAAAACTAACTCTTTTCTTACTCCGCACCTTTTCCATTGCCGCTTTAACTTTTTCCGGAGACAGTGTCTTGATATCCTGTATTTTCATCTGCGTGATTTGTTCGAGTGTCCATCCGTAATATTGCAGAGCGGCTTCATTAGCATCCATTATGTTCCCGGTATCGGGATTGACAATCAATTTAACTGCGGAGTGGTATTGAAACAAGCTCCTGAAAAGTTCTTCGCTTTCCCGCAAATCTTTTTCCGCTTTCTTGCGATCTGTGATGTCAATACTGTTGACGACCATCCCGATATCTTTGCAGTCAGATCCGCATATCGGACGGGCGGTCGACCGAAGCCAGATGTACGTGCCATCTTTGCGCCGGGAACGCTGTTCGACCTCTTTTTCCGATTTGTCACGAATTCCCTCCATGTATATAGCGAGTGCACGGTCGCGATCTTCGGGGTGAACGAAGTCAAATGCATTGCGTCCGGCAAGTTCTTCCGGGGCATATCCCAGAATCGTGCATACGGAGGGACTGTTATACCGAAAAATACCCAGAGCATCCATTTCACTGACGAAACCGCTCATATTCTCGGTGATACGCCTGTATTTTCCCTCGCTATTCCGTATTACTTCTTCCATTACTTTGCGCTCGGTGATGTCCATATTGAAACCGTGCCAGGTTATGCTTCCGTCAGCCAGTTTCTCCGGCGAGGATTGACCGAAAAGCCATTTTACCGGCTGGCCGGGAAGTTGCACCCTGTATTCATGTTTCCAGTCGGTCATATTTTGAGCGGAATATTCGATGGAGGCCAGAAAATCATCGAGATCTTCTGGAAAAATAGCCTTAATGATCGGAGAAGAATCATTGGTGACATCTTCAGGCGAACAGCCGAAAATATCCTTGACGGCTTCCGTGGAAAACGGCGTGCAATAGGTTCCGTCGGCTTTTCTGGTGAACTGATAAATCATTCCGGGAACATGAAAGGACAATTTTTTAAAAAGAGCGTCACGATCTTTGAGCACATCCTCCGCCTTTTTGCGTTCGGTGATGTCTTCAATAATTCCCACCCCTCCTGGAATATTTCCGTCTCCAGCTTTCATAGGTGTAAAAAGACACCTTACCGGGGTAATCTTTTTTGCGGTTACGGAAGAATAGACGCCTTCATAGCGTCCCTCGCTCCCGCTCAGTGCTTTCTGAACGGCTAAGACTATATTTTTGTCGGGCAGGTTGAGCATGTTGAGGCCAATGAGTTTTTCTTGCGAAGACCCGATGATTTGAACGAAATTGTCATTGCAAGCGACAATCTCGCCTTTTTGGTTAAAGTATAAAAAACCCAGCGGTGAATATTTGAAAATCAAACGATATTTTTCTTCACTCTCACGCAATGCCTCCTCCGCCTTTTTGCGCTCGGTGATGTCGATTTCGATTCCGTCCCATACGATGTCGCCATTGGGAAGGGTGCTGGGCACTGATACGAACTGACGCCAGCATATATCGCCCGAGGGCATTCTGACCCTTACTGCCTGGTCAAGTTTAGTTTTGTTTCTGGCAGCCTGCGCTTCCGCTTCAATCAGGGCAGGGAGATCTTCTTCGAGGATTTGGTTGTAGATTAATGAAGAATCACAGAGAGCCTCCGCCAGTTTCAGGCCGTGAAGCCTTTCGACAGCCGGGCTCAGATAGCTGAAATCGCGCAGGGTTCCATCTTTGCCGCTGTTGATTTGATAGACCATTCCGTCAGCCAGATTTTCGCTGATATTATTCAATTGGTCTAAATATTCTCGGAGTCTTTCTTCCGCGTGCTTGCGTTCGGTGATGTCCAGATTGAATTCGGCGATCATCCACTCACTTTCCCTGTTTTGGAAGGGAATCGAATGCACCTCGACGATCCGGTTGTTTTCGCGGGGGAGTACTTCCTCTGTAATGACGACCTGACTGCTTTGCAGTGCTTTGGGAATACCGCAAGTTTCACAAGGATTTTCTCGTCCCATGAAATATTCATAACATTTTCTTCCCGCGGGGTTTCCATAGATTTTCTGCCAAGAAGGATCAACGTAATGCAGATTGAATTCGGCATCAATAATGTCTATATTGGTTTTTGTCGTTTCAAGAATATAATTAATTTGTTTGCGTTCTTCGAAAATTTTGTCCTGTTCTCTTTTGCGGTGTGTCACATCTCTGAAAATACCGATAAGAGATTTCCTGCCGTTGAACATTATTTTTGAGGCGGTTATATCCACGAAGGAAACAGACTTGTTTTTTTGCAAAATGGGCACTTCTGTTACGAGCCATTTTTTTCTTTGGGAAAGATTGTCAAATTGAGCATAAATCTCATGGAGAGATTCTTGAGGATGAATGTCGGAAATATCCAATTCCAAAAGTTCCTGCTTCGTATAGCCGAGCATTTTACAAATTGTTTCATTTGCCGCCAGTATCTGTTTTTCGGAGATGCTCGCAACAAGAATTCCGTCCGAGGCCGATTCGAATATTGTCCGGAAGGTAGAACCCGTTTCCTGTAGTTCTTTTTCAAATTTTTTTTGTTCCGTAATATCGTTGATGATGTGGACAATGGCGGTTAGGGTATTATTGTCAAGAACGGGGAAAGCACTGACATTGAATGTTTTATCTTTAACACGAAGTTCCATTTTTTCGGGCTTGAGAGATTTCGTTAGTTTTGTTACCGGGCAGCCAGGAATTGGTTTTTTTGTATGATGAACAATTTCCCAGCAGAATTTTCCTATCAACGCCTCCTGGGAAAGTCCGAACATTTCCTGCATGGCGCGGTTGGTTTGCAGGATGCGTTGGCTTTTATCAAGTAAACATATCGCGTCTGTAACAGCGTCGAAAGTTATTTGCCTTTCTCCGCCTGTATTTTTTAATGTCCGTTTTTTCAGGGATAAAGTTTTCTTTGAAACCGTTTTTTTCTTAGATGAAAGCGATGGTTTCAAAGAAGATTTTCTATGAGTCGGCCTTGTAATCTTTTTTTTGTTTCCGGGTTTCTTGGTCGGTATCTTTTTCATGACGGCTTATCCTTTTATTACTCTTTGAGTGTGAAAGATTTCATAAAAGTCATGTCAATTATTTATAGATTTCTGAAAAGCTTCAATATAAGCCTCCAGTGCATGAAAAAAAGTGATAAATTACGATAACTACCTTGATTTATTTATAATTATAAGCTTTAAAAATATAAAGTCAATAAAATATTTGTTCCCTTTTCAGATAGGTATCTGTCCGCAATATTTTACCGTCGGTTTTCAAAAAAACAGCTCCGTCCAGATCCGTTCTGAAAATTTTCGTCCCGTTCAGGCGGTATCTATCGATGACTGATGGATGGGGGTGTTTGAACACGTTTCCTTTTCCGGCGCTTACAACCGCATAACGGCTGCCGACAGCCTTAATAAATTCAGGGCTGCTGGAAAGTCTGGAACCGTGATGGGGAACCACCAAAACATCGCTTTTCAAATCAGTCCCCGATTGAATAAGTTCCTTCTCCACATCCGCTGAAATATCACCGGGGATAAGAAAACTGATTTCACCGAAGGTTATTTTTAAAACCAGAGATGAATCGTTAACAGCGTCCTGCGACAGAGCGTTAATATTTTTATGATGATCATTTGGCGGAGGCCATAAAATGTCTATCTTTACGCCGTTGATTGTTTTTTGAGGCGAATGGCTGTCAAATAAAGAAACATTCAGACCATTATCATGGATTGCTTCTTCCCATTGAGGATAAATTATCGGGTCTATCGGTAAATCGAATTTCCAGACATTTCTGACGTTGAAATTATTCATAATATAAATCAGTCCCAGCAGATGGTCAGGATGCGGATGGCTGAGCACAACGGTGTCAATACGGTTAATTCTTTTGTCATGGAGAAATGGAGCAATGACGGACTTTCCCACATCGAATGTGCTTTTTGAAAAACCACCCCCGTCAATAAGCATATTTGACCCGCCGGGAAATTGCACGAGTGCCGAATTTCCCTGTCCGACATCAATCATTGTAACTTTCAGATCAGAAGAAAAGTGATCTTTGAACATTAGATAAGTAATATCGGCGGCAAAAAACAGAAGGGCAATAATCAATAAATATTTTATTGCCGTGAATCTGAACGCGGACCATTTGCGAGTTAGGCCTTTTTTTTTGTCAATCCATTGCATCATCATAAAAATCATGGCATAAAAAACGGCTATTTCAATGGCATGAGGTTTCGTTACAGAGAGAGATGAGAAGGGGAGTGATGCAAGCTTGTTTATAATATTGATTGATATTTGCGTGAAAAATGATGCCAGTTGCACAAAAAAACCGGAAATAACCGTGGAGAAGGAGAAAAGAATAAAAAACATTGACAGTGAAAGCGTAAGCGTTCCCAGAAGCGGAACAGCAATAATATTTGCCATAATGGTGACAAAGGATATACGATTAAAATAGTACATAATCAAAGGAAGCGTTCCTAATGTTGCCGCAATAGACACAATCATAGTTAAATATACATAGCGTATCATGCTTTGTATCCAATAAGGAAAAACAGAAATATTTTCTTGGGGTAATTTATTGAAGCGAGGTACGATTAAAATGATCGCCCAGACGGATGTAAAAGATAGTTGGAAGGAGATATCAAACAAAGATTCAGGGAAAATAACCAATATAATTAAAGCGGCGAGAATCAGCGTATTATAAAGATCATATTGCTTTCCTGATAATAAGGCCATGAGAAAAATAAATGCCATTAGCGTTGCCCGCATGACAGGAATTCCCATTCCGGCAATGAAAGCGTAAAGCACTACAATGATAAAAGCTGATGCCGTCGCCAGTTTAATGATTTTGAATCTGAGCATGAGATATTCCGACGATTTTAGAAGAAAAAAAATCATCAGGAAAAATGTTGCTCCCACCATTCCAATATGTAAACCGGATATGCAAAGAATATGAGATGTTCCCGTTTTACTGAAAGCATCCCGAATCTCGGCGGGAATTTCATTTTTATTGCCCAGGGTCATGGCTTCGATGATTTCTTTTTCCGGGGAAAAGGAATTTTCCCGGATTATTTCTTTTAAGTAACTTCTAAATTCTTCCAGTTTAAGTTTGATATTGCTGGCGGTATTTTTTCTGAGACGGATAATTTCAGAACTTTCATGAATAAACCCTGACACGAAAATTCTCTGCAAGGCCATGAAACGTTCATAATCGAAACCTCCCGGATTATTGAAATTGCGGATTTTTTTTAAAGAACAGTGAAAGCGGATGAAGTCGCCATACTGGAAATTTATATTTGAGGGAATGGACAGACGAATATTACCCGATATTGGCCTGTATGAAGCATCTTCCATAACGCGAAGACATTTTACGATTAAAACATTCTTGTCTGTATAAAACAGAGGACTTTCTGTGATAATGCCTTCTAATGTGACTTTGCCTTGATCTATGTAACTTAGAATATTGTGATAATCTTTATGGATATAATTTTGCTTTTGAATGTTGAATAAACCCAGAAGCAAGGCAAAACAGATGATAAAAACGAAGCAAGCGACAAACGATTTTTTCCGATAACTGATTAAAACAAGCAGAAGAATCAGACCGGCTGTCATTAATATTATATCATAGGGTAAAGAAAAAAAACTGCCGGCAATAATACCACCTATGAAGGATACCAAAATAAAAGTTAGAGGTCTGCGTAAAATCGTTTTGCCTTTCATTTAAGGGGAATTCTTTAAAATCATTAGCTAAAATTATTAAAATATTATAATATAAAAATTATCTTCTTATCTGAAGAGGATTATAGATGTCTATAGCGCAAGACGATGTTTTATTAAAAGAAAAAAATAAGCGAAGCATATTCTTTTTAATCGTATCAAGAATTATCATCATAACGCTTATTCTAGGTATTACTACTTACATTGACATTAAAAAACAATTATTTGCCGTAGAAGACGTCATTATTTACTACTTTTATTTTATCATCGGCATCATTTATTTATTTTCTGCTATTTATGTATTTCTTTATAAGTTAAAATTCAGTTACAGGAAAAATGTTTATTTACAAATTACAGTGGATCTTATCACGGTTACCTCTCTTATTTTCATGTTTGGTAACACACAGATTGATTATTCTCTTTTTTATACGTTGATCATCATTTACTCGGCGGTTTTTCTTGGTCGTAAAGGCAGTATTTTTGTCGCTTCAATTTCCAGTATATTATACGGCTTTTTTTTGAATCTTGAATTTTATAATTTGATCCCGTCGTTTCCTATTATTAAATATGGCCAAAATATTTATGAGGCGGATGTTCTTACAAATCTCATTGTTCGTATCATCTCATTTTATTTTCTGGCTTTTCTGGCGAGCTTCATTGTTGAACAGGAAAAGAAGACAGAAACTTTATTAAAAGAAAAGGAATCTGAATTTAATCAATTGGATTTGCTTTTTCGCAGTATTGTCGAATCGGTTTATTCCGGGGTTATGACGGTTGATTTAAATAATGTCATTAAAACATTTAATACCGCCGCTGAAGAAATTACAGGATTTTCACGCGACAAGATTGAAGGACTTCATGTTGGAGATGTGTTGCCTGAATTTTTACCTTTTTTAAAAGAAGAAACGTTCGAAGAACAGTTAAAAGCCCGCATTGAAATTAGTATAAAAGGTAAAAACAAACAAAAAATCAATCTGGGTTTATCGGTTTCTCCGTTAAAAGGTAAATCAGACAACCCAATAGGCAATATATTAATATTTCAGGATATCACGCAAATAAAACAAATGGAAAAGGCGCTCGAAAAGAACAGAAATATGGCTCTAATCGGGGAAATGGCGGCCGGTTGGGCGCATGAGGTGCGAAATCCCCTGGCGGCGATTACCGGTTCCATAGAACTTTTAAAAGATGGATTGGAATTGGAAGGAACGAATAAACGTCTCATGGAAATTGTATTGCGTGGTAAAGATCAACTGGAAAATTTTGTCCGAAATTTTCTTTTATTGGCGCGTTCGGTACCGGCTTCCAGAGAAATGGTCGATGTGAATAAAATTTTTGAAGAGATATTGGAGAATATGAAGTTAAGCAATAAATGGAATGAGAATATTAAAATTAAAAAAGGGTTTTCAAAAAATTCGGCAGTTTTTGGCAATAAAGAACAGCTTCGGCAGATCATCAATAATATCATTTTAAATGCAATACAGGCGATGGAAGAGGGTGGCGTGTTATCCATGGAAACACGATCCGTTCAAATGGAAAAAAACAAAAGATTCATTAAAATTAAAATATCCGATACAGGATGTGGAATTCAAGAAGAAGATTTAAATAAAATTTATGAGCCTTTTTTTACAAAAAAAGATAAAGGGACCGGCCTGGGATTGGCGATTGTGAATAATCTGGTCGAAGGTTATAATGGAAAAATTGAAATACAAAGCAAGCAAGGCAAAGGTACAATATGCAGAATATGGCTTCCAGTTAAAAATGAAGAAAATCCATAAAGTAAACTTTGACCTTCAGTAAGGCTCAGCGGAGGAGATTATGGCAAAGATTTTGATTGTTGATGACAATCAGGAAATGAGAGAATTAATGGAAATAATGCTACAGGAAGACGGCTACGATGTAACAAGCATCGGAGAACCCCTCAAGGCTATTGAGTTATTCCATAAAAAAAATTTTGATCTGGTTATTACTGATTTAAAAATGCCTAAGGTAAACGGCATAGAATTTTTAAAAATTATTAAAGATCAGAAACCGGAGACAATCGTAATTCTGATTACGGCTTATGCTTCAGGGGAAACAGCCATTAATGCGATGAAGGAAGGCGCCTATGATTATGTGGAAAAAGGGAAAAGCGTGGATGAACTCAAAAAAGTTGTTCGTTCCGCTTTAATGAAACAAGGATTAATTGACAATCATGTTCAAAAAGAACAATCCGATGGAGACAATACCGCTTATAATACCTTCTGTGGCATGATTGGAACCAACAGAGAAATGTTGAAAATATTTGCAACCATTAAAAAAGTATCCAATACACCGGCAAATATACTTATTCTCGGAGAAAGTGGAACGGGCAAGGAACTTGTTGCCCGGGCGATTCATGAAAATTCTTCCCGATCAAAAATGCCTTTCATCGCGATTAACAGCGGCGGGATTCCGGAAAATCTTCTGGAAAGTGAATTGTTCGGATACATGAAAGGATCCTTTACCGGGGCGTATGCCGATAGACAGGGGTATTTTGAAATGGCTCGAGGCGGGACAATATTTCTTGATGAAATCGGCGAACTATCGTCATCTTTACAGGTCAAAATTTTGAGAGTGGTCCAGGAAAAAACATTCAGGCGCATCGGTGGGGCGGAAGACATCAAAGTGGATGTACGTATTATTTCGGCGACGAATAAAAACCTCCAGGATAGAGTAAAAAAAGGGGAATTTCGCGAAGACCTTTATTACCGCTTGAATGTCATACCCATCGTCATTCCTCCGCTCCGGGAAAGAAGGGAGGATATTCCGTTGCTCATTGATAATTTTATCGAGAAATATTCAAAAATGTTTGGAAAAGAAATCAGAAACATTTCTTCGTACGCAGGGGAACTATTAATGAATTATGATTTTCCAGGTAATGTCCGCGAGTTACAAAATATCATTGAACGTGGTGTCGCCATGGAAAGTTCCAACATCATTTTACCGGAGAGTTTATCCTTTGGCGCTCCCAAATTTGATATTGATATTACGGACAACGGAATAGATTTGAATGCGGAAATGGATAAAATCGAAAAAATGCTGATCGAAAAGGCCTTGCAGAAAACAAAAGGATCTAAAAAGAAGGCCTCGGAATTATTAAAAATATCTTTTGATTCCTTGCGGCACCGCATCGATAAATTGGGAATTGAATAAATTTGTAAAATCAAGGGTATAAACCCCGGGACAAGCCCTAGCTAATTCCGCAGCAATCTGCGGGGTATCATCTCCATGCTTACGCAGGATAGTTCAATCTACGAGATTCAGTGCACGGTGATTCTGAAACTTGGATCTTACTACCCTACGCTGTGCGGGATTGCTCCCAATAGTTTTTTGACTATTGGATAGTTTGTCCAACAAATTTCAGTGCGCTGCGCTTTTGAAATTCGGGATTCACTGCGACTGACAAATTTCAATGCATCTATAGTGACCCCATGGTGCCCTTTGGGTATTTAGCTTTCGTTTTTGAAATTTGAGTTTCACAATCAAGATGTAAGGATGCAGAGGAATAATGGTCAATTCCGGTATATAATATTTCTTTTTTCTTGACATTTCAGTCATATTTGCTTTATATGCGTGCAGTAACAGGTATCAGAAAAATGTTAAAAATTATTTATTTAAAAAAGGCAGGATTCTTTTATTTTTTTAGTTTTAGCATCAAGGTCTGCCTTATAGATTCGTGACCATTAAAAAGGGAAATGAACCGTGGGCAGATAAATCCCCACGGTTTTTTTTTGCCATCCGCAAGGTGGTTTTAATAAAAAATGATTAGAAGGGGAGGAAAGGTTGATATGAAAAGAAATATTTTACTGGCGATTTTATCCGCTGTTTTTCTGATAGCGGGTGGGGGAAGTGCAGGGGCTAAGACAATTAAAGTAGGTGCCGCTATTAATTTGACCGGTCCGGCTTCCACCTGGGGCAAGTTTCATGAAAAAGGTCAACGCGACTATTTCCGTTATGTCAATGATGTCAAGGGCGGGGTCCACGGTAACAAGATTGAAATGATTACGGTGGATACAGCTTATAAAGTGCCGGAAGCGATAGCCGCTGTGAGAAAATTTGTTCTACAGGATAAAGTAGATATGATTGCCACATGGAGCGCCGGCGAAGGACTGGCGGCAAAACCTATTATCCAGGAATACAAAGTTCCCACCATCAATTATTCGACCAGTTGGGAAATTCTGGGAAAACCAATTGATTATATGTATTTGCCTTTCGGCAGTTATAAGATGGATTGCCATGCCGTGCTGGAATACATTAAAGCCATTCACAAAGGCAAAAATGCGCCCAAAGTCGGTCTTTTGACATACAATAACGCCTATGGGCGTTCCATCCATGCGCCGAGCGAAGAATACGCCAAAAAGCTGGGAATTAATCTGGTGGCCAAGGAAGAATTTCCGCCAAAGACGGTTGATCTCAACACGGAACTTCTTCGCCTTCAGAAGGCGGGAGCCGAGTACGTTTTCATACAGATGCTTCCTTCAGCGATCATTACGGCTTTCAAGAGCGCCGACCGTATAAAATACAATCCTGTTTTTCTGGGAACCTGGACATCAACCGACCCCGATTTTTTCAAAATGGGTAAAGGCCTGATTCGTGACCGCCTGATTATGCAATTCCCCGGCGGGTTGCCTTCAGACAAGGATTCCAAGGGTATCAAAGTGATGCAAGAATTATGGAGCAGATACAAAACCGTCAATTCTTTTGATGCCGCCTACTGGGAAGGTGTTGTCGTCGGCATGATTATGGAAAGAGCTTTTATGCGCGCCTACGAGAAGTCAAAAGACATCAATCCGGCGACCATCAATGCAGCGCTGGAATCATTTAAAAATGAAGATTTCGGCAAACTTGTGCCGAATGTAACCTATACCAAGAACAACCATGAAGGTTCATTTACTGCGCGTATGGTAAACGTTAGTGAAGACGGAACATATATACCGCTAACCAATTTTTATATCCCGGGCAAGGATAAGATAAAACTGGTTAACTAATATGAAGATATGAACAGGGCGTTGCCGGAGGTTACAGAGACACTTCGGCAATGCCCTCGTGCACAAAGGTTTCAAGGATATTTACAGAGGTTTTAATGAAGGCTTTTCGCAGCCGGCCGTCGATCATGATCAACCGGCGGGAAGAAGATAAAAAAGCTGAGCTGGAAATTCAAAATTTGCGCTTGAGTTTTGGAGGCGTCGTTGCCGTCAAGGATGTTGATCTTCGGGTTCACACCGGCGAACTCATGGCGATCATTGGTCCCAACGGGGCCGGGAAAACAAGTCTTCTTAACTGTATCACCGGTTTCTATCGCGCCCAGCAAGGCAAAATCATTTTCAACGGAAAAGACATCACCAACTTACACACCCACGAACTTGTCGGCGTAGGAATCGGCAGAACGTTCCAAAATATAGAACTTTTCCCGGGCATGACTGTTCTGGCCAACATGACCCTGGCGCGTCATATTCATTGTCAGTACAGCTTCATAAAATCATTTCTTTTTTCCAAGTCTGTCCGGGACGAAGAAATCCGTCACCGGCAGATTCTGGAAGAGATCATTGATTTTCTGGAAATGCAATACATCCGTAAGAAAACAGTCGGGTCTCTTCCGTACGGCATGCAGAAGCGAGTCGAATTGGGAAGGGCTTTGGCTTTGGAACCGAAGCTTTTAGTTCTCGATGAGCCTTTTGCCGGGATGAACATGGAAGAAAAAGAAGATATGGTCCGCTTTCTTCTGGAACTCAATCAAAGATGGGGACTCACCATGATTCTGGTGGAACATGACATGTCCATTGTCATGAGTATTGCACAGAGAATCATGGTCTTGAATTTCGGCGAAAAACTAGGTGAAGGAAGCGCTGAGGAAATCAGCATAAATCCTGAAGTTATAAAAGCTTATCTGGGCGAAGCCGAAGCTTTGTAAATTATTTAGGGTATTGTATTTTGAGCAGGGAAGCGCGACAGATAACGAAACATAGCTTAACACTTCCGCAAGTGTTGATGGAAAATGCCTCTTTATATGGTGATACAAAAACGGCAATCCGGGAGAAAGCCTACGGTATCTGGCAGAAATATACCTGGGTGGATTATCTTCGCTATGTTCAGAAAACAGCCGCCGGATTTGCGTCGCTTAACCTTAAGCGTGGCGAAAATGTCTGTATGATTGTTCACAATCATCCGGAATGGCTATTCTCTGAACTGGCCGCTCACACTTTGGGCTTGACAACGCTGAATTTATTTACGTCCTCCATTGCTGATGAATTGGCCTTTTCCATTAAACGAATCAATTCACCTGTAGTAGTTGTCCAGGATCAGGAACAGGTGGATAAGCTTCTGGAGGTCAAAGAAAAATTGCCCCAGACAAAAAAGGTTGTCTATATTGATCCCACCGGGATGACATCCTACAAGAATGATTCCTGGCTGATGAGTTATGCCGAACTTCTGGAAGCCGGCGAAGAATTCATTAAAGAAAATCCGAATTACATTAAAGAAGAAATCAATAAGGGGCGTCCTCATGATATTGCCGTCATGATTCAGACGTCGGGAACTACCGGTGTTCCTAAACTGGCCATGTTGTCACACCGAAATCTCACGACCATGGCCGGGCAGTGGCTGGAAGAGGAAAAAATCGAACCGGAAGAAAACTGGCTTTCGATGTCTCCGCCGGCGTGGATTGTTGACCAGATGTGGGGTATGGGTGTGGCTCTCGGCAGCGCCATGTGCATGAATTTTCCGGAAACCGCGGAAACCGTTCTGGAAGATTTCCGGGATATCGGACCTTCGATGATCATTACGTCATCGCGCTTCTGGGAGGATATGGCCTCGCGTATCCGGGTAAAAATATCCGACGCGGGCTGGGTAAAAAAGAAACTTTTTTATCTCGGTGAGAGAATCGGCAAATCGGTTGTGGAAAAACAATCGCATAAACAACGGGTGCCTCTATCGATAAAAGCTCTATACAAAACCATGTCAGTTCTGGTTTACCGGCCGCTGTTGGATCGTCTGGGGTGCGCGCGTTTTCGCAGCGCGTTTACCGGCGGCCATCCCATTAGTCCCGATGTCATTCATTTTTTCCGGGCCATCGGTTTGAATTTGAAGCAATGCTACGGTCTTACGGAGTCATGCGGTATCTTTCAAATACAGCCGGATCATGAAGTCAAGCTTGAAACAGTCGGTAAACCCATGGCTTCAACGGAAGTGAAAATAGCTGAAGACCAGGAAGTGCTGGTTAAATCCGAAGCCAATTTTTCCGGATACTATAACGATTATCAGTCAACGCAAAACGCTTATGAAAACGGCTGGCTGAAAACCGGCGATGCCGGATACATAGACAACGACGGGCATCTTCTCATCATCGGGCGCAAGGAAGATATTATTCGCAACAAAAGCGGTGAAGCGTTTTCTCCTGATTTTATCGAGACGCGTCTTAAATTCAGTCCGTACATAAAAGAAGCTGTGACTTTTGGTGAAGCGCGTCCCTATATTACGGCCATGATTAATATTGATCTGGGGAATGTCGGCAACTGGGCGGAGGACAGAATGATTCCCTACACGACGTATATGGATCTTTCCCAGCAGTCAGCCGTTGAGGAATTGATTTTGAATGAAGTACGACAGGTCAATGAGCAGCTTCCGGAAGTCATGAAGATTAAAAAATTCGTTCTGCTCTACAAACTTCTGGACGCGGATGATGAAGAGTTAACCCGTACCGGTAAAGTGCGCCGCCGTTTTGTTTATGGTTTGTATCTGAAAATAATCGAGGCTATGTATAATAATCGGAAGAATGTAGAAGTTACCGGCAAGGTCAAGTATCGAGACGGAAGAATCGGCGAGATAGAAACAACGATAAATGTTATTAATGTAAATTAAAGGAAGAGAGATGGAATTTTTTCTGCAATTATTAGTCAACGGTATTTGCATCGGATTGCTTTATGGCATTTCCGCAATGGGTTTTGTCATGATTTTTAAATCGTCGAGCGTATTAAATTTTGCCCATGGCGAACTGCTTGCGCTGGGCGCATTCTTTTTCCTGTCACTGGTAACGTGGGCGCAACTGCCGATGTATGTCGCATTTCTTTTGACCATGATCGGATGCTTTCTTCTGGGATTCCTTATTGAACGTTTCTTTTTGCGTCCGTTGATTGGTGAGAAGCTGATTTTTGTCATTATGTTGACGGTGGGACTGGCGGCGATGTTCAAAGGCTTTATCCTGCTTGTATGGGGCGGTAATTTACATACCTATCCGGAATTTCTTCCGCAAGCTATGGCGATGCAGTTCGGTTCCATTTATGTCGCACCTGTTTATTCAGCCACGCTGATCATCAGCGTTATTTTTCTTGTTCTTTTCGGCCTGTTTTTTAAAAAATCAGCACAGGGTATTTACATGCGTTCGGTTGCTGACAATCAAAAGGCGGCGCTGTCATTGGGCGTGCATGTGCGCAGAGTGTTCGCGCTTTCGTGGGCGATTGCCGCATTAGTCGCCTGTATGAGCGGTATTGTTCTGGGTATTATCAACGGCGTCAATGTCCATGATTTGAGTTCCATCGGTCTGAAAGTCTTTCCGGTTGTTATCCTGGGAGGGTTGGACAGTATCGGCGGGGCGATTATCGGCGGGATCATCATCGGGCTTCTGGAGACCTTTACCGGTGGCTACCTGTCGCCATCGTTGCGGGACGTTGTGCCGTATATTGTTCTGGTATTTATCTTAATGGTTAAACCATACGGTTTGTTTGGTCTTGTCGAGATAGAAAGGGTTTAACGAATAAATGAAAATGAGAAAATTATCTTTTCATCCCTGCGGTAATTATCGGGAAACCTACAAACAGGAACTGAATATTTTCGAAACGGATTTCGGCCGTTTTTGGATGATTATATTTCTGGCGGTTCTTTTCTTTGTCGCTCCATTTGTTCTGAGTCCTTACATGCTCTATATTGTTAATACCATCGGCATTGCGGCTATTGCCGCCATTGGATTGAATATTCTCATCGGTTACACAGGCCAGATTTCTCTGGGGCATGGCGCATTTTTCGGTGTGGGCGCTTATGCCGCGGCTATTCTTGCAACAAGATGGGGCGTAGGTTTTTACATTGCAATCCCTGCGGCCGGAATCATTACCGCGCTTGTCGGCATGATTTTCGGCATTCCTTCGGGTAGGTTAAAAGGTTTGTATCTAACTATTGCGACTCTTGCCGGACAGTTTATCATCGAGTACGTTTTGATTCAGTGGGAAAGCCTTACCAAAGGAACCATGGGCATTACGTTGCCGTCACCGGAAATTTTAGGCTGGCAGATATCGGGAGACAAGGCGTTCTTCTTCCTGATTTTTATCAGCCTGGTCTGCATGACGTGGTTTGCGGTAAATATCATCCGCAGTAAATACGGACGGGCATTTATTGCCATCCGTGACAACGACCGAGCCGCGGAAGGGATGGGCATTCCAATCTTTAAATACAAGCTATTGTCTTTTGGCATCAGCTCTTTCTATGCCGGTTTTGCCGGAGCTCTCTGGGCTTATTACA
>ENA-ORXD01001449-ORXD01001449.1-sediment-metagenome-genome-assembly--contig:-NODE-1449-length-19781-cov-4.712292_pt1 | contig 19781 bp, 20 predicted proteins | sample MGYA00237862_ERZ511471 | MGnify/ENA metagenome assembly ERZ511471
TCATCACCGGCATGACCAAGGACCGCAGCTTGACCAGGACCAGATTGCGCTGCAGATATTCGGTATTGAGCTCGGCAAAGGCAGCACTGCGCGCCTGGAACTGGCCACAGGCGCGAATCACCGCCTGGCCGGTCACCCCTTCCTCCACAGCCTCGCTGACTTTTCCGACCGCCTCCTGGACTTCAGCCGAATGCTGCAGCAGTCGGCGACTGAGGCGTTTGACCACGATCAGCATGAGCGGATAAGGGAGCAGGGCGACAAGAGTCAGGCTGGGCGACAAGGTCAGTAGGACGAGCAGGTTGAAAAAATAGACCATGGCCGTGTTGAGGATGGTCATGACTCCGAATCCGGACATCATGCGTACATTGCCCAGGTCGTTGGTAAATCGCGAGAGGAGATCGCCGGTGCGGTGCCTGTCGAAAAAACCGGCAGGCTGGTCGAGCAGGCGGCAGAACAGGTCGCGACGCAGGTCGACTTCAACCATCCGGGCGGTGTGCAAATAGCGCAAGCGGGATACGATGCGGCAGCCGCAGCGCAGGGAGGCGGCGAGAGCCAATAACAGGCAGACCTTGATCAGGTCTTCGTTCCTGCCTGCCTGAACGGCCTCGATTCCGCGCTTCAACATCCATGGCACCGCCAGAGCCAGCAGGTTGGTGAGCGCCAGCCAGCTCAGGCCGATCAGAAAAGTCTTGCGATAGGGGCGCAGGTAGGGGAGGAGGTTGCGCAGATGATGATGAGCCCGCCGTTCCGTCATGGGTTTTCTCCCAGGGAGGAGGGCTGAAAAGATCGATGGTTGCGCAGCAGTTCAATCAGCAGGTCTGCGGCGATGCCGTTGGCAATCCCAGCGGCGACGGCGAAGAGCAAAAAGATCGGAAAGACCTGCCAGACACCGGGATGCCGCAGCAGTACCAGGCTGGCCATGATCATCTGGCCTGTCGCGTGTCCGGCTGCGCCGAGGACAGAAACTCCAACCGGACCGATTTTTTTGCCAAAGACAGCCCGACTGCCGGTCATCAGTGTTGTGGACAGAATCCCGCCGCTGAGTGACAGCAGGAATCCGGGGGAAAAGATGTTCCCCAGCAACAGCGAGCCGACAGCGATACGGCTCAGATTGACGGTCCAGGCCGCGCGCGAGCCAAACAGGAACAGGGCGCTAAGCGCCAGGATGTTGGCAAACCCAAGGCGAAACCAGGGGGCCGGCGAAGGGAGCAGAGCTTCCATTGTGTGCAGCACTACGGCAAGGGCGATGAACAGAGCCAGAAAAATGCTGCGGCGGCTCTGGTGCAAGCGTTGCGGATTAACGGCTGAGGAGGTCATAGGCATGTTCAGCTGTGGTCTCCTCTGGCGGGCCGTCGATACGGATCAAGAGATGGTTGGGAACGCAGGCGATCACCTGGCCGGTGCGTTGGATGGCCCCCATCCCCATGCAGACTTTGTGGGGACAGGGGGAGGCGATGATCCGCACCAGCCCTTGCTCGATGAGGATCTCTGTGGAACCCAGCGGGCCGTCGACAGCAATCTGGCGTGGCGTATCGAGCGGAGCCTGGAACACGACCCGACCATCCCGTTCCACCACTACCGTGGCGCCAACCGGCCGACTACCCAGCCAGATCTGGGCCAGGACACCTGCGCAAATAAGCAATCCAACCAGAAAGCGGTCGAGCAGGGTCATTCGCCGCCAGACATCTTTTATTGCCATGTCAGGCGTCGCTCCAAGTCGTCCGAAGTTACCAGCGCTGTGCCATCGGCGGCGATGATGATCGCTGCGGCCTGGGGAAACTGTTTGAGCAGATCTTGCCCGGCCTGCGGTCCGAGAATGAAGACCGCTGTGGCCAACGCATCGGCCGTGGTGGCATCCGGCGCCGTGATCGTGACGCTCTGACAGAGCCGGCCCGGATAGCCGCTGCGTGGGTCGAACAGGTGGTGATAGCGCTTACCGTCCTCTTCGAAGAAGCGTTCATAATCCCCCGAGGTCACCACCGCTCCGCTTTGCATCTCCAAAGTGGCGATCAGGGCTTGGGGCTGGCGTGGATGCTGGATGCCGATGCGCCACGGTCGGTCGGGGCGCTGGCCGAGGAGGCGAATGTCACCGCCGGCATTGACTGAGGCAAGGGTGACGCCGTGTTCCTGCAGTACGGCGATGGCCCGGTCGATGGCATAGCCTTTGGCGATGCCGCCGAGGTCGATCTGGGTCAGGAGATCGTCTTTGTGAACGGACTGGCCTTGGACGGAAATTTTCTGCCAGCCGGCGTGGCTGAGGACTTGAGCGATTTCAGTCTGCGTCGGAACGCGTGGATGCTCGCCTTCGATGTCCCAAAGGTCTTTCAGTCCGCCGAGGGTCGGATCAAAGGCTCCGCTGCTGGTCGCGCTGATGGCTAAAGCTTGCTGCAGGACGGCGGCGGTTTCGCTGCTGACCGTCACGCTGGAGGTTGGGGCGGCGAGATGTTGCAGGTCGCTGCCGACCTGGTGGGGGGACATGAGCTTTTCGACGCGGCTCATTTCGGAAAAGGCAGCCTGAACCGCCTCTTCCAGATCATGTCCGTTTCCGGCGAGAGCGCTGATCGTGACCACCGTCCCCATCAGTATCCGGTCGTGGGAGACCGCCTTCTGCTCCTCAGGCAGCCAGTGACGCAGGCCGCCGATCAACAGCAGAACGACGAGCAGGACCAACAGAATGGGACGATTCAAGGACAAGATTCTCTCCGGCCGGCAGTGAGGATCAGGCCTCGGCGCTGCTCACGCCGGTTTCTTCCGAGATGATTTCTCCGATCAGGTCGTATTCCGAGGAGTCAGTGATGCGCAGCGGCACGATATCTCCCACTTCGGCGTGACCGGCGGTGATATAGACCTGGCCATCGACATCCGGCGCTTGACGAATGCTGCGGCCACTGAGCAGAAGCTCGGTTTCGGAACTGTAGCCTTCCACCAGCACCGGTTCGATGCGACCGACAAGTTGTCGGTTTTTGCGGAAGGAGACTCGGCTCTGAGCTTTCATGAGCTTCTGGTAGCGGGTCTTCTTGACTCGTTCGGAAATCTGATCGGTCAGAGTGGCAGCTGCCGTTCCCTCTTCGCGGGAATAGCGGAACACGCCCAGGCGTTCGAAGTGTCCTTCGTTGACGAAATCGACCAGCTTGGCAAATTGACTTTCGGTTTCTCCAGGGAACCCGACGATGAAGGAGGTGCGCAGGGTGGCATCGGGAATCCGGCTGCGGATGCGCTCGACCAGTCGGCGAATCCCCTGTTCGTCGATGCGCCGGTTCATCATGGCCAGCAGGGTATCGTCGATGTGCTGCAAGGGGATATCCAGATAATTGCAGATCTTGTCTTCTGCGGCGATAAGATCGAGGAGCTCGTCGGTCACGCCATCCGGGTAGGCATACAGTAGGCGCAGCCAGTGCAGGCCGTCGATCTTGACCAGCTCACGCAACAGTTTGACCAGCGTGGAGCCGTCGTTGCAATCCTGACCGAAGGCGGTGATATCCTGGGCGATCAGGTTGATTTCCTTGACCCCTTCATTAACCAGACCGGTGACCTCGGCCACTACCGAGTCGATGCTGCGGGAACGTAAGGTGCCGCGTAACTGAGGGATGACGCAGTAGGAACAGAGGTTTGCGCAGCCTTCGGCGATCTTCACATACGTGGAATAGAAGGGTGACGATTTGGCCCGCGGCGTGGTGTGGTCGTAGAGAAATTCCGGCAGTCCCACCGCCTGGGTCTGGCCTTTGTTCGGGTCGTGGCTTTCCAGCAGCTCAACGATGCGCGGAGCATCCCCGGTCCCCATGAAGATGTCGACTTCAGGGAACTCCTTGGCCAGTTCTTCCTTGTAGCGTTGCGGCAGGCAGCCACACACCACCAGCAGGCGGCAGGCGCCCTTGATTTTATAGTCGGCCAACTCCAGGATGGTTTCGACCGACTCTTCCTTGGCGTCTTCGATAAAGGCGCAGGTGTTGACCACGATGATCTCGGCCTGGGCCTCATCGGTGACGATCTCGTAGCGTTGGGCAGGCAGATGCCCGAGCATGACTTCGGCGTCAACCAGGTTTTTGGCACAACCCAGGCTGACGAGAGCGACTTTGGTTTTTTTCAAGTGAATTGGAGTCCTTTATCGTGTGTCTGTCTCAATGCGACCGGATCAGGAGCGCATGTTGATGAACTGCAGTTCGACATCCAGGTCCTTCCCTTTGAGGAGCTGAATGATTTCCTGTAGGTCATCGATCTGCTTACCGGTGACCCGTACCTGATCTTCCATGATCTGGGCCTGAACCTTGAGTTTGCTGTCTTTGATGATTTTGCAGATTTCCTTGCCCTTTTCCTTGGAAATTCCCTGAACAATAGAGGCTTTTTGCCGCACGGCGCCGGCAGAGGCCGGTTCCTTTTTAGCGAAATCAAGGCATTTGGCTGATACGCCGCGGCGGGTCAGCTTCCCTTTCAGGATATCGACAATGGCCTGCAGCTTGTAATCGTCCGCCGCGAGGAGCTGGATGCTGTCTTTTTCCAGGTTGATTTCGTTATGGGTCCCTTTGAAATCGTAACGCTGCTCGACTTCTTTGCGGGTCTGATTGACAGCGTTATCGACCTCTTGCAGGTCGACCTTGGATACGATGTCGAAACTCGGCATGACAAACCTTCTCCCTGAACAGAAAATTTTCGGCAGGTGGTTTTCCCACCGAATCGATGACTTATAGCATGATCACCGGGGCAAGAAAAGGTTAAATCCGGTTGTAACCCTGTCTTCAGCGGATCAGAGGCCGAGCCCGGCATCGCCCGGTTCTACGACGCTGACCCCCTCAGGGACTCTGAAGGCGAAGATGCCAGGAGCAATCGATGGATTGATCTGGACCTCGCGGAAGGCGATGAAGGTGCTGTTCCCCCCGGGATCAAGGACTGTGGTGGAGCAGATCGGAAAGATTTTGACCGGTTTTTTGTCGAGTACGGCTTTAACAGCCTTGGCATCAACCTGCACCAGCATCCCCTGCAGGACGGGTGATTGGCGGCGCGGCGTCAGTTTAAGAAGATAATTCCCTTCTTCATCTTGTTGCGGTTCGCCCCAGGTGACGAAGAATTCCTGTTCCAGGTGCCCCAGGCTGTTGAGAAAGGTCATCGGGTCGTCGGGCCGTTCGCTGTTGACGTCGATGGCCGAGCGAATGACCTGATTGTTTTCCGGCACATAGACCCACAACGTCGTGGCATCGGAGACGATATCCTGCGGCGTAGGCTCACGGTATTGCCAGCGGAATTGGACACGGCTGGCCCCCGGGGCGCTCTTGTCGAGGAAATGGACGGTGACCGACCCTTCGCCTTCCTGGCTGCGATCCAGAGATGCGAGGTGGGACAATTGGAAAAATTCCGCTGTGAAAGTGCTGATGCGGGTGGCGGCAGGAGCTTCAACAAAAGGGCTTTGCAGGGCGGAAAGAACGTCCGCCAGCTCTATGGCCGCGACAGGGGTGCCGAAGCACAGGAAGGCCAAGGCCAAAAGACCAAAACGTTTCATCATGTTGTCCTCTTGCTCATTTTAAAGAGTGATTTCTTTGTGGCCGCCGCGCAGGGAGCGAACTTGCACCGTGCCGGTGGCGAGATGGAATTCAATGGTGCGGCCATGGTGACCGCCGACATCTTCAGCGACCAGCGGGATAGCCAATTCCTCCAGCACCTTGCGCGCCATCGCTGCGTTGCGGGCGCCGATCCCTTCTTCTGCGTTCGCTTGCAGCGACAGAAACATGTTGGCGCCACCCATGATCTTTGCCTGCAGGTTCTCCCGTTGCGCGCCTGCCGCCAGAATCTCCTGCAGCAGGGTGTGGATCGCGCTGGTTACGAATTTCCCCGGCCGGCTGATCTCGTCTTGCGGACGAGGGGCTGGGAGCAGGGTGTGGGCCAGGCCACCGACGCAGACCTGCGGATCGTACAGGGCGATCCCCAGACAGGAGCCGAGTCCAAGGGCACTCAATATCACGGGATCTTTGGCGATGCGCATTTGCGCAATGCCGACTCGGAAGCGTGGGATCATGCTTCGCCTCCGATAGCGCGCATCATGATAGCGAGGGATGCTGGATCGGGCAAGAGGAGAAAGTGGCCGCTGATGGAACTGTTGCCGGCATCGTGGCCATAAAATTCTGTTTCGACCAGCAGTGCCAGGTCGCTGTCGCGGGCCAGCTCGATAAGGACTTCATCCACCACCGCTCCTGCCATATCGTAGGCCAACATGGGGATGGATGGGATCAGCGTCATGTTGAGCAATCCACCCAGGGCGTTGAGAAACGCCGAGGAAAGGATGTTGCCGACCTCGCGCAGCAGACTGGCGCCCATTTCGTTTTGCGCGGGATCTTCCGACTGGCCCGGGATGAGCATGCTGGCGAGCCTGCGGATGCTTTCCTGAGGGAAAATGAGCAAAACGGCTCCTCGGGCATCGCCGAGAACCTTGAGTGTAATGCCCGCGACAAGCTGTTCCGCCCCGCCCAGCAGATCTGGAACCTGGCTGATGTCGGTGACGGTGATGCGCGGCACGCGCAACATGATGGTCTGGCCAATCAGCTGAGACAGGGCCGTAGCGGCATGGCCCATGCCGATGTTACTGATTTCCCGAAGCGCGTCGCACTGGGACTTGCTGAGTTCAGGCAGGTTCATGTTGGACTCCAGCGGCGGTACGCCCGGCTTGCCCCCGGCGTTCTTCGAGAATGGCCGGAGGGTCGATGATGAAAATGATATTGCCGTCCCCCATGACTGTCGCACCGCTGATGCCGGGTAGACGATTGATGGGGAATTCCAGCGACTTGACGAATGTTTCCTTCTGGCCGACGAGACGGTCCACGACCAGCGCGATCCGTCGCCCGCGGGCTTCGGTGATGACCACCGGGACCGTGTCCTGCGGTGCGGCGGCCGGCAGTTGTAGGGCCTTGCGCAAGGAGACCAGCGGCAGGATCTCGTCGGCATAGGTGAGGACCAGCTGTTTGCCCGAGGTGTTGATATCTTTGCGCGAGACATCCAAGGCACGCTGGACGCGGGTCAGCGGGATGCCGAGCTGATGGCCGGCGCACTCCACCAGCAGCACTTTGATGATGGCGATAGACAGGGGGAGCTTCAGCAGAAAGGACGTCCCCTGACCGAGTGTCGAACGGATCACCAGACTGCCGCCAAGATTTTCCACTGCGGATTTGACGACATCCATGCCCACGCCCCGACCGGATAGTTCGGTGACCTGGACGGCGGTTGAAAAACCGGGGTGACAGATCAGCTGCAGAACATCTCGTTCCGGCAAGGCGCGTGCCTGGCTTTCCGTGAGCAGACCTTTGTCGACGGCTTTGCGCCGCAGAGCGGCCGGGTCTATGCCGCGGCCATCATCTTGGATCTCGATAAGGACCAGATCCTTTTCGCGCCAGGCGCGGATTTTGATAGTACCAGCCTTGGCGATCCCGTGATCGACGGCATTGCGCACCATGTGCATCAACGGGTCGGAGAGTTCTTCGAGGATTGCCCGGTCGAGCTCGACTTCGGTCCCCTCCATTTCCAGAGCGATGGTTTTGTCCTGCTTGCGGGCCAAGTCGCGGATGATACGTGGCAGAGGGCCGGTGATGCTTGCCAGAGGCATCATGCGCAATTGCAGCACGTCGTGATGCAAGTTGGAGATGTGTCGGTAGAGGCGGTCAAGGCCGACCTGCAGGTCTTCCCAACGTTCATCTTTCCAGGCGCTCTGCAGCATATTGCGGTTGGTGATCAGCTCACCGGTCAGGTTGATGAATTGATCGAGCAGCTCGGTACGGACCCGCACGGTGCGTTGCAGGTCGTCTCTGCGGCGCATGAACCGGGATGTCTTTTCCTGACTCCGCTCCACCCGCACTTCAGCAATATCGCTCATCTCCTCGAGGCGTTCCTGGACAAAATTGGGCGCAATTTTGGTCTCCAGGCGTACATCCAGATGGCGGGTGGCGCCGCCGGTGGCAATTTGCTCACGCGTCGGTTTGCTGGAAAGAATCCGCCCCAGCACTCCCAAATCCTTGAGGATAAGCATGGTGCGCGCTGCCGGAGCAACGGCTTCGCTGCTCAGGGTCACGCTGATATCCAGAATGTCGCCATTGGACTCTGAATCGGAATCGTTCCCAGCCTTTTCTTCCGCAGGAGGCTCAGCGGCCATCGGTTCCAGGCGGGGAGCTGGCTCGGCCACCAGGGCTGAGTCAGGCAACGGCTCCACCGGTGCCGGTTTTGGCGTGGGGCGTTGGGGCTGGTAATTGACAAACGGGCCGATGTTTCGTTCCGGACGGCCTTCATCGATGTCGTCGAGCAGCCCGGTCAGCAGGTCGACGCCGGCCAGCAGGCGGTCCAGTTCCCCTTCCTGGGGGGCCGTACCCTGCCGGTAGCGGTCGATTTGATCTTCCATGTAATGGGCGAGGTCCGCGGTCTGCTGAAAGCCCATGGAGGCAGCCATGCCCTTGATGGAATGGGCGTGACGGAACAGTTCACGAATGATTTCTTCGGAGTGCTGATTTTCTTCGAGGTTAAGGAAGAGCTGACTCATGGCGTGCAGATGCTCGCGGCCGTCGCTGAGGAAAATCTGCAGGAATTTCCCCATATCAAGGCCGCTGTCTGCGTCGTGGCGGGAAGCTGTGTCAGCCAGCCCCAAGTTGCACGTTTCCTCTAAGAAAGCGGTGATGTCCCGTTCAGGCTGATCGGCCCCAATATCCTGCAGCAGATTTTCCAGCATGTCGCTGCCAGCCAGCAGTCGATCGATGGCAGCTGTGGTGGCGGTGCCGGATTTGCGGAACTCATCGATGAGTTCTTCCAGATGATGAGCCAGTTCCTGGGTTTGCAGGAACTCCATGGAACCGGCCATCCCTTTGATGGAATGAGCATGCCGAAACAGCGCATCGATAGCCTCCCGGTTGGTGGGATTTCCTTCCAGGGCAATCAGTAGCTGGTTCATTTGGGCGAGATGTTCCCGGGTTTCCGAGAAGAACATGTCGCGGTATTTGCTCATATCCATGAGGACAATCCTGCCTGGCGTCTTTCTGGCTATTCAGCGACAGCGGGTTTTTTAACCCGGGAAATGACTTCCAAGACCCGTTTTTCCTGAAACGGCTTGATGATGAAGTCGCGAGCCCCGGCCTCGACCGCTTCCATGACCAGACTGTCCTGGCCCAGAGCACTGCACATGACGACACAGGCTTCGGGATTGCAGGCCATGATGTCCCGCAAGGCTTCGATGCCATTTTTGCCTGGCATGACGATATCCATGGTCACCAGGTCGGGACCGAGTTTCTGAAATTTTTCAACCGCATCGGCTCCGTCTGTCGCTTCGCCAACGACTTCGTGACCGGCTTTGACAAAGATATCCCGCAGCATGCTGCGCATGAACAGTGCGTCGTCGACGATAAGAATTTTTAAAGCCATTTATAAAGTCTCCTTAGGCGGATCAGATCTGTGCCAGGCCGGACAGCAGGCGGTTGATGTCCAGCACGTTGACCATCATCCCTTCATGGGGAAGGACGGCGCGCACGTACGCTTCCTGTTCGGATTCATTCTGCACTGCCAGAAAGCGTTCTTCCTCGGCCTTGATAATTCGTTGAATGCTGCTGACCGACAGAGCCAGACGGCAGCGCTGCGGGTAGAGGACGATTTTGCGGGGGGCTCGTTCCTCGTCGTTGAATCCCAGGTAGCTGACCAGATCAAGAACCGGGACCACATTGCCGTGGAAATTCACCACGCCCTGCAGATACCAGGGAGCACGCGGCAGAAAGTGGACGGTCGGAGCTTCGAGAATTTCCTGGATAGCGCCGATTTCCAGACCGTAGGTTTCATCGCCAAGGCGAAAGATCAGCAACTGCACCATCAATCAGGCGCCTTTCTCATTGCCCAATTTGAAGGAACTGACTTTGCCCAGCAGGTCTTCGGCCAGAGCCGCCAGGTCCTGTGCCGCGTGGGATAACTCTTCCATGGAGGCGGATTGCTGCTGAGATGCGGCAGAAACCTGCTGGGTTGCTGCGGCATTGTCGCTGACCACCCGGGCGATCTCGTCGATTGCCGAGACGATGCTGCTCGCACTCTTCGTCTGGCTTTCGGCCAGTTCGGCGATGCTGGTCGCTTTGGTCTGGGTATCATCTGTGGTGCGGATGATGTCTTCAAAAGAGTGACCGGTGCGGTCCAGCGCTTCGCGGCCGGCATCAAGTTCGTGAATACTTTCCTTGGTAGAAGCCTGCAGGTTGTGATTCTGCTCTTGAATTTCCTCGATCAAGCGGGTGATCTCTCCGGCGGAATCGCTGGTTGAATCGGCGAGTTTGCTGATTTCTTCCGCGACAACTGCGAAGCCGCGGCCGTATTCGCCGGCCCTGGCCGCCTCGATGGTGGCGTTGAGAGCCAACAAGTTGGTCTTTTGGGCGATTCCGGTGATGACTTCAACGATTTTGCCGATCTTTTGTACCTGCACGCCAAAGGAAAACATCCGTTCACTGTTCTGTTCCACGTCACCCAGCACCTGTTTGATCCGTTTCAGGGTCGAGCGAGCGATTTCGCCCCCTTTGCGGGCGGTGCCGGCAGTGTCGCTGGCCGAGGCGGAAACCTTTTTGGCCGAAGCGGCCACCAGGTCAATGGAAACGGCCAGTTCCTTGATCAGGCGCGACGATTTTTCCACCATTTCGGCCTGGGTTTCGGCGCCGCCGCTGATCTGCTCAACGGCGTTCGCCACTTCATGGGCCGAAGCTGTCATCTCTTCTGAGGTGGCTGACACTCCTTCGGCGGCCTCGGCCACTTTGACCGAAGAGCTGCGGATATACCCGACCAGTTCCCTCAGGCTGGTGACGACCCGGTTCAACGAGTCGGCCAGGTCGGCTGTCTCATCGGGGAGGGAGGTTTTCGGGAGTACCACGTCTCGCGACAGGTCCCCCTTGGCCAGGTATTCGGCCGAGTCGCTCAGGCTACGGATGTTGGCCGTAAATGTTCGGGAAAAAAACAGTCCCAGCACCAGGCCGACTAAGATGGCGCAGGCCACGGAGAACAGCTGCTGCCATTGCTCCGGGATGCCTGTAAAGGGGACCACCAGGTTCACCGTGACGATACACCCCACCACGATAATGAACCCCATGATGAACTTATGGCTGATTTCTGCACGCATCGGACATGCTCCTTTGACCTGCAAATTGACTCACATCAGATGGACCGGTCGCGCCGGCAAAATCAGGAACGGCGATAGATCCGTTCCGTCAGGCAAAATGGACTGAACAACGTTCGACTGTCGCCGAGCATGGTTTCCGCCCGCCCCAGGATCAGATACCCGTTATAAGGGAGGGTAGCAGCGAACCGTTTGAGAATCTTTTCCTGCTCGGCGCGGGAAAAATATATCAACACGTTGCGGCAGAGGATCAGGTCCGCTGCTGGGAATTCGTTGGCGGCCAGAACGTCGTGATGACCGAATTCGACCCACTCACGTAATGAATCGACCACCTGGTAATCATCGCCGTCCAACTTAAACCAATGATCTTTGCGCAACGCAGTGACATCTCTCAGGGCGGTGGCGTTGTAACGTCCGTCGCGCGCCTGTTCCAAAACCTGCCGGCTGCTATCACTGCCGAGGATGCGTACCTCTTTAGCGGTGGCTCCAAGTTCAGCCAGAATGATAGCTAAAGAATACGGCTCTTCGCCGCCCGCGCAACCGACACTCCACAATTGCAAAGGTCGTTTCTCGCTCCGAGCTTTTTTAAGAAGCTCAGGGAAAATTTTTTGCTCCAGCAGCTGAAAAACTGACGGGTTGCGGAAAAACTGCGAAACATGAATTGTCAAAGCTGCCAAAAGGGCCTGCAATTCGCCTTCATCCTGATCCAGTCGGGCCAGGTAACTGGCGATATTCTGACAGCCAAGGGCGCGTACCCGGGTTGCGATGCGCCGCTGAATATACGGTTCCTTATACAGGCTCAGACTGAATCCGCTGCGCTGCAAAAGGATTTCAGCGAGAGTTTGCAGTTCCTCGGAAGTTATGTCGCGACCGATAAAAAGGCCATCCGGCCTTGATTTTGTTTCTTTGTCTGTCACTGGAGGTTCCCGAGACTGTCCTTAAGCAAACATCGGTCCAAAATTAAAGGATGAATAAATTTAGTCTTTGTTGGAGTTGGACTGGAAGTGGTTGAATCCTTTGGCCTGGCGAAGCTGAATGGTGCCGTCCGGCTGGCGAACTTGCAGGCCTTGGTCGACGGGCAGGATGGTGCCGATACGGGTCAGGGGGAGGCCGGCCTCGGCCAGACCCGCGACGGCGGCGCAGGCGGATTCCGGTACGCAGAACAGCAGCTCGTAATCTTCGCCGCCGGTCAGGGCCAGTTCCAGCCGGGCTGGATTTTCGTTCAAGGCGGTGCGGAAATCTGTCGAAAGGGGAAGAACCGCTGCATCGATCAGGGCGCCCGTCAAAGAGGACTCCAGTATGTGGCCAAGGTCGGCCAGCAGGCCGTCGGACACGTCGATCATCGCCGAAGGAAGACGGGCAGAGGACAGGCGCCTGCCAAGTCGGCTGCGCGCCTGGGGACGATGGTGGCGAGCCGCCAAATGTTCCGACAACGGTGTCCCTTGCAACAGGAATTGCAGGCCCAGGGCGCTATCTCCAAGGGTGCCGGAGACGAAGATGGCATCGCCCGGCCTGGCGCCCTGCCGGCGCACCATTTCGGCGGCGGGGACCGTCCCTTCCACCGTGACCGAGATCAGTAACAGCCCGGGGGAGCGGCAGGTGTCGCCACCGACCAGGGTCACGCTATAACAGGCGGCAGCGCGCAGGAATCCTTCGATAAATTGATCGAGGTCCTCTACCGTCAAATTGTCCGGCACACCAAGGCTCAGGTACAGGTGACGCGGCAGGCCGCCCATGGCTGCCACATCGCTGACATTGACCGCCACACTCTTTTCCCCGAGGTCGGCCAGGCTGGTCCAGTCGCGGCGGAAGTGCACTGACTCGATGAGCATGTCGGTGCTGGTCAGGAGCAGTTCGTGGGGGGGAACCGTCACTGCAGCGCAGTCGTCGCCGATACCGATCTGCACCGCGCCCGCCGGCTGAATCTGGCGGCGGATCCGTTCAATGAAGCCGAATTCGCCGAGCTCCCGCAAACTCATGACGGATCCTTGAGAACAAGTGCCAGAACCTCGTTGACGTGCTGAACCAGCTCCAATTTGACCTTCTTGCGCAGATGCGGTGGAATCTCTTCCAGATCCTTCTGGTTGCGATAGGGGATAATGACGGTGCCGATCTTATGCTGCACGGCAGCCAGAATCTTTTCTTTCAGTCCGCCGATGGGGAGGACCTTGCCGCGCAGGGTGATCTCGCCGGTCATAGCCACATCTTTGCTGAGAGGCCGGTTGGAGAGGGCGGAAACCAGGGCGCTGACCATGGTCACCCCGGCGCTGGGACCATCCTTGGGAATGGCGCCGGCCGGTACATGCACATGGATGTCGCGGGTTTCGAACAGGTTCGGATCGATGCCGAACTCTTCGGCATTGGCGCGGGCATAGGACAGGGCGGCCTGGGCGCTTTCCTTCATGACATCGCCCAGGTGGCCGGTGAGGGTCAACTGTCCTTTGCCCTTCATGGTCGTGACTTCAACGTAAAGGATGTCACCGCCCACTTCGGTCCAGGCCAGGCCGGTGGCGACCCCGATTTCATCCTGTAGCCGCTCCTCCTCGCGCAAAAAGCGCGGCGCGCCGAGGAAGCGATTCACCCCTGTGGCCGAGACCTGCACCGGCTTGGTTTTCCCTTCGGCAAACCGGCGTGCCACCTTGCGGCAGATGCTGCCGATTTCCCGTTCCAGGTTGCGCAGCCCGCTTTCCGCGGTGTATTCGGTGATCAGACGCAGCAGCGCCTGGGTGGAGAAGCTGACGTCCCCCTCCTTGAGGCCGTTGGCTTCCAATTGGCGCGGAATCAGATAGCGCTGGGCAATGGTCAGTTTTTCTTCCGCCGTATAACCCGACAGGCGGATGACTTCCAGACGGTCTTTGAGGGCGGCCGGCACCGGGTCCATGACGTTGGCGGTGGCGATGAACAGCACCTTGGACAAGTCGAAGGGAAGATTGATGTAATGATCAGAGAAGGCATGGTTCTGCTCAGGATCGAGCAGTTCCAGCAGGGCTGCCGAAGGATCACCGCGGAAATCGGCTCCCACCTTGTCCAGCTCGTCGAGCATGAAGACCGGATTGTTGGTTCCCGCCTGCTTGATCCCCTGGATGATACGGCCGGGGAGGGCACCGATATAGGTACGGCGATGCCCGCGGATTTCCGCCTCGTCACGCACTCCGCCCAAAGAAATGCGGAAGAAGCGCCGTCCCAGGGCACGGGCGATCGATTTGCCGAGGCTGGTTTTGCCCACGCCAGGGGGACCGACAAAGCACAGCACCGGTCCTTTCAGGTTCTTTTTTAATTTGCGCACCGCAAGGAATTCGAGGATCCGCTCTTTGACCTTTTCCAGGTTGAAGTGATCCTCGTCGAGGACCTGGCGCGCCTTGATAAGATCCAAGTTGTCGCGAGTGCTGTGACTCCAGGGGAGTTCCACCAGCCAGTCCAGATAGGTGCGCAGCAGCGAGTACTCAGCCGCTTCCGGGTGCATGGACTCCAGCCGTCGCAGCTGTTTTTCAGCCTCTTCGTTGGCATCCTTGGGCAGCTTGGCTTTGGCCAGTTTTTCCTTCAGCTCGGCCATGTCCTCGCTGCGGGCATCGTTGTCCCCCAGTTCGCTTTGGATGGCGCGCATCTGCTCGCGCAGGAAGTATTCCCGCTGCGAACGGTTCATCTCCTCTTTGGCCTGGTTCTGGATGCGGTCCTGCATGGCACTCAGCTCCAGTTCTCGGACCAGTAGCTTTTCCAGGGCACCCAGCCGTCCCACCGGCTCGACGATCTCCATCAGCTGCTGAGCCTCGGCAACCTTTAGCCCGAGATTGCTGGCTACCAGATCGGCGAGCGTCCCTGGATCTTCGACGTTTTCCACCGCCACCATGAATTCGGCAGGGAGCTGGCGACCGTGATTCTGCAGCAGACCGAGCTGCTCACGCACGGTGCGCATCAGCGCCACAACCTCCATAGGGACGTCTTCTTCCTGCGGTTCGTCGATGCGCTCTACGGCGACATTGAAATAGGGATCGATACTGAGGAATTTTGTCAGGCGTGCTTTGGTCAGCCCCTGGACCAGAATTTTGATGCGTCCGTCCGGCAGCTTGAGCATGCGCATGATCATAGCTACAGTACCAACCGTGTAGATTTCCTCAGGATTCGGGTCTTCTTCCTGGACATCCTCCTGGGCAGCCAGGTAGATCAGCCGGTCATTGGCCAGGGCTGCATCGACAGCGGCGACAGATTTGTCGCGGCCAACGAACAAGGGAAGAATCATATAGGGGAAAATGACCACGTCGCGCACCGGAATCAGTGGTAACTCCGGGGGAATGATCAGTTCGCTGCGATCGTTGCTGTTGTTCAAATGAACCCTCCAAAACAGGGGAAGTGAAAGAATGAGAATGAAACTATAACATATCCTGTCTGAATTATTCGCGTTGGAGCTGGTCTGTTGGACCCTCCACCCACGTTTCAGCCAAGATTCGACCTTACCGAAACGAAGAGCAAATGTCTATGCCCATGCATGTTCCGACGGCAATGGAAAGGTATACTCAACCTCTTGGAAATGTTGGGAATCACCGTTGAAGGTGCGTTCCAGAAAGCGTGCCTGGCCCTGTTTGTCGACCAGGATGAGAGTGGAACAGCGCGTGCCGTAGCCTTGGGCGCTGATGAAGCGGGCTGAGAGAAGCTTTTCCCATTGGTAACCGACGCCGGTGTCCGGCAGCTGGTCATCGGGTGCCAGGGAGGCGTCGGCCAGCAGGGCAAACAGAGTCTCGCTGCTCACCCGGTCTTCGGTCAGCAGTGCTGCCAACTGCTCTTTGGTCCCTGCCACTTTCGGCCAGGGGGTATCGAGCAGATGGTTGCTCAAACCGTACAGGCCGGATTCCAGACGCCGGGGTGTTGTTCCTCGGTTGGATAAATACCAGAGTTCCTTGCCGTCGCCGAGCAGCAGGTTGAAGCCGGCGAACTCCTCACCCTGCTGGTGGGCGGTCCGGGCGAATGCTGCGGCTTCGCCGCCATTGAGAAGAAAATGGCTGGTCAACCAGCCGCGGGAACGGTTGCTGCTGAGGGGGCGGTCCTTTTCCCGGACATTGGTGACGGCGGCCAGGCGTCCCTGCCGGGACAGCCCCAACCACGTGCCGCCCCCCTGCAGATCGCGGCCGGCCAGCAATGAGGGCTCCTCCGGCCAGAATGCGGCGGGGAGGGTTGGGCGGTCCAGGAATTCGTCCCGGTTGGCGGCGACGATCAGCGGGTAGTCTTTATGTTGATGCAATGCAACAATGATCAGGCACATGAGGGCGACACTCCGGATGAAAAAGAAGGATCGAGAGCCTATTGTAGTCTTTTGTCTGGCGTCGGACAAGGTTGGTCATTGCCGTTGTCCCTTGGTCGATTAGAATGAAAAGAGATCTCTTTGGGTCTGCGGAAAGGATTCGGCCATGCGCTTTGATTACTTTGATGTCAGTTTGCCCCTAGACGCCAGGACTTCCTGTTTCCCGGGCGATCCGCCGGTGTGCATCGAACCAATAGATGATGCCGCGTCGTTTCGGATCAGTCGGTTATCCATGGGGAGCCACAGCGGCACGCATGTCGATGCGCCGGCTCATCTCGCCGATAGAAAGACGACGGTCGATGAACTCGATTTGCAGACGCTGATCGGGCCCTGTCGGTTGATCGATTTGAGCGATCAGACCGGCATGATCGATGCCGCCCGCCTGCAGCACCTGCCGGTGCGGGGGCAGCAGCGCCTATTGTTTCATACCAGCAATCGCGTTTTGTATGACGGCCCTTTCAATGAGGATTTCGTTGCACTGACTGCCGATGCGGCGGCTTATCTGGTGGAGTGCGGAGTTTCTCTGGTCGGGATCGATTCTCTGTCTGTCGAGGCATTTCAAGGTGACGGCAGCGTGCACCGGATTTTGCTTGATGCCGGGGTGGTTCTGCTCGAAGGGCTTAATCTGCAAGGGGTGGAACGGGGAGATTACGAATTGATCTGCCTGCCTCTCCTTCTGACCGGGGCGGACGGAGCGCCTTGCCGGGCGGTGTTGCGGCGAGAGCACAGGCGAGACCCTCTGCCGGAACATCACACCGGTTGGCCTTAAACATTTGGTGGGACAGGTCCGTCTGCAGCGCTGCAGATGGGTGTTTTTCAAAAGCCAAGCCTTAGTTGCCGCGGCCGGCACGGACTTTCAGGTAAGCAACCAGGTACCAGGTCTGCTGTTCATCGAAATGGGCTTCAAAGGGGGGCATGACAGAACCGCGACTGCGAAATGGTTCCTGGGTGCGGCCGGTACGGATGCGCCAGAACAAGTAGCCCGGGTCTTTGTGGGCATAGCGGCTTTCCCAGAAATCAGGGGGGCGGGGAATCAAATCGGAAGCCGCAGGATTGACACCTTCGTCAAGTTTACCGTGGCAGGTTGCACAATAGCGCTGGAACATGGATTTGCCAGCCGCCTGAGAGGATGGATTTTCCAGAAGTGCGGGCGGAGCATAGAGTCTGGGATAAATTCGTGGCTCCTCGCTGCAGGAAGAGCAACAGCAAAAGACAATTCCAAGCAGAACCAATCTTTTCCAGAGCATTGCTCCTCCTTAACTCATAAGGTCGCAGGGTGGCGTTGTTTGCTGTGGATACCCCAGGCGGTCAGCTCGTCACGGATATTCTGCAGTAGTTGCGGCAGAGATTCTGTAATCCTTTCAGTCAGCCCAAACCCTGGTGTTATTTCGGCCGGCTGGATCCCCAGGACGACGAGGTTTTGAGGAACCCAGCCCAGGAAAAAGGCCACATTGAGCAGGTCCTGAACTCCTGCTTGATGGATCGACAGCTTGTTGGCCCAGGCGTGTGGTACCGCATCCCCATCCAGGCGCAGGACTGCTCCTGGTTCCTGTCCCATGTCCATCGCATCGACGATCAGCAGCCGCTTGCTTTCGGTGACCAGAGGGAGCAGGTCGAGGCCTAGAGTCCCGCCATCCACCAGCTCAACCTGTTCCGGCCACATGAAATTCTGTTGCAGGGAGCGTACGGCATGCACGCCGAGCCCATCGTCCTGCATCAGCAGATTACCCAGACCTAGGACGACTGTGGCCATTAGAGCTCCTCAGGATCGATGTACTTGTAGCCGCCGAACATGCTGCTCATGGTGCCGTTCTGTTCCTTGACGTCCATCAGCCAGGCGCTGTACAGGTGATTCACCACGAACCCCCATAACAGATACATGGTCAGGTGATGGGTCAGGCGCAGGGTCTGATTGCCGACCCAGGGGAAAATCGGGCCGAGGACCGTATCCCACAGCCCGCCCGGAGCGGCTTGACCGTAAAGGGCAAAACCGCTGACGATCTGTACCAGATAAAGGGTGAAGACAGCGGCGTAGGCCATGCACGCCAAGGCGTTATGGCCGACTTCATAAGGGATCGTATCGCCGCTGAAGGTGTAGAACTTCAAAAACTTTTTCGCATTGCAGCGGCCCTTGGTCGTGGCCCAGGGGAAAAACATCCGCCACGATGCATATTGATTGCCGACGATAAAATAGATAGCCCGCACCGTTACTGAAATCAGCAGCAGATAGCCGAAACAGAAGTGCAGGAGCCGCGCCCAGTACATAAAGGGAACCCCGCGGCCGCTACTGGCAAAGGGATCGCCGATGTAATAACCGGTGACGGACAACACCACGATGGCCACCACATTGATCCAGTGACTGAGGCGAACCGGCAATTCCCAAACGTAACGTGCTTCCTGCATGGTGAGACTCCTCCTAAAGAGCCTTGACTCGCAGATATTCCTTCCCCTTCGCATCGAGCATGTGTACGGCACAGGCCAGGCAGGGATCAAAGGAATGAATGGTGCGCAGGATTTCCAGTGGTTGTTCTTCGTCGGCCACCGGGGTGCCTATGAGAGCCGCTTCATACGGGCCGACCTGGCCGAGATGGTCGCGTGGTCCGGCATTCCAGGTTGAGGGGACCACGGCTTGGTAATTCGCAATTACTCCGTTTTCAATACGCACCCAGTGGCCGAGGGCTCCCCGCGGGGCTTCATGAAAACCGAAGCCGAGCGCCTCCGACGGCCAGGTCATCGGGTCCCAGTGCTCACCGTTGTGCATGGTCAGGATGCCACGCCCCATGTTGTCGGCCAGTTCGTCCAGCCATTGGCGGCTTTTCCGGGCCAGGAGCAAGGTTTCCATGCCGCGAGCCGCAGTCCGACCCAGGGTTGAGAAGAGGGCCTCGGGACCGACGCTGAGCTGCTGCAGGACCGAGTTCACCACGGTGGTTATATCCTGATGGCCGTGGGCATAGCCGATCACCATCCGCGCCAGGGGGCCGACCTCCATTGGCCGGTCCTCGTAGCGAGGGGATTTGACCCAGGAATATTTTTCGTCGGTGTTGAGAAATTCGTAGGGAGGCTGCGGGCCGGTGTAGCGCTGACTGGTTTCGCCGGCAAACGGATGCAGGCCGATTTCATCCCCTTCCTTGTAACTGTACCAGGAGTGGGTCACGTATTCGGTGATCTTGGTCTGATCCATGGGGAGAACCTGGCTCAGGTCGCGGCCGAGGACGACGCCGCGGGGAAACCACAGCCGATCGGGCCGCTCGCTGTCATCCAGCGGGAAATCGCCATAACAGAGGAAGTTCCCCACTCCGCCGCCATAACCGGCCCACTCTTTGTAGAACGAGGCGATGGCCAGCAGATCCGGAATGTAGACCTGCTCGACAAAGATTCGCGCTTCGTCCAGAAGCT
>ENA-ORXD01001452-ORXD01001452.1-sediment-metagenome-genome-assembly--contig:-NODE-1452-length-19707-cov-14.580285_pt1 | contig 19707 bp, 12 predicted proteins | sample MGYA00237862_ERZ511471 | MGnify/ENA metagenome assembly ERZ511471
GATAATCCGCGCCCGGCGATGTATGCTGCCAACTACATCGCAGATCTGGTGGAACGGGAGATGCCCGAGTCTCAGCTTGATAGTATGCTGGTAGGGAAGTTCTGCGAATCAGGCGATATTTTAATCCCAAGTATCTCAATGCCAGAAGTGAAACGCGGAGAATTGATTGCCATCCCGGCTGCTGGGGCGTATCAGATCAGCATGTCTTCCAATTACAATATGGCTGCAAGACCAACGGTTTTATGGTTGGAGAATGGGCTTGCAGAAGTACTCCAATACCGGGAGGATCCCAGTATGAGCCGCTATTGGATGGGAGCAGAGGATTAGATATTCAACCAGCGCTGGGCGAGAGAAGGCAGGTCGCTCATCTTGCCCACTTTTCGGGTACATTCGGGCAGCGATTCGATAAACATGCGTCCGTAGCGTTTGGTGAGAATGCGTTTATCGAGCACAACCGCAATGCCACGGTCCGACTCGGTGCGAATCAGGCGGCCAAAACCCTGCCGGAAGCGAAGAATGGCTTCCGGTAGATTGTATTCATTGAAGGCATCCTCAAACGTTTCAGAACGCGCAGCGATAATCGGATCGGAGGGCACATCAAAAGGTAGGCGGGTGATTACCAAAACAGAGAGGGCTTCACCGGGAATATCAACCCCCTCCCAAAACGAGCGGGTACCCAACAGAACCGCTTTTTCAGAAGTCTTAAAGTTTTCCAACAAAGTACTGGCAGAGGCGCCTTCACCCTGTTCATAAACCTGGATGCCATGTTCAGCCAGATAAGGGGCGATTCCAGCGGAGGTTTTTTTGAGTTGCGCGTACGAGGTGAAAAGCACCAACATGCGTCCGCTGGTAGCGACGGCTAAATTGCGGATGACATGATCCAAACTGCGCTGATACGCGCCGGCGTTGGCCGGCTCTGGGATATCATCGGTGATGTAGAGCAGGGCGGCAGTTTCAAAATCAAAGGGAGAGCCTAAAGATAGCTCATCGGCGTCAACGGCAAACAACCGGTTGCGAAGATAGTCGAATTCCCCATTGGCGGTCAGGGTGGCAGAGGTGACAACCACACTGGTTTTCTCAAGCCACAGATATTTCTCCATCAACGGGCCAATATGTAATGGGGCTACATGCAGAGAAAGCTGGCTGCGGTTGGGTTTGATTTCTACCCAATAGATCGAATCGGGTGAAGGATCCGCTACCATCGAAGCTAATTGCTGCTGAGTTTCAGACAGACGGCGGAACACATTGGAAAGGTTTCCCAGGCTGTCTTCCAGGTCATCATCACCCGAGTCAGAATACACTCCCAGAGTTTTGATGATTTGGGTGAGCAGGTTAAGCAGTAATTTGAAAGTCTCTCCGGCGGTATCCCAGGCGATTTCTACTTCAGTCCAGGCAGGCTGGGTGCGCGAGGCACTCGTAATGCGCTCCTGCTGCCCATAGGCGCCTACAGGACGGCCTTCTCGCTGCTCAAGAAGGAAATTCTCCAATACTTTGAAGAAATTGGTTATATCGTGTTCCAAGCGGAAATTGAGATCAGTCTGGCGCACCACCGATTGGTTCAGCGCGGCGGATTCTGAAGGATTGATTTTTCCGAGCAGCAAACGTTCAATATGCCCCAGGATACCGGTGTTGGTTCCCCCCAATTCTTTGAGCATGCGACTCAAATCGTATTGATTGACTTCAAAGCTCAATGAATTGGTGACCGCCGATTCAAGGTGATGGCCTTCATCGATGATCAGGTATTCATAATCGGGCAACACCCGATTGCCAGTGGCTACATCGGCCAGCAACAGAGCGTGATTGACAATGATGATATGGGCGTTGTCTGCCGCGCGGCGGGATTGGTAGAATGGGCAGACCCCCCCCAGCTTATTAATACAAACTTCCTGTTTGCAGCCTTCATTATCGGCCGAAAGGCGCATCCATACTTCGCGCTCCACGGGGCCGTTAAGGTTGATCTGATTGCGGTCTCCACTGCCACCTTCTTCCAGCCAGACCAAAATTTTGGCGAGGACGCGCATTTCTTCCACGGTTTCAGGTCCACGCTGGCGCATGGCTTGCAGACGTTGGGGGCAAAGGTAATTTGATCGACCTTTAAGCACTGTGGCGCGCAGGTCGAGGTTTAACGCGGCGGCCAGATCGGGAACGTCTTTGTTAATTAATTGGTCTTGTAGATTGATGGTATTGGTGGAAATGACCACACGCATTCCATTTTGGATGGACCACAAAGCAGCCGGAATGAGATAAGCAAATGATTTCCCGGTGCCGGTTCCGGCTTCCACCATCAGGTGCCGGCCGTCGGAAATGGCCGTTGTGACCGCGCGCAACATTTCCACTTGCTGTTGGCGCTGCTCATAATTGCGAAAATAAGCCGAAAAAGGACCGCCGTACTCCAACAGCGCGGAGACTTCCTCCGCATCCAGCGGGGTGGGCTGGTCTGCCGGTTCAATAGGGATGCCCTGGTCAGCGGATTGCAGAATGCGGCCAATCAACTGCTGATTACGGGTCGTTTTTACTGGCTCAAAAGCCCGGCTTTTAAGGATATTTTGAAAAACGTAAGACGCGCCCCACTCAAAAGGTTCGCTCAGACGAACAAATTCGGCGATGCGCTCCAGAGGGAGCTCCATGGCTATTTGCACCAGTTCCTGGTAGACGGCGGTGGTCAGTTGCGCGTCATACAGGGCGCGATGGGCGTCGCCAGGCAAAATGATGTTGAGCGCCTGTCCCAGCGCCGAAAGGTTATATCGGCCAGCTGTGGGCATCAATACTGAAGCCAATTCATAGGTGTCAATGACCTGGTTGTATTCCAGTATGCGATGCCGCCGTAGAAATGAAAGGTCGAATTGCAGGTTTTGCCCCAAAATGGGGGAATTGCCGACAAAATCAGCAAATTCTTGAATGACTTCCTGCACCTCGGGAGCATTGTAAACCATCTCATTAGAGATGCCGGTTAATTGGGTGATAAAGGGGGGAATGGGCTGGCGGGGTTTGATCAGTGTGGACCATTGATCTTCGATCCGCTTGCCATTAAACCGAACTGCCCCAATCTCGATGATTTCATCGCGGTAGGGGTCTAAACCAGTAGTTTCAATATCCAGGGCAACGATGGAAGGCATGCCAGCATTATACCACTGGAAAAGATTGGAATTGGAATAAAGTCGAACAGAATTTCTGATACAGCCGGGTAACCAGGTAAAAGACTATTCTATTGGGGAGGAAAGTAAACAGAGGGAAGATCTATAATTTAGATGTCAGGCAAATCCTGCTTTCCTCTTTAATTATGGTGAATAAAGGGAAGTCCGTGAATGAATTTTTTGGATGACCATTATGAGATTTTTTGTTATTGATCTAATCCTGAATCAATCGAAAAAATGTCAGTTGATGAAGTCTAAACAATTTGAATAATTGAAGGAAAAATAATGGTAAATATGAAAAAGGGATCCTTTTCGGCTCAATCCTTCGGAAGAAAGGTGATACAAATCATGCTGGTTGCCGGATTAATATTAATCGCGTTTGGATTGGTTATGATGGGTGTTCTTCTGGCGCGGAGCCCCGGAAAAATGCGGCCTTTAGTGGATGCGAACGGAAACAGTATCCCTGGCAGCATCTCTGAAAAGATTTTCGTCAATATTAACGGTGTGGAACAAGGGATGATCATCCAGAGTGTAGATCCTTCCAATCCAGTTCTGCTTTTCCTCCACGGCGGTCCCGGAATGCCGGAATACTTTCTGACAGAACAATACCCAACCGGATTGGAAGACCATTTCACGGTTGTCTGGTGGGATCAACGCGGTGCCGGATTGTCATTCACAAATGACATGTCTTCAGTGACAATAGACCAAATCATCGATGACACCTTGGCTGTAACCAATTATTTGCGTGGAAGATTTGGGAAAGAAAAAATCTATCTAATGGGCCATTCCGGAGGAAGTTTCTTTGGTATTCAGGCAGCCGCACGTGCGCCAGAATTGTATTACGCCTATATCGGATTGGGCCAACTCTCTTACCAGCTTAAATCTGAAACGCTGGCATATCCATATATGCTGGAACAGTTCAAGCAAATCGGTAATATGAAAATGGTCCAAAAATTAGAAGCCGCAGCGCCAACATTAGACGGTCCTTTACCTGCCGAGTATGCCGCAGTCCGGGACGAAGCCATGCACAGTCTTGGTATAGGTACAACGCGAGACATGGAATCTGTAGTAAGCGGCTTATTCTTTCCTTCATTGCGATTCAACGAGTATACGTTGAGTGAAAAAATCAATCTCTGGCGTGGAAAAATCAATTCATCCAGACATTTGAGAAATACTATGTTCGCGATAGATTTAACCCAACAAGTAACTCAGCTTGATTTGCCAGTCTATTTTTTCCATGGAAAATACGATTTTACCTGTTCTTACTCACTGGCAAAATCATTTCTTGAGGGTATTGAAGCGCCAGTAAAGGGCTTTTATACTTTCGAGCAATCTGCTCACAGTCCGATATTTGAAGAACCTGAAAAGGTGAACCAGATCTTGCTTGAAGACGTATTGAATGGAGAAACCAATTTAGCGGATTCGGAATGAACCAGTTGCAATTCCAATCCGATTGAAATAACATTCTTATCATTGAAGATTTGCCAGACAAAAACCAAAAACGGAAAAGGATATTTCCGGCATGACCGAATTGCATAACGAGTTCTTGCATTTCTCTTGTGACCCTGAGAATGGGAGTTTTGATCTTACCCCTGTGGGAGATCAACGGCAGGATTTACCGCGAGTGAAAGCAGCCCGGTTGGGCATCCGCTATGTGGATAACCGCAAACAACGAATCTGCCGATGGGATTCTTGGACACCGGTCAATCAATTTGCCGAATCGCATCCGGATTCCAAACTTGGTCCCTTGAAGACGATCGAATTTAAAATTAAATCAGATTCTATTTTGGCAACCCGAATTCTTTTCGGGTTGCCTGAGTTTTCCCCGTTTTTGATCTGGAAATTGGAAATCCAGAATCTTGGTGATTCCCCGCTGAATATTGACCAGATTGACATGCTGACGATTGGACGCGCCGGAGAAGTAAATCAGGGAAGTTTATTCTTCCCGGGGATGGAAAAGATTGATCACCTGGCTTTCCATTCGCAAGGCTGGCAGAGCTGGTCCTGGACGGCCACCTATGGCGTTCACGAAGGGGAACGGCGCAGCCGGCTTAAATGGATCCAAAGCCCGCTATATGCCAACCCGGGCACGCCGCAGCCACGCCAGCCGAGAGATTATGCCGCCGATTTCTATGGCATTCTGGGTGATCGCAGCCAGCGTACCGCGCTATTGGCAGGTTTTTTGTCTCAACGCGAGCAATTTGGCACAATCAAAGTGGATATAAATGAGCATCCAAACCTTGCTGTGTGGGCTAACTGTGACCAGGTGCGCCTGGATGCGGGGGCAAGCCTGAGCACAGATTGGGCGGTGCTGATGCCTTTCCATTTGGACGTGCCTGAAGAACTGGATGTTTACTTTAAAGCGGCAGCGAAAGAAAACGCGGTCCGCGAGATGCGAAATATCCCCGCTGGCTGGTGCTCGTGGTATGAGTTTTACCAGAAGATCAGCGAAGAAAAGATCGAACAAAATCTGGCCGCGATTGAGTCGTTAAGCGATAAATTGCCTTTAGGTTTGGTCCAAATTGATGATGGTTTTGAGCACGAAGTGGGCGATTGGCTTACTTTCCGAGAAGGTTTTCCCAATGGGGTAAAACCGTTGGCACAGCAAATCTCCAAGGCTGGTTACCAGCCCGGTTTATGGTTGGCGCCGTTTATTGTGCATCCCAAAGCGGATATTTATCACGAAAAACCGGATTGGCTGCTGCGCAACCGCGCCGGAAGGCCGGTGAATGCGGGCTTTATCTGGGATGTGTTTACAACCGCGCTGGATTTGACCCATCCCGAGGCGATGGACTATGTGTGCGAGGTTATTCGCACCGCCGTGCAGGACTGGGGCTTTACGTACCTGAAACTCGATTTTCTTTACGCGGCGGTAGTGGATGGCAAATATCGCGATCCGAAGTTGACCCGCGCCCAGGTCTTAAGGAAAGCATTTGAGCGCATCCGCGCGGCGGCAGGCGCAGAAACCATGCTATTGGCGTGCGGATGCCCGATCGGTTCCGCACTGGGTTTATTTGACGCCATGCGCATTGGCGCGGATGTCAGCGGCAGCTGGAAGCCCGCCTACGGAGGATTGGATTTTCTATTTGCGACCGAGCCCAATATGCCCAGCGCGCGCAACGCGATTCAAAATGTGCTCACCCGCGCGCCAATGCACTTGAATTGGTTTGTCAATGACCCGGATTGTCTGATTGTACGCGAGTCTAGCCAGTTGACGCTGGAGGAGATTCGCTCGCTGGCGACGGTGATCGCGGTCAGCGGCGGGTCGCTGCTGCTTTCGGATAACCTGCCGGGGTTGTCGCAAGAACGGTTGGAGATCGCTCGCGCGCTGATCCCCTCCAGTTCGCATCGACCGGTGGTGCTGGATTGGTTTGACCGGGTCAGCCCGGAACGCGTGCGCGTCGATTTCGAGGGGCCGGAAGGCAAATGGTCTGTTGCCGCGATATTTAACTGGCAGGATGCTCCCCAAATGGTGACCGTCACGCGGGAGGATCTGCGTCTGACTGCAGGCAAAGTGATCTGCCGGTCTTTTTGGGATGATCGCGTGCAACTGCGAGAAGAGAATCAGCCGTTTTTCACATGCGAGCTTCCCGCGCATAGCTGCGCGCTGCTGGCGATTCGCGAGATCGAGCAAGACATTCCCCGCTACGCTGGCAGCAGCGTGCATTTCTCTCAAGGCTTGGAAGTAAAAGAATGGCGTGTGGAGGGGAATAAATTATCCGCACGGTTGGATGTGGAAAGGGTATTTGGTGGAACAATCGAGTTCTGGCTGCCTGCGGAAATCAAATCTGCCAGCTGGAGCGGAATTCCCCTTGCACCCAGCCGGCAGACATCCAATCTTGTTCAATTCCATCTGCCAGAAGGAAACGGCGGGTGGTTTGAAATCGAATGGCAATAGCGAATTACTCTGCTATGCCGGGGCGATTTCCTTCCGCGAATTGCGTCTGGTAAAGCTGGGCATACAGGCCGTTTGCTGATAAAAGGCTGGCATGCGTTCCACGTTCGACGATGCGGCCGCGATCGATCACCAGGATTAAATCCGCGGCCAGGATGGTACTGAGGCGGTGGGCGATCACAATGCTGGTTCGCCCGGCCATCACGCGGCGCAGTGCTTCTTGAATCAGGGCTTCGGACTCGCTATCCAGGTGGCTGGTAGCTTCATCCAGCACCAAAATCTTTGGGTTCTTTAGAATCACGCGTGCCAGGGCGATACGCTGCTTTTCTCCACCACTCAAGCGGTAACCACGCTCACCGACGACGGTATCGTAGCCATTCGGCAGGGCGGAAATGAAATTGTGGATGTTGGCGGCTTTGGCAGCAGCTTCGATTTCTTCCTGATTGGCATCCAATTTCGCGTAGATTAAGTTGGTGCGAATCGTATCGTGGAACAGGTGGGTTTCCTGGGTCACCATGCCGATCATGGAGGAAAGGAAATCCAGAGAAAGTTCGCGGATATCCACACCATCCAGCAAAACACGCCCTGCCTGTGGATCATACAATCGCGGAATCAGGTAGGTGAGGGTGGTTTTGCCCGCCCCCGAGGGACCGACCAGGGCGACCAATTGGCCGGGTTGCGCGGCAAAGTTGATCTCTTCCAAAGCCATATCCCGCGCCTGAGATTGCGCCTGACCCGTCTGGGTGGGGCTGCCGGATAACACCGCCGAGACCTGATCGAGCTGCCCAAAGCGGCGCACGCTTTTCAATAAATTATCCTCTTCGATTCCATAATGAAAAGTCACATTTTCAAAAGCCAACTCTCCGCGGGGATTGGGAATCAATTTTGCGGATTGGGGTTCTTGAATTTCCACAGGCAGATCGATGACTTCGAAAACGCGCTCAAAACTCACCACTGAGGTGGCAAATTCCACCGGCGCGGTGGCCAGACCCTGTAAAGATGCGTAAAGTGAAGTGAGATACGATCCAAAGGCGACAATCGTGCCCACGGTAAAGGCTTTTTGAATCACAAAATAGCCGCCCAATCCGTACACCAGGGCGGTGCCCACCGCACTGAGCAATCCGATAATGACAAAGAACGCGTTCCCTACCACAGCGCGTTGGATTCCCAGATCGCGAACTTTAGCGGAACGTTCGTTAAAACGCTCATTTTCCAGCGAGTTGCGGCCAAATAATTTCACCAATAACGCGCCGCCAATATTGAGGGTTTCATTGACCATGGCGTTCATCCGCGCGTTGTGGTCCATCTGCTCGCGGGCCAAATCACGCAATTTTCCTCCCAGGGCGCGTGCTGCCAGCAGGAAGAGCGGCAAAATGGCCACACTGATTAGCGTTAATCGCCATTCCAGGGTGAGCATTACCGCCATCACCCCGATGGTTTGAATCAGGTCGGTGATGATGTTGACGATGGTGTTGCTGATCGCGTTCTGCGCGCCAACCACATCGTTGTTCAGGCGGCTCATCAATTCCCCGATGCGGGTGTGGGTGAAGAAGTTGAGGGACATGCGCTGCAGGTGAGAGAAAAGCGCCACGCGTAAATCGAAGATCACTCCCTCTCCGACCGCTGCGTTTAATTTGCGCCGAATCACATTGAGCCCTCCACCCAGGGCGGGAATCAGCAATAAACCAAATGACAGCAAAATAAGGCGATTAATGTCTCCATTGGGAATGGCTTTGTCAATCAACTCACGGATGATCAACGGGGTCAGCAGGGTTAACCCTGTGCCCAATAAGATCAACAGCAGCATGGCGATAATCTGCCAGCGATACGGCCGCGCATATCCCAAGACCCGTTTTAATAAGGCCCAGGTGACTTTTGGTTTATCAGATTCTGAACTGATGTAATTCCACAAACCCATTCCATGAAAACCCATAAAGTTTCATCCTTTCATTCTGTGTCTCAATTGTAGTCTATGTTAAGAGCAATGGAGGAAGATATGTACAAACAAATCGCCCGATCCATTGCGATGGACCGGGCGATCTCAGGTTGAAATGACTTGATTATTCGGCAGGTTTTTGAGGTTCGAGCGGTTCTACCGGTTGGCTGGAAGCAGCTGCCTTGCGGGCTTTATTGCGGCGAACTGCCTTGATGATGGCGCGGACAATCAGGAAGATCGGCAGGAAGATGATCAACAGCACCGGCAAGAGGAACAGGATGATCCAGATCAGGGCGTTGATGATGAACTGCACGGCATCCACCAGGGCTTGCAGGGCGTCACGGGCTACGCCTACCGGCTCCCATCCGGCGACGGTCAATGGTTCAATGGAGGCCTTGCTGATGATATTAACGCTGATCGAAGATAATCGTGAGGCTTCATTGTAGTAGTTGATCTGTCCTTGCAACACTTCGATTTCTTCGCGAACGCGGGTCAATTCATTGAAGATGGTCAGCACATCTTCTGTTTTGGAGGCGGAGGCCATGATCTCACGCAGCTGCGCTTCGGCGTCTTGCAGGTTGCGCAAGCGGGATTGCAAATCGGTGTATTCGCGCGTGACGTCCTGGCCGGAGACGTTCTCATTACGGATGTCGGTTTTAGGATCTTCCACCAGGCCTTTGACCTGATCCAGAGCGGAATTCAATCCCTCGGCGGGGACCCGAATGGTAATATCACCAGCGGGGACTTCCACACCCTGGCTGGTGTAGGATTTGTACAGGTTGGAACTGACAATAAATCCACCCATCGCTTCGGCCATCTTGCCGATGCGATCCATCGCCACGGCCGGGTCAATAACCACAATAGAAAGGCTGGCGTTCTTGATCACCACGCGTTCAACTGCCTGGGCGGTGACGTTGCCATCGCCATAATCGGTTGTAGATGAAAAGCCCATCTCCGCTTCGGCGGCCGGGGCGGCAGGCGCTTCCATTGGCAAGGCCTCATATGCTTTTTCTTCGGCGATCATGTTCATGGAACGGGTAGACGCAGCCGGGGCGCAGGCTGCCAGCAAAATGGCGAATAACAATACCAGGGAAAGGCTTATTTTCTTCATTTTCTCCTCCAAATGGTTTCGTAATGATTATTCTGCAGAAATGACGCAGACCAGTTCTAAAAAGTTCCTTACCAGCCGTAGGCCAATCGCAGGGCATGCCGATCTGGAAGGTTAAACCGGCGGATTCGTTCCTGTACGATTTCATATGGATAATGGACCCGCTTAAGTTCCCATTGAAGGGTCTCGGTATCCAGAATGGCATAGGACGCGCGTGAATCATGATCGCGCGGCTGGCCGACTGAACCCGGGTTGAGGATGGCGCGCGGGGTGAGAGCTAAGGTTTGGCTCTCATGCATGATCCGCATTTCCACTTCCGTGATTTCAGAGGCTTGAATGAATGAAAGCGGTAGATGCGAATGGCCAATCAGACAATAGGAGGTATTGAAGAATTGAAAATTGACCCTGGCGGTGTACGTATCCAGGACGTACTCCCAAATTGGATTATGCGGGCTGCCATGTGCCAGGGTGAACTGGCCGATAGTGCGTGTTTCTGGCAGGTTAAGCAGAAATTTCTTGTTTTCCTGGGACAAGGTGAGTTGAGTCCACAGAGTGGATTGCTGGGCGTCAAAGTTAAACGCAGCCAGGTCCAGCTGCCCCAAGGCGGCCGCGTCATGGTTGCCCAGAATACAAAATAGATTCGGGATAGCGCGAATCCGTTCCACGCATTCATTGGGATCTGGCCCGTAACCGACCAGATCACCCAGGCACCACACGGCATCGACGGGACCGCAGTGGTCAAAAACCGCCTCCAGCGCTGGCAAATTGGCATGGATGTCGGAAATGACGAGTGTTTTCATAATCCTTTAGGGCAGACGGAACTGCAGCTCGTATTGGCCGGGTTCTTTTTCTTGCAATAAGGAATTTTCTCCGGCGATCATGATCCAGGTTTGGCCCGGTTTTAGCGGCAATGGATTGCCGTCAGTGGTCACAAACTGGACCGGCTGATCGGTTCCGGGCGATTTCCACAGGGCTTCGATCATTTTCCCATCGCGGAAGAGAACGGCGCGTTTCCCCTGCGGATTATTCCATATCGCGATCTCGTGCAAGGTTGGGGCCAGTTCATTGTAAGGCGCGAAGAGGATAATGATATTGTCCCGCGTGAGTTGCCTGGCGGTATTGCGATCAGTTAATTCGACGGTGGTGATGTTGTTATTTACGTCCGCGCTTTCAATCCATGCCAGATATTGCCCGCTTTCAGGGTCATAGCGCCATTGGCTGAAGTTAAAGGCGTTGTACTTGAGCGTGACTTGCTGGCCTGTGGCGCCTTCCGCAGGCGGCAGGGAGTAGAAATACATGCCATCCAGCGGCTGGCGAACGGTTTCAATAGCGCGTTTTTGCAAAGCGTATTGGGTGAGGGCGGCTGAGTCGGCGAAAACACTGAGCACGGTGTGCGGACCATCGTCACAAATTGCCGGGCAGCTATCGCCTGTCTGGCTGATGGCGCGCATGCCCAGGTTCCGGTTGAGAACCGGAAAAACTTTCAAGGGATCGGCGCTGACAAAACCGAGGATCCCCTGGTACATGCGCACCAGTTGCGCGTCTACCAGACGCCCGGAGCGCATGGGGCCGATCTTGCTGGCATCTTGCCCGTAATACAGAGCCATGAAACGGTTGGTACCTTCACCAATGTAGTAATCGAACACGATATCCGCGGAAGACAGGCCAGCGTGCGGGCGTCCTTCGCGGGGGAAATTGGCAATTTTTACCATCACCGGGCGGCGTTGCAGCAAAGCCGGATCTTCCACCTGTAAACCCGTCAGCGGATTGGTGGTCTCGCTAAAGTTATCCGGCCCAACTTGAATGGGTGTGGCGGTTGGGGTGGGGATGGGGGTTGAAGTGGGGATGGGGGTGTTGGTCGCCGCGGGGGTGACCGGTTGGAATGGGGTGCTGGACGCCAGCGGCGAAGCATCTTGATCGGATCCGGAAGCGTTGGTTTTGGGCCCCAGCGCGTTACCAGGTTGACATGCGCTGAGGACAACAATCAACAGTAAACTTGCGATAATGGTTTTCTTTAGCATATTTTCCTGCCTGTGCATATTTCCTTTCACGGTAGGTCAAAAAGCAATTGCCATTGGCCGGGTGAAATCTGATTGTATTCGGAGCTTTTTCCGGCAACCACGATCCAGGTGTTGCCGGGCTTTAATTGCATGGGTAACCCCTGCTGGTTAAAAAATTGGATCGGGTGGTCGCGCAGAGGCGCGCGCCAATACCCATCCACCATCAATCCGTCGCGAAAGAAGACGGCGCGCTGCATGTCTGTATTATCCCAGATATTCACATCGTGCAGGCGATAATTGTACTCAATATAATTGGCAAAAAGGATGATGACGTTAGAAAAGGCCAGTTGATCGCCGTTGAGCTGGTCTACCAGAGGGATTAAGGGATATTCATCGCCGTCTTCCCACGATTCAATCCAGCGCAGATATTTCCCGCTTTGGGCGTCGTAGCGCCATTCGCCGCGATTCCAGCGGATATATTGCACCAGCACCGAAACGCCGTACTGGTCGGTTTCTGGCGGGGTTTCGCTGAAAAGCATACCCCGCAAATCCGGCCGCGTGTTCTCCACACCGTGCCGCGAGGTGAATTCGGTGACGGCGGCGGTGTCTACATACACACCAGTGGCAGAGTGGGTCAGCCCGCCACAGATGGGCGGACAGGGCGCGTTCAGGTTGGAAATGGCGCGCATGCCCAACTCGGACAGGATCACTTCGTCCACCCGTTCGTCAGCCGAGCCATACACCAGAATGCCGCGATACATGTTGACCAGCTGCGGGTCGATCAGACGGCCAGAGCGCAGCGGCCAGGCTTTGGGGGTGTCCTGGCTATAATAAACGGCCAGGAAGCGATTCATATATTCGCCAATGTAGTATTCAAAAACCATATCGGCATAAGACAGCCCGGCATGCGGGCGGCCGGGTACGGCGGGAAAGTTGGATACTTTCACCAACACCGGCAGGCGATTGAGGTTTTCGGGATTGTCGACCGGTAATCCGGTCAGGGGGTTGATCTCCGGGGGTAAATTAGCCGCGCCGATGACCTGATCCGTGGGGACAAGGGTAATGGCGGGTTGGGGGATTGGTGTGACGGTATTTTCCTGGAGAGGTTGGGGAAATTCGCTGGTCGCCTGCAACAGAGCTGCTGCAGCCGGGCTGGGCTCGCTGATGGGCGCGGCTTCAGCAACGCTTTGCTGATCAGCCAGCAGATCGGGAAAGCCTGCCTGGCAGCCGGCAAGCAGCAAACCAGGCAGTACAAACAGCATCCAGATCCGTTTAGGGCTTATAACCATTCCGCCAGCCTTTGCAGGATGCGATCAGCGACTTCGCTTTTGGAAAGCAGGGGTAAGGTTTCGGGTTGGGTGTCTGGGGTCAGAAAGACCACGCGATTGGTATCCACGTCGAAACCAGCATCAGTGGCGGAGATGTCATTGGCGACAATCATGTCCAGCTTTTTGGCGAGCAGTTTACCGCGCGCGTTATCGAGTAAATTCTGGCTTTCAGCGGCAAAGCCGATCACCTTCAGCGGCCGGCCGGAAATGGCTTTTTGGTCAGCGACCGCGGCGAGAATATCCTGGGTGGGTTGCAGTTCGATGGACAGGCCCGCGCCGGATTTTTTGATCTTCTCGGCGGCGGCATGGGTTGGGGTAAAATCGGCCACCGCAGCGGACATGATCAGCGCGTCGGCCTGGGCCGAAGCGGAGAGCACCGCACCGCACATCTGCGCGGCGGTTTCAACCAGGGTGATCTGCGCGCCATTTGGCGGGGTGAGGTGGGTGGGGGTGGTAATGAGTTCCACCTCAGCGCCCCAATCCAGGGCGGCCTGGGCAAGGGCGTAGCCCTGGCGGCCGGAGGAGCGGTTGGTGATCACCCGCACCGGGTCGATCGGCTCGCGGGTGCCGCCGGCGGTGATCACAATCTTTTTACCTTTGAGCGGACCCCCGCGGCTGAGGGTATAGCGAATTAAACCAAGAACATCCTGCGGTTCAACGAAGCGGCCGAGGCCAACCAACCCCGAGGCGAGGTGACCGGCAACCGGTCCGATAAAGATCGCGCCGCGCTGCTTGAGCGTTTCCACATTGGCCTGGGTGGCAGGGTGGCTGTACATGCCCGCGTCCATCGCCGGGGCGATGATCAACGGGCAAGACGCTGCCAGATGTGTGACGGAGAGCAGATTGTCGCCAATGCCGTTGGCCAATTTGGCCAGAGTGGTGGCGGAGGCGGGGGCGATGACCAGCAGGTCTGCGCCGTGGGCGATACCCACATGGGTGATATGCGCCTGCCCGCCCCACAGGTCTGCTTCGGTATAGGCGCTGCACCCGGTAACCGATGAAAAAGTGAGCGGGGCGATAAATTTCTGAGCGGACTCCGTCATTACCACGTCCACCTGCGCGCCCCATTGGGTGAGGCGAGAAGCGATTTCGGCGGCTTTGTAGGCGGCGATTGAGCCGGTCACGCCGAGAATGATCTTTTTGCCTTGAACTGGATTATTCATGTTGATTCATTTCCCAGATTAATCGCAGCCCGTCCAGGGTGAGCCAGGGGGCGATGATGTCGATGGCGCTTGTCTCTTTGGCTACGATTTCAGCCAGGCCGCCGGTGGCGATGACCTTCATTTCTGGCCCTAATTCGGCGCGGAAGCGGGCCACCATGCCTTCGACCAGGGCGACATAGCCAAACAGCAGGCCGGATTGGATGGCGTGCACGGTGTTATAGCCGATCACCGAAGGCGGGCGCTGCAGTTCCACGCGGGGCAGCTTGGCGGCGCGCATGAAGAGCGCGTCCGCGGCGATGCCGATGCCAGGGGCGATGGCCCCGCCCAGGTACTCACCCTGCGCGTTGATGGCGTCGAAGGTGGTGGCGGTGCCAAAGTCGACCACGCAGGCCGGGCCGCCATAAAAGGCGTTCACCGCAACCGCGTCCACAATGCGGTCCGCGCCGACGGCTTTGGGGTCGTCGTAGCGGATGGTGATGCCGGTATTTATTTTGTCATCCACGGTAAGAATGGGAACCTGCAGGTAAATTTCGCAAGCCTTGACGATGCGGCCGGTCAGCGGGGGCACGACCGAAGCCAGGCAGATGCCGTCCAATTGTTTGGGGGAGCAGCCGCTGTGCTGCAGCATGCCGAGGATTTGCAGGCCGTATTCGTCCGGCATGCGGTCGTGATCGGTGGCAAGACGCCAGCGGTTGCCCAGTTTGGAACCTTCGTATAAACCCAGGGTCAGGTTCGTGTTACCAATATCGATGGTGAGCAGCATGGGTATCCTCATTCGTTTGGATTGGATTACGTTCTTAATTCTAACCCAAAATGAGGTTTATACAATTGTGAGATAAAGAATGTAAGTTTGCAGGGGCTGTTCCATGCGCAAGACGTTGGGGTGCCGCCCGGGGGACAGGGTCATCACCTCATTGGCCCAAAATTATAAGAAACCATTACCGTGAAATGCAAGACCAAAACAATGAAGGATAATGTAATGATTGTGTTGCCAATAGTACTTCGTTTATTTCTGATCTTAAATCCGTATCTTATGAGATAAATCAAAGCTAAATAGAGTGCGATGGAAAAATATGGGTTTAAGAATGCTATGCTCCCCAATAAGACTACAAGGTAGATTAGACCTAAGACTAATACAAGAATGAATGAACATAACAATAATTGCTTATTATTAATTTTCCTGATACCAAAGACATCGAATAACCTTATCAGAACAATCCGTAAAGAAGGGTCAAGCTTGTAAAGAATTTTTGATTCATCACTCGCCAATTTCCAATTGTTTTCTTCTACATATGCAAGGTACAAATTCCAATGTAAATTGATATCATCCGGTTTAATTTGTGCTGCTTGATTAAGGTATTCAATTCCCTTCGACCGTTCTTTATTTTCAATTTTCGCGAGTCCTAATAAAAACAAAGATTCATAGGAATTTGACTCCAAAGCATAGGCTTTCTCTGCGAACGTCAAAAAGGCTTGCATATCTTTCTTTTTATAGGCGAGATAACACAGTGCGTGGTATGGTAAGGCCGATTTTTCATCCATTTTAATGGCTTGCTGTAGATGATTTTCGGCTTCCGCGAATCTTTCTAATTCTTTGTAACATAAACCTATCGTAATGTGACCATGCGGGCTGTCTGGATATTCGATCAAGATTTGCTCACAAATATGTAAGGCGGATTCGAAATCACCTTGTCTCATTTTATTGTTGGCTTCTGTAATTAAAAGTTCCATTCGGTATTCTCACTAGCGGGTAAGGGTTAGGGTCTGGTGCTTTTCCATTGTTTATTATCAGCCAGTAAATCGCTTCCGCAATTATTATAGGAATCGGTATTGCGCTGTGGTAGACATCTCTGTTGCCGACGCACCATAGACAATTCATGCTGGTGGGTTGCGGGCGGAAGTAAAGTAATTTTTGACTCGTGATAGATTGTCCGCCCTCCACGCCACCCTACGCTGGCGTTATTTCGGTTTCGGCTGTCGGGTTTCGGACTTTGCGTCCTCAACCCGACCTACAAGAATCGCGACTGGCATGATCGGTTGCCTTGTTAGTGAGATGATAGAAAAAGTTTGATATTAAAATTAGTGAATCTCTAATGGACCCCAGTTTGGATCTCCAAGATATTTATAATTATCATTACTAGCTAGAATAATAACTTCGCCAGTTGTGACATCAAGCCTGAAAATATAATTGGTATACATGCCTAAATAATTCCCTGAAAAAGCAATATACTTTCCATCTGGTGACCAGCTTATTCTTCCTCCATTTCTACCATTGCAATTTTGGCCGATCAAATTAATAAATTCTTCCCATTCGCCACTGTCGGGTTGGTGGTAAAGCCATCGAAAATTGGTCCCATCTTTATTTATCAAGGCAATGCCATTTCGAGGACCTTCGTCTATATAAGTTGAAAACGCAATTTGAGCTCCATCTGGAGACCAGGCAGGATTTATTCCAAAAGATAATTCTTTGATGACCTCTCCGTTGATATCAAGAGTCACGATTGTGTTATTGACAGAGGCGACAAACATATCTTCCACGGGTGAATAAACTAGCTTGTGTACATCTGCACCAAGTTCATCAGGCCAACATTGCTGGTCACCAGAAAGAGAAAGAATGCATACCTTTCCCTCGTTTTCATCATATAGATTTATTTTACAAACAACAGCGAGATTGTTTCCATCTCTCGACCAGCTGATGGACTGAATGCCATGATCAGGCATGAGATTCTCAACACATTCTTGAGGCAATTCAATCTTTTTGATAATTTTATAAGGCATTTCATACCTGAGTGGAAAAGTTCTTACATCATCGATTCCAGTCATATCGACAATGCAAATCTCGTTAATTTTGTCGCAACCCACAGCCAGTTTTTTTCCATCCGGTGACCAGGCTGTAGCACCCGTGAAGATTCCTAAAGAAGTAATATGGTTTCCATCACCATTCATTACATGATACCCGCTTGTATATTCTGGATTTTCTACCTCTGAAACAAAGATAATTATGCCGGGGGGTAATGGTTTTGCTTTTAAAGATGTATTGTTTATTACTTCCTCATTTTGGAGATCAGTCGTTTCGAGAGTTGTATCAATTTCCTCGTTAATGGATTCATCGCAAACTCTGTCAGATCGTGTGGGCGCAATAAACAAGAAGTAAGCCTCTGTAATGACTAACAAGGCTAATAGAGATACAATCATAATTATTGCGTTTTTCCATGTTCTGTTCTGCAATTTCATTTTTTATAACCCCCGCTCAAGGTGTCATCTCTTAGAATATCATTATCTGTAAATCGAAGGATGTAATTCTGCTTCACCGTTGAGATAAGCCAGTAAATCACCCCTGAGGTGGTGGAGAAGATCGGTCTTGCGCCACGGTAGACATTCATGTTGCCTGTGGGCTATTGGCAATTCATGGATGGTGGGTTTCGGGCGGAAGTAAAGTAAGTATTGACTCACGGTAGCTTGTCCGCCCTCCACGCCACCCTACGCAGGTGTTATTTTGGTTTTGGCCGTCTGGTTTCGGACGTTGCGTCATCAATCCGATTTACAGGAATCTTAAATCTCCCCGCCTTCTAGTTTGTTTACAAATTTCATCAATCTAGATTCATTTGCATTATACAAGAGCTGTTTGATCAGCGAAAGCCGGGGATGCCGAGGCACATACAAAAAACCAGTCCTCCCTATACCATCAGGAAGGACTGAGTCTCAAATCAGCAAAAGTCGGATGCGGTTACTGGTTTTTCATCAATTGCTCGATGCGGCTTTCCCCGGTGTTGTAGTATTTGGCCTGCGGGTGATGGACGATGATGGCCGCGGTGGACTGCTCGGGTACCAGTTGATAAGCCTCAGTGAGGGTCATGCCCAGTTCTTTTTCGGCAGGCAGCAGGGCGAATACCTTTTGGTGATCGTCCAGGTCGGGGATGGCCGGATAGCCCCAGGAATAGCGCTTGCCGCGTTCCTCAGGCAGGCCCAATTCGCGCAGAATGTGGCGGTGCAGATATTCGGCGGTGGCTTCGGCCACCTGCACACCCAGTCCGTGGGTAAAGTAGGCTTCGGAATAATTCCCCTGACCTTGCAGTTGTTCAAAGCGCTCGGAGGCTTGCTGGCCCACCGTAACCACCTGGAAGGCGACCACATCCATTTGCGGCGAACCGACGGGCAGGAAGTAGTCGGCCAGGCACAGGAATTCGGAAGAATCCTGGCGGGGGAAGTGGAAACGGGTCAGCTCAACCGGGCTGGTGGCGAGGTCTGATTGCGGATCGTAAACCACCAGGTCGTCGCCATCCGCCTGCGCCGGCCAGAAGCCATACACGCCTTGCGGTTTTAACCAGCCATCCTGCAGGGCTTCCCGGCGCATGGCATCCAGGCGGGCTTCAAATTCGGCTTCCAGTTTTTTCCATTCTTCCCCGTGGGTGTTTTTGGCTCCCCAGGAAAGACGGTAAAGTTCATTTTTGGATATATGCTGGAAGACGGCTTCCAACGGCATTTGTTTGACCACGCGCACGCCCCAATTGGAAATGTTTGGAATGTCTGAAGCGGGCGCGACCGCGGAAAACCGCCGACGGGTTCCGGCAGGCGCGCGCTGGGATTCGGCGCGTCCCAACTCCAGCTGGGATTCTTTTTGAATTTTTTGGATCAACGCCTGGCGCTTTTCTGGCTGGATGAGCGCGTCCATGGTGGAGAGGCCTTCAAAGGCGTCCTTGCAATAATACACGCCGGGCTGGTAGACTTGCTGGTCTTCGGTGATGAGGATCCGGCGCCCAAATTTGCGGTTGATGGCCGCGCCGCCGATCAGGACCGGAAATTCCAGCGAGCGGCGGTGCAGTTCATTGACGATCAGCGGCATTTGTTTGCTGGTGCTGACCAGCAGCGCGCTGAGGCCAATCGCAGTGGCGTTGACTTCCACCGCTTTGGAAATGATGGTTTCAGCGGGAACCTGTTTGCCCAGGTCGATGACGGTGTAGCCGTTGTTAGCGAGGATGGTTTTCACCAAGTTCTTGCCAATGTCGTGCACGTCGCCGTAAACGGTGGCCAGCACAATGGTGCCTTTGGTGACCCCCTCCACTTTTTCCAGGTAATTTTCCAGGTGGGTGACGGTCTTTTTCATCACTTCGGCAGATTGAAGCACGAAGGGCAAAATCAGCTC
>ENA-ORXD01001453-ORXD01001453.1-sediment-metagenome-genome-assembly--contig:-NODE-1453-length-19663-cov-4.424946_pt1 | contig 19663 bp, 15 predicted proteins | sample MGYA00237862_ERZ511471 | MGnify/ENA metagenome assembly ERZ511471
GCTCCGTCGACACTCAGGATAGTGATTTCCGCCCGCGCCTGGATGAAACGTCCCCAGGATGAGGTGGAGAGGCTGATCTCCTGCACGCTCATGGTCATCTCGCCATCCCACACCGTAACGTCTTTGACCACGCTGGCCGAGACAGAAGAATCATCGGTGACGGTGAGCGTTACGCTATAGGTTCCCGCAGCCGGATAGAGATGGGAAGGTTCTGGGACGCTGGAGGTTGTGCCATCGCCGAAATCCCAACTCCATTCCGCGATGCTGCCATCCTGAGACTGACTCAAATCGCTGAAAGAGACCTGCAGACCATCAGCCGCAAAGGAAAAATCGGCCACAGGGGGGATATCGATTGCGCCTGCTTCGCTGGCATACAGGGTGGCGTTAAAGGCATCGACCAGACCGTAGCCGAACTGATTGTCGCGGCCCGGATCACCGATATCCTCAGCGCTCTGTTCAAGGATCGCGCGCAGCTCAGCGTTACTCAAATCATGATTGAGGCCTTTCACCAGCGCAGCGACCCCGGCGACATGAGGAGCCGCCATGGAGGTCCCGGCGTAGAAATAATACCCTTCGGTGAAACGGCTGAAGGTGTTCTGCAGGATCATGTCGTCATAGCCGTCGCCGTTGTTATCGCCGGTGTCGCCCCCTGGAGCCGCCAGATCGATAGTGGTGCCGTAATTGGAATAGGATGCCAGTGTGTCCAACGAGGTGATGGCACTAACCGAAAGACAGATCTCATAGGCTGCCGGATAAGAAGGGGTGGCCGTCCCTTCATTCCCCGCAGCGACAACAATCAGCACTCCCTGGTCCCAGGCATATTGGCAGGCGTCCCGCAACACCTGCAGATCGACCGGCCCGCCAAGACTCAGGTTGATGATATCCGCACCATGGTCTGCGGCATACATGATGCCGTCGGCGATGTCGTCGTAGCTGCCGCTGCCGCTGGCATCCAGAACCTTGACCGGCATGATCGTGGCTTGATAGGCAATCCCGACAACCCCTACCGCGTTGTTGGTCGACTGGGCAATGGTGCCGCAGACGTGCGAACCGTGCCCTTCGTCGTCATTGGGATCATTGTCCCCGTTCACAAAATCGTACCCTGGCGTGAAATTCGTCGCGGCCAGATCTTCGAGAGACTGCCGCACACCGGTATCAACAACCGCGACCACCGCCCCGCTCCCTTTGGAAAGCTCCCAGGCGTCATCCACACCGATACGCTGCATATGCCACTGATAGCTAAAATAGGGATCATTGGGCACCACCGTGCTGGCCTGGGCGTAAGCATTCTGTTCGGCATAGATAACACCTGGCTCGCTACGCAGCAATTCCAAAACAGCCTGGGGATCGGAGTGTTTGAGAACGTCAAACTGCCCCTTCTTCCAACTGCAGCGTTTTTGCGAAGCTTTGTATTTGTGCATGATGCCGGTTTTCTCTTCATCGCTCAGGCTTGAGTCAAACTTGACGATGATTTCATCGGCGACCCGTTCCGGCCCCTGAAACCTTTTGGCGTTCCCGGCCTGGACCGGATTGGCATGAGACAACCCTGGCAAAAGAATCAATATCGCTGCCAGCAAAAAAACGATCTTTTTCATTTGGGTTCTCCTCCTTGAGTTCCGACATTGTTCGAGTTTCAGCTGTTGTTTTATGGCCAATGAAAGCCTGACCTGAACACAACCGGGTAATTACTCACACAAAGATAAATTTTTTCCAATAAAAAAAGCAACCCACCACAAAAGCGGGTTGCCACCAGATAACCGGTCGTTTGCGACCGTTTCCTCCCAAGCCATGGCTTATTAGCCATGTTTTAATTTATCGATCTGCCCGACTAAAAAAATTTCCAGTCTCTAAAAGCTATGACGGAAACAACTGCATCAGCCTCTGACCTGAGAAAATTCAAAGCCAGACGGAAGGATCAAAAACCACATCCAAAATCGATGGAGGCAAAGCCAACGCCGGTAATGAAGGAGACGCCCGGCAAAGGGTCGCAAACGCCAGAATGCCCAACTGTTTCTATCCATTAACAGCCAAAGAGTCGGTATCCTCTCCCGAGCCTCAAACGGAAAACGTGACCTTCGCGATGACGCCGTCTAGTTGAACAGCGAATCGGGGCGTCACCTGTCGCTTTCAATCCCACTAATAGATGGGGTTTATTCAGGAGAGTTGAATCGTGTCATTTAGATCTAGAAGTTCAGTGCCGACCTGGCTAGCGGATTCCCGGACAAGGTGCGACACCGATTTTTGACGGGATGAAAAGCGCGAGGGATCGTATGGATTGGAATAAAAAATCTTTCACTCCTTCCCAAAACCTTTCCAGGCGTCCGCTTTGTCGGGCGCCATTTCTTTGGCCCATTTCACCGCCCAGGTACCGAACGGTTTGAGCAACGCAAAAAGTTCCGTTCCCTGAGGAGTCAGTTGGTACCCTTCCAAGGAGCGTTCAATCAGCCCGGCTTCGCGCAACTCTTTCAGGCGCTTGTTCAGAATCGACGGCGAGATCGATTCGCAGGCCGTCTGCAATTCGCGGAAGGTCGCCTGGCTTCGGCTGAGGTTCCAGATAATCCCCATTGCCCAGCGGCGACCGAGAAGATCGAAGATGGCCATGATCGGCGTACCGGACTTGGAACCGCGAACCGGTTGGCCCGGAATCGGTATGGACATGAGACCTCCTGAAAAGGCGGAAAAATTCCGGAGGCGCGGTAGAAGGGCTGCGTTCCGCGCTACGGTAAACGTAGCGCGGAACGCAAAAAAAGGGAAGGTTTAAGTTTTCGCCGCTCTGATCTCTTCAATCGTCCGTCCGCCAACACCGATGTTTTCGTATTCCAGTTCAGTTATCAACACCGTAAAAGAGGTCGCAGGGATGTCGGTGACTTCACTGGCAGTTGCGGTCAGTTTTTTGATCAGCTCTTTCTTCTTGGCTTTGCTGCTTGGTCCCATAGTGACAGTAATAACGGGCATGGAATCACTCCTTTCTCGAATGATTTACGGGTTGCTTCTTTTTTTGTAGCGCGCTACATATTAAATAGCACGCTATCGTTTCTGTAGCAAGCATTTTGGGGGAGTCTTTGAATTTTGGTGTTGGCAGAAAGGACTTTTATTTCATCGGGATCAGGTCTGAGTTGTCTTTTCCCTTGCAAAACAGGCTTATTTTCTTTTTAATTTTCCATAACAATTTCGATAAGGGCTTGGGAGGTAAGGAAGACGGTGCAAATCCGTCGCGGACCCGCCACTGTAAACGGAAGTTTTCCAAAGTCAGATACTTCCCTCCAAGCAAGCCAAAACTGTCTGTACTTCGTGGATTGAGTTCTCAGACAGGCAAGATCCGAGGATAAAAACGGCATCCCGGAGTCTATTCAGGCTCCGGGTTTTTTACGCTGGAATTGTGTGTTGCTCACTCGCAATGTCCCGCATGCCGCGCCCTCCTTTTGTCTCCTGAGGTCCCTTTCCAAACAAACATTTCGTTCTCACCTTTTAGACAACAGGCTGCTTCACCGCAAACCGCACGGCCCTGTTCAACGTGCTGTTTTCAGGATTTTCCATCCACCGGTTATCCGGTTGGCTGCCTGGCGACAAAAGGTTTGAAACAATTCCGTATTGAGGTCTGTTTTGGAATACAACATTGGAGAAAAAATCAGAGAACTGCGCAAGGCCAAGCATCTGACTCTGCAAAAGGTTGCAAATGAAACAGGTTTTTCTACCGCTCTTATCTCGCAAATTGAGAACAACAATGTCGTTCCTCCAATTGCCACCCTATCAAAACTGGCGCGTTTCTTTAACGTCAAGATAGCTCATTTCTTTCAGGAAGAACTTGATCGCCCCTACGATGTTGTGCGGGTCGAAAACTATCTTGATGTTGCTCGCAGTGCTGGCCAAAAGCCCGGCTACAGTTACAAAGCTTTAGTCGGCCACAAATTCAACAAACACATGGAAGCATTTGTCGTTACGGTCAGGGAACATACCAATGAATATGTGGTGCCGTGGAATGCAAAAGAGGAATTTCTGATAATCCTGAGCGGGACAGCTGAAGTTCTCCTGAACGACGAACGGATCAAGCTCAATAAAGGCGACGCAGTCTATATTGATTCCAACCTGCCCCATAGTCTGTTGGCTTGCGATGGCGAAACGGTCCAGGCGCTTTCAGTTGTCATGCGATGACAGAGCAACCTCTGTCTCTGCCTTTAAAGAGAGAAAGTTTGACTCTGATGAAAGCTTAAACAGAAAAACAAGGCTGTCTCGATTGGGGCAGGAAGTTGATTTTTCGTATCCAAGCCTGTCCTTATGAATATTGGACGAAACATTGCCGTCGAGTCCCGTGCCACACAAACCGCGCAAGTAGAGAATCCACAAAAAAACCCTTGCATAGATTCACCTCCCCCGCATCAATGGGTTAGATAGACATAGACGTTCAACTCGGCCGTGGTCCCAGTCGTGTTGTAGATAAATGCCCGGTAGCGCGGGAAACCGATGGTCAGTTTTTCCGAATTCGAGGTGAAATAGGGAAAGGTGGCAGGATTGGCTTCGCCCTTGGTTTCAAAGGGGAACAGGATCATCTGATAATCGCTGAAAGCCTGCATAATCGGCGCTTCGTCAGGGACCAGGATCACACCGATCGTACCCGGCGCAAAAGACGAACTTTTCAGCTCTCCCTGCAAACTGACGATCAGAGAGGTGAAGCCGTCGGTCTCGAGCGGAGAGAGCTGCAACATACTGGTCGTGTCGTTGCGAGGCACCGGCGGCACCACGATCCCCTCACGCCGTTCCATGGCACTGTGACTGAGACGGCCTGACACCGAAACATTCCCTGTGATCGTCTGTTCCTGGGGAAAGTTGGTCACTTCGACCCGCTGAACACCGTTGGAATAATCATCCCGAGTACTGCTGGAAGTAATGACCGGCAGAACCAGCAGGATGCTGAGCAACACAAGAATCAAGATACGCATGGAATCCTCCGCTGTGCGATAGACGCATAGAAAACGTTTTATCAAGTTTAGCTGATTCGGAAAAGGTTGGGACTCGGGAGGGGGTGATTATTTGATCCAAAGGGGGGGGAGACGGATTCCTTTCAGGTGAGCGGAAGAATACTGCCGGTTCCCGTACCACACTGCCCGCGCAAGAGGAGGTGCCACGAAGAACCGGTATAAGTTCTTTGGTGTGATGGCTTCTTGGAACACTGCAAGACGCAACAGTCATGCCCCACGCAGTGGCAGCCGCTTTTTGCCTCCTTTTTGTAGGCGTACAAAAAGGAGGTCGCCTGTCGGAGCGAGTCCCGACAGTCTTTATTGCTACAATTTGAAGCGAATGAAAAATTGATTTTTTTATAGATTGAGCCTTTACGCCCCCGAGATATTGGCGTAGATTAAGTTGTCTTGTTTTTCTGTGATGATTTAAGAGGGGATGATGGCTTTATTTGGACGGGGCCATAGAACAATTTTGCGAGCCGTTTCGCGCTGACGATAAGTCAGGACGATGCGGCTTTTGTTGTTTGGACTGATTGGGGAAACGAATCTCCCCTTAAACACAGCAACCTATAAAATGACAGTTTTTTCAGGAGGGAGAACGAATGCATAGCTTAAAAATTATTCTGGCCGTAATTCTGGCTATCTGCCTGTGCAGTTGTAGTGATGATTCAGGGTCAAGTAATTCAGACAACACAACCGTTCAGCCAGCAACGACTTGGACCATTCTTGGGACGACTGAAGTGGTGGGTGACAACGTGTCAGCAGTCTCTGTGGAAGACGATATCGCTTACGTTGCGGCTGGGGCGGCTGGCCTCCATATTATTGACCTCAGTGACCCGGCTCACCTCCAAGAGGCCGGCTACATTGATCCCCACGTCACCTTTTCGTTCGTAGCTGATAACTTTTTAAATGTTCAAGTATCTGATGGCATTGCTTATGTTGGTGGGTTGTTAGGCTGCATCGGGGTATGCATGGGAACAACGGAGGTTCTGTGGACTTTTGATATTGCGCAACCCAGTTCGCCGGTCCTTCTCGGGAAAACAGAGGTCCATGCCTTTCATATTCTCCTCGACGGGCAATTTGTCTATGCTACAGGCTTCGATCTTCACCCCTTGGGACTGAAACTATCCGTTATTGACGTGACCGATCCGACAAATCTCTCAGTTCGCGGGTCCACCGATATCTTCTCCGAGACCGGTCTCGCAGGCCAGGGTGAAGTTATTTACATATTGCGAGACATAAGCTCTGACCAGGTACGCCTCGCAGGGGTGGATGTATCGAATCCAGACTCCCCCTCTCTCGTCGGCGAAACAATAACTCCGCCATTCAATAATTATCCAATCGCACCATTTGCGATATCGAATGAAGCCGGCTATATCTGCCTGGGAACAAACGAGGTCAAAATAATCGACCTTGCCGATCCGGCAAACACGACCTCCGTTGGCACTTTTCCTGTCACATCCGGCTGTAACGATGTCCAAGTCTCAAATTCCTACATGTATGTTGCAACGGACACCGGCGTTTGGATTTACGACATCTCCGAGCCGTTCAATCCAACGTTCATCAAAGAAATCCCAACTGCGACGGCGGCAAAACTGATAACGATTTCCAACGATATTGGCGTTGTGATCACTGAGGAACTTCAGGAACCAAATGAAATCGGGTACTCCATACTTGAGGGAGAAAAACTCAGCGTGTTTAAGGTGCCCCAATCTGAGTGAACCCTTTGGAATTCCAATAATAAAAATGACCTTCTGAGTTAAAAACAAAAGCCTCCGCTGGTCAAATTTCCAACATTGAGGTACTAACAAATCGATACTGCCGGGTTCCGTACCACACTGACCGCGTAAGGGGAGGTGCCCCGAAGAACCGGCGGGTTTTCTTTGGCGCAATGGTTCCATGGAAATCTTCAACTCGCGGCAGCCATGCCCCACGCAGTGGCAGCCGCTTTTTGCCTCCTTTTTGTCGGCTTACAAAAAGGAGGTCGCCTGTCGGGGCGAGTCCCGACGGTTTTGACAATCCCTCCTAGTGCTGATGCCTCCCGAACCCCTTGCTGCGGCGGAACGCCTGCAGGTAACGGTCATCCTCGCCGAAGGTAGTCGGATAGATGGTCGGCACCGGCTGGGGGTTCAGATCCTTATCGACATTCACAAAAGTAAAATGGCAGGAGTTGGACAGCGCCTGACTGGTACGATCCCGGCTGATTCGACGGATGTTCGCTTCGATGGATATCGAGGTTCTGCCGGTATGGATGACGCGGCTGGTGAAATGGAGCTTGTCGCCCAGGCGCACCGGGTGGAAGAAATTGATGCGATTGACGGCGACGATCACCGGCCGGTTGGGCGCGACCAGCTCGGCGCAGATTGAGGAAAGTTCGTAGGCGCGCCGGACCAGATAGCCCCCAAAGATGGTGGTCGGCACATTCTCCTTGTCCGGGTACATCCGCTCCCACGAATCAGCGATTAATTTGCCTGCGAGCAGGCCGGCGAAATCCGGCTCTTCCTGCGCCTGGTGCAGACGTTTAAGGAGCTCGTACTCTTCGCGGGTCGGCGGGTCCTGGGCCGCGGTCTCTTCACTGCGGTGGGCATCGCGGGTGGCGATGGCATTCTCGGAACGCTTCTGTTCAAGTTCATCGACATATTCCAGCGGCGGGATGACGACGCTCTTCGAATCAGTGCCAACGCCGACTCTGGCCACCATGGTAAAGAAACAGGAGGCGATGTGGATGGCCGGGTCGCCGGGATGTTCCACGCGGATGCCGACTTCCATGGAGGTGCGCCCGACGTGGTTGATGCGGGCGCTGAGCATGATGTCGCGAGTGACATCAGCAGCATTTTTTATAAGGATTTCGTCAATCGCCGCGGTCACCACCCGTGCCTCGGGGTGAAATTTGCGCACGTAGTTGAGGGCGGTTTCCTCGGCTGTTTTATCGAGGACCTCAAGGAACAGGCCGAAGCGCAAGTTGCCGAGCAGCGGCTCGTTGACAACCATATAACCACGCCGCAGGTTGAGATCGGAACTCATGGGCAGAACACGGTACAAAGAGGTATCGTTGGGTCGGGTCATAAAATTCTCCAGTCCGAATCAATGGTATAGTGATTATTGTAACTTGGATATTTAATCTGTCCAAAGACGGGCGCGGTTTTAGATCGAATCCTTATCCTTTTAAAACACCACTCCAGCCAGCATTTTCCACTTCCATTTCCAAACTGACACCCACGATCTCCGGTTGTCGCCAATCGGCTCGGATCGTTCCGATTCGTGACGCGGCGCTTCATTCCGGCACACCAAATCTTAAAGATTAATTGGCTATTTTCACTTTAAATTTTGATAAGTTGCAACCGTAAACGGCATGGCACGATGTTCGCTTTAAGGGCTCATCAAGCTTGCGCAACCGTGTTTTATCCCTATGGGTTGCGCCTCATTCATCTCATGGTTTTGAGGAGGAAGAAAATGAAGAAAGCCCTCGTAATGTTGCTCCTATTGGTCTGGTTTCTCCCGGCCACCGTTTACGCCGAATTTACTGTCGGCGGCACCAATGGCTGGACCCTCTCCACCGACGGCATGGTGAACTTGTTCGCCATCAACACCAGCGGCGACGACCGCCCGGCCAACGTCAACAACGGCATCACCCTTGCCGACGGCGAAGACTCGTTCCGCATCCGCTCCGGGTTTCTCCCGGGTATCCTCGGTTTCAACATCAGCGGCCCGGAGATCAACGGCCTGCTCATGAAGGCGCGGGTCGGCTTCTATCCCAACCCGCAGAACGCCAACACCAAGAACAGCTTCAGCACCCAGATCGACCTGCGCGAAGTCTTCTTCACCGTGGACGGCACTTTTGGCCAGGTGCTGGTCGGCAAAACCCTCAGCCTGTTCCAGGGCCAGAACGCCCTCACCGGCATGACCCTGATGGGGACCGGCATCAACGCCGCTGCAGCGGGCGGCACCACCCTCGGGAACATCGGCTACGGCTATATCTATCCCCAATACAATGCCCAGGTCCGCTACACCACCCCGACCCGCTCCGGGTTCAAGGCTGCCATCGGCATGTACGACCCGTCCATCATCCGCACTGACGGCGGACCGGAAGCGACCACCACCAAGACGCCGCGGGTGGAGGCGGAGATTGACTGGCAGGGACTGCTTGGCGACGTAACCCTGCACACCTGGGTCAGCGGCCTGTATCAGGAAGCGGAATTCGAAACGACCGGCGACACGGTGACAGCTGAAGGGGTAGCCGGCGGCGTGCAGATCGGCTTTGCCGGCGCGGAATTGGTCCTGTCCGGCTTTGACGGCAGCGGCCTCGGCTCGACTCTGATGCTCGACACCGACTCCCTCGATCCGACCGGCGAAGAGCGTGACAGCCAGGGCGGCATCGCCCAGCTCAGCTACACCTGGAACGCGACCAAGTTCGGCGTTGCCTACGGCGCCAACACTATGGACGAAACCGACACCGAGAAAGCGATCCGCCAGGGCGGCGGCGTTGCCGAACTGGAAGCGCAGCGCATGTTGACATTTGGCGTGTATCACGACATCAACGACCATCTGAAACTGGTGGCAGAATACAGCCAGGCCGCAAACGAATGGTTCGACGACCAGGACCAGAACGTCGACATCATCAGCCTCGGCACCTTCTTTCTCTGGTAATCGGGAAGGATTGAAATCCGGCCGGGAGACTTGATTCAGGGGCCCCAGCCGGACGTCATACCGTTGTGCAAAGGCACCTTTGCCTCTGGCGCAACGTGGGCCAATTGCGATAGGGGTAGAATAATCGCTCCTTATTCCAACCAGTGGTATATGATGAATACGCAGCATAACTTTAAGGAATAAGGAGCCCAACCCATGAGTAAAGGCCAAGACAGTAAGAAAGCGGTAAAAAAACCAGCGACCAAAACTCCGCAGGAAAAAAAGGCCGAGAAACAGGACAAAAAGGCTGAAAAGAAAAAAGAAGCGGCGAGAGGAAAGTCCTGACAAAAACAACTCTTGGTGCAGGATCATGCCCCCCGAACTCTGCATCCAGCATCAGAATTTAAGGGCATGATACTTCATTGGACGGCGGCCCGGAAATCGGCCGCCGTTTTTATTTCCCATCCCGGACTAGGGTTCTCCGGTCAGGCAAGCATCGGTTTTTGCTGCCATGATGAAATCGTTACGGTGCAGCCCGCCGATCTTGTGGGTCCACCACTGTACGGTCACGTTTCCCCAGCCGGTGGTGATTTCTGGGTGATGATTTTCCGCTTCAGCTACAGTGCCGACCCGATTGGTAAAATCCAGCGCTTCCCTGAAATTTTTAAAGGTGAACGACCGGGTCAAACAGTTCACGCCATTGACCTGGAGGATGGACCATTCCGGGAGCTGTTGCATAAAGGCCCCTATTTCCTCGTCGGTGGCCAGGGGTGCCCCGGCTTTGCAGGGCTCGCATTTATTGCCGGTTAATTTATTCATTTTCAATTCCTCTTAAGGGGGCGGCGAAAAAGGATATCTTGGATGCGTGGTTGAGCAGGATTCTGTTGAAATTTTACACAAGGAATTAGACAGGTGAGCAAAATTCAGGTAAAAATAGCCCCCTCATCATTAATCTATGAAGGAGCATGACATTATGGCTAAAGCACGCGCTCGTCACATCCTCGTCCCCAGCGAAGCAGACTGCAACAATCTCAAAAAATTGATCGAAGGTGGTGAAGACTTCGCTGAAATCGCCAAAGCTCATTCCCAATGCCCCTCCGGCAATCGGGGCGGCGACCTCGGTGAATTCTTTCCCGGCCAGATGGTTCGGGAGTTTGATGAAGTGGTTTTTTCCGGCGAAGTCGGCAAGGTTCTCGGGCCGGTCAAGACCCAGTTCGGTTATCACCTGATTGAGATCACCAGCCGGACGAAATAGTTTTTCCAGGAGATATCCTGAGGAATTTCCGAACCGCAACCCGGATCGGAAAGAAAATAGCCGCTCTGTCGCAATAGGCGACCGGCGGCTTTTTTAGTCTTGCCCCGCCGCTCTTCAGTCTTTAGTATCAGCAGTTGCTAATCTTCAATGATGTCGTCAGTGATTGATGGTGGTCTGATCAACGAGGAGGACGGGAAATGTATAATTTTGCACGCTGCAAACTTTGTGGGGAACTGACCGGGAATCCAACCTATGAACTGAAAATTACCACTGTTTATATTTGTTCCAACTGTGGTTTTCATTACATTGATCATCTCGACACGCTCCCCAAAGATAACCCCGACTATCACCCCATCCCGCTCGATAAACGGGCCTGGGATTTCATTGAATCGAAGTTGGGGCCGAACAGCAAACAGCTGCAAAAGGACCTCGCGCTGGTCAAGCAGTTCTGCCCGTTGAACGGCTTGAAATGCCTCGACATCGGTTCCGGGGCCGGCATGTTCCCTCATCTGATCAAGCAGGAGGGGGGCATCCCTTACGGAATCGAGCCCCAGCAGGTCTTCCGCGAGTTCGCCCTTAAAAAGTTTAACCTGACCTTGAATGAGGAGACGGTGGACGAACCGTTCTGGCAGGAAGGGCACGCCGCGTCCTTTGATGTCGTGACCCTTTGGGATACCTTGGAACATGTGAACTTCCCAGGCGAAACTCTTGAATATGCCTCCAAGCTCACCAAACCGGGCGGGTACCTGTTCCTCGATACTCCGTCGCGTGATTCCTTTGTCTATAAAGCCAGCGAAATGTCCTATCGCTTCAGCGCCGGATCAAAACCGTTCATGCTCGCCTCGCTTTATTCACCGAAACCATTCCGTCATAAACAAATCTTCACTCAGCAGCAATTGGTGGGTCTGGTGGAACGAATCGGTTATGAGGTGAAGCAGGTGAACTATTCGAAGTTCTCCTTCAGCAACAAGATCATCCTAGTGGCCCAGAAAAAAACCTAGCGGGCTAGGGCCAAATCGATTTCCCAGGCTGAACAAAAATGCCCGGAGGCTAAACGACTGAAATCCGGCCGAAAAAGGCGTACGTGGGCGATAAGGCAGGATGGGGTCAACACTGCAGATGGGCGTTTTTGTTCAGCCTATCCAGTCGTTACGCAGGGACAGTTCTGCGGATCCCTCTCCCCCACCGATTCGAGCTGCAAACCGATCCAGTTATGCACCTGCTCGACTTGGAATCCCGCCAGGCGCTGCTCACCGACCTGCATCAACGGCCGCACGATCAGCAAAGGTTCTTCCAGCATCATGCGCAGCGCATCTTCTGCCCTAACTTGGGCCGGCACCAGCTCGCCTGACTTCACTTTGGGGTTGCTTGGATTGAACCATTCCGCCACCGGTCGGCTGCCGAAGAAGGCCGCCAGGCTCTCAACACTCCACGGCTCGGCGAGCAGGTTACGCACGTCGAGTTCGTGGCCGGAAGCGAGCAGGATCTCTTTCTGTTTCGCGTTACCCTTGCAGCCCGGTTTTTCCCAGAAAATAACTTTGGCCATCAGTCAATTCCTCCTTTGAAGTTCCTTCTCAAAACAGAAAAAGCCTGCAGGGAACCACTCCCTGCAGGCTTCGTTGCCGGTTCAGCGCCACAGCGTCGTGGCGACTTCAAAACTATCGCACAAACAGGATCACCTGAGCAACCCTAATCATCACCGATCCCGTTATCAATACTCGTCAGAAACAAATATCTCCGTTCATTTTACACGGGAAGAGATTGTTGTAATCTCAAAGCATACGGCTGCTGCCACAACACCGGAAAGGATTTTGCGATGAACGAAGACAAACTTTATCATTACCGTGCCAAAGTGGTTTCGGTCTATGACGGCGACACCATGCGGGTCGACATCGACCTCGGGATGAGCGTCATCATCCACAACGAGCCGGTACGGCTGAATCGCATCAATGCCCCAGAACTGAAAGGCGATGAGCGAGAGCGAGGCTTGGCATCCCGCGACTTCCTGCGCAGTCGGGTCGAAGGGAACGAGGTTCTCCTGCAGACCGAGAAGGATGACAAGGGGAAGTACGGCCGTTACATCGTCGAAGTCTGGCTCAAGGAGGGCGACACCTACACCAACATTAACGATGAAATCGTCAGCAAAGGTTTTGCTGTTTACCAAACCTATTGAATGACATCCTCTCCCACGACTTTCATGTTGTTTGGGGTAACGCATTGGTTTGAGTTGCCCCAAACGAAAAATGGTTTTTTCACTCCCCCATCTCGCGAAAAGTTAAATCTTTTCAATTTAAAGTCAGTTAGTTGGAACAAAATCAAACTTTTGACAATCGTTTCCGAGAGACACCCTTTTTTGACAAAAACCCCCTTCTTCAACTCTGCCAATCCTGTAAAAGTGACCTAAACGGTTGTCTTCATTTGCTTGGATGAATTGGCATTCTTTTAGCAAATCTTTTTTACGGCTTCTTCACTTCAATTCCTTAATGACGGGTTTTCGGCAGCCAGGCGTGTTTAACACCAGAGGCACATATGAACGAGGGTGATCATGAATTTTTTACGTAACCTGAAAATCAGAACCAAGTTGATCGGCGGCTTTTCTTTCATCATTCTGCTTCTGGTCGTCACCGGGGTCATCGGGAATTACAGCGCCAAGCAGATCAACGCCGAGCTACAGTCTGTCTTTTCCACCTCAATGCCACGCATGGATTTTCTGCTCGAAGCCGACCGTGACATGCAGCAGCTTCTGGTGGCCGAACGTTCGATGATCTTTGCCGAGCCGGGTAGCAAGCAATTCGCCTCTCTCCTCGATGACTACGAAGGCAACCTGAAACAAGTTAAAGAACGCATGGGCAAGTTCGCTGCCCTGACCAGCGATCCTGCTGAAAAGCGCCTTTACGCGGATTTTGAAACGGCCCTGCAACAGTGGGAACCGCTGTCCCGCCAAATTGTTAAAGATCGCCAGGGCGGCAGCGAAGAAGGCCAGCAGAAGGCCCTCGCATTATCTCTGGGTGAAGCCCAAGACAAGTTTGAGGCGGCTCGTGATTACATCGACAAACTTACGGAAGAAGTGCTCAACGATGCCAAGGCATCGGAAGAGGCAGCTGCTGCGACTTTCAACAGCAGCACGACCACCATTCTGATCTTTGTGATCGTTTCAATTCTGTTCGCTATTTTTATCACCGGGCTGATCATTGCCGCCATCAACAAACCTCTCAACAAAGCCGTTGAGATGATTCAGGAAATGTCCCGTGGACATTTGGATATGCGCCTCAACCTGGACAGCTCCGACGAGATCGGCATACTGGCCAACACGATGGACGACTTTGCCGACAGCATGCTGCGAGACGTGGTCAAACCCCTGCAACAGCTGGCACAGGGAGACCTCACTTTCCGAGTCAAACCGGCTGACAACCGCGACACGTTGCGCAAGGCAATCATGCAGGCCGGTAACGATCTCAACAATGTCTTCTCTCAACTGATGTCCGTCACCGACCAGGTCAACTCCGGTAGTGGCCAGGTTTCCAGCGCCGCCCAATCCCTGTCGCAGGGGGCAACGGAATCGGCAGCATCGATTGAGGAAATCAACAGTTCGATGAACGAAATCGGCTCCCAAACCAACCAGAGCGCTGAAAACGCCAACCTGGCCAGCAAAATGGCCAATGAGGCCCGGGATGCCGCCGAAAACGGCAACCAGCATATGGTTTCCATGATTTCAGCTATGGCGGAGATCAATGAATCCGGCCGCAACATTTCAAAAATCATCAAAACCATTGACGAAATCGCCTTTCAAACCAACCTTCTGGCACTCAACGCAGCGGTTGAAGCGGCCCGCGCCGGGCAACACGGCAAAGGCTTTGCGGTGGTAGCCGAAGAGGTCCGCAACCTGGCCGCGCGCAGTGCCAAAGCTGCCCGAGAAACAGCAGAGCTGATAGAAGGTTCGGTCCGCAAGACGGCCAACGGCACCCAAATCGCCGAGAAAACAGCTGATGCGCTGACTGAAATCGTTGATTCCATCTCTAAAGTCACCGACCTGGTTTCGGAAATCGCTGCGGCCAGCAACGAGCAGGCTCAGGGAATCAATCAGGTCAATATCGGCTTGGGCCAGATCGACCTCGTGGTCCAGCAGACCACGGCCAATTCCGAAGAATGCGCGGCAACCAGCGAAGAGCTTTCCAGTCAGGCGGCAAATCTGCATCGCATGCTCTCGCGCTTCCGCCTCAGCCGTGGCGGCATGGCACCTGCAGGCCTGCCCAGCCCGCAAAAAGGACCGGCGCCCATGCTCGACTGGGGCAAGCCTTCCAGTACCGCGACAAGCAGCTTCAAACAACCCAAGCCATCCAAGGCAAAGGACCTGATCAATTGGAGTGACCGCTACGCCACCAACATCTCGGTCCTCGACATGCAGCACAAGCGCCTGATCGACCTGATCAACCAGCTGTACCTATCGATGAAATCTGGCGGCGACTCGGAAACGGTTGAAAAATCGGTCGATGCCTTGATCGAATACACCCGTACCCACTTCGCCATGGAAGAAGACTTGATGCGCAAGCACGGATATCCTGACTTTGACGCGCATAAAAAACTGCACGACCAGTTCGTGGCTACGGCGCAGAGTTATCGACAGAAAATCAAGAACGGCGAACGCCTCACTCCGGCCGACGTTTTCAACTTCCTGAAAGACTGGCTGATTAGCCATATCGAGAAGAAAGATCGGGACGGTTACGCGCCCTTCCTGATCAACAAGGGGGTTGGACAGGGTTCTTCCAACGGCTGGGGAGGGCAGTCCCAGGGACCGGACGTTGTCATCAAGCTTGATGACTCTGAATTCGGCCGTTATTGATAATCGCCAGTCCGCCTCAAATCTGGCGGTAAAATTGCTCTTCCAAGCAACCACACGACACAAAAAGGCCTGCCCAATACCTGGGCAGGCCTTTTATTATTGCCGGGACCTGCAACAGCTTTTGCCAGGCCCCATTTTCATTTCGGCAGAGAGGTTAACGACGGTTCTGGTCGTGGCCGTTCCCGCCCCCCCTTGACCAATTATTCCCTCGTGAATCATCGCTTTGAGGTTGCTGGGAGGAACGATCTCCAGCGTTGGATTGAGGTGCCTTGGCATTGTTTTGTCCGTGGTTCCAGTTCCCCTGCTGCGGCTGCTGCTGAACTTTTTGTTGCTGCGGGTTCTGGCGCGAGACCTGTTCACGCTGTTTCGTTTCACGCTGAATACGTTCCCGCTCTTGCTTGGCTTGGGCCTTCTGTTGATTCTGCTGATTCTGACGGGTGACCTGCTCCCGTTGTTTCATTTCACCTTGGATGCGCTCACGATCCTGCTTAGCCCGCTCTTGCAGCTGTCGTTGCTGGTTTTGACGTGCGACCTGGTCACGCTGCTGCTTTTCGCGTTCGACTCGCTCCCGGTCCTGCTTAGCCCGTTCTTGCAGCTGCCGTTGCTGGTTTTGACGTGCGACTTGGTCACGCTGTTGCTTTTCCCGTTCGACTCGCTCCCGGTCCTGCTTGGCACGCTCCTGGCGCTGCTGTTCCTGGTTCTGACGGGCATTCTGGTCACGCTGTTGCTTTTCGCGTTCGACTCGTTCCCGATCCTGCTTGGCGCGCTCCTGGCGCTGCTGTTCCTGGTTCTGGCGGGTATTCTGGTCACGCTGTTTCTTTTCGCGTTCGACTCGCTCCCGGTCCTGCTTGCCACGCTCCTGGCGCTGCTGTTCCTGGTTCTGGCGGGTATTCTGGTCACGCTGTTGCTTTTCGCGTTCGACCCGCTCCCGGTCCTGTTTGCCACGGTCCTGTCGCTGCTGGTCCTGCTTCTGACGTGAATACTCATCGCGATATCTATTGTCGTGTTCGTAACGATTCTGCTTCTGGTTGGCAGGGATCATCCCCACGCGACGACCAGCCCCATTCCGGTCACGCACATATCTCTCATGGTCCGGGTAGCGATTGGAATTATTCCGGTAATCACGGGAATAGTAGTGGGTTTGACCATACCTTTCGGCAGTGTGTCGATCCCGGTAAGGGAACCCACGCCGATGCATTGCTGTATGATGCCAGGGGCCCGGAGCCTTGATCCAATGGTCGTGACGCACGAAGCGCGGCCGGTGGTGAACATCGACATAGATATAACGATGCGGCCAATCGAAGTAACACCAGTTACCGAAACTAAACCCGAAATAGAGCCCCGGCCAGTAGGAGATCCCGAAGCTGACGCTGACCCCGGGAGGGCCCCAGTAATAGGGCGGATAGGCAGGGTACCACCAAGGGCCGTAGATGGAATACGGATCATAGTACGGCACATAGATGACACGAGGATCGCTCGGTTGAATGACGATCGTCTCTTTTTCGACAATAACCTTCTGCTGGGAGTTACTGTTGAGGTTGTTCTGCGCATAGGCCTTGGCTCGCAACTCTTGAACCACGTCCATCACCTCGCCTTCCTGGGCAAGGAAGGCGTTGCCGAGATTCGTCGTTTCGCCAATCCGCTCGCTCATCAAGAACAAAATCGAAGGAAAGTGGCAAATTGCTTTGACGCTGGGATCCCAATCCTGACTCAGCAATGCATCATCGAGAACCTCCCCTTGCAGGTCCATGTTATCCCTGACCCAGCGATCGGCTTCGATGATTTCGATGGGATAGGTCGATGCCATCAGAACCTGGGACAGTAGGGCATCGGGATAGAGGGCGATCGGCGCCAGCATCTGGGACAGCTCTTCACGGCTGTAGTATGCAGACTCGTTCTCACTATCGTAATAATCCTCAGCCTGAGCCTGCTGTGGAGTGACGCCAAGGCAAGAGATAAAAAACGGGACAAAAAACAACCCAAGGACAAGATGAAAAATCGTCTTTTTTTTCATAGCAACCTCCTGAACAGCGGGGCAGCAGGATAAAGTTTTCGTTCCACTGCGGGATTCTGACAACACAGTCTTTTTGCGGTTGATATAGGAATAACGCTAAAATGAGGAATAAATGTGGAAGAAATAAGGAAATGAAGCCAGACGAAAGGATTGTTTGCAGATGACCCAAAACCCGTTTCAATTCAGGAGGATGATTTTCACCTCTCATATCCGGACCCAATAAATAGGCTTACCTATTGAGAATCCCTCGTTTTATAGTATAGATTAATCTTAGCTCTTAATATTTTCCGATTCATTCAAATAGGCAGATATGGACCACTCTTGGAACATCTTGGATTCCCTTGGGTGCGGGGTACTCGTTTTTGATGAGGACCTGACGATCTGCCACGTCAATCGTCGTGCCGAAGAAATCCTGGATGTCTCTCCCGGCGCCCTTCTGCAACGCTCCACAGACGAGATCGACGCCCTCTTCCAAAACCTCGCCGGAGGATTCATCTCGTTGGAGGAGCGCCCTCTCACCCGCAGTATCTCAAGAAAAGAGCGCGTCAGTGAGCATTGTCTCTCGCTAAGCCGCAGAGATGGTTCGTTGCTGTCTCTCATCCTGAATTCCACCCCCCTGCTGGACGACGCCGGCCAACACATCAAGGGGCTGGTCGTCGATCTTACCCCACAGCGGCAAAGCGAAGCAGAGCGCCTCCACACATTTATCGGCGCCAGCGGTGAAATTGTTTTTGAGTTCGATACGGCCGGTTATTGTCAAAACCTCTGGTCAGCCAACACAAATCTGCTCGGACGCACCCGCGAAGACCTTCTGGGTTGTGAACTCAAGGAAATCTTCCCCAGCCAACTTGCAGAGGAAATCCGTTCCATATTTCTTCGGGTAGAGAAAACCGGCCACCCAGAAACCCTTGACTATCCCTTGAAGTTTTCTGGAGAGTCCCATTGGTTTCAATCCCGCGTTGCTCTGGTTCCACCGCTGGAGGGGAAGCCCCCTACGTTCTCTTTTATTGTGCGCGATATCACAGAACAGAAAGGGTTGGAGCAAAGCCTGCGCGAGTCAGAGTGGCGTTTCCGAGGATTGTTCGAAAATGCCGCAATGGGTATCGCCCGGGTTGGTCTGGACGGCCATTGTCTGGAAGCCAACCGATTCATGCTGGATCTGCTGGGCTACTCCATCGATGAATTCCAGCATTATTCGTTTTTCCTGAACCCTCAGGACCAGACCTCGGTTCAGGAGCTGAAAAACTTCGAACAACTGGTGGCAGGAAAAATTGACTCCTTCAGCCTGCAGAAAACCTTCTCTCGCAAAGACGGCCAGATCATCTGGGGCAACCTGACAGTTGCCCTGCAAAGAAACAAACGCGGAGCCCCTCTTTACTGCATTGCAATTCTGGAAAATATTACCGACCGCAAACGGGCCAAAGAACAGGTTTCAAGTACGGCCCTGTTTCCGGAGGAAAATCCATGGCCGGTGTTACGGGTAGACGTCAACGGAACCTTGCTGTATGCCAACCGTGCTTCCGGCAAACTGCTGACGCAATGGCAATGTGGCGTTGGCGAAAAGGTTCCGGAACGCATTCGGAAGGAATTGACGGCAGCCTTACATAGCGGCAGCAATCGTGAACTGGAAATTCTCTGCGATCAGAACTATTTTTCCCTGGCTCTCGTCCCGATCGCCCAGCGAGCCTATATCAATTTATACGGCAGGGAAATCACAGAGCACAAACGCGCAGAAGAAGCTCTGCGCGAGGAGGAGGAGAGGCTACGGCTGTTCATTGAACACGCACCGGCAGCCCTGGCGATGTTCGACCGTGAAATGCGTTGCCTGAGTGTCAGTCGCCGCTGGCTGAGCGACTACGGCCTGGGCGACCGCAACATCATCGGGGAATCCCATTACGTTACCTTCCCGGAGATTCCCCCCGAGTGGCGCGAATTCCACCGCCGCGAGCTGGCCGGGGAAATCCTGCGCGCAG
>ENA-ORXD01001454-ORXD01001454.1-sediment-metagenome-genome-assembly--contig:-NODE-1454-length-19654-cov-15.240231_pt1 | contig 19654 bp, 19 predicted proteins | sample MGYA00237862_ERZ511471 | MGnify/ENA metagenome assembly ERZ511471
GCGTGAACCTCCACCATGTGGAGCAGGTTTGGCCACCAGTGATGAAACGTGCGCTGGTATTCTGCCAGTTGATACAGCAAACGGGGAGACACCTCCGCGTGGCAGGTTATATCTTCACCCAGTGCCATCGCCACCAGAATCAACGCCGCCAGAGGGCTGTCGCCGCGGGTAGACAGCTCACCGGCGTATTGGCGCGGGTAACTAAACCATAAGGTTTCCGGCAGGCCGCTGTTGGGCGCGCGGGTCTCCACGCGGGTCTGCAGCCGAACCTCATTTTCCAAATACACAATTTCGGGGCGGTGAATAATCATATTGTTAATCCATACCCATGTCTTCGATTTTAGAGCCGGACTCGTCGCGCAGAGCCGCCCGGCCCTGGCGCACAATACTGGGAATCAATTCTTGCCAAACTTTTTTTAATTCGCCCGGCTGGGGCAGCAATGCCAACATCAGAACCAGAATCAGGCCAACTACCAGTGCGCGCAGCCACAGGCTGGGGATCCAGAGCGCGGCAGCAAACCCGGCGCACAGCAGCGCGAATGATTTGAATAGAATCGCCCGGCTGGCGGGCGTCAGGCGTAGATCCGTGCGGCGCAGGTGAAAAGCCAGGCTTAACCCGCTGAGGACCAGGTTGAGAATCAAACTGGTCACCGCCACTGTGTATACCCCAAAAACAGGCAACAGACCCGCCGCCAGGCCAATCATCCCCAGCGCGTACAGGCCGCCATCCAGGGTGAGGTATCCAAAGCGTCTGGTCGGCACCAGATCCACGTTCAGGCAGCGGCGGATCACCAGGAAGAAATCGCCCAGAAACTGCCACACCAGAATGCCTTGAGCCGCCAGAAAAGCGCGACTGTACAACAGCGGAATCCAGATTTCGCGGGTGGCCAGCAGCGCCACCAGGAAGGGGGTGATGATTAACAGGCAAAAGCGCAGCCCGTCATTTTGCGTCTGGCGCGCGACCTGGGAATCTTTCACCACTGTGGCGGCAATTTTTGGCAGAATATAAGACAAGAGAATCGCCAGGATCAGCCCCATATAGGCATCTGAAATCCCGGTGGAGAGCTGCACCAACCCGTTCTTTTCCAGACCCAGGCTGCGAATCACCAGACTGCGCGTCGCCAGGCTGCTCAATGAGGCCAGAATCTGGATCACCACCAACGGGCCAATATTGGCCAGCAGCAGCCTGAGCACCCGCCCGGATTGGAAGCCACCCCAAAAGACCACCGCGTGCCGCTCACGGATTTTGAACCAAAAGAAGAATAACGCCACCAGCAGGCTGCCCACCTGAGAGGCCAGCAGCGCCCATACGCCCCCATCGATCTTGAACAGCGCGATCAGCGCCACGGTCAACGCCAGACTCATCGCGGTGCTCAGGATCGAAACCAGGGTGTAAATTTTCCACTCCAGGAGCCCGCGGAACAAATTTAAGAAGAAAAGATATTGAAAAACAAAGAAAGCGGTCAGCACGCTGATCAGCACATACCCGGCATAATCGGGACTGCTGAAGACCCAGCCGCTGATCGTGCGCGCGAACAACCCGGCGGCCAGCACTCCGGTCATACCCAGCAGAGCGCCCACGGTGAACATGGCCGAAGCGATCTGATTGCGCTGGCGGGTGGCATCTTCACCGGCGTGTTCCGCGATCAGCTTGATGAATCCGCTGCCCAACCCCGCGCCCATAATTACCTGAAAGGTCAATACCAGCGAGTTAGCCTGTGAAATCAAGCCAAAGCCGCCTACCCCGGTATAAGCCGCCAGGACTTTTGAGCGCGCCAGGCTGAAGATTACCACCGCCGCCTGCTGGATTAAGAAATAAAAAAAGACTTTGGATAATTCGAGCATGTTTTCCGCGAATCTTGGGCTGCCGGGTTTTCCCACCATCCAAACCAGTTCCCTTGATTATATAGCAAGACACCTGGCAGGGTGAGCGATTGCGGGGAGAAAGGAAATGGGTATAATCATTTCCATGGGGGAAACGCGACCCGGCGCGGAGCGTGGTGGGAAATTTACCATACAAAGGGGTGTTTGATGAATTGGTTTTATGAATTAACCGGCTTTCGAGAAACCCAGCCAGAAGAAGTGCGCGGGAAAATCCAGCTGAATGGAGAAACCTTGATTTCCAGGGTGAATGGTAGAAAGCTGGTTTGCGGCCGGCTGGAAACCCTGCAGTTATCCGAACTGCGCGCGCGGGCTGCGGATACGCAAGAGAACGGCGGCAGGCTGCGCGTTACAGAGATCGTCGCCGATGCGCAGCAGTTGCATGCCGATATCCCCCACGCGGGTGCGCTTTTTCAGGTGGCCTCCCAGTTTAATTTGTTGGAAATGATTTCTCCCAATGTGACTCCGGAAGATGGCGTGGGCAGGTATGAAAACGACCACACCCAGGGCCCGGCCTGCGCGATTTCAGCCGGGGCGGGAACCATTTATCGCAACTATTTCGCGCTGGTGAATGGAAAAATCGGTCAAACTGCCGGCAACCAGATCGACTGCCTGGCAGATCTGGGAAAGGCGTTCGGAAATGCCAACGGCCGCCTATGGGAAATGCGCAACGGATACGCGCTGGCAACCCGGAAGGGGTTGGAGGAGATTTCGGAACGATTGCATGCCTGTACTGAAGCTGAAATGGACCAATTGCGCGGTCTGCTGCGCATCGGTTTGCAGTGGAATACCCAGGTCACTTTACCGGGCTGCAGCCACCTGGTCTCGCAGGCATATTGTTCGGCGTTGCCGGTGTCTTATGGCGACTGTCCCCCAGAACAATGGGAAAGCTTCGCCCGTCTGGTGCTGGAAGCCGCTTATGAAGCGACTTTGTGGGCCGCGCTAATTAATGCCAGGATAACCGGAAGTCACAAGGTTTTTCTAACCTTGTTGGGCGGGGGAGTGTTCGGCAATCCAACAGCCTGGATTTTGGACGCCTTGCGCCGGGCATTGCCTATCTTTGCGAATTTCGATCTGGATGTAAACCTGGTCAGCTATCGCGTTAGCAACCCGCAGGTGAGAGATTTGGCAAATCAATTCAATGGCTGGCGCAGCAACTAATATTTTCACTCACTTCAGGTAGCGGTCAAAAAACTCAATGGTGCGATTCATCGCCAGACTGAAATAGCCGGAGAGATTGTGATCGTCCCCCTCATAGAGATACAGTTCCACATCCTGCCCGGCGGTTAAAGCCTGGTCGAAAAGCGTTTGCGAAAATTCCACCGGCACGTCGGTATCGGCGGAGCCGTGATGCAGCTGGATGGGTCCGGAAAGATCGGCCAGGTAGCTGTTGGCTGAGACGGACGCCCAAAATTGCGGGTTTTCCTCGGGACTGCCGTAAGTCTCCACCCATTCCTCGCGCCAACGGCGCACCCCTGGGCGCGGGGTAAAGCTGCCGCTGCGCCGCCAATTGTAAAGCATATCGGGGTACGAAGCCACCACCCCGGCCCAGATCACCCCCGCCTTCACCTGATCGGAGACAACCATCGCGCGCAGGGTCAGATAACCGCCCATCGAATGCCCCCACATGCCAATTTTGTCGGGGTTGGCCTCCGGGAAACGCTGTAAAGCGGATACGGCGTTGAGTACATCCGTCAGGTAACCGGGGTCGCCGTACGCGCCATTGGCTTCCCCTTCGGACTGGTCGTGCCCGCGATAATCGATGCGAAAGACGATATATTCGCTCTGCGCCAGGCGATTGACATAAGCCACATAGCGCTCGGTGGTGCGGTATACGTCTGGGGGTATGTAGCCGTGATTAAACACAATGGCTGGCCAACCGCCGGGCGGCATCTCGCCGGTGGGTACCGTCAGCAGCCCGTAGATCTTATAGCCCTCGGAGAGATAGTAAGCGTAATAACGGCGGTGATTGTAGGCCGCGGTCAGTTCGCGTTCGATGACGATCTCGCTGCCGGGGTAGCTGGCCGCGCGCTGGCCGGCGATGCTCATCGGGTGCGGCGTGGGGGAGGGGCTGGGTGTGAGAGTGGGCGAGGCGGTTTGCGTGGCAGTCGGGGAAGCGGTCGGTGAGAGAGTAGGTGGCGCGGGCGTTGATGTGACCGGGGCCGATATTCGCGGAGGACTACCCGTCTCGGGCGCGGCTTGCGCACAGCTGCTTAACAAAAACGATACGGTCAGTACCAACAAGAGCATTCGTTTCATGTATAAAATATTACCAATATTATCCGATTCGCACAAACCCCCTGGTTAACCATTCAGGGGGATGGCCGACAACAACCGCCCGCCGGACTGTGTTATCATAGCTGCAGCGGTGACAAGCCGGAATTCAAACACCCACAGCCTGGAGATTAGCATGCAAGACCTGCGGATAAAAACCAACGAGATTGAACTGGCGGTTCGGGACTGCCCGTGCGAAGGAGAGGCAATCGTCTTTCTTCATTTTTGCACCGGCAACCTGATGATGTGGCAGCCCATCCTGCCAAATTTTCAAGACCGCTACCGGCTGATCCTGGTGGACCTGCGCGGTCACGGTAAATCGGACAAACCCGAAAGCGGGTATCATATCGATGATATGGCCGCCGATGTGGTGGGGGTGATGCGGCAGCTCAATGTGACCCGCGCGCACCTGGTAGGCAGCTCGCTGGGCGCGGAAGTGGCGCTCAGTATCGCCGCCAACTACCCTGAAATGACGCTTTCACTGGTCTGCGAGGGCGCGTTCGTCAGTGAATACGGCCCGTATGGCGTCTGGCAGGGTTCGCGCGAGGAGTTCGATGCTCACGTGGCTGAAAAACTGGATCAAATTCGCCATCGCCCCGTTAATTCCTTTCCCACAGTGGACGCATTAGTCAAGAGCCGGCAGGAGTTGTTGGAACAATACGGCGCGTGGAATGCGGATTTTGAAGCAATGGAAAGGTATGACGCATCGATTACTACCGAAGGAGAATTCACCAGAGCTTTAGGCAAGCAGAACCTGGAAAACTACATGGCGTATTACTTTGAAACTCGCTTCGAAGATTATTATCCCCGCGTGCAGTGCCCTATTTTGGCGCTGCCCGCCGAAGAGGAGATCAACACGGAAGTGTTCAAAAGGACAATGGATAAAATGATGAAGCTGGCCAAGGACGTTAAGGTTGCGCCCATTCAGGGCTGGGAGCATGCCTTCGGTTGGCTGCTCAACCCGCAAGAGGCGAGTCGGGTCGTGCTTCGCTTCCTGGAGAAAACCGGAAATTAGCCCGAGAATAAAAGCCTGATTAATTTAAATAGATTTAAGAACACGATCCCTCTTTCCACACCGGGGAGAGGGACGTTTTTTTTTAAACCTGTGCCATAATTGTCATAACTCTCCGGGACATCCTCCAGGAAGGCGCGCCGCATGCTATCGTTTAAATATCTCTTTGAAAACCCCTCACTGGCGAAAATGCTGCTGGAAAATTGGGAATATGACCCAGACTCTACGCAGTTGTTTCAATATTTTCGCATTTCCGCCAACGCGATATACCCGTTCAAACACCATCAGCAGGTTTGTTTTTTGCGCTTCAGTCCCGCTGAAGAAAAAACTACAGCCCAATTGCAAAGCGAGTTGGAATTTTTGCGTTATTTACACACCAACCATTACCCAGCCTTGCGAGCGATCCCGGCCAAAAGCGGGGAGGAGTTCATTGAGCGGCAAACGCCGTGGGGACCTTATATCGCGAGCGCGTTCAGGCGGGTGAGCGGCACGCAGCTCAGCGATACCGGTTTTGAAGATAGTGCGATGACTGCCTATGGAGAAGCGCTGGGCAGGCTGCACCGGTTATCCAGCCAATTTGTCCCCGCAGGTCCCCGGCGCTGGGCACATGGCGATGTGCTGGATTGGGTCGAAGCGACTCTGAAAGATCTGAAAACAGATAGCCTCCCACTGCGGGAAGCTGATCTACTGCGGCAGGCGTTCTCCAGGCTGCCTATCTCCGCGCGAAATTACGGGTTGATCCATTATGATTTTGAGCCCGACAATATTTTTTTCGATGGGCAAAGCGGTACCTGCAGTGTCATCGATTTTGACGATGCCATGGTTCACTGGTACGCCATGGATCTCACCCAGGCTTTGCGTAGCTTGAGAAGTGAGGTCACTGAAGAAGTTTATCCACGCAAGGAAGCGCACTTTTTGGAGGGATACCGGAGTCAATTTGAAATTGCAGAAGAAACATGGACAGCCGCGCCGCTTTTTACGCGTTTCGCCAAACTGTACCAGTATGCGCGCGTCGCCTGGGCCATGCGGGAGCAATGGGATAACGAACCCGAGTGGATGCAGAATCTGCGCGCGAAGTTAAACGGCTTGCTGGCGCGAAACGCCGAAGGATTTGGACAGGCGATTGGGCAGGTAAAAAAATTTGGTTGAAAAACAAAGTTGAATTTAATTTTAGTGGGGGAATCTTTTTCGCCTTTCGGGTATTAATTCAAAATTCAGGTCCCTTATTTTGTGATAGAAATTCTTTGTGATTAAATTTGGATTAGCTTATGTTCAAAAATCTCAAACTTCTAACCATATTTGTATTCATGCTTTTATCTGCCTGCCTGGACGCATGTACCCATCCACCGTCTAATCTTACGTCAATTACCCCTTTAAAAGATTCGATTCTTGAACCATCACAAGTGATGGATACAGCCACCCCCAAAGCGGTAACTGCAGTGACCCCGTCTCAGCCTGTTTTGGTCACTGCAACAGTCATCCAGCAACACGAAACACAATCCAATGACACAAGCATTACATCTGCACTACAAGCTACCCAACAATTTGCCACTCAGGTTTCTGGTTTTTCTGTTTCTTGCAAAAATCAAGTTTATACTTCTTTATCCCCGAAAGGAAACTGGATAGCAACTTACTGTAATAATTCGTCAGGTCAAATTCTGGAAGTCGCCAATAAAAGTGGGAAGCAATACTTGTTACATTATGGAGATTTCCTTCCCCAAACTCTTTCTTGGGATGGGATGCCACCAAATGGGTACTTAATCCCTGATCATTGGACAGGGGACGAATCATATCTGTTCTTTTCACCCCTTATTTCTGCAAGTGGTGGTGGAACCTGTTTTTTTGGTTTTGGAAGGCACGGACTTTATCGCCTTAATCTAACTACGGGTGAGATATCCACATTCCTGGCACCTGTTGCAACTCTTATCGGTTATGATTTTGCTTTTTCTCCGAATGGCCGCTGGCTGGCTTTTACTAATCCAAACACAAACGATCTTCAAATTCTTGATCTACAATCAGGTGAAGCCCGAGACATAATCACGAATGAGAAAATTATTGGTGATCTCACCTGGTCTCCAGATAGTTCATTGTTGGCTTTTTCTGATTGCCTGCCAATCCAGGATCAAATTGATGTAGGAGAATCCAGCATCAAAATCTTCTCAATGGATAAAGGAATTTCAGAAATTATTATAAAAAAAGAAAAGAGTCTGCTCAGAATCAAATCTTGGAATCTGAATCAAGGTTTAGAAATTATTGCTGAAGATATGGATACGACTGCGAGTGAGCACTTTCTCTACCAAGTAATCTCAAAACAATTGATATCGGTCACGCCCAGTCCTTAGTCTAATTCAATTGAATTGCACCCAATTGATTGGGATAATTGCAAAGAAAATTTGCAACTCATCTCTATTAAATCTCGTATAAAGCAATGTGTGTCGATTTATTGGATTAACTGGATCGGACTGGAGAAAATCGTCATGGACTATCGAGCCAAATCGCGGAGATTTCAACCCGCGATGCTGACTGTAACCCTGATAATGGTTTTGTTGCTCAGCAGCTGTGCCTCACGTTTACCCAAAACACAAGAATCCCTGCAATCTTTCACCGCATATCTGGATGAGCGCGTACCGCAGTTATTAGAACACTACGCTGTGCCCGGCACCAGCATTGCCCTGGTGCAAGATGGCGAACTGGTCTGGTCTGGCGCGTATGGCTACGCTGACCTGGAACAGGGGCTTGAGATGCGCGTGGATGCTGTCTACCGGGTGGAATCGATCTCGAAATCGGTGTCGGCCTGGGGAATCATGAAACTGGTCGAGCAGGGCCGCATTGATCTGGACGCGCCGGTGCAGCAATACCTGGGTGACTGGCAGCTGGAAGATACCCCCTTTAATGAGCAAGAAATCACTGTGCGTAAATTACTCAACAACAATGCCGGCATGCCTCTGGGCGCGATCGGCCGCCAGTATTCTCCGCTGGGTGAAGTGCCCGGTTTGCGCCAATACCTGAGTGAAGAAGCCCGGCTGATCAAGGAGCCGGGGACCGGATTCCTGTATGCCAATACCGGATACAACCTGATGGAACTGATGGTGGAAGAGGTGACCGGTCAGGATTTCGGCGAGTATATGTCCGCTGAAGTGCTCGCTCCGCTCGGAATGAAAACTGCCACCTACAACTGGGACGAGAAATTCAATGCCTCCATCCCCACTGCCTACAATCTGCAGGGAGAAATTATCCCCCTGTATGTTTACCCGGCCAGGGCTTCCGGGGGATTGTTCGCCAGTGTGGAAGATGTTGCCCGTTTCACCATCGCCGGAATGAGCGGGCCTTACGCCAGCGGTCATTCTGGATTAAGCCAGGCCAGCGTGAATGAGATTCACACTCCGCGGGTGGAAATCGCGGGTGTTTACGGGGTGGTGGCTGACTGGTATGGCTACGGCCATTTCATCGAAGCGCTGCCGGATGGCCGGCAGGCAGTGTGGCATGGCGGCCAGGGCAACGGCTGGATGACCCATTTTCATATGGTGCCCGAAAGCGGTGACGCGATTGTAATCCTCACCAACAGCCAGCGCAGCTGGCCCTTAATGGCGCAGATTTTGTCTGCTTGGGCGCAATGGAATGGTTTTGGTTCGGTCAAAATGGGCATTGTTTCCAAGGGCGTCACCATCATGTGGGGGGTGACCGGTCTGGTGACGCTGGCCGGGATATGGCTGCTGATTCGTCTGGCAGTGGAACTAATCGGCGGGCAGAGAAAATTCGCGCCTTTCTCCACCAAGCGCCTGCTTTGGCGGACGCTTCAGGCGGGGGCAGGGGTCGCCGGGGTGGCGGCGCTGGTGTGGAGCGCTGCCCAACCGTATCTGATTGTTTCTTCCATATTTCCGGGCGTGGCTGAATGGACCTGGAGAGCGCTGCTGCTTTTATCCATTGCTCTCATTCTTACCGCCTGTACCCCACGAGAACCGCGTTAGCCCAAATTGATACTGCTTCACGCCCTCCCAGGAATTGGGAGGGCTTTTTAATCGAGCGGGACAAGAAGGATATAATGAATGTAGCACGAGACTGCTCTATTTTGTCTGTTGGCAGATGCTGAAGAAAAGGAAGTTGAAAATGAGCCCCATCCGGATGGAAAAAGTTGAGTCTGCCATGCGCGTGGTGTTGGCATTCAACGAAGCCTTCAACCAACGCGATATACCCGCGATGGCGCGCCTGATCCGTGAGGATTGCGTCTTAGAGAGCTTTTCCCCCGCGCCGGATGGCGGCGTGTTCACCGGTAAAGCGCAGATCAGCCAGTTCTGGCAGCATTCCTTTGCCGCATCTCCTCACGGCCAGATTAAGATCGAAGAGATTTTTGGATTCGATGTGCGCTGCATCGTGCGCTGGCGCTATGAGTGGAAAGACGCGGCGGGAGAGCAGGGTCACCTTCGCGGAGTGGATGTATATAAAGTAAAAGACGGGCTGATTTGCGAGATACTGTCCTATGCAAAAGGCTAAGTTCAACAAGGTACCAAAATGATAAACAGGATGAAAATGACCAATCAAGAAGCCCTGCAATATCTGCGCGACTACTTTGCCGAACTGTTCACCCATCACAACCTGGACGCTCTGGATGAATACCTGGCCCCGGCTTATTTTGACGATGACATCGGCGACCCAAACGCGGATCATCTGCAAAATTCCAAAGATTATTTATCCGCGCTGTTCAAGGCTAAACCTTCCATCGGGGTGGAAGTTATCGACGCGATTGCTCGCGAGAACGTGATTTCCGCTTTTCTGGATTGGACAGTAACGGAAAACAATCAAAAGAGGGTCGTCCGCAAAGGCGTGGCGATATTTATTCTCAAGGGGCAAAAAATCGCCCGAAGGCACACTTTTGTTTACGCTGAAGAATAAAAAAAACGTCATTTTTTGGTTGCGCCTGGCACGGACATGAATACAATAATAAAAATGGTTTTTTAAGTGAGCGGCGAAAGTACTAAACTTGTGATCACTGAGTAATATCAATTGTGGTGAGCATTCATTAATCAAGAATATCCAATAGGGGGACACTCATTGAATACAATTGATTCCCTGAAACCAGATCAAAACGAGCGCATATTAGCGGTTATATCTCATCTTTCAGTGATTATTCCAATAATGGGGATTGCCGTCCCAATAGCTATCTGGTCGTCTCAAAAAGGAAAATCGCGCTACGTACTATATCATGCTCTACAGGCACTGCTTCACTAATTAGGTTTGTTGGTCGTCATACTGCTGGCGGGAACTGTAATCAGCGCCGCGATGATGGCAGTAATGCTGATATTACCGTTTTCAACATCAACAAATTTATCCTTAAACGATCGCTTTATGGAATTGTTTGCTTACCTGGCGATTATTGCTCCCCTGTTGAATGGGTATCTATACCTGCTCTATCTTCTTTATGGGGTTATTGGGGCAGTTAAAATCTATCAGGGCAAACCTTTTCAATATTGGGTTATTGGAAAAAGGGTTGAGAGAATTGTCTTTTCTGGAAAGGAGCAGGGTAAACCACACATCGCTGATCAATAAACATGCAATGCGGTCATTAACTGCAGGTAATACCTGAAAACAATCATCCGGAGTAATTGTAAAGAGGAAAAAGAAATGGAAGAAACTCAATCACCAATACAAAATCCACCCAGTTTGCAGATCAATGAGCAGATTATCCGCGAGCGAATTGAGGCGCTAAAATTAGAACAAAATCTGGTATTGGGCATCATCGGCGGGACAATCGCAGGAGTATTTGGTGCCGCTTTGTGGGCGATCATCACCTATGTGACTGAATTTCAAATCGGCTGGATGTCTGTAGGGGTTGCTTTTCTGGTGGGATTCTGCGTTCGCAGCCTGGGTAAGGGAATCGATAAATCTTTCGGTGTGGCAGGAGCGGTCATTGCTCTGGTCAGTATAGCGTTGGGGAATTTCCTGGCATCGATCGGTTTTCTGGCCAAATACTTCGAAGTCGGCTTTGTGGAAATGCTGATTACTTTCAACTACGCGATGACCTTCGATTTGATGAAGGAAACGTTTTCTTTTATGGATATTTTCTTTTACGGAATCGCGGTATACGAAGGCTATCGTTTCAGCTTTCGAAAAATCACCCGCGAGCAGCTGTTGCAAGGCGCGGTTTTCCAACAGGAATAAAATCAGCAAAATTCGTTTTATCAGCCCTTCCATAGTTTGTGGAAGGGCTTTTTTGTGGCATAATCATTGTATTCCGATCAATTACATATATGATCGTTTATCCAACTTGCCTAATACAACTTTATAAGTGATTCATTTGATTTTCAAAATCCGCGATTTTTGAATGTTATGGAAGCGTATAAGCAGAAAATCGAAGAGAAATACAGATTGGTATCCAAGCTCCCCGAGCAACTGATGGGATTTACCGTCCCGATCCGCAGACGGGCTGTTGATTTGCTGAATTTGCCCGGCGGCGCTAGCGTGCTGGATGTTGGCTGCGGAAGCGGGGCAAGTTTCCCCTGCTTGATCCAGGCGGTGGGGGAAAGCGGGAAAGTGATCGGCGTTGAGCCCAGCCACAGCATGATCTCTGTTGCGCGCCAGCGCATTAAGCAGGAGGGTTGGAAAAATATTGTTTTGCATGAAAACACGATTGAAGAAATTGAAGAAATGGAAATAGCTGACGGCGCGTTGTTGTTTGCCATGCATGATGTATTTAATTCCATGCCCGGGCTGATGAAGATACACGCCTTATTGAAAGATGGCGCGCGCATCGTGTGTGTGGGACCCAAAACCCAAACGCAAAGGAAAAGACGCGTTTTAAACCCCTTCTTACGTCTGCTTTTCAAAAGGATGGCCATCTCGCAGGAGAATCTGGACCGGCCTTGGCGGATGGTTGAGTCTTTATTTTCTACGGAGGAAATTCTGGAAGAAAAGGGCGGCCTGATTTTTATCTACGTTGGGCGTAAATAGTTAAAAGGCCGATCGGATCCCATTGTTTGGCGAATTTTAATTCTAGTTAATTTGGAGTTTAAACTGCAATGAAAAAATCACCTTTCAAAAAATTGTTAAAATGGATTGGGATTATTTTAGGGATTCTCGTTTTTGCTTTATATATTGGGTTGCCAGTTGGAATGGGTGTGTTCGCGCTCACGCCTGCCCAAAAAACGGTCAGTGCAGCCCCCGAGGGATTTACTGAAGTCAGCTTGCAGACCAGCGATGGTGAAACGCTGGCAGCCTGGTATCTGCCGCCATCCAACGGCGCGGTAATCCTCTTGCTGCATGGCGCGGGCGGTTCGCGTGATGATGTGCGCGCCTATGCCCAAATGCTGGCCCGCAATGGTTATGGCGTGCTGGCTATGGACTTGCGCGGGCACGGTGAAAGCAGCGGGAAAACCAATCGTTTGGGCTGGCCGGGCACCCCCGACGTGAGCGCGGCAGTGGCGTACCTGCAAGCCCAGGAGGAAGTGCAGCAAATCGGCGCATTGGGGCTCTCAATGGGCGGCGAGGTGTTGCTGGGCGCGGCTGCAGAAAATCCAGCTATCAGCGCCATCGTTGCTGATGGGGCCACGCGGCGCAGCCTGGAAGAACTGCAGGCCCTGCCCGCCGAACGTTCTTTGGTGCATAGCTTTACTCCAGGGGTGATGTTCACAACGGTGCGGATTTTTGGTGGTCAAAAGCCGCCTGCTCCCTTATTGGATTCCATGATCGCAGCTACAGAAACCAGATTTTTCTTTATCGCTGCTGGTAGTAAAACCCTGGAAGTTGAGTTTAACCAATTGTTTGCCGAGACTCTCGGTCCGCGGGCAACATTGTGGGTGGCACCGCAAGCCACTCACATTGGCGCGTTTGCGCTCTACCCAGCCGAGTATGAGCAGCGGGTCATGGATTTCTTTAATAGCACACTGATTGGAGAATAATCACAACACCTAAAACCTTGTTGGTTTGGGTTGCTTTAAACAAAAAGCGCTTTCCCTGTTTCACTGGGAAAGTGCTTTTTATGATTTATTCCTTCAGATTTAGCGGTTCTTCTGCCTACTGGCGTGGCGCTGTCGGCTTTATAACGCGTCATTCCTGAGGTATTGGCTCAGAAATGGCGGTATGGCTCCATTCGCTTCGGCATCCGGAGGAACTGGTTGGCTGAGCGTCTTCTTGATATTGTAACCGCCCGAAACCGGGAAGAACTTCAGTGTGTTGAATTGAATGGCATTCTGCGGGCACGCGTACACACAGCGCAGGCAGCTGTTGCAAGACAGCTTGAATTTGATTTTACCGTTGCGCTCGGAGATGTTTTCCGCCGGGCAATTCTTTACGCATAGCCCGCAATTCGTGCAAGCGTCGGTGACTTTGAAGTCTTTACCAACCAGGCGCAGCGTGGGCGGTGCGACGAAGGCTACCGTCTCCATTAAGAGCCTTTGCCCCAGACCGGTTTTTAGAAAGCGTTTTTCGCCGTTGATGATTTCCTGGCACATGAGCGTTACTTTTTTCGCGGTTGCCTGGTGAAGCTGGTGAATAGCGCCGTCGTCAAATTTCACTACCCAATTGCTGGCGATCGAGAATAGGCGTTCGTACACCACTTCAAAGCCTTTTCTATTTAACTTGCGGATGATGGCCTTGGAGACATTGTAATTGATCGGAGCCACACCGCCCGCGGTGCGGAAGATGAACACTTTTTTTCCAGTCCCTTCCGGCAATGAGCGAACAAAATCACGCACGATGAGCGGCGTGCCGTACCCGATAACCTGTGACCCGATACCGATCAAATCATATTGCTTGATATCAACACTGAGCTTTTTCTTGATCACATCTTCGATGCGAATCAGGTCCACTGAGCAAGACTGATTCTCAAAAGCTTCTTTGACCATTTTTGCCACAATTTCCGTGTTTCCGGTTCCCGAGAAGTAGTAGATTGCTACTGATTTCATATGGTTTTACTCCCCAATTGAATTTTATTTTTTGGAAGAAAATTCTTGGTAGTCGTGATCATCCCCAGAATGAGGGCGATCGCGATCACCACCCGATACACAATCCATTTGAGCATGGTGATGGTGCTGGCCAACCCAACCAGACCCGGCAGTTGGTTTGGATGATTGAAAAGCAACGCCAGGAGGCAGATATTTTCAAGCATATCCAGCGCGCTGCGAACAAAAGGCAGCAGGTTAATCAGCTTCAATGCCGGGCTGGCGCCCACCCGGTTGAGCAGGTTGGTGAACAAAAGCGATTGCAGCAGCATAAAAACCACCGCGAAAGCAAAATCCAACCCCAGCAGCCCCGTGTAGACCTGCCGGCCCTCCAGTCCCAGATCATTCAGCAGGGTGTACGTCTGAGCCGGGCTGTAACCAAATTGCATATCCAACATCCCTCTTCCCCCGCTGATTTGTTCCAGCCGGGAAGAGCTGATCGGGCTGATTTCCATAAGAACCAAAATCATGATGAATACTACGGCCAAAGGGATCATATATTTTCTATTGGCGAAGCGCTGCATCCCTTCAGAAATTTTATATAACCTACGCATTTCGATTTACTCCACATTCTTGTTTGAACGAATTAATTATTCTTGAGCGTCGCGCACAAGAGCTCCATGGTAAATTGACTGAAGTTTTCAATATCCAGCGAGAAATTCCCGGTAAAGGTATTGCCAGAAACAGCAAGCTGGTTGAAAAAGCCGGTCATCAAGAAGATCAGGCTGAAACTGGCCATTTGCGCATCCACGTCCGCGCGAACACTGCCGTCGGCCTGTCCTTCCACAATCGCTCTGGCAGAGGATTGAAACAGATCATTATTCAATTGCATAAATTCCTGCCGTTTCTGGCTGTCTTCGGGTGTGGATTTTTTGACATAGCCGATATAGCTGATCAGGCGCACCATCCCGGGTTTCTCTTTAAAGAACTGATAAAACTGATGACAGGATTCAACAATTTTCTGGTAACCTGTCAGCCCATGCCGGGGTACTTGCTGCAGATAGGCGGCCAGTTCGCTGAAACCTGCCTGAACAACCGCGAAATACAAATCCTCCTTATTGGTAAAGTATTGGTACAGGGTTCTTTTGGTAAATTGCGCTTCTCTGGCAATTTCATCCATCGACGCGTCATCAAAGCCTTTTTGGCAAAAGATTTTCTCGGCCGCGGCGATGATTTCACGCTCGCGGACCTGTTTTTCTCTTTCTCTGCGTGAGATATTTTCCAAGGTCATAACCTCCTTATTTAAATACACTGTTGATGTAGTAAGTATACTGCTAGTATACTAAAATGTCAAGCCCCCAATTTAAAAATGGATAAAAGTGACGCTGAGCGGCTCGCTCAATTAACAGACCCCCACTTTGTTGGTGGATTCAATGTTCAAATTCAAAAAATGAGCCATTTCTACATGGCCTGCGGGAAGATTGCACAATCACGATATGGATATTATTAAGTTCAGCGTTTTATGGATTCTTGTGCGGGGACTTAAATGATTGATCCTCAAATAAAACTCACTGACAATTCCCTCTATGAGGTGAAAAGGTTTTGCGCTATAGTAGGAATGAAAATGGTTTCAAACTGTCGCAAAGTCAAACACACCATTTTTATAATTCTGATAGATCATCGCCGCCTGCCTGTGGATGGGCGGCTCAGGACACATTGAATTTCACCTACTCATCCGCGATTTCTATTCACCATTGAAGTCTGGTAAGGAGATCGCCTTTCTGAAGTATCTCTCCGAAACATCCGCTATTGATCCAACTTGGGCAGGTAGTTCTTTAGTGAAGGAGGAAAAGATGAATGTCCCTCTGATCACTTTAGTTGCCTTTGCGTTCTCCACAATTTTGGCAATTTTTTTGACACGACGAAAGAAGAAATCTACCCTCTGGCACTGGCTGCTGCTCATCGGTGCCCCACTGATCGTTGTCGCCGTGGCCGGTGGGATAGAAATTTCACGCCAGAACCGGGAAAGCGCCCCATTCGAACCATATTTGGAAGCATACCTGACACTGCCCGGTGAGAACGAGGGTGAACCGTTGAAGCAAATTCTGCTTGCCCACCCCACCGGAGAAGCTTATGTAAAAGGAAAAATTATCCCGGTTTCAGTACGTCATCAGCAAGTAGACCTGCTCTATTTTGATCTGCCTCAAGAAACGCGTGCAAAAGACCCAGGCGAAGTAGGTACTGTAGTATGGCTGGATTGCACCTCGGTTACATTGGTTATCCGGCGGGTTGGAGCGTCCACCAATAATACTGTAAACTATAACTGTGAGGTGGCTGTGATCGATTATTCAATTCCAGCCATCGTAGCCCGGCAGGCTTTTCAGAAAACTTCGGGAGAACAGGGCATTAGAGACGTTTTATACCCGCAAATCATCGAATACCTTGAAAGCCTTCCGCGTCAATGATCTGCTTGCTTCTATCGGTGATCCATGATTAACAAAGAGACCGATGAAAACCGGCGCTGATCCGCCGGGTAAATTAGATTGATTTGGAGATGACATGCCGCCCAGTTCTTTGCCTCACGCTTCCATTGACGCGTACATCGCCGGCTTTTCACCAGAGATTCAAACCCTGCTGCAGCAGGTGCGCGAGACCATTCACCAGGCCGCGCCGGACGCGCAAGAGAAGATCAGCTACGGGATGCCCACCTTCTATCTGAACGGCAACCTGGTGCATTTTGCCGCCTATAAAAAGCACCTTGGGTTTTATCCCGCGCCTTCGGGCATCGAGCAATTCAAAGAGGCGCTGGCGGGTTATGTAACCTCCAAGGGCGCGATTCAATTTCCACTTGAACGGCCTGTCCCGTTTGACTTAATTCGTGAAATCACCCTGTTTCGGGTGGGGGAGAATCTGGCGAAGAAGCCACGACGCGGCTAATGGGTAAAGAATCCAGATTGAAAATGAATTCGTTTCGCCGTAAGATAAAGTTATCAATCAAAATCAGATTAAACACCCCTAAAGATTCGCACACCCATCGTCTACAACTCGATAAGAATTCACTCCCATACATAGAAAAGCGGCTCCCAATCATTTCCATCCGGGTCGAGGAGGATACATATGAAACGGTTGGCGCTTTTAACCCTGGCATTTGCCATTCTTTCGGCCGTATTTTTCCTTTTGTTGATCTTTTTCCGTACCCCTTTCGTTTTTTATCCGCTGATGAGCTACCAAGACGCCCTGGATGTGCTCACCCCCCTGGTGCTCATCCCGATCTATTGGGTTCTGTTTAAACTTGGCTCAAACAAGTCCCCATCGCTAAAGCAGGAATTGGTTTTCATGGTCTTCGCGGCCATTTGGGTGCTGGGGCAGGGCATGCACCTGTCCGCTAATTCGGTCAATAATCTATCCGAAGCGCTGGCTGAACAGGGAAGTTTAAATATTCTCAAAAGCGCAATTTACCAGCTTACCTATTTTTATGACGAGCATTTAAGCCATTATCTGTGGCATATCGGTGTATTGGGGCTGGCAGTGGTGCTGATTTTTCGAGAATGGCGCGCCCCGGCCGGAGAGAAGACCAACTGGGGGATCGCAATAGTGGGGGGGATTATTTACGGTTTTAACAACTTCTGCATTTTCAATGAAGGCCAAACGGTCCCGCTGGGATTTCCGGTCGCGGTATTGCTCACCCTGGGAATCGCGATATTGGGTCGCAAGAAGCTGGCGCAGCAACCCATTCTTGCTTTTTTCTTTATCTCATTTTTGGTTACCTCTCTCATTCTCACCGGCTGGTGGATCCGGTTTGGTGAATTCATCCAATTTTCTGAAGCCGGATTAATGTAATCAATCCGACTGTCTGGGAGGAAAATGAGCAAGAATTCTTCAGTCACCCGGATGATGCGGCCGGTGTGGATATACCTCATCGCGGGGATGCTGCTGACGAGCGCGTGTGCCGCGCCAGCCCAAGAGTTAGCGACAAATCCGCCTACGATTTCTCCTGCTCCGCCCACCTTGCCGCCCGTTCCCACGCCTGCCAACACTTTCACTGTTTCGCCAACCCCACTCCCTCCTGAGCACCGGATTGGGGTGCGGGTGGTGAATGACGCGGGCGAGTTCTACGACCGGCTCACAGGGGAGACCTTTATTCCGCGCGGATACAACTATGCGCGGGTAGCGCCCATGTCTGCTGTCGACCCCAATCTGTGGCACGCGACCCTCAACCCTGGGTTTTACGAGCCCGAACGAGCTGAAGCCGCTTTGCAAGCCATGCAAGCGGAGGGATATAACGTTGTTCGCGTATTTGTGGATTGCTGCCGCAAAGGCTGCAACGCCGGGGATCCGCGGGGGGGTGTCTCTTCCGCTTATTTGGCCAATGTAGTCGATTTTCTGAATAAGGCTAAAGCCCATCAAATCTATGTAATCCTGGTTTTAGATCTGACTCCGGCCGAAGGTGGTTATGATGATATGTGGCAGCACTGCTGCACCACCTACGATGGAGAGAATCTTCGTTACCTGACCATTGGCGGGCATTCCGGTGAGCGCCGTTTCAATCGCGATTTTATCAAAGCCTTGATTCAAAGCCGGGCACCCCTCGACGCGATTTTTGCTTATGACCTGACGAACGAGGTGCACTTCAGCATGGATCAACCGCCTTTGAGCCTGACCGAAGGCAAAGTAACCACTGCCAATCGAAAAACGTACGATCTGTCGCTGGGCAGCGCAGAAAAACAGCGGCTCATGGATGAGAATCTGGTATATTGGATTGATCAACAGCGCGCCAATATCCTGGCTGTCGATCCCACCGCGCTGGTTACAGTGAGTTTTCCCGCCATTAATGTTGGGCGCACCACAGTCGACCCCAGCCCGGCTATTTATCAATCCAGCGCCGATTTTGTGGATTTACACGCATATCTGGGTTGGGGGTTATCTCTTGCCAAATATATGCAGCGATTTGGCTTGAGCCAACCCAGCGCGAAACCGGTTATTTTGGGTGAATTTGGCTCTGCCAGGCAGGCTTTTCTCAACGCGGAGGATGCCGCGCAGGCGTTGATGGCGATGCAGATTGAATCATGCGCGTATGGAATTGACGGGTGGCTGATGTGGACCTGGGACACGGAGGAACAAACCGATCTTTACCATGGGGTAACCGATGCAGGCCAGATCAGCCGGGCACTTTCGCCAGCCTACCGGCCCGACCCATGCCAGATGGACGAGAACTAAGGCAGCCTCATTCTGACGATTATTCGATCACCGACCAGGTATTAAACGCGGACCAAAACGCGCCTTCTTGCACCCTGCCTGCCACCGCGAAAGGAATAGCCGGCAAGTAAAAAGGAATGAGCGGGAAAGAACCCTCAGGCCCAAAAAACGCCTGCTCAATTTGCACGTATAGGGCGGTTCTTTTTTCCGGGTTAATTTCGACCTGGGCCTGGAAGATCATTGTATCGATCTCATCGCAATCCCGATCCAGAAATTCACCTCCTGAAGCAATCGACTCGCAGGAAAGCAAATCACCGAACAGGTTATTGGCATCCGGATAGTCCAAGGCCCACCCAATTACGAACATGTCTGCCCCTTCTTTGCTCAGGTTGCTGAAATCCGCGGAGATTGTGTTTTC
>ENA-ORXD01001455-ORXD01001455.1-sediment-metagenome-genome-assembly--contig:-NODE-1455-length-19641-cov-5.462175_pt1 | contig 19641 bp, 15 predicted proteins | sample MGYA00237862_ERZ511471 | MGnify/ENA metagenome assembly ERZ511471
TGGCAATGCGGGCAACAAACCTGATGTGGGTGGAGAAGTAACATTCGACAATTTTTCGGCCTCCTCGCCCCCACCCCCATCGTGGGGATTGCCATCTCAGGGATTGTTTTGTCCAGGTTGGATGGCCATATCTTTCTGCGCAGATCACGAAATTGCCACCGAACCGCCATCGTATTCCTGTTGGACATGACTCTCATAAGTTATACACTCTTCAGGAGATCTTCATACACAATCGGAAGTCGTTCAGGAATGAGTGCGGGACTGCCCCATGGTATGTTCGGGGGTGACGATATGTATCACAGGGGGGGTGGAGAGCCAATCCTCTCTCATATATCAGCATTCGAGGCAACCGTGATGCCCACATATCCTCGCAAAGAGCCATTTTTCCTGAGACTGACGGGAGAGGCAAGATGGCAGGGCGGGATTGTTCGATAGTATTATCCCAATGGATATCTGAGGGGGGAACAGGGGAAATTATATGTCACGATTATTCTTGTTCATATTGGCAGCGCTCGTTTTTATTGGTCTCTATGCACCGGTAACCGCATGGGATTACACCACCCTTGCATCCGTCGCAACTGATGGAACACAGGGAAATGAAGATTCTTTTGGATTCTCTCTCTCGGGCGATGGCCGGTACATCGCATTTGAATCCCAGGCCACGAACCTGGTGACCGGGGACACCAATGGAGTCGAAGATGTGTTCGTCCATGACCGGGTAACCGGGCAGACCACCCGGGTGTCTCTGTCTACAAGCGGAATACAGGGGAATGATCGTTCATTTAATCCATCCATCTCTGCAGACGGCCGTTATATAGCATTTACATCTCATGCCACAAACCTGGTCTCCCCGGATGCCAATGGAGACAAACAGGATATCTACGTCCATGACCGGGTAACCGGGCAGACCACCCGTGTCTCTGTCTCTACGGGCGGAACTCAGGGGAATACGCATTCAGTCACCCCATGCATCTCCGGAAACGGTCGGTATGTGGCGTTTGCATCAGATGCCACAAACCTGGTGACCGGGGATACCAATGCACGCATGGATATCTTCGTGCATGACCGGGATACCGGGGAGACCACCCGTGCCTCTGTGAAAACAGGCGGAACAGAAGGGGATGGTATTTCAAGCCATCCCGCCATCTCTGCAGATGGCCAGTATGTCGCATTTGAATCCCAGGCCACGAACCTGATAACGGGTGATACTAATGATGTGACAGACATCTTTGTCCACTATAATATAGGCGGGTGGACCACCCGGGTTTCATTCCCATCGGCCGGTGGTGAATCTGACTCCGGTGCATATTATCCATCCATCTCCGGAGATGGCCGGTATGTGTCGTATGAATCGTATGCTACCAACCTGGTAGACGGGGATACGAATGGAGATGTCGATGTCTTCCTCTATGACCGATTTGCAGTATCTGTTACCCGGGTATCCGTGTCATCCAGCGGTTCACAGGGGAACGGTGCTTCGGAGTATCCCTCCCTCTCAGGAGACGGCAGACTTATCACGTTTCAATCGAGTGCCACGAACCTTGTGACCGGGGATACCAATACCAGAACTGATGTATTTATGCATGACCGTGTGACGGGGACGACCACCCGGGTATCTGTAGCGACTGGGGGGATCCAGGGGAATGGTGATTCGGAGGTTCCGGTCATTTCCGATAGTGGTCAGTATATTGCGTTCTATTCCGGTAGTACGAATCTCGTACCAGGGGATACAAACGGAAGGTTTGATGTCTTCGTGCATGCGTATGCCCTGCGATACTTCGCAGTATTCCGTCCATCTGCGTTTGATAACTGGATTTTTTCCACGAATCTCGCGAGTGTGATGACACGGAACCACTACGGTGAAGGAACAGACACCCCACTCGTCGGTGACTTCAACAACGACGGGGTGATGGACCGTGCCGTGTTCCGGAACGGCCAGTGGATCATCGACAACAATATGGACGGATCGGTGGATCATTGGAGGCCCATGTATGGTATGGCCGGAGATATACCGCTTGCAGGGCACATCAATGGCGATGGGTTCATGGACTGGGCGGTATACCGGAACGGCCAGTGGATAGTGGATTATTCAATGGATGGTTCGGTGGACTCACGGACATGGTATGGTATGGCCGGGGACATCCCCCTGATAGGGGATTTCAACAATGACGGAACATCCGACCGTGCGGTATACAGGAACGGTCAGTGGATAGTGGATTATTCGAGGGATGGTACGGTGGACTCACGGACATGGTATGGTATGGCCGGGGACAGCCCACTGATAGGGGATTTCAACGGTGATGGGGTGATGGACCGGGCGGTGTTCCGTGCCGGCGAGTGGATCATCGACTACACTATGGACGGCTCGGTGAATTGGAGACAGAGGTATGGTGTACCCGGGGATATTCCGCTGATGTGGTGGCAGGTGTAGATATTTTTCTCTCTCTTTTTTGCACGTGATGACCTTTTCACTAATAAATTCAATTTTTAGTTGATTTCTACCAATTTCTCAACCCAACCGGAAGGGCGATTGCGACGTCAATGCTGATGCCATTGCCGACCGGGCAGGGTTCCAGGCTGGTCAATGGATTATTGATTTCAACAGGGAATAGTGCTGTTTGAAAGACAGGCAATTACGGCATGACCGGAGACATGCCGCTCATCGGCGACTTCAACGCTGACGGTACCACTGACCGGGCGGTGTTTCGTGCTGGCGAGTGGATCATCGACTACAATAGAGACGGGGCGGTTAATGCCCGTTTGAAGTACGGGACAAGCGGGGATCTCCCGCTGGTGTGGAATCTTTGATTATTTTTTTTATCTGCATCCATTGTGGTATTCGAGGAGGGATAAGTAGAGATTCGTTATTTTTTCTAGAGATAAAAAGGATGAAACTTCTTCTCTGCGAATGGCTCGCAGTATCGCCAAATACTCATTATACGCACACCCCGTCCCATGGCACGAATAATTGATATCCGGGCGCTTAATAGTAGCCTACTATTATTTTCGGGTATAACCAGTAGACCACCAATATAGGGGAATGTCCCCTGTCTGACCATACCTATCCCTGTAATCTGAAATGCCAAAAGGCTCCTTATAATCGATAATCCACTCCCCTTTTCTGAACACTCCCAAATCGATTGTGCGATAATTGTCAAAATCACCGAAAAATGGTATATCGCCTGATGAACCGTAAGAAATCCGATAATCTACTGAACCATCCATACCATCGTCCCAAATCCAGGTTCCCGATCGGAAGACCGCTTTAAATGGATCATTATTCTTATACGTCCCCATAAGAGGAATGTCAGTTGATAACCCGAAATGAGTACGGCTGTCAACGCTACCGTCCATCCCCTCATCGATGATCCAATTAGTATAAGAACTGGGCCGGAAAACAGCACGTACCTGGCCACTTTCCGTGCCATTCAATGAGTATAGCAGGGGAATATCCCCCTTCATGCCAAATCGGTTTCTCTCATCCACAATTCCGTCCCAATTATAGTCAAATATCCATTCTCCGTTGCGAAACACCCCGCGATAATAGGGACCCCTGAGAACTGAAAGGGTATTCTCATACCCAAAATCCCCAAATCCCATAAAGGGTATGTCCCCTTTCATTCCGAAATGATCACGATAATCAACAATACCATTATAATTCGAATCGATGATCCATTCCCCATTCCTGAATACCCCCCGGGGTATGTCCCACGGGTATTTTCCTGTAGTGAAAGTGATGGTGTTTTCATAACCGGTCGATGTTATGTCCGAGGATTGGATGTAAAATCGATATATGGTATCAGGTTTTAACCAGTAGCAGAAATGGAAATATTGCACACTCTCATAGCACGTACCATAAGGTGTATACCTAAAGATTAATGCCCCGGGGTAATACTCCGTACATGGTACGTCATTTCCAGTTGACAGATCGGTTAGGGCATAATTAAAGGTGCTCCCCGGCCAATAACAGGAAGATTGTGTGACTTTTAATGTCATTTTTGTAGTGTACGGTATCCCGGTCGCCCCATCTAAAGGATAAAGATCAATGGTTGTTGATGCCTGACCGAATCCAACCACTATGACCATCATAATACACAGGCATAGAATTTTTTCCATAAATGAGATCGCCTTGGAACAAACAAAAAGGAAACAACTATTTAAATATGCCGGTCTGAATATTTCAACCCTGACCTCCACTTAGCGCAACGGATCATCGACTACAACATAGACGGATCGGTTAATGCCCGGCCGAGGTTCGGAATGGGTGGGATAGTCCGCTGGTGTGAAATCTATGAGAAGTGATATCACGGGACATCTTTTTTTCAAGGTAGTAATTATACGAAAGACGATAACACCTGGCAAAAGACGTGTGGATTATACAAAAATACTAAATATTATCAACCAGATGGTATGTTGTTTTTTCACAGGCTCTCCAACACCACTAAACTAGCCACGAATTGAATCCAAGGAGGTTTGATATGAATCACACCGTGAAAATGAAATTAGTCCTGTTCATCGCACTCTGTTTATGCCTCTTCGTTGCATCTGTTTCTGCAGAAGAGCGTGTATATGTTGTAAATTCTTACGTCCACCAGCCTACGGACATCGACCTCTCAACGGTGGTGATGGCGAGGGGGAGTGACCTGGCTATTCTCGGAACGTCAAAAAATCTGGGGGATGATGCCCATTCGATCGCAGTGAACCCTGCCCGAAATGAAGTGTGGGTTACTGTTCCGGATTCAAACCGGACAGTTATCCTTGATGCCCGCGATCTTTCCGAAAAACAGAGATTAAAACTCATAGAGCTGATAAAACCCATGGGCATCGCATTCCGGCCATACGCGCCGGCACCCATCCCTCCAAAAATTCAGGAGGTGTACATAACGGGAGAGCAGTCAGGGACTGTGGTCGTTCTCGATAAAAATACGTATTCGGTCCTCGATTCTGTTGCCGTCGGTGGCAACCCCTATGCGGTTGTTTTTTCCCCGGATGGAGGACAAGCGTATATCCTGGACACTGACGATAACACCATAAATGTTATCAGGACATCTGACCGTGCTATCATCCGGACCCTGACCTGGACGACAGGCAACCGGCTCCAGGAAATGGCAATAAACGGCACCAGGTTATACGTCACCAATTGGCTGGGACACCAGATTGAGGTTATACGGACCAGCGATAATACAAAATTAAGTCCTATCGCAACTCCTGATCTTTATCCACGGGCCCTTGGAATTTCTCCGTCGAGCAGTTATCTCTTTATCGGGTATTGCCCCAGCACTTCGGATGCCGTTGTATCGATGATGCGGTTATCCGATCAGACGGTCGTATCGGAGGATGATATCGCCAATTGTGCCCGCAGAATGGCGGTAAGGCCGGATGGGACCAGGATATTCGTGGTCGACCATAACAGCGATGAACTCTTTGCCTATAACATTGCAGGCGCAACACTGACCTATGCCAGTTCCACGGGTCTCAACACCGTTCCCGGTTATCTGGGGGCTTCTCCGGTGGGGGTCGCACTTTTCAATGCCAATGTCATCCGGTACTGTGCGGTATTCCGCCCATCTGCATGGAACAACTGGATTTACACCCGGGATCTTTCCGCCGTCGAATCCAGGGACCACTACGGGAGCGGGACCGATATTCCCCTTGTCGCGGATTTCAATAATGATGGTAATATGGACCGGGCGGTGTTCCGGAACGGGGAATGGATCATTGACTATTATATGGATGGAACGGTGAACGCCCGCAACCACTATGGGATGGCCGGGGATATCCCGCTGGTGGGATATCTGAATGACGGCGAGGTGACGGACCGGGCGGTGTTCCGGAACGGGGAATGGATCATTGACTATTCCATGGATGGAACGGTGAATGCCCGCAACCACTATGGGATAGCGGGAGATATTCCCCTCGTTGGCGATTTCAACAACGACTGGATTCCGGACAGGGCAGTATTCCGTGCTGCCGCCGGGAACAACTGGATCATTGATTACGACATGGACGGGTCGGTTGATGTCAGGAACCGGTATGGCATGAGCGGCGATGTACCAATCGTCGGGAGAATCAACACCGATCTCTTTATGGACCGGGCGGTGTTCCGGAACGGGGAATGGATCATCGATTATAACATGGATGGCTCCGTGAACTGGAGGCAGAGATACGGGACGGCAGGCGACAGGCCGCTGACATGGTGGGACATATAACCTCTTTTCCCATCCGCCCTTTTACTAAAAAGAAACTATGAACCAGTGAGGTCGAACTCATGTTCAATTCTCTATTGACGGAGGATATGATTCGCCGTGTCGCAATTTTTCCTTTGCGTTCCTTCGTTCGCAAGGGCAGGATGTAAACCATTATCCTCCCTGATGAATACATTCGGTATAGGGACATCTCGTTCTCAAAGCATCTCCTAAAGGGTCACTCGTATGCATCTGAAACAGCGAATCAAGCATGCCCTTAAGCACAGCTTCTTCTTCATGGGGCTTCTCAGTATCATCTGGTTCATCCTCCGCACCGGCACAAAACCATCCCGGATCACCTATCCCTGTCAGCAGCTGGCAGCATCGACCGGGTATCTCTGGATCATAGCCTACCTGGGGATCCCTGTTGCCGCACTGGTGTGGATACGCAGGCGGGCAACACCGGGTAAAGTTGCAGTGGCAATCGCCGGAATTTTGTTCGCCGGAATAATCATCTCTTCCCTTTCCTTCCTTGGAGGTGGAGTGATCGCCGAACCGCCCGGGGAGGTTGCAGTTCGCGGAGTTCCGACTGCTACTGCGGTGAACTCTGATATCTTCATTGTCAAGGGGAGTAAGCCGTACACCGGGGAACTGGATGACCTGCTCTCCCTGATGCAGGAGGAGGGAACTGAGTTCTACCAGAGGTCCGACCCCGGCGCTCCGAAAGGCCTCATCGGAAAGAACGACGTGGTCATCATCAAGATAAACTGCCAGTGGCCGGAGCGCGGCGGAACCTCAACGGACATGGTGAAGGCCGTGATCGCCGCCATCCTTGCGCACCCTGAAGGGTTCGATGGGGAGATTGTGGTGGCAGACAACGGGCAGGGGAGGGGCTCGTTCGAGTGGTCGAATGCCAATGCGGAAGATACGACCCAATCGATACAGGACGTCGTGGATTCATTTGCTCAGGACCATCGGGTCTCGACATACCTCTGGGACACGATCAGGTCCCGGAGAACGGATGAATACGACCAGGGCAATGATATCGAAGGATACATCGTGAACGATACTCCCCATCCGAGAACGGGGTTGAAGGTTACCTATCCCAAATTTACCACGGTGTACGGGACAAAGATCAGCTTCCGGAAGGGGATCTGGGATGATGGTGAATACAACAACACCCGTCTGAAGCTCATCAACATGCCCGTCCTGAAGACGCACAGCACGTATGGGGTTACCGGCAGCCTGAAGCATTACGTCGGGGTCGTCTCTGTCTCTCTCGGTGATCCTCACACACCCATGTGGAGCGGGGGCATGGGGACAGCTTTTGTAGAGACCAGGTATCCGGACATTACAATCCTCGATGCCACCTGGGTGAACGCTATTCCGAAAGGTTACGCCGGTGTCGGGCCTTCAACCCCTTATGAAATGGCCACCAGGACCGACCAGATCCTGGCGAGCACCGATCCGGTTGCCCTCGATTACTATGCGGCCAAAAATATTCTCATGCCCCTGGCCGCCAGTGCAGGGTACAACACCGGAACCATGAACCCTGATAGCCTCGATTCCGGGACCTTTGGTTCCTGGCTCCGGAATACCCTGGTGGAGATTCAGGCAGCAGGGTATCCTGTCACGATGGATGAAGGGCAGATGAGCATCCATTACCGGCAATCATCGGTTTCTCCCGTGGGAAGGGGGATATTCCGCCCGGCCAGCGGTGATAACTGGGTCCTCGACTTCGGCGCCGACGGGGATGCCGATTATCGGGATCACTATGGAACTGCCACGGATCTGCCCCTCATCGGGGAGTTCAACAACGATGGGACTGCAGACCGGGCAGTGTTCCGGAACGGGGAATGGATCATCGATTATGCCGTAGATGGAACCGTAGACCAGCGGAACAGGTACGGTATGACAGGCGATATCCCGTTGGTCGGTCGAATGAATGGTGATACCATCGCCGATCGGGCAGTGTTCCGGAAAGGGGAATGGATCATTGACCATGACATGGATGGTTCTGTTAATGTCCGGAACAAATACGGGCTCCCTAACGATATCCCGCTCATCGGTGACTTCAACAACGACGGCACTCCAGATAGAGCAGTATTCCGGGCTTCTGCCTCGAACAACTGGATCATCGATTACTCCATGGATGGCTCAGTCGACGTCCGGAACAGGTATGGCCAGGCTGGGGACATCCCGCTCACAGGAGACTTCAACGCCGACGGCATCACCGATCGGGCAGTGTTCCGGAAAGGTGAGTGGATCATCGACTACACTATGGACGGTTCAGTGGATGCACGGCCGAAGTTCGGGATGATCGGGGATATCCCGCTGGTGTGGAATCTCTAACGCACCTCTCTTTTTAAGGTCGATTCAAAACGTGGACATTCCCGTGGAAAAAAAAGAGATCGATTATTTCCTTTGCCACTATATCTTCCTTCAGCACTTTCTTTGTGACAATGAACACCACGAAGGCGACGATGACGAAGTAGATGAGGTCGGCGAGGAACTTTTTTTCGGGACTCGTATCGGGGAATGATGCTGATAGGTCGGCGAAATGAGGGAGGTTACGGTAGATTACCCGTATACCCAGATATATATCCCCTGTATGTGATGGGAGAATGTGCAAATCATGAAGAACGATTCAATAGTTTTTCACGGTAACCTGCAACAGCTCCTGGAGAAAGTGGAGACCGGCGAGATGATCCCCAAACTGCAGGCCTCGCACGCTCCTATGTGCAAATTTTTCACTGCATACTATGTCATCAGCGGCATCCGGCACGTTGTCCCCCTGGTACACGGTCCCACGGGATGCCCGTTATATATGTCTGACTTTGTCAGGACCCGGGAATGCTGCGAGATACGCGGTGTCCCCCTCGAACCTACTGCCTGCACCGCCCTTGATGAAAGTCATGTCATCTACGGGGGGGAGGGAAAGCTCCTGGAAGCAGTGAAGGAAGCATACACAAAGTATCACCCTGATCTCATTGTCATTCTCTCCTGCTGCTGTTCCGGGATCATCGGCGACGATGTCGAAAGCATTGCCCGCGAGGCAGAGAAGCTGGTCGGCTGCCGGGTGCTGGCGCTCCGCAGCGAAGGATTTGGCGGTGATTTCCGGAGCGGCTACGAGGATGCATTCAGGCTCATCATGGATCTGATGGAGCCTCCGGAAAAGAAGATGAAAGGGACGATCAATATCCTCGGTGCCCGCTGGGGGCCGTCCCCTACAGAGTTCAACTGGGACATGGACGAGATAGAACGGCTCCTTTCCGAGGTCGGAATAAAGATAAATGCCATCATCGCGGGAGGGTGCACCGTTGAGCAGATCAAACATGCCCGGGAGGTCGAGCTGAATGCCTCGTGGTGTTACGACTGGGGGCAGAAGCTGGGTGACCTGATGCAGGAACGGTTCGGCATCCCCTACAGCAGGACCGGGCAGCCCTACGGGCCTGAGGCAACAAAGGAATGGCTGCTCGGCGTTGCAATCCCTCTTGGCATGGAGGCAGAGGCCCTTCACGTCATCGAGCGGGAGATGAGGGAGGTTGAGCCGGACCTTGCCTACCTGAGGAAGGCCCTCTCAGGAAAAACTGCCATTATCGAGATATCGGAATTTCCCGGACCGATACGGGCCCTCTCCCTCGCACGGATGGCGGCTGAGTTTGGAGCCCATCCTGTCGTGATCAACGTCCACCCCTATACGATCAAGGAGCGGATGCCCAGCATCAAATTCCTTTTAGAGACCGGTATCAACCCGGAAATCATCCTTACAAAAGGGCTCTTCCGGCTGGGGAGTTTCCGCTCATCAAAAGAGACCGAGGATGAGCTGGAGGCGATTGTAAAGGAGTATGACAATGTCATCTTCTTTGGAAACTCCGGCCGGTTCCCTCCCTGCCCGGTGGTGAACTTAACACTCATGAACCCGGCGTTCCAGCCCCAGTACGGCTTTAAGGGGATCAAAAACATCGCCGCTCTTGTCAGGCAGGCCCTGGAGAATAAGGATCTCCCGCGCTCGCGTTTGTTCAGGGGGATGCTCTATGGAACAAGAACACGGTAGAGAAGCGGCAGGGGCGGCACCCCCGTCTCCTGAAAAATGCACGGATCCCTACCTCCGGTGTGCCTTCAACGGTGCCGCCCAGACGGCACTGGGAGTCTCCGGTTCAGCCCTGCTCGCCCATTCCCCGCAGGGATGCGAGTACCTTGTCAATAATGCATTTGCCTCGCAGGAGTGCGACTACATGGAGACGGTCACGTTGTGCACAAAACTGTGCGTAGACGAGATCGTACACGGCGGCGAGGATGTTCTTGCCCGTACGATCCGGGAAGTAAAGGATCTCCCGATCTCGGCCCTGTTCGTGCTCAGTGCGTGCGGGCCCGAGATTGTTGGCGACGACATCGTTGCAGTATGCGAGGCCCTGCAGCCGGAGGTGAAGTTCCGGCTTGTCCCGATCGAGTGCGCCGGGTTCAGAGGATCGCAGTACGACGGCATCGATATCGCGCTGGATACGATCTTAAAGAGACTGGTGAAGACCAGCAATGAGAAGGTTGCAGGCTCGGTCTGCCTTATCGCCCCCCACGCAAACGCCAACCCGACCTGGACGGCAGATCTTGAATGGGTACAACAGGTCCTTTCCAGACTGGGCGTCCGGGTTGTTGCCACGCTTACGCACAGGACTCCCTTTTCCGAGATTGAGAATGTAGCATCTGCCGAGACATCCCTCCTGCTGAGCCACGATGCCGGGCAGAAAGCAGCGGATTATCTTTCCGCGGCCTATGGCATCGAACAAATCTGCAGGGGGATACCCCTCCCCATAGGAATGACCAACACCCAGCGCTGGGTGACTGCGCTCGGGGAGCGGTTCGATGCACAGAAGACAGCGGAGGACATGGTTGCGGAAGGCGAGCGGATGGTGACGGCGACGTGCCGGCGCAAGTGGCCGATGGCCCGGTTCCTGTACCGGACCCCTGCCGCGATCGTTGCCGATGCCACGGTCGGGATCCCGCTGGTCCGGTTTGTCACAGAAGAAATGGAGATGACACCGGAACTCGTTGCCCTTTACACCTCGAACCGCCCGGTGCGGGACCTGCTGGAAGAGGAACTGAAGAGTCTGAAGCTTTCCCCGAAGGTAGTGTACGGGACGGATGTCTACAAGACGAGGAAGAGCTTGCTTGAAGTACAGCCAAAGGTCATATTCGGGAGCACCATCGAACGGCATGCCAGCGAAGGCATATCTGTCGCATATGTTGTCGAGGTGGTGAGACTGATACGCCAGTTCAGGATGATCAACCGGGAGTACTTCGGGTATACCGGCATCCTGAATCTTTTCGAATGTGTCCAGAACGAGTGGACGATGGGATGGCGTTCAAAAGGGAGAAGGTACGAGGCGAAATGGTGAACAAAAGCATGAGACAGATCGCGATATACGGGAAAGGGGGCATCGGAAAGAGCACGATCGCCTCAAACCTGTCTGCGGCATTGAGCGGAATGGGGTATACGGTGATGCAGGTCGGCTGTGATCCCAAACGGGACTCGACGAGGATCCTTGCCGGAGGGAGGTTCATCCCTGCCGTCCTGGAAGAGCACCGGGAACAGCTGAGGGTCGGCAAAGACGAATATGCCATCCAGCTCGACCGTATCATCTTCAAATCCCCTGGCGGGATCTACCTTGTCGAGGCAGGGGGACCGGAACCGGGTGTCGGGTGTGCCGGACGGGGGGTGCTGACAGCGCTGCAGATCTTAAAAGACCTCAATGCGTTCGAAACCTACGGGATCGACGTGGCGATCTACGATGTGCTCGGCGATGTCGTGTGCGGCGGGTTTTCGATGCCTATCCGCGAAGGGTTCGCAAAAGAGATCTACCTCATCTGTTCCGGCGGGTTCATGAGCATCTATGCGGCAAACAACATTGCCCGGGCGGTGCAACGCCTGGCAAAGCGGGGGGACACCGGGCTTGCCGGGATCATCTGCAACAGCAACGGCGATGAAACGTTCGAGCATGCCGTCATCCCGGAATTTGCAGAAAAGCTGGGGACTGCGTTTGTCCAGTTCGTCCCGAGGAGTCCCGTGATCCAGGCGTGCGAGCTGGAAGGCAGGGCCGTGGTGGAGCACTCTCCCGGTTCACCGGAAGCAGAGATCTTCAGGAATCTTGCAAAAGCAATCATGGAAAATGATTCACGGGTGATCCCGACACCGGTGAACGATCTCGCTGACCTTGAGAAGATGTACCGGCAGCATCTTTTGAAGAAGTGAGAGTCCGGGTATGGCCGGTTCTGGTCAGCCTTCTTCCCCTCTCTCTTCTCACCCGTAATATCCGCTAAATTCCCTCACTCCATCTTATTGCCAGCAACGTCCGGAAATGAAGTTAGCTCTTGACGTTCAGCACTCAGTTGGGCCTGCACATACATATCAAAGGCCATCACCTGCTCGCGGTCGAGCCCTTTCACGATGTCTTTCCTCCATCAAAAAGGCATCCCAATGATGTATCAAAAGCGTCTTCATCCCAGGCAGGCAATCCCCCATCAGTATGGATTTTTTTGAGGAGGCCTACCACAATACCCCGCCGTGGGATATCGGCAGGGCACAGCGGGAGTTCGTGCGCCTCGAAGAATCGGGCAAGATCTCCGGCGACGTGCTGGATGTGGGGTGCGGGACCGGGGAAAATGCTCTTTTCCTGGCGGGCCGCGGTCACGATGTCTGGGGAGTGGATTCGGCACCGGCAGCGATTGAGATCGCAAAAAGGAAGGCGGAAGAACGAGGCCTCGCTGCAACGTTCCTGGTAAAGGATACCCTCAACCTGTACGAGATCGGCAGGACCTTCGACACCGTCATCGATTCCGGCCTGTTTCATACTCTTTCTGACCCTGAGCGCCCATGTTTTGTCTGGAACGTATCTGAGGTCCTGAAACCGGAAGGGACCTATTTCATGCTCGCCTTCAGCGAGCTTGAGCCTGGGGAATACGGCCCCCGCCGGATCACAAAAAAGGAGATACAGGCTGCTTTTTCTGATGGGTGGAGAATCAATGAGATCCGGGCCGCGGTCTTTGAGAGCCACACAAGGCCGGAAGGTTCCCGGGCGTGGCTGTCGTCGATCACCAGGGTCTGACGCTCCTGAAACCACGTTCACGCCGCATATAACCTGAGCTCATATCAGCTCCCGCAGGATTTTATCCTAGCCCCCGTCTGCACAACAACAGGAGACACCAGTGATCCCCTAGGGAACCTCTGCAAATGTTGCATGGATTTGGTGATCGGAATAGACATGGGAGAAGGTATACCTGGTGATTGCGCCCTTTGACTGTCCGTCCACAATCACATCAGCGATCTGATATCCGTAAGAGGGAGTGATGTCAAATCTTTGAGCGGCAGAAAGGACCACTGAAACCTGTCCGGCATGGGAGATGCTACCTCCAGGACCTGCAGTAGCGGTGATCGTATAGTGGGGAACCTCTGCAAATGTTGCATGGATTTGGTGATCGGAATGGACATTGGAGAAGGAATACCTGGTGATTGCGCCCTTCGACCGTCCGTCAACGATCACATCAGCGATCTGATATCCGTAAGAGGGAGTGATGTCAAATCTTTGAGCGGCACCAGCGTCCACTGAAACCTGTCCAACGGGGGAGATTCTACCACCAGGACCTGCAGTAGCGGTGATAGAATACCTATCTGGCCCAACATAAATGGTAATGTGCTTTACATCATTAATTTCGGGTCTTTCAGTAACATAGATAAGGATATCAAAAGTTCTCGTCTCAGTCGGAACGTATTCATAACTCGCGGTCCTCGATCCGAATGGAACAATAACTTCTGAAGATACAGGATTGCCATTTTCATAAATACCTAATGTGGCATTCCGGCCCAGTACTGGCTGATCACTAAAATCATGATACCCTGTTGCGGAAATTTGAATGTTAAACACACCGCTTGTTACCCTGAGTTCCATCCATGGTTGTTTTTCTACTATAACTTTCTGGGAATACCCATACGTATCATTTGAGATGGTCACCCCAATGGAATTGATGTATACTTCATCGGGCGGAGGAATCGGTGGCGGTACCCGGATGTTGAGGTTAGTCACCTCACCGGCACTGAACGGGTAGGCAGACTGCCACGGGCCGCTGGTATTGACATCATAGACTTCTGCCCGTACCCCATCAACATAGAAAGCAATAGGAACGCCATCCTCAATGCAACCTTCCACTACCAGTTCTTGAGCTGTGACATCGGCAGAACCATAGGAACCATCCGTCTGTGTGGCCACGGGGTTTCCTGCAATGTTTGAGCGGACACCTGGTCCTACCGCCAATATAATCGTGTATTCCGGAGCAGGTTCACCATCGATGGTCACATTACCAGAGAAGGCGTGCGAGAGTTGGGGCGAACAGTTTGACTCGACTGTGATGGTTACTGTAGCGGTGTTGGAATCCCAATTTCCATCATGAGCTCTGAAGCTGAACGAATCAACACCGGTGTAGTTTGCGTCAGGGGTATAAAGAACCTTATTTCCGTCGATTATCCCCAGTGTTCCGTCCAAAGGACCTGAACCGATACTGTATGTCATCGTGTCGCCGTCAGGATCTGTTGCATGAAGGGTAATTTCCACGGGGGTGTCCTCGTTAATCGTCACAGTGCTGTCATATGCGACTGGTCTGTTTTCAGATGCGGTTCCATCGTTATCATATCCATCCAAATCGCAAAAGTCATCTTTTCCTAACGATGTGCAATACTCATACCATGTTTGGGCTTCGCATTGTGATGAAAAATTACCACAATCAAGATCTTCCCCTGAACAATTGCACACTCCTAATGCTGATGACGGAAGAACCAGTATCGCTATTGCTAACTGGGCAACTATTATAAGTTTCACATACTCCGTCATGATTATCGTGGGAAAGTAACCATTTATTATATAAAAATTGTTATGATGATAAAGGTGATCAATACCTTAAAATATGGAGAGAACGGCTCATATTCACGTTGCAGCGGCGATGGAGCGGTGCCCTCGATAGATAGTAGCCTCATAACGAATGGAAGAGCGCTGGGATAAGAAAAGCTGTAACTATAAAATTAACGAGAACCAATGTATCGCCAATTTGTAGTAGCAACGGGAACTCCGTTTCAAAACAACCGGGAGGTCAGAGAGTTTTTCGGTCTTTGCATGGATTTCACAAAGACCAATCTCAATAATATGGGCTTCATTTCAAAAAGGCAACAAAACCTGCTGCGGGCGAGCATAGTTTTCTTGAAGAAACAATCGGATGAGTAAGAGACACCGATACCCGGTACCCTGCCGGGACAGGATCATCTCTGATCTGACCATATTCGCAGTATGCCATCGGTTAAAACCGTGTGCATTCTCCGTGAAAAAAAGATTGATTATTTCTTTGCCACTTTATCTTCCTTCAGCACTTTCTTTGCAACGATGAACACCACGAAGGCGACGATGACGAAGTAGATCAGGTCGGCGAGGAATTTGCCCCAGGTGATGACGATCGGCCCGAGGATGAGCTGGGCATTCTGCCAGTCGCCCCCGGGAATGAAGAAGGTGATGACTGGCATCAGGATATTATTGACGAACGACTGGATCAGCTGCGTGGCGGCGACACCGATGATGAAGGCTATGGCCAGGCCGATAACCTTGTACTCATAGAGGAACTCCTTAAATTCCGAAATCAGACTCATTCTGTTCACCTCAACTTCTACGCGTATGGAATAGAAGGAAGGATTATATAAAACATACGGGCCCGTTCACCCGGAGAGCAACCCCCCGGTTCCATGCAGAACATATCGGGAAATTTATCATCCACCTGTAACGAAGTACCACAGCAATCATGATCATCCTCCGATGCCGCCGGTGCAGCGGGACCGGCCTGATCCCGAACGAGCAGTACCACATCTGCCAGGCCCTCCCATCAGAGGAGACAAAGCGGTACTTCCACATCCCGACCGAAGAACAGGTCGGCGATGACGAGGACCGGCAGCATGACGCCTGCAGGAATGTGCCGGAATATGTCGAGTGCCCAATTTGCGACGGAGCAGGAACGATTGCGTTTGAGGACGAGGAGTGGGAGGTCCGGATCGTTGCCGATGAGGATGTCGAGGCGGAGGTATAGATTTTTTACTTCCGGCGCTTCGCCCGCGACCCCAGCTCACAGGTTCCGGAGCTTCTGACCGAAGACCGGCAGGAAGTCCTTCTTCCGGGACATGACACCCTCGAGCACGACCGGCTGGTCCGCATATCCGAGAGCGGAGAGCACCGCTGCGTCACCGGCGGCAAAGAGGTGACTCCGGTTCCCGATCACATTGGTGAAAAGGGCCAGGAACAGGTGCACTCCGCCCTCTTTCCGGAGCCGCCCGAGTCCTGCAACAATCTCTCCGGTTCTTCCTTTCAGGTAATCGTCAGAAGTCATCATCACCTGCGAGATGGTCACCTCGGTCCCGAAGAGGGAGTAGTCCTTGGTATCGCGGGACAGGATTACCGAAAGCGGGGTATGCTCAAGGTCCATCCCCTTCTGGATCAGCTCGGTCCCGAATGCTATCGGGTCGAGACCGGTGATCTCCGCCAGCCAGGTGACCGCTTCCTCATCGAACGGGGTGGTCGTCGACATCTTCAGGACCAGGGTATCGGAGAGGATGCCGGCAAGCAGAATGCCCGCGACCGGACGGTCGGGTTCAATTGCGGCCTCCTTCCACTTCCGTGCGATGATGGTCGAGGTGGACCCCACTGGCTCGTTCTGGAACCGTACCGGCTTGAGGGTGGAGATCGCTCCCAGGCGGTGGTGGTCGATAACCTCCAGGATCTCGGCAGACTCGATCCCGTCCACGGCCTGGGCATACTCGTTGTGGTCGAGGAGGATCACCTGCTTCTGGATTTCCTCGAGGAAGGTGTTTCGCGAGATCATGCCGAGCAGGTTGCCGTCCCGGTCGACCACGCACCCGGTTCGGTACTTCGAATCGGTCACCAGCTTCTTGGCATAGGAGAGCGGGTCCTCCGGCAGGAGCACCGGGACATCGGTTGCCAGCACCTGCCCGGCGGGGAGGGAGAGGTGCATCATCCGGCCGACGGAGAACGCATCGAGCGGGCTTGCCAGGATGGAGACCTCCTTCTCGCGGGCGGCCTCGAGCGTCCGGGTCCCGACCGGGGCATCCTCGGCGATGACCAGCGCGGCGATTCCGGAGGAGATCAGGGCCAGCTGGACCGGCTCGTTGTCCCCCACCACGGCGATATCATCACGGGTGAGCCGGGAGAGCGCCACGTGGAGGGCGTCGATTACGATAGCCACCTTGCCGCAGAGCTCATCCTCTCCACGGTTGCAGACCTCGGCATCGAGGATCCTGGCAAGGGTGGAAAGCGGGATCGGGCCGATGGAGAGCTGCGCCTCTCTGCGGGGGGTGACGTAGGCCCTGGCAAGGCCGTACTCGCTGACAATCCCCATGAACCGGCCCTCTGCATCGATGATGGGGATGTTCCGGACCTCGTACTCGTCCATCATGGCCGCAACATCGATGGTCGGCATGGTATCGGGAGCCCGCTGGGTATAGAAGAAGGGGATATCGCTGACACACGGCTCGACGCTGGTGACCGGCTGCGGTGCTTCGAGGTCAAAGAAAGAGAGCGCATACCGGGTCTCCGCGTTCAGGTCGCCGGAATAAGCCGGGAGAAACTTCCCCGGCTCACGGCGGTTGAGGAGGGCGGCGTACCCTATCACGCTCCCGATGCTGTCAGTATCCGGCTGGCGGTGCCCTATCACGTACACCCGGTTCATATGGTTCCCCCCATCATAATCGCACAAGTGTGGGGAGTACGGAGGTTTAATCTTCACCTTCCGGGATACATCCGGTGAACAAAAACGTGTTTTTCCTTTGGCTCCAAACAGGGATGATACCGTGATCTCATCCAGCCCTGGGGTCGGCGCTCCCGCTGAGCAGCCGCTCGTTTACATCATCAACCGGGGCTGGCATGAGGCTGCATACCGCATTCACTCCGACTCAATCGCGAAAGCCCAAGAGTCGCACCGTCAATCGAGCGGGACCTTAAAGACCCACGGCCCCCTCTGGCCGGCGAGTTCGGGGATAATAAGCGTCAGGTTCCGGGCGTTCTGCGATACCGGCGGGAGATCTCCTTTCACCCGCCAGAGGCCCCGAACAGGTATGACCGGCATGGTCGAAAAGGGGCACTCCGTTCCCCCATCGATGCGAAACAGTCCCGGACCGGTATCGGGAGGCGGCGGCGGAATGGACATTGAGGGTATGCCGGGCGGGAGCGTTCCGGACGGGATCGGGTAGAGAAAGGATGCCAGGACGTTTTCCTCGCTGCATTCGAGCCTCTCCAGGGTCACCGGGAGACCGGCGACGGTCAGGGTCCGGTTCACATCGATGACACGGTCCAACGCGCCTTCGGGGTAGCGTACAACGACAGCCCCCACGTCCCATTCGGGAATAAAGATGTCCCCGGTCCGGGTCGGAATCGGAAGCGGGGGCTGCACCGTCCTGTCGAACGGAGGAAGTTCCTCCTCCCAGAAGAGTCCGACGCGGTACCGGCCGGGCGGCAGCGACGCCCCCTGATCATCTGTCATGTCCCATTCGAGTGTGTAGGCAAAGGTCTCCCCGGGAGGGATGACATGATCGCCCGGCCCGAAGGGGATGGTTCGCACGACAGAACGACAGCTGTCCCCCACCCTGACACCCGGAGGAAAGGGACGTATGGTCAGGGGCCGGTTGACAAGGTTCTTGATGGTAATGTTCACCGCCGCAGGTTCGCCCGGATTTATGCTATTCCTGTCAAGCCGGAGCGAGAACGTATAGGTCCTCTCTCCCGGCCCGGGATGGGGGACACCGACAAGTGTCCGCGGCAGGGTCTCGCCGTTTGGCACGGGGTGGGTCTCCGCCATCGTTGTCCCGTATCCAGAACCGGTCATGTCATCAGGAGAGACGCATCCTGAGGCCAGAACAAGTCCGACCAGGCATCCGGATATGATCACCGCATCCATCCATCGCATGAAGAGATAATCCCGGTCCGGCTCCGATATACATATCGGTGACGGTTGGAATGGGGAGACGGCTGTGAAACGAAGTATCTTACGCTTCCGTGGTGCAAAACCCTCCTCCTTACCGCCGTCCCCTGCAGCACCTGGGACCCCCGCGGGTGACCGGCAGCTGCCGCATCTCTACGGGCTTTTCGGGATAGTGGTCATCGGCCTGTATCCGGCATGCGCAGTTTTTATTCAGGTTGAGAAAACACATCCATGAACGACATGAAACCAGGACCAATCCTCTGTTTATTGCTCGTGATCGGTGTCATGACGCCCGGATGCATAGAGGATTCCGGGGTTTCCGGTCTGGCTTCCGGGGTTTCCTGTCCGGACTGCTGTGACGATGTTGCCATCGCCATCGGTATCGCCCTGAATGATTCAGAGGTCAGGACATACCTGGCAGATCCGTACTCCATCGCAGAAG
>ENA-ORXD01001456-ORXD01001456.1-sediment-metagenome-genome-assembly--contig:-NODE-1456-length-19609-cov-4.191071_pt1 | contig 19609 bp, 12 predicted proteins | sample MGYA00237862_ERZ511471 | MGnify/ENA metagenome assembly ERZ511471
ATAAGGCAACCCGGCTATCTTAATAAGATCCGCGGCTTTCTGTCCTCACCTTGCAGTGAGTTTAGCTTTATCTGTATTTCATCATTATCAAATTATTCCAGTATCTTTTTATTTTTGTAAATATGGTAAATTGTCGCACTTATTAACGGTTAATATGTGTATTGATATAGCTTGCCAATCTAATGCATTAAATAAAATAGGGAATTTTAGATTATTCCTGAGATGGCCAGCCGTCTTTCAACCAACAAATTTTTCTTTTTTGGTATGATCATAAAGGGTGTTTCCCGCTATTCCACATAAATTCAGGAGGTGTACTATGAAAGTTTCACAAGCAGTCGATTTCCATTTGCAGTACCACCGGTCCAATTCCAAAAAAAAATACCGTCAAAACCTGTGAGTTTGTTCTTCACCGTTTCACAGCACAATTCGGGAAACGTGATCTGGCCAGTATCTCTCATGAGGAAGTCCTGGCATTCCTTTTATCTGTCACCAAGAACAATAAGCAGGCAACCAAAAGAAACCGGTACTCGATACTCGCATCTTTTTACAACTTCAGCATCAACACTGCATTGCCAGCGTTGACCAATCCATGCAATACCTCGGTTATCAAAAAAATATTCAAGCGTCCTCAGCCCATCCAATGGCAAATCGTTGATAAAGAGACGATTGATGAAATTATCTTTCGCACCATGAACTCTCGGAACAGACTTATTCTGGAACTCATGGCAAGGGGTGGGATGCGAATAGGTGAAGTTTTAAACCTCAAGCCCGGTGATATTCAGGAAAGATCGCTGACCATCCAGAACCCAAAAAGCGGCAGAACTGGAGAGACAGTTTATGTTCCGCGAAAAATATTGGTAAGGTTAAACGACTACGTTAAAGCCAAGAATATCGTGTTAACTGATCGCATTTTCCCGATTTCTTATGTTGCTGCCTGGTCAATGGTCAAGAAAGCCGGGAGACTCGTCGATATTGAATTACGCCCTCATGATCTCAGGCGGCATGCTGCGACTTATGCATCGAGATCCGGCACCCCAATTGAAATTGTCAGCAAAGTGATTCTTCGGCATGCAGATCTATCAACGACGCAGAGATATCTCGGCAAGGTGAATGATTCTGAAGCAATCAGGTGGATTGAAACACTTTATGGTTGAGAGAAATAAGGGGAGGAGGAAATAGCGGGACCTCCTCCCATGTTGCTGTTGTATAGAGGGTTGTGCACTTTGCGGCCAACAGTAGGAAGGTTAAATTCGGCTATGGGAATTTTATAAAGAGGCTACCCTTGGCTATCTTCATGGATAAGGTCAATAGATTAGGGAGATATGTGGACTTTCCCCAAGTTATCTTGATTTAGCGCTTTCTAAATTTATACCTCAGTATTCATTGCACTTGTAAGAGTCAATTTAACTGTGGGAGGGTCAATCAACTTACCTCTATGACTTGCCATTTGGACCAGGATTATTCTCCCCCATTCAAGTAACTCGAGAATTTCTTCTTCGTGCTGTTTTTTCAAAAAACCAATTAAAATTTTTTCATCATCAAAATTGGCAGATATTGACAAAGAATGAGGTACTTCCTCCATCCGCTGATCTACTTGCAGGGTGACTATTGGATCTTCACCTTTATTGCATCTCTGATTCAGCTCATCCCATGCGTCTTGGTTCACATCTATCAGCTCTGTGCGAATTCTTCCTCGCCTCCTAAGTGCCCAGTTGCGCAAACTTTGTCCGTGAAGTTCGTCTCGCAACCTTTCAAGATTGTGTTCAGTTTCATTTGGGAACCAATCTCGGAGATGTCCTAATGTGATCTCAAAAACCCAATCTTTCAACTCATCGAGTTCGGTCCCAGATTCTTCAAAGTGTTCGATCAAAGTAAGAGCGACAGATCGCTCTCCTCGCACAATTTTTGAAATTTCAACTCCAGCAGTTGTAGCAACACCAAAACGGACAAAAGAGGGCAAACTATCTAAAAAGTTTTGTAAATCTTCGGGAGCGCCAAGTTCTTTTGCTGCAAGCGCAACCCCACTTAATGCCCATGGAAGTCGATATTCAAACATTTGCGAGACATATGAAGCAACTATCTGGGCCTTGGTATTAGAAACTAAGTTGCCATGTTCAGTAAGAATAACCTCGGAAACCTGTTCCCAACTCTCCATATTCAACCATGAACTTATTGCGCGATATTGATCTATTCGAGTTCTATATGACCGAGTCCCGTATGTTATTGGTTGGTAACATTCACGTAATCGGGTAAGCTGATTAAACGATTCGTTGTTGAAAATACTTTCAAAGGTTAGTTCAATATCTTGATCTACTTGATTCCAAGCAGCAATTATCTCATTTGCCAAACCTCTTACAACTCTAGCTGATGTTATTGAAAGGCCCGAAAGGGCGGAAAGGCTATATAAATCAACATCGGCAGCCTCAATTGAATTATTCACGGCACGGACAAACCGTCTAATTGCGCGTTTTGAATCAGGGCCAACCTCCTGATAAGCCAATGTTTTCTTAACAAGGCTTTTCATTTGGTCATAACGTTCGCCGTTAGGATTCTCCGCAACCCCCAAAACAACTGAATAGAGCCGCTCCAATGGCTCTCTCCAGCTTCGTATGCCATCAAAGACGTCATCTTTTCCATCCTCAATGGCAGTCGTTAGTGCCTGTAAAACTTGCAAAAGCTCATCATCTTCTAATTTCATTGTGCTATGCGCATCGGGTGCCCTATCGATATCAATATAGCTTTGCCATTCTTGCTGCTCTTCCTTGCTACGAGTATAAATCCATGGTCGGAAAACAAAGCACCTGCCTTCAGTGTTTACTAGAGCTCGTCCAACACGACCAATGAGGTTAATAAAATCTTGCTTCCTCAGTCTATAATTAAATACATCTTGGCCCAAACTCCCTAAAGAACATACGAGCATATCATCGATTGGAAAATTAACTCCTTCTAGTATTACCTGGTTAGCGGCTAATATCTTCAGTGATTGATTACGGAAAGATTCCTCAACCATTCCCCTGAGCCATATTGGCAAATCACCATGATCAATTCCCACTCCTAACTTTACAGCTCGAGTAAAATTATGCTCCGGACCGTAAATACCACTGAACTTCTCAGAAAGCGCTTGAATTTCCGGCGATTCTATCTCCCCAAGCCCCCCATGAGCAACAAGCGTTCCAACAAATGTGTTCAAATCATTTTTTGTGTAATAGAACACTAAGATGCTCTTTGCTGTGTTTTCTTCATTCACGAGATACTTAACAATTTCCACAGGTATTCTATACTGGTGAGATCCAGTTCTTGAACGCCGATAACCTAACATAGATGTATTGCTGTTCTGCTGATGAAGAGAAATTTTAACTCCTTGACCATAATTAGTTTCTTTAACACTAAACAGCGCGAGTCGGGTCGGTCTCCAACTCGATGTAACGGATTCTGACCTCTCCTCTCCCACACCCAACCAGCTTTCAAAAGTATCGACATTTGGCAAGACAGCGCTCATAAACAAGAGCTTAATAGTTTCTTTCGTGCTTGCCTTCAGAAGCATCCATGCGATAACACTCTCTAAAAACCACCCCCGCCCTGGTTCTGCGATTTTGTGCATCTCATCAAAAACAACCAGTGTCGGCACGTCCAAAAGGTCTTGCACCCTTCTCAACAGACCATCAAGCTTCTCTGGTGTAACTACAAGAACTCTCGCTCCATGTTCAAAAGCAGTTTCACCTGGAGTTAGCTCTACTCCCCCTACAGAAGTGGAAACAGAAAAACCAATTCTTTTGAATCTTTTTTTCAACCTTATAAATACTTCATTTACCAGAGCTCTAGACGGAACAATCCATATGGCTCTTGACCCTGGATTTCTATTTAGAAAAGTCGTGATTGAAATTTCGGCTATAAGAGATTTCCCTGCGCTTGTTGGCACATTAATTAGAGCCGATCGTACTTCGTTATTTAATATTCCTAAGTCGTCTCCCTCCTCGCCCAAAAATGCAACTCGATGGGATTTCCAGAGTTCTACGATTGAATCCATAGTAAAAGCGTCTGCAGCTCGCTCTGGCAGGCCAACCCTGACGAAAAGTTCACGAACACTGCGGTCTGACATTTCAGAAGCTAACTCACGAAGTGTCAGCCCCAACCAAGCCAATCTAGTATTACCCCACTCCCGTGCAGACTCAATGGCTTGGTCGAACCGTAAAAGCCAGTCCGTTTCTTCCCCCCAAACCAGTTGGATAGCCTGTCTTTCGCACCCTTCAATTAATGCATGCCAGAAATCCTCATCATCAATATTGTCCCGAATGTTTTCAGCATTTCTATCGCTTCTAAGGTTCAGCAATTTTTTAAAATCTCTGCCAAGGAATAGAAAAAGCTTTTTCCAACATTCCCTTACTAAGGGAGGTTCAACTTGTAATAAAAAAGCCTCACTACTAGCTATTTTTTTGGCAAGTGAAGAAGCCTGTGCTTCGTACTCACCTTTGGAATAAAAAAGCACCGCATTTAAGCCAAGATCCAGAGCTCTTTCTTCTTTTTCATCTATTCCCCATAAATATTCAAATATTGTGGCTGAGACACCAAGAGCTCTTTGTCTGACTTCCAATGAAGCATCAGATAGAGGACCAGAAACTAAGGTTGCTAATAGATAGGCTTTTCTTCTTAGTTCATCCCTATGTCCTTCTTCAAGGTCATTTCCAAAGCGTTTAGCATGAAATAATGCTCGAAGCTCTTCGATTTGTACAATGAGCCTTTCAGGTGTCTCCTCGCCAGCTAATACATTGGCGGCACTTTCAAGTTGATTTATGTCCAGTAAATATTCCATAGAGTCCTATAAAGGTCTTCTCTAAAAGTCGTGAAATTAACGATATGAATGGCAACTGCCTGACAATTATGACACCTATCAAAAGCATGATCAGCAATCTTTCGAGAAAAACGGTCAATACCATTATCAGTAAAAGGCTGGAGTGAGCAAACCATCCCGCCAAGCCTTTTCTCTCTCCTTGGAGGCCTTGCATAAAAAATTCGAGGCATTTCCTCCTTAACAAAATTTCTCAGGGGAATATTTCCATCAAAGAATTGAGCCTCCTGCAAAACTCTGTGTGCTTCCATGAAGCTATTAAGAGCCGTACCATCTTCGTCAACCAACTGACACGCTGCATTATAAAAGCGATCTCCCGGATCAGCAGTTTCTGTCCCTTTACATTCCCATACCGTAAAGTAGAATTGTCCTTCACCCCCACCAATTTCAAGTAAATCTATACCTGGAGTCCCGGAACTTTCTTTCGGCCTTGAGGGCTCAAAGTAAATTGGACTAGCCACTCCTCTCTGTTGGAGGTTAACACGAACACAGTAGTGAAGAACTTCAGCTACATAACCTTTAAAAGCCTCTGCATTCATGACTGGAGGTCCAGTTCTCCAATCAGAATTTGACGCTGAGATACCTCTTTTTAAGGCTCTGGCAATAATTTCACGATCTTGATCAGAACAAGGTTGAATCCCAAATGCTGCACGATGCCAAATCTCCAAATCATGTTCTGAAAGTCTTGCGCTTGCAATTGCACGTGCCAAATCATTAAGAATATCTTGATAATTCCCATCTGTGTTATTGACGGTTATGAGTAGTGTCCGTTTTTTATATGGGCGGGGAGCAGTAAGATTTGGGTGCTGGTAGGTTCCCCATGAAAGGACATCTGGAACATTATTAATAAAAAGTTGATCCACTTTTCACCTTATCTTTATCTAACAAGCTTTCTGATTATATCATTAGTACATCCTTACAATTATCGTTACATTCTCAATAATGCTCCCGGATATACCCATACGCCTTTTCAAAAAGTTCCTGTTCTTTGTGGAGTTTGTACTTGTACTTTAAATGTCTTTGAGAATTTCACCAATTAACAATTAAGAAAGTAATTAGGTATCATGGCGATACGGTCAACATATTTCCAAATTATGGGTACTATTCTATTCGGTGCAATAATGTGCAAGGAAAATATGACGTGAGTGTAAGTTTGGATTTGGGGTCTATAGGCTTGAGATGCGAATTGGAAAGGTTAATGTCTGGCAGACTTCCAGGACCTGAAGGTTATTCCTGATTTTCCCATCATTTTTTATTCTTCGTCAATTGCGTCTGCGCTTTAGCCACTTCAACTAGTGTTTCAAGCCGGACTACTCTTTTGTCAACATCAACTACATGGGTCTGTAGGCGATCAATCTCGCTGTTCAACCGTTTTACTTCGTCAGTCAGTTTCAAGATATCGATCAATAAATCTTTCCAGCTGGACATGTTATTCCCCTTCCAAACCCAATTGTGTGAGTGTTTTTCGTAACCGGATTCGTGTTTCTACCGTATCTGCCAAAGCCTCCTTTACCTTCGCAGAAACCAACTCCAGTAAATCGGATTCCTTCATGTCAGCGGGAACATCCGGGTTGTATGCGTCAATCGCATCTCTCACCACTTGGGCGGCTGATCCTCTATGTTGCTTCGCCAAAAGCTCAAGCTTTCGCGCTTGTCCGGGGGTGATTAAAAACTGTTTTCGTACAAGATTTTCTGTCTGCATATAAAAAACCTCCTTTTTTTCATTATAGCACATACACAATCACATACACAACTAGAATTTATTTCCAATTTTTCGGGTCAGAAATGACCATCGGCAATATTAACCGTTCCCGCAAGACCGCAACTTTATATTCCTGAGGTATTCTTGGCGAGTTACAAGGAAGAAAGTTTATGAGATTTTAAATAGCCCTTGATGACGTGCTGACTCTGTGTAGCAAAATGTTCAATTGCATCTGCTGCATCACTCACAAAATTATGGAATTTAAAATTGAGCATGAAGGGAGCTGGTTGAATTTAAGCATAACGTGACACTAACTTATGCGTAAATTGATTGACCTTTTGATAGGTAAAATCAATCTGAGCGTTAGAAATTTAGCGTTTTCATCATGCGGCAGGAGCAGGCATGGCCCGCTCCTCCCTTTCTTCAGAAATCAACCTCTGGTCAACTGCCGGTATTTGATGCGGTGGGGCTGTTCCGCCGCGGCGCCGAGCCGTTTTTTGCGGTCAGCCTCGTATTCCGAATAGTTGCCGTCAAAAAAGCTCACCTTGCTGTCGCCCTCAAAGGCGAGGATGTGGGTGGCGATGCGGTCGAGAAACCAGCGGTCATGGCTGATGACCACTGCGCAGCCGCCGAAATTTTCCAGGGCCTCTTCCAGGGCGCGCAGGGTGTTGACGTCCAGGTCATTGGTCGGCTCGTCAAGCAGGATGACATTGGCCCCCTGCTTGAGCATCCTGGCCAGATGGACCCTGTTGCGCTGGCCGCCGGAAAGCTGACCGACCTTCTTCTGCTGATCGGCGCCGGAAAAGTTGAAGCGGGCCACATAGGCCCTGGAATTCATCTCCCGGTTGCCTAAAGCGATGACATCCTGACCGTCGGAGATGACCTCCCAGATGCTCTTGTCCGGGGCAAGGTCTTCCCTGCTCTGGTCAACATAGGCCAGTTTGACCGTGTCGCCCAGGCGGATGGCGCCGGAATCCGGCTTTTCCTGGCCGGTGATCATGCGAAACAGGGTGGTTTTACCGGCGCCGTTGGGGCCAATAACCCCGACAATGCCGCCGGGCGGCAGGGAGAAGCTCATCTCATCCACCAGCAGTTTGCCGTCATAGGCCTTGCTCACCTTGTCCGCCTCAATCACCACATTGCCCAGCCGTGGTCCCGGGGGAATATAAATCTCCAGATCCTTGGAACGCTTTTCATTCTCCTGCCCGAGCAGCGCCTCATAGGATTTTATCCTGGCCTTTGATTTGGCCCGTCTCCCTTTTGGACTCATTTTGATCCACTCAAGCTCGCGCTGCAGGGTCTTCTGCCTTTCCGTTTCCTGTTTTTCCTCGGTCTGCAGGCGTTTAGCCTTCTGGTCGAGCCAGGAGGAATAATTGCCCTTCCAGGGGATGCCATGACCGCGGTCGAGTTCCAGAATCCAGCCGGCCACATTGTCGAGGAAATACCGGTCATGGGTGACGGCGATGATGGTCCCTTCATAGCGCTGCAGATGGTGCTCCAGCCAGGCCACGGATTCCGCGTCCAGGTGGTTGGTCGGTTCGTCGAGCAGCAGAATGTCCGGTTTCTGCAGCAGCAGGCGGCACAGGGCCACCCGTCTTTTCTCGCCGCCGGAAAGCACCCCGACCCGGGTATCGCCGGCCGGGCAGCGCAGGGCGTCCATTGCCATCTCCAGTTTCGAGTCAAGATCCCAGGCCTCCACGGCATCGAGTTTTTCCTGTACCTCACCCTGGCGGGTGATGAGGTCGTTCATCTCGTCATCAGACATGGGTTCGGCGAACTTTTCGTTGATACGATTGAATTCCGCTAAGAGGTCGACGGTGGACTGCACCGCCTCTTCCACCACCTCTTTTACGCTCTTGTTCTGGTCAAGCACCGGCTCCTGTTCAAGCAGGCCAACGGTAAGCCCCGGAGAAATGGAGGTGCGGCCTTCAAAATCCCGGTCAACCCCGGCCAGAATGCGTAGCAGCGAGCTCTTGCCTGAGCCGTTGAGGCCCAGTACGCCGATTTTGGCCCCATAGAAATAGGAAAGATTGATGTTTTTTAAAACCGGTTTTTTATCATAGTATTTACTGACTCCGATCATGGAGTAGATAATTTTATCTGGTTCGTTGCTCATGTGATGCTCCTTGTTGCTCTTTACTTGATTACCCTTTTTTTTACGCGATACGGCGGAGAACTGGCTAAAATAGCATAGTGGCTCAATTAATACCAGGGAGAAATGGATGGCGCTAACCCGTCTGTTGGGTGTCGCACCAGCAGACGCTGCGGTTGCGGCCCCTGGCCTTGGCGTGATAGAGAGCCTGGTCCGCCATTTTGATGAGCTCGTTTTTGCTCTCCGCATCCTGGGGAAAGGAGGCGAGGCCGAAAGACATGGAAATTTTTATGATGCCGTCTTCATGGTGAAATTCCAAAGCGCTGATGGCCCGGCGAACCCGCTCCACCTGTTTGCGCGCCCCGGCGATGTCCGAATCCTCGAGCAGCAGGGCAAATTCCTCCCCGCCGTAGCGGGCCGCCAGGTCCACCTTGCGGATCGCGCCGGCCAGCACCCTGGCCACCTCCTGTAAAACAGAATCGCCAAAGGGATGGCCACAGGTATCGTTTATCTTTTTGAAGTAATCGAGATCGCAGAGCACCATGGTCAGCGGGATTGACTGGCGCAGGGCCCGGTGCAGCATATTGTCAAAGGCATGCTGAAAGGTCCGGTGATTGGCGAGCCCGGTCAGGCCGTCCGTGGTGGCCAGTTGGAAGATTTTTTCGTGGGCCCGCCCCAGTTCGATCTTGGTGGCAACCTGGCAGGCAATCACCTCCAGGATTTCCCGCCGATCTCTGGGGAACAGATTGGGTTTTCTGCTGGCAACGGTCAGGGCGCCGATGGCCTCTTGATCCCCTTTGAGCAGCGGCAGAATGAGCAGTGACTCCAGGCCGGCAATGCGCATGGTGTTGCTGAAAACCGGGAAATCCTCCTGGTAGTTGGCATGGGGCGGCATCCAGCGGCGCAGTTTGATGGCCTGTCCCACCAGTCCGTCGTCTGCTGGAAAGGCAAGTCCCTCAAAGTGGCTGGACTTGGGGCCGCTGGCCATGACAATACGGTGCTCCTCGCCTTCCAGCAGGCTGATCGCTATGAAATCAGCTGCGGTCAGCTGTTTGACCGTTTTGATCGTCGCCGCAAAGACGGCCTGCAGCCCCAGTACCTGGTTGAGCTCCAGCATGCCCGTGCAGATCTGATGGATGGCCTCCATGTTGCGGTTTGTTTCCTCCATTTTGTGGGTGAAACGCAGATCATGGGAGAGTTTGCGGCAGGTGAGTTCCACCACCTCCCGCTCCTGCTCTGTCCAGGGTGACTGGCTTTCCCGGTCGAGGCAGAGTATTGCCGTGGCGTCTGATGCGCTTTGGTCATCATTTTCCGGACCGGCCACGATGGGGATGGACAGGGCCAGGAGACTGCCCGTTGTTCGGTCGGCGGCATAGTAGGGAATGGCGAGATGCTGCGGCACAGGGCAGACGGCGATCTCCGGGCATCCCGGGCGCAAGCCGCCGATAATGCCGCTGCCCCTGGGGAAAGGCTCATGGACGATATCATCGCGCTGGCTGGCCACACTGAGTATCTGCAGGTTTTTGTCCCCCGGGCCGGCCCATAACAGAATGGCGGTGGTCAGATCAAGGGTCTGCCGCAGGATCTCAAGCTGCAGATGCACATTGTCGCCTGATGGAAGCGTTTGGGGGCGCGGGGAGAAATGCAGATCGCTGTGGCCGGCAGCAGGCGGGGAAGGAGGCACCATGCGGGGCGCATGATTCCCCTTCTTTTTCCTGAGCCGCCATGCTGCCAGAAAAAGAACTGTTAAAACAACGATTCCTGCGCCAAGCCACACAATGAGATTTTCCATATGGTCAACTTAATGGACTCGTAACAATTGAAAATTTACCACAACGAGCACAGAGCCCACAGAGCTGACTGACTGGAATAAATACGTTTTCTGTGTTCACGATGTGCTCTGCGTTTTTTAAAAAGACTTTTTACGGGTCAGTCAACTCCTGTCTGCGTTGGCAATTGTCACATGCACCGCAACGCTCTGGATGATCCATGCCGAAATAATCATGGATGAGCGCCTTGCGGCACCCATCTGTTTTAATATAACAGACCATGAAATGCAGTTTTTTTTGTTCAGCAAGCGTTTTTTCCGCAATTTTTTTTTGGCAGAGTTCGGCGGGCAATGGCTCCGCAATATGCAGATCGTGCCCCGCCAGGCTGCCTTCCGTTACGCCGTAACGATCAAACATGGCCAGTGCCGTCTCCAGCCGGAAATCGAATCTGTTTTTAAAGAGCAGCCTTTCCTTGAGCCATTCGCTGCCGCCGCTGTTTGCCGCTTCCGGATCATCAGCCAGCAGTTGGGAGAGCCGGTGGTAGAAGCCGGCATCCGGATTGTTCCATTTGATGAAATCCATCTGGATGAGCAGATCATGTTCATCATAGAGCAGGGTGCAGTCCGAGCGGGTGCCGTCCCGTCCGGCCCGGCCGATTTCCTGGTAATAGGCCTCCATGGAGCCGGGCACCTCGGCATGGATGACATGGCGGATATCGGCCTTGTCAATGCCCATGCCAAAGGCATTGGTGGCAAGAATCAGATCAGTGCCGCCGGTCATGAACAGGTTCTGGACGCGGCGGCGTTCATCCTTGTCCAGCCCGCCATGATAGGAGCAATGGGCAATTTTCCTGCGGTGGAGCAGAGAGCTGAACCGTTCCAGGGTTTTGATCAGGGAAAAATAGACAATGGTGCTGCCCGGTTGCCGCTGGCATTGCCTGGTAATGGCCTTGAGTTTGTTGTCATCTCCGTAGAGATCAATGACGCTGAGATGGAGATTGGGGCGGCTGATCCCTTCGTGGAAGATTTTGATGGTCGCAGGCGTCAGTCCTAGCTGGGCGATGATATCCCGCTGCACCTCAGGGGTTGCCGTGGCGGTCAGGGCAATGGTAAGGGGATTGCCCAGCATGGTACGGAACTCCTTGAGCCGGGTGTAGTTCGGTCGGAAATCATGGCCCCACTGACTGATGCAGTGGGCTTCATCCACCGCCAGCAGGCTGATGGGCCGTCTGGCAATGAGGGCGGCAAACTCGGGTTTGCGGAAGCGTTCCGGGGTGACGTAGAGGAGTTTATACGCTCCTTCCTCCACCGCCTGCAATCTTTTTTCCCGTTCTGCTCTGGTCAGTGAAGAGTTGATAAAGGCCGCATCAATATTTTTTCGGCGCAGCCCGTCAACCTGGTCTTTCATCAGGGCAATAAGCGGCGAGATCACCAGGGTGAGCGCCGGCAGCATGAGCGCCGGGATCTGGTAACAGACGGACTTGCCCATGCCGGTGGGCATGAGCACCAGAGCATGGTTGCCCGCCAGGAGATGATTAACGATTTCCTGCTGGCATCCCCGGAAGGAGGGGTGGCCGAAATATTTCTGCAGAATCTGCAAGGGGGTCATGGCCGCTAATCTACCATTTTTATGGCCGGCAAACGAATGAAAAAGGTTTTTTCTATAATTCTTGACATGAAAATAGTAAATATCGATAATGGTGTTATTGTTAGGCGGCAAATACTTCACCTGGGAAAGCAGAGTGAAGCCTGCTGAAACTCGTAAAAAAAGGAGGATACGGATGGACGCGAAAGAAATGAAGAAGATTCTGGCTGGTGTGGGCATTGCCGGTCTGTTGAGCGGCCTGCCCATGGGTAGCGGTGTCGCTTTCGGCGGCAGTGGCTGAGGCGCGAAAGGAGACAGTGCAGTTGGCACTGAAAAGACTGAGGCAGTCGGCGCCGGCAGTGGCTGAGGCGGCAGCAAAGGGAGTGCGGTCAGCACTCAGGAAGAGGCAACTGAAAAGACTGAGGGAGCGGTTGAAGACGATGAGAAGGCAACAGCCGTCCCGGAAGAGGAAGAAAAGAAGGCACCCGCCGGTTCCAGTGGCTGAGGCGGTACAAAATAGCAGTGCGGTCCGCACTGTAGAAGTTTTTCCCGGAATGAAGTACTCTCCGGTTGACACTTAACGTTCAGGGGCAGGAGCGCGATCTCCTGCCCCTGAATTTTTACAGATTTCCACCACGGTTCCTGCATGAGACCAGAACTCATTTTCCCGGCATGTTTTTCCTGTCTTGATCTCCGGCAACAGCAGCAGCTTGCAGAAAATGGAGAAACCTTTGCCCCGGAAGATTTTCCGGCAACCATGGCAAAATTGCAGGAAAGTTTCCACCTTCCTCCCTATGTTGCCGAACTGGCCAGGCTTGAACTCGCCCTCTTTCAGATGCGGGAAACGGGTTTTACCGCCATTCCCTCCCAGATTGACCAGCTTACCGTTAATCCGACTTTGCAGCTGTTGCAGCTGAGCTGGAGAAATCTGTTGTCACTGCTGCCGGAAAGCAAGCACCGGGGTGATTCTTCGCCCCGCCCGGAGCAAGAGCATGTCCTTATCTATTGCCGGCCCGCCACCGGCAAGGTTGTCATGCGGCCGGCCCGTGCCGAGGACCTGCTGGCGCTTAAAATCGTCATGGAGCAGATCACCCCTGAGCAGGCGGCAACAGAGGGCAAGGTGACGGTGGGGGTGATCGACCGGGTGCTGGACCGGGCGGCAGGCCAGGGCGTTTTGCTGAAACCGCCATCGGCCATTTGCCGCGACCCGCAGACATTTCCCAGGGGGGAGGATATTGCCGAGAGATATTTTTCTTCCCCTGTTTTTACCCTGCAATGGCATATTACCCAGGTCTGTGATCTGCACTGCAGGCATTGTTATGACCGCAGCGACCGTGTTGCCCTGCCCCTGGCAAAAGGCCTGGCCATTCTGGATGACCTGCGCAGTTTCTGCCGCGGACATCATGTGCTGGGCCAGGTTTCCTTTTCCGGCGGCAACCCCTTGCTGTACCCCCATTTTCTGGAACTCTATCAGGCGGCGGTGGAGCGGAACCTGATGGTGGCCATTCTCGGCAATCCGGCCCCGCGGGCGGTCATGGAAAAGATCCTTGCCATCCATAAACCGGAGTTTTTTCAAGTAAGCCTGGAGGGGCTGCAGGAGCATAATGACTATATCCGCGGCAAAGGTCATTTTGCCCGGGTGATGGATTTTCTTGATCTGCTGAAGGAACTCGGCATCTACTCCATGGTGATGCTGACCCTGACCCGGGACAATATGGAGCAGGTGCTGCCGCTGGCCGAGGTGCTGCGGGGCCGGGTGGACCTGTTTACCTTCAACCGGCTGGCCATGGTGGGGGAAGGGGCCAGCCTGCAGTCTGCAAACCAGCAGGATTATGCCGATTTTCTCAGAAAATACCTGGCCGCGGTCCCGGAGAATCCCTGCGTCAGCCGCAAGGACAATCTCATGAACATCATCCTCCACCAGGAAAACAAGCCTCTTTTCGGCGGCTGTGCCGGGCACGGCTGTGGCGCGGCCTTCAACTTCTTTACTATCCTGCCGGATGGCGAGGCCCATGCATGCCGTAAGCTGCCGTCGCCCATCGGCAATGTCTTTGCGCAAAGTATCAGCGAAATCTACCATGGGGAGCCGGCGCAGAGATATCGGGCCGGTTCGGCGGCCTGCGCCGGGTGTCCGATCAGGCCGGTCTGCGGCGGCTGTCTGGCGGTTGTCTACGGTTTCGGCCTGGACGTCTTCAAGGACAAAGACCCCTATTGTTTTTTCCAGGGGGCAACCGTTGAACAAGGCGGCTAAGATCGTTCGCCGAGGACCTGCTGCAGGGTCCGCATAAGGCTCTGGAGCTGGAATGGCTTGGTGACCGCCGCCCGGAAGCCGTAGTCCCGGTAGTTGGCCATGATCGGATCATTGGAGTAACCGCTTGCCACAATCACCCGGGCATCCGGGTTGGACTGCAGGATCTTTCCCGCCGCCTCGTTGCCGCCCATGCCGCCCGGTATGGTCAAATCCATGATGATGGCATCAATCGCTTTACCCGACTCAAGGGTCTGCTGGTAGATCTCAATGGCCTCCCTGCCGTTTTGGGCAAGCAGGACGTGGTAACCGAGATGCTGCAGGATGTTTTCCACCACGGTTCTGACCATCTCCTCATCGTCCATGACCAGAATGGTGCCCTTTTCTTCCGGCAGCACAACATTTTCCTCCGCTTTGATTTCACTGATTGATCCCCGGCAGGCGGGCAGCACGATCTCGAAACTTGTTCCCTGTCCAGGGGTGGAGGCAACCTGAATGGACCCGCCATGACTGTGGATGATCGAGTGGCAGATGGCAAGGCCCAGGCCGCTGCCGTGCTCTTTTGACGAGAAATACGGGTCAAAAATCTTATCCAGCAATTCCTCCGGGATACCGGTGCCGGTGTCGCTGATGGTGATGGCAACCCCGTTCTGCGCCGTATTATTGCCATCAAGCATGCCGCCGGGCCGGTTTCGGCAGGCGATGCTGATCGTTCCTCCCTGCGGCATGGCCTGGCGGGCATTGATGATCATATTCTGGATGACCTGGCTCATCTGGTCCTGGTCGACGTTGACCAGCCAGAGGTCATCGGCCATGTCGAATGTACAGCTGACGTTGCTGCCCCGCAGGACAAAGGAGGCGCATTCCTGGATAATGCCGGCAATGGAACTGATCTGTCTGACCGGTGAGCCGCCTTTGGCAAAGGTGAGCAACTGCTGGGTCAGACCCTTGGCGCGCAGGGAGGCCTTTTCCGCTTGATCAAGCAGGGAGAAGGCCTTTGTCTCCTGGCCGACCAGTCGTCTGGCCAGGGTGATGTTGCCCATGATCGCCGTCAGAATATTGTTGAAATCATGGGCGATGCCGCCGGCCAGCACGCCGACTGATTCGAGTTTTTTGACCTTCAGCATTTCCTGCTCATAGTGCAGTTTTTCCGTCATGTCCCTGAAGACCAGAACCACACCGATGATGCGGCTTTCCGGGTCCACGATGGGAGCGCCGTTGTTAGCGATATGGTGCTGCCTGCCGTCTCTGGCGATGAGGACAGTGTGGTTGGCCGGTCCGATGATATTGCCTGAGGCCAGAACCTTGTCCGCCGGATTGTTAATGGGCTCGCCGGTTTTGGCGTTGATGATGCGGAACACCTCGGGCAGGGGCCGGTCCGCCGCATCCTGCTGGGACCAGCCGGTCAGTTTTTCGGCAATTTTGTTGAGCATAACCACCTTGCCCCGGGTGTCGGTGGTAATGACCCCGTCCCCGATGCTGCGCAGGGTCACGGCCAGCTGCTCTTTTTCCGCGGCAAGGGCCTGCTCTGTGAGTTTCCGGTCGGTGATGTCCCGCACCACGGCGATAACAAATGGCCTGCTGCTGAACTCGGTAAGCTTCAGGGAGACCTCGATCCAGAAAAGGGTGCCGTCCTTTTTCCTGGCATGCCAGGTAAAAAGCTGCCGGCCCCGGGCAATTGTCTCCATGATCTTCTGGTCGGCTTCCTGCTGGCTGAACGGGAGGTGTCCCTCGCTCAAGTCATTAATGGTGAGCTGCAGGGCTTCCTCCCGGGTAATGCCAAACATGTGCAGCAGGGTCTGGTTGACATCAAGGATTGCGCTGCTTGCGGCATCGAGGATAAAGATGCCGTCGCTGGGGGCATTATATATCGTCCGGTAGCGTTCTTCACTTTCCTGCAGGGCCCTCAGCGCCTTGTCCAGTTCAGCTTCCCGCTGTTTGATGATATCAAGCTGCTGAGAGGTTTCCTGCATCTGCCGGCGCAGGCTATCCACCATTTTGGTGACATCGTCCTTCAGGGTCGCCAGTTCCAGAATGAATGGTCCGTGGACGGCGGGGGGGTGGTCGCCGCCGGTGATTTCTTCGGCAAAACGCGTCAGCAGCATGATCGGCGTGATAATGAGCCGCTGCATGCCGAGGATAAAGAGAAAGGCAGTGCCCATTGCCGCAACCAGCACGATCGAGCTGATTCTGATGAATTTGTTGTAGGCGGCAAAAAGTTCATCGCGGCTGATGGAAAGGCCGATATAGCTCTGCCAGGGCTGATAAAAACGAAATGCGGCCAGCCGGTGGATATCGCCGGCCTGGTAAGCGACTATTCCCTCGCGGCCCGTGGACAGATCGCTGAAAAAAGCCAGAAAGTCTGCTGCCGTGTTGCTGGGGAAATCGGTTGAAAAATGTATGGTCCGGTCTGTGCCGATGACGAAAACCGCACCGCTTTCTTTATAGCGGGTGGCTGCCAGTGATGCCAGACCATTTTTTCTGATTTCATCAAGATGGGTGAGGCTGTCTTCCAGACCGATGCGGCGCAGGGTGGCATAGCGCCGGTCAATGGGCTGGATCATGGCGGCAAGCTCTATGTTTAAGAGTTCGGTGCCCAGTTCGTAGATGATGGTATTCAACAGGCGGCTGCCGGCAATCAACTGCGGCAGGGCAAGCAGGATGATCAGCAGGGACATGGCAAGCAGAAAGATGGTGCGTATTGACATGAACGCTGTTTTTCTTTTGTCCATCATTTCCGGTTCCTTGGCTGGGCTATTTGACGATAATGTCGACGGATTCGAGGGCGTCGAAAGAGATGGGCAGGTTGCGCTGCCTGGCGGCCTTCAGGTTGATGAAGGCCAGCTGCATGGCAGGTCGCGGTATCGTGTTCTCAATGGTATTTTTGCCGGTAAAGATGTCGGCCGTCATTTCCGCGGCCTGGGATCCACAGTAGCCAAAGGGATTGAACAGGCCGGCGATGGTGTCATCTCCCAGATAATCCTTGATGGAGTGCTGGTCGATATCCAGGGCAAGGGAAGTTATCAGGGAAATGTTGCTTGCTGACAGGGCCTCCCTGTTTTGAAAGGAGCCGACAATGCCGCCATAGGCATCAATCTTTTCCAGGCGCAGGGTCTCGACAGTTTGCTCCACCCCCGCCGCCAGATCAAGCAGAGAGAGGACAAAGCCATGCCGGGACGCTGACGCCAGTTCTTCATACCCCTTTTTGAAAACCTGATCAGCCGGGATACGGGAATCATACACATAGGCATATCTTTTTGCCTCGGGGAGAATGAGTCTGGCGATACGCAGGATTTTTTCCGGCGGATACATGAGATAGACGCCCGAGAGATTGGTGCCCGGCGCTTTTTTCACCGAGGGCAGCATTGCCAGGGCCACCGATTCGAGCACTGGTACAAAGAGCTGCGGGACCTGCGTATCCTTCAGCAGTTCTCTGGCATTCATGGAAACCCAGCCGCAGGTGATAAACATATCGGCTGAATCTTTATATTTCCGCACCGCATCAACGACATCCGGGATGGAATTCTGGTCCGCGCCTCTGGTCAGGACATCAATGTACTCAATGTCCCGTCCCTCCACAAAACCGCGGATGGCCATGGTTTGTTTGAACTGTTCGACAACCGTGGCAAAAGAGGAGGGGAAGATTCTGTAGCGGATAAAGACGACCTGTTTAGGCTGGGCCCAGGCTGTTGCCTGACCGCAAAAGACCAGGAGCAGGAACAGGAGAATAAAGGCCCGCCGCCCGGCGCTGCTGATCAGCATGGCTTTTTCCCTGTCGTATCTGTCTGGTCCAGACTGGATAAAATAATAGGGGGCATGAGTCTCTTGTTCCGATGGGTAATTATTATCTTTCCTTAATTACATTATGGAGCATCAGCTGTTGCCGTCAAGGAATATTACCTTGTGGTACGGCAGATGTTTGCCAAAAACAGACGAGAGCTGCTATACTCGAAAAAAGTGAGAGGATGTGCCGGCAGCCTGGCAGCCGGGGTGAGCAAAAGAAATCACGGGGCAGATAATGAAAATCGGGATTATCGGCACGGGTCGGCATGGCTCCCGTTATGCCGGACATATTGTCAAGGATGTAGGCGGCATGGATCTGGTCGCCCTGTCCAGAAGATCGGACGCCGGACTGGAGCAGGCGAGGAAGTGGAATGTCCGTTATCATGCCGACTGGCATGATCTGGTGCATGATCCGCAGGTTGAGGCGGTTATCAGTGTCACTCCCCCCAGCGTCAATCTTGCCATTGCCCGCTATTGCGCGGTGCTGCGCAAACCCCTGCTGGTGGAAAAACCTCTGGCCGCCGACCACAGGAGCGGGGCCGAGATGGTTGCCCTTTTCAGGGATGCGGACCTGCCCCTCACGGTGGGGCAGACCCTGCGTTATAACAGCATTATCCAGGGGCTGCGCCACAACCTGGCCAGGGTGGGCCGGCTGTTCAGTTTTTCCGCCAGCCACCGGCTGGAGCCCTCGTCGCTGCCGTGGCTGGAAGATGCGGCCACCGCCGGTGCGGGTGTCATCCTGCATTCCGCCGTCCACATGTTTGATGCCCTGCCTTTTATTACCGGACTGGAAATCAGACGGGTGAGGGCGTCCCGCTACCAGATCCATAACCCTAACCTTGAGGATCTGTTTACCGCCCAGGTGGAAATGGCCGATGGGGTGGTGGGCACGGTGGATTCAAGCAAGGTCGGCAAGGGCCGCTGCGGCCGCTATGAGTTCATCGGCCTGGACGGCGAGCTGCACGGCGACCAGGTGCATGGCCGGCTGGAGTTTCTTCAGGGCGCGGTCATCGAGCCGGTCAGGCATGCCCCGCTTGCCCCGACCATTGTCCCGCTGCTGCATGACTGGCTCGCCTTTCTCCAGGGAAAGGCGGCCAATCCCGTCAGCGGCGAGGAAGGACTGGCCGCGCTGTCCGTCTGCGATGCCTGCCTGCGTTCAGCGCAGCTTGGCGGGTGGGTGGAGGTTGATCGCCTGCTATGAGTTGATTTTCTTCATCAGCCAGGCCATGTTGCGGCCCAGGTCCTGCATGGTTTTGATCCCTTCCTGGTCATTTAATACCTCGCCGGGGTCGCGGCCGATGCCGATGTTCCAGTAGGACGAGCCGACAATGATCATCTGGCCGATGGTGAAAAAATTGTTGAGCGAACTGAAGACATGGGAGGCCCCGGCCCGGCGGACGGCGACGACACCGGCGCCGACCTTTCTTTTGAACATGTCGCCGTTGGCGCGGGACACCATGCCGCAGCGCTCGATCAAGCCTTTCATGGAGGCGGAGACATCGGCAAAGTAGGTGGGCGAGCCCAGCAGGATGCCGTCGGCCTCCGCCATTTTGGCAATGGCCTCGTTGATGATGTCTTTATCAAC